>Ga0114967_10003782_pt1 | contig 12345 bp, 12 predicted proteins | sample M_130628_MF_Meta_FD_92639 | JGI IMG/M metagenome (GOLD analysis project Ga0114967, IMG submission 92639) | Freshwater microbial communities from Lake Montjoie, Canada to study carbon cycling - M_130628_MF_MetaG | ecosystem: Environmental > Aquatic > Freshwater > Lake | place: Lake Montjoie... | reverse complement strand
GGAGACCCTCGTGATCGTGCGCGCGAAATCGACCTCCTTCGATTTCAAGTCGAGGAACTCGTTGCCTCGGGTCTCGACGACCCTGAGGAAGACGAGGCGCTTCGCACGGAGGCAGAACTGCTCGCTGACGCAGGCGGATATCGAGAAGCCGCCTCGGCTGCGCTCGATGCTCTGAGTGCCGATGGGGGAGCGAGCGATTCGGTGGGGAAGGCTCTGTCTTCCCTCGGCGATCGTGAACTTTTCGCCCCTCTGGTCTCCCGGCTGCGTGATGTTCAAGCCGAACTCGAAGATCTGTCTCGCGAAGCACGGACTTCGTCAGAACTGGTCGAGAGCGATCCGGAGCGCTTAGCGGCCATTGGCGATCGTCGAAAGGTCCTTCAAGACCTCCGCCGTAAGTATGGAGAGTCCCTGACCGAGGTCATGGCATGGAGAGACGAAGCTGCGACGAGATTGGCTGAACTCGAAGGTCATGATGTGCTCGCCGCCGCCATCGACGCTGACTACGCCAAATCTCTTGCTGCTCTAGAAAAGGCTGAAGCCGCGGTTGCTGCAGCACGCTTGGCGGCTGCACCCGCGTTGGCTGCTGCTGTTGTTTCCCACCTTCCAGACCTGGCGTTGGCGAAGGCTCGTCTTGAAGTCGACGTTTCCGGTCGGGCGGGACGCGACGTTTCGTTTCGCTTTGCAGCGAATCCAGGGATGGACCTGCAACCGCTTTCAAAGGTTGCGTCCGGAGGTGAATTAGCTCGGGCCATGTTGGCGCTACGACTCGTATTAACTGAAGGCCCTCCGGTTCTGGTCTTTGACGAGGTCGATGCCGGCATTGGCGGTGCCGCTGCCGTTGCGGTTGGCCGATCGTTGGCAGCCATCGGGGCAGGTCATCAGGTCCTCGTCGTTACGCACTTGGCGCAGGTCGCAAGTTGGGCCGACTCACATGTCGTGGTCGACAAAGTCGTTGCCCGATCGACAACAACGACAACAATTGCCACTGTCACCGATGAAGATCGGATCACCGAACTCGCCCGGATGCTTTCAGGTACCCCGCAATCTTCGACCGCTCGTCAGCACGCTCGCGAACTACTCGACAGCGCAAAAACGTAAGTCGACGCTTCGGTGCGGTCTGACGTCACGTCGTCATCCGCGGCGGGTAGGCCACAACGGGGCTACGATGCCCTCCCGACGTGTTCATTACCGCCGGGAGGCCCCTCCGATGACCAAGCACATCTTCGTTACCGGGGGTGTGGCCTCGTCGTTGGGCAAGGGCATCACAGCATCATCGCTGGGACGTTTGCTCAAGAGTCGTGGTTTGCGCGTCACCATGCAGAAGTTGGATCCGTACCTCAACGTTGATCCGGGCACGATGAATCCGTTCGAGCACGGAGAAGTGTTCGTCACCGACGATGGTGGCGAAACCGATCTCGACCTTGGTCATTACGAGCGCTTTATCGACGAGCCATTGAGCCGCGACTCGAATGCAACAACTGGGTCAATTTATTCCGCTGTCATTGCGGCTGAGCGACGTGGTGATTACTTAGGTAAGACCGTGCAGGTCATTCCGCACATCACCGACGAAATCAAGCGTCGGATCACACGATTAGCTGACGATTCAGTCGATGTTGTGATTACGGAAATTGGCGGCACCGTAGGCGATATCGAAATCCTCCCCTTCCTCGAGGCGATCCGACAGTTCCGCCTCGACGTCGGTCGTGAAAACGTTTGTTATGTCCACGTGACGCTCGTGCCGTTCATCGGTCCGTCGGGCGAGCAAAAAACAAAACCCACGCAACATTCGGTAACTGAACTTCGAAGCCGTGGCATCCAGCCCGACATCATCGTCTGTCGAAGCGAAGGCCCCCTTGCTCCCGATTTGAAACGAAAGATTTCAAACCTGTGTGACGTTCCCGTTGAAGCCGTAGTGAACGCAGCCGATGCTCGGAACCTGTACGAAGTTCCTCTCATCATGCATGACGAAGGCCTCGACGACTACGTCTGCAAGATGTTTGGTTTTTCCGACACCGACATCGATCTTTCTGAGTGGGAGATACTCGTAGACCGGGTCGAAAATTCAACGATCCCTGTTCGTATTGGAATAATCGGAAAGTACGTCGCCCTGCCCGATGCGTATCTCTCCGTCGTTGAATCGCTGAAGCACGGTGGCTTCTTCCATGCAGCTGATGTTTCGGTGGAGTGGGTGCAGGCCGAGGACGTCGAGGCAATGACTGTCGATGGTCGACTCGGCGAACTTGATGGAATTGTGATCCCCGGTGGATTCGGCGAACGCGGCGTCGAAGGCAAGATCGCTGCCGCCCAATATGCCCGTGAAAACGATCTTCCCTGTCTCGGCCTTTGTCTCGGCATGCAGGTCATGACGATCGAGTTCGCTCGTCATGTTTTGAACATGACTGGCGCCCACTCAAGCGAATTCGACCCAAAGACTGCATTTCCGGTGATTGACCTCATGGAGACACAACGCGATGTCACCGACATGGGTGGCACAATGCGTCTGGGCGCGTACATCGCGCAGTTGCAACCAGGTTCAAGGGTCGCAGAGATCTATGAGTCCGAGGTTGTCTCTGAACGTCATCGGCATCGTTATGAATTCAATGCAAAGTTCCGCAGTCGGTTCGATGAATCAGATTTTGTGTGTTCCGGAACCTCTCCAGATGGACGACTCGTAGAATTCATCGAGCTGAAGAACCATCCATTCTGGATTGGTACGCAGGCTCATCCTGAGTTCAAGAGTCGCCCCGAGCGACCTGCCCCGTTGTTCCGAGAATTTATCGGCACGGCGTTGGCTCGCTCCGAGGGCAGAAATCCACACCTTCCCGACCTCGACATCGAATCTTCATCGCTGTCGGCGTGAGCGATCAGTTCCGAAGAGTCGACGAAGTCGTACTCCATCACGGATACATCTTCGATCTTGTTCGAGCAGAGTTTCTCTCTCCGGAAGGTCAGAAGTTTTCTCGGGACATCGTTCGCCACCCTGGTGCGGTGTCGGTGGTTCCCATCGACACCGATGGCCGGGTCATCATGGTGCGTCAGTACCGGCCTGCCCTGGATCGCTACATTCTCGAAATTCCCGCAGGCAAACGTGATGTGCTTGATGAGCCACCGGAACTCACCGCCCAACGAGAGTTGGGTGAGGAAGTCGGGAAGCGTGCGAACTCACTGGAACTTCTTGGCACGTTCGCCAACGCACCCGGTTTTAGCGATGAACTTTCTTGGGTGTATCTCGGCCGTGAACTCGTTGAGGTTCCGCGTGATGTGCAAGGTGTCGAAGAGTCGCACATGCGAATCGAGCGGTTCACCTTCGACGAGGCCTTTGCAATGATTGCCGACGGCACGCTGATTGATACAAAGACCATTGTTGGTCTGTACTTGGCCGCGCCGAAGGTTGGCGGTGGCTGAGTTCGCCGACGAGCCGGAACTTCCTCTTGACGTTGAGGAGTTTCTTATTTGGTTAGCGGCGGAACGCGGTCGTTCGGCGAACACTCTCTCGGCATACCGTCGAGATCTCACGGCATATTGCCGTTGGCTTTCCGAAAACGACCGAACCATTGATTCGGTGCGGCCCGCAGATCTCGATGCGTATGTGGGCGTCTTGCGGGCACGAGGATTAGCACCCTCATCGGTCAAGCGAGCGACGGTTTCGGTGCGTTCGCTCCATCGTTTCCGGTCAGACGAGGGTTTGGCGTCAACTGATCCTTCGGCGTCGATCGAGACACCGCGTGTACCGGCCGGTCTTCCGAAAGCCCTGACCGAAGCTGAAGTGACCTCGCTGCTTGAGCAGGTCGTGGGCGAGACGCCTATCGATCGTCGCGATCGAGCCATTCTCGAAGTGCTGTACGGCACCGGTGCTCGTATTTCAGAGGTCTGTGCTCTGGGTCTCGGCGATGTTGATCTCGATGGCGGTTTGCTGCGGCTCTTTGGCAAGGGCGCAAAGGAGAGGGTCGTCCCAATCGGCCGATGGGCTCGGGTCGCGTTGGCTCGTTGGCTCGATGACGATGGGCGACCCACGGTGTGCCCAGAACAGTTCGCTCGGCGGACCGATGCCGATGCAGTTTTTCTGAACGCACGTGGTGGCCGGCTCAGTCGGCAAGGGGCCTGGGCGATTGTCAGGAAGTACGGAGATCTAGCGGGATTGGGTGATCGGCTTACCCCGCATGTTCTTCGCCATTCCTGTGCCACACACATGCTCGATCATGGTGCCGATATTCGTGCTGTCCAAGAGCTTCTGGGGCATGCATCAATCGCAACAACACAGGTTTACACGATGGTCTCGAACGACCGTTTATTCGCGGTCTACGAGGCGGCTCATCCGCGTGCGAAGGCGACTCGCCACTAGCCTCTCTTCCATGAGTGATTCTGGAAATTGGAGTGCCCCGGATCGGTTCTCGGGCGAAGAGGTGGAACTCGTCGACGAGGTTGTTCTTTCCGAAGACATTCTTGATGACGACGGCATGATCATTGGTGAGCATGTTGAAACAATCGACGTCCTTAACGTCGATGGTCACGGAGTCGTCGTAATCGATGACAACACGATCGTGAATGATGACGAAGGCGACCTCATGATCGATGAGACAATTGCAATCTTCGATGAAGACGGCGATGTACTGGTCGACGAAGTCATTACGATCGTCGACGCTGAAGGCGATGTCATGGTCGAAGAGCATCTTGTAGCCGCCGACGCTCAAGGCGATGTGATCGTCATCGATTCGCTCACTGTTCTCGATGGATCAGAGATTGATGACCGACAACTCGCTGCGGCCCTTCGTGGTGAACTGAATGGCGTCGAACGGGCGCTTGAGCAACTCGATGCCGGAACCTATGGCCTCTGCGATTCATGTGGCGATGCCATTGAAGATGCTGTTCTCGCTGTCACCCCACAAGCGCGTTCGTGTAGCGCTCACCTGTCCTAGCAGCGGGTCTTCCTCTCGTGGCCCGGCTTTCGCACCTCACTCGTCGGTTCTTCGGAAGTCTTCGTCCCGGCGGTCCCTCGGCCGAAAGTCAGCATTGGGCGGAGTCGCTGCTTGTTCCCAAAGAACGAACTATCTGGTGTGCGCTTTCTGGTCCTGATCGTCGACACTCGGTCGACGTTGCCAGGCGAGTGCAGTTGGACCTTGGGCCTCAAGCAACGCGCCCGGTGTTGGCAGCTGCGCTTCTCCACGATTGTGGCAAGTTGCAATCAGGTCTCCGAACACCTGGGCGCGTCGCCGCAACCATTCTTGGAGCCACGTTGGTTCGTACATCCGAGGATGTGAGCCAGTGGAGTTCCTCAACCTCGTCGTGGAAGCGCTCTGTGGGTCGCTATCGAGATCACCCCGAAGGTGGAGGGCAGATGCTCACAGAAGCGGGGAGCGACTCGCTCACAGCGGCTTGGGCTCGCGAGCATCACTTGCCACGTTCATCATGGACAATTGATCTCGTCATTGCCGAGGCGCTTCACAGGGCCGACGACGACTGAGTGAGTCCCCACCAGAATCTTGGGCGCTGATAGGGGCAACTTTCGATAGGCGAATCTACGGAATCGGGTTATTGGGGCGGTATGGGGGAGTGGCACCATTCCCTGAGGTCGCCCGTCTAGCCTCATGAGCGTTCGAGTCCGCCGAACACCCCCCTCATCATGATCACGCTCGAAAACGTCACCAAGACCTACAAGAACTCGACCGTCGCTTTGCGCGACGCCAATGTCGAGATCGCTAAGGGGGAATTCGTCTTCCTTGTAGGTGCGTCGGGTTCTGGAAAATCCACGTTTATTCGCCTCCTCAACAAAGAAGAGACGCCGGAAAAAGGTCACATTTATGTTGCCGGTAAGGACATCGGACAACTCTCGGGTTGGAAGATTCCCTATCTGCGCAGAAACATCGGCTGTGTCTTTCAGGACTTCAAACTTCTGCCCACAAAGACGGTGTTTGAGAACGTGGCCTTCGCTCTCGAGGTGATCGGTCGTCCTCGCAGCGTTATCGAAAGTCAGGTGCCGGCGATTCTTGATCTAGTCGGCTTAGGTCATAAGTCCGACAGTTTCCCAACAGAACTCTCGGGAGGCGAACAGCAGCGAGTCTCCGTCGCTCGAGCTTTTGTGAACCGTCCACTCATCCTTCTGGCCGATGAGCCAACCGGAAACCTTGATCCAGCGACCTCGGTCGGCATCATGAAGTTGCTCGATCGCATTAACAAGACTGGAACCACTGTTGTTATGGCCACTCACGATCGCGGCATCGTCGACACGATGCGTCGACGAGTGATTGAAATTGACCGTGGTGCCATCGTCCGCGACCAGGCGCGCGGCGTCTACGAATAGGACGATCCGATGCCAGTCAAGTTCGACTACCTCCTCCGCGAGACCACTTCCAACCTTGGTCGTAACGTCACAATCACGCTTGCTTCAATCATGACCGTTGCGGTGTCACTGGCTCTTGTGGGTGCGTCACTCATGCTCCGATCCGGCGTAGAGAACGCCACGAAGCGTTGGCAGGGCGGCATCGAGTTCGTGGTGTTCCTGCGCACCGACGCCACCCAGCAGCAGATCGACTCACTCAACAACGATCTTGATCAGAGCCCCGAAGTATCGAAAGTCGTCTTTGTGGATCAGAATCAGGCGTACAAGGAGTTTCAGACCCTTTTCGCAGATTCACCCGAACTCATCGACAGTGTGACTGCAAAAGATCTCCCGCCCTCGTTTCGCGTTGAACCAGTCAACAAAGAGGTTGATGCCGTCGAATCGCTGGGACTGACCTACGAGGGTCGATCCGGCGTCGATCAAGTCGTCTTTGCTTCGAAAACCATTCGATTGATTCAGCAACTTTCCAGTCGATTGACTGTCGGTATTTTTGTGATTGCGGCGTTCCTTTTGGGCGCAGCTGGCCTTCTGATTCTCAATACGATTCGAATGGCGATGTTTGCCCGCCGGCGTGAGATCGAAGTGATGAAACTCGTCGGCGCAACGAATTGGTTTATTCGAGTTCCATTCATGCTCGAGGGACTCGTGCAGGGCCTCGTCGGCGCATTCTTAGCGATTGGTGGGCTGGCCGCGTTTAAGCCCTTCTTTCAAAAATGGCTTCCAAGTGCTCAGGACATCCCACTCGTCGGGGGCTTCCAAGTGAGCGGTGGCGAGATGACAGTCATTTTCATGACACTCGGCGTCGTAGGTATAGCGATTGGCGCGATTGGCGCCGGCATCGCTGTGTCCCGATTCCTCGACGTCTGATCGTTTGCACCGGGTTCGAATGCTTCTGTCGCTCTGAAGAGCGGCGCAGTTCGAAGATTTAGGAAACGAAGGTGGAGTCGTGGAGAGTCGCGATTCCGGTGGTGACGTCGTAGATGAAGCCGGCTACCGCGGTTCCTACGGGTAGGTAGGGGCAGGTTCGGACCGCTTCGATGTCTGCTTCGAGTGCGGAGATTTGATCGCCAATGAGATGGAACTCGACATCGGCTGGGTCGGAACCGGTGGCATCGAGCACCTTTGCTCGCAGACCAGGTAGATCGATCTTGGCCGCGCCGCAATCGTTGTGATGCATGATGGCGATGCGGTCGACTTCAAGTTGGTTGACTGACTTGATAAGAGAGCGGATCATGTCGGGTGTGATGCGAGCACCGGCATTTCGCATAACGTGAATATCGCCGACGTTGAAGCCAAAGATCGCCAGCGGATCAATGCGACAATCCATGCAGGTCACCACCGCAAGATGCTTACGGGGAATGGCCGAAAGCTCCGCATTTGGAAAAGCGGAGCTATAGGCCGTATTGCCGTCAACTACGTCTCTGAATGAATCCACGGCCGGGATCGTAGGCGGGGAAATCATCGTTTCTGAAATTTCGAGAATGTTTCTTTGGGATGGGCGCCGAGCGGTACTGTCAACTGATGGCTTGGATCGACGTGATGGAGAGCGAGCGGCTCAACTCGGGCCAGATAGTGACGGTCGATCGGGAAGATGGCGACATCGTCCTGTGGCGAACGAACGCCGGCAATGTGGCGGCCTGCGAGGCCCGTTGCCCACATCAGTGGTCGCATCTTGGCGCGGCCGGGGCCGTTGATGGAGAGGAACTGGTGTGCTTGAGCCACTTCTGGCGGTTCAATTCCGATGGAGCAGGATCGAAGTTGTCGGCCAGCGGACGGCGTGATGAAAAGAGTCCGATCGAGACATTTTCCGTCCGAGAACAGGCCGGGCGAATCGAAATCAAGGTCGCTGACTGACTCACGGTGGGTGCCGCATCTTCGGGGCATGTCATTCCTAGAATGACACCACTCAAGTCCCGAAAGGACCGCAATGGCCGCGAATCCCGTATTGAACGACAAGCGTTTCGAGCAGGTCATCGCCGAAGGGTATGGAACTGCTCCCGTCGGGCGAACGATGACCATTGGCGGCACATTGTCGGCACTCGGCGTGTTGTTCGCCATCATCTGTGCATCGGGTTGGTTCGGCTGGTCTCAGGTTCAGCAGACGACACAAACAGTTCTTGATAAGTCAACAGGCCAGATGGTCACCGTGAGTTCTACGGCGTTCCCTTCCTGGATACTGGTTGCTGTGATTGCCGCCCTTGGCTTCGCATTTGCCACGTTTTTCAAGCCCAATTGGGGGCCGGCAACAGCGCCCCTGTATGCGCTTTGCGAAGGCGCCGCGCTGGGGGCAATCTCGGCGTTCTATAACCAAATGTACGACGGCATCGTTGTGCAGGCGGTGCTCGCAACGCTCAGTGTCGTTCTTGTGATGTTCGTGCTTTACGCGACTCGGATCGTGAAAGTCACGCCGAAGTTCGTTCTCATAACGATCGCAGCCACGTTGGGAATCGGTGTGATGTACCTCGTCACATTTTTGTTTCAGCTCTTCGGGGCAAACATCACATTTTGGAACAGCCCAACGCCGCTTGGCGTAGGCATAAGCGTCGTGATCTGCATCGTGGCAGCGATGAATCTCGCTCTGGACTTCGCGTTTATCGAGCGATCGGTTGCGTCGGGCAACACGCCTCGCCGGATGGAATGGCTCGCAGCGCTTGGCGTCACGGTCACGATTGTTTGGTTGTATATCGAAATTCTTCGACTTCTGTCGCTACTTCGACGCTGATCTTTCGTTTATTTTCAAAGCTGTTACGAGTTCGGAATTGATCGCTGTTTGCGGCGCCACGCGCGCACAAAGACAACAGTGAACACCACGAGCAGCACAACACCGGCGAAGAGCAGCGGTAATCCTGCTGCACGCTCGTTGCTCGAGTCATTCATTGGCTTTTGCTGTTGTTCGATGAAGTTCATCCCCGGGGCGGTGCCATTTGGGCCGATGAGCGTGGACGTCGTAGCTCCGATCGGCGCCGTTGTCGTGACTGTCGTCTCGGTGGTCTCCACGGATGAAGACTATGTCGGTCTGATCCCGCAGTTGTGCTCATGCGATCAAAGAGTTGGTCTTCGGTTCGCCATTTGGCCAGAGTCTTACGCAAGAATCTTCCTGTGACTGAGATCGAGACGGCGGACATATTTACTTTTAATGATGCGAATCAAGAGCGCGCCGAAACCGTTCTTCGGCAAGCCTTTATTGCTGCGCAAAACGGCATGCCATCTGAGGATCCAGAGACTGCCGTTGAATCGCTCTGGGTCATCCTCGAAGCGCTATTGGTTGAACATCTTGCCCCTTCGGACTTGCTTGAACAGACGAGAGCGGAACGCCGGACCGATATCGGTAACCACTGGCGACGGATGGTTATCGCAGCTGTTACGCAGACGTTCGTGCTGAGCGGCGGATTTGTTCAACCGGGCCAACTCGCGGCGGCGGTTGCGGAGCGTGCGCAACTTCTCATCAGCGGAGGTTTTTGGCATACGCGTCGCCCGCCGGCACAAGGAGCACTTGTGCTCCGCGTTCATTCGGCTCTTGAGCGTCTCGATACAACAGCATTGTCGGGTCAGCACCCAGGTACAGCAGACGCTGTAGCGCTCGAAGATCTGATCGCCTGCGCCACCCTCGGTGCAGTGATGGCGGGGGAGGTGCTTCCCTCACAAGAGAATGAAGATCGTGACTCGATCGATGAGGCGAAGGGGCGTTGGGCACGCTCGACCGAATCGGTTGCCGCAGCCTTCGGGATCTCAGGCGTCGAACTCGTAGCGATTTCTAAAACGGGATGGGCCTGCACCGAGTGCGGATGCGTTTTTCTCGGTCGCGTCGATGCAGGTATTGCCTACCCTGATCGTTTCGCGCCGATTGGCCGATCGGGCCCGTGTGATCAGCACTTGTCGTGTGTCTGCCACCAGGCACCACTGCAACGGCGGGTCCGCTGACCGATTGGCCGTGCGAACCCGCCAAGTGCGGAAACTGCCGATTGTGAAACGGGTTAGTAAATGATGACGCCGCGGATGTTCTTGCCGTCACGCATGTCCTGGTAGCCCTCGTTGATCTGGTCAAGGGTGTAGGTGCGAGTGATGAGCTCATCGAGCTTGAGATGGCCGCTTCGGTAAAGACCAAGAAGCTTCGGGATGTCGTAACGCGGGTTGGCGCTACCGAAGATGGTGCCAACGAGTTGCTTCTGCTGCATGGCAAATGCAAACAAGTTGAGCTGCACATCGTTTTCGTTCATGTTGGCGACAGCGGTGAAGACAAGTCGTCCACCCTTGCCAACCATGCCCATGTACGACTCAAGATCGGCACCCTTGCCCTCGCCAACGGTGACGATGACCTTGTCGGCCAAGCGACCCCATGTCAGTTCGCCAAGAAGAGCTTGTGCTTCGGCAACGTCAGAGGCAACGTGCGTGGCGCCGAAGTTCTGCGCTTGCTCACGCTTGAACTCAACCGGGTCGAGAGCGATCACGTAACGAGCGCCAGCAAGGTGAGCACCCTGCACAGCGTTCATGCCAACGCCTCCTGTGCCAATGACAACAACTGTGTCGCCGGGGGCGACTTCGGCGGCATAGGTGGCCGAACCCCAACCAGTGGTCACGCCACAAGCAACAAGGCATGCCTTATCAAGGGGAAGATCCTCTTCGACCTTCACAAGAGAGTTGATGTTCATGACGGAGTGCTCTGCGAACGTGCCGAGACAGCACATGGTCGCAAGATCGGTACCGTCGAGCAGATGGTGACGAGAAGTTCCGTCTTCTTGACGACCGGAAAGAAGATGTGCGCCGTTGTCACAGAGGTTCTGCTGACCCTTCGCGCATGATGGGCAGCGACCGCAGGAAGGAACAAACGAGGTAACGACGTGATCGCCAGCCTTGAGTTCGGTGACGCCAGGGCCAACCTTCTCGACGATGCCGCCACCCTCGTGTCCGAGGATGATCGGGTACTGCTGCCAGCCGAGCATTTCGATGATTGCTGGATCCATGGCCATATCGCCGGTGACCATGTGCTCATCGGAGTGACACATTCCGCTGGCGACAAAGCGAACGAGAACCTCGTTGGCCTTTGGCTCGTCGAGTTCGATTTCTTCGATCTTGTATTCGGTATGCGGGCCGTACAGAACGGCTGCTCGTGTCCTCATGGGAACTCCTAGTCAGGTGCGCAGGGCTGGCCTAGCGGCGCAGCCTGAGCAATCTATGTCCTTAGACGTGCTGGGGTGTCAGTCGGCACAGCGCCGTCAACGCTCGTCATGTTACATTTTTTTCATATCCGCCGAACTTGTGTCGCACGTAGTCGGTGGCCATCACCAACGAACCGAGGGATCCATGAGCACTCCGCTTGCCAATCGTCTGGGTATTGAATTTCCAATCTTCGCCTTTTCCCATTGTCGAGATGTCGTTGCGGCCGTGACGAATGCGGGCGGCTTCGGGGTGCTTGGGGCTCTCGCGTTCGGGCCCGAGCAACTTGAGATCGAACTCAATTGGATCGATGATCATGTCAACGGAAAGCCCTACGGGGTCGACTTCGCCATGCCGGTTAACTACATCGGAAAGGGCGGCGGTGAAGATGCGTCATTCGATTCGCTCGACGCCATGATTCCCACCGAACACCGAGAGTTCGTCGATGACTTGCTCGCTCGATACAACGTTCCGGAACTTCCCGCTGACCTCGCTGTTGGCCGAGTGGCCGCTGCCGGACTTGGGGTCGACGAAATGGGCCCGAGTCAGGTCGAGGTTTGTCTCAATCATCCAAACGTGAAGATGATCGTGAACGCGTTAGGTCCGCCTCCGATGTATGTCATCGAACGAGCCCACGAAGCGGGAATTCTGGTTGGTGGTCTTGCGGGTTCGAAGGTTCACGCTGAGCGTCAGGTTGCAATCGGTGTCGACGTGATCGTTGCGCAAGGAACCGAAGCCGGTGGTCACTGCGGCGAAATTTCAACAATGGTGCTCGTGCCCGAAGTTGTCGATGCAGTGGGGCCAGATGTTCCGGTTCTTGCTGCGGGTGGTATTGCCACGGGTCGACAAATGGC
>Ga0114967_10003778_pt1 | contig 12354 bp, 7 predicted proteins | sample M_130628_MF_Meta_FD_92639 | JGI IMG/M metagenome (GOLD analysis project Ga0114967, IMG submission 92639) | Freshwater microbial communities from Lake Montjoie, Canada to study carbon cycling - M_130628_MF_MetaG | ecosystem: Environmental > Aquatic > Freshwater > Lake | place: Lake Montjoie... | reverse complement strand
TGACAAAAAGCAACCCGAAAGCGAACAAATGTTCGACATTTTCGAAAATATGTTCTACTCTTAACCCATGAGCGAAAAATCCAATGTTTCCGAGCTTCCAGATACCCCAGGCCCACACGGCCTAACCGGGCGCCAGCTCAAGATCCTCGAAGCGATCAAGACAGCCGTTGAGACCCAGGGCTATCCCCCAACGATGCGCGAACTAGGCGTTGCTGCCGGGTTAACCTCAACTGCCAGTGTTTCCTACCAACTTGAATCCCTCGAGAAGAAAGGCTTCATCCGCCGCGATGCCACCCGAGGCCGCGCCATCGAAGTCCTTATGCCTGAAGATAAGACGCTAGAGAATTCTTCTTCAGTAGATAAGACCAAATACATCCCGCTGGTAGGTCGCATCGCAGCCGGTGGCCCAATTACGGCAGAACAAGAGATCGAAGAAACTTTCCCACTTCCTGAGTCCTTAGTTGGTAGCGGAGATCTGTTCATGCTTCGCGTTGTCGGTGAATCAATGATCGATGCGGCAATCTGCGACGGAGACTATGTAGTAATCCGCTCTCAAAAGGATTGCAACAATGGCGAAATCGTCGCTGCCATGATCGATGGCGAAGCAACCGTTAAAACATTCTCACGCAAGAATGGCCAGATCTGGCTACTACCTGCCAATGACAACTTCGCACCCATCGATGGAAACAACTGCGAGATCCTGGGCAAGGTAACAGCTGTGATGCGGAGTGTTAGGTAACTTTTAATTAATTTGGAACTTTTCCTTCAGGTGTTCGACTGTACTTCTCCAACGTGGAGCGGTTGGCTTGCACACCGAGTTCTGGTTTCCAAAGAAGCCAAGCTCGTCATAAGCCTCCGCTCTTGAGAAAGTTTTTACCCATTTAATCTTCACGAAGTATTCTTGGTCATCGGTGTTTACCCTTGAGCCATACTTTGCAGATGTCTTGATATCCAAAATTGATACAGCTTTACCATTTTCATCAACTTCAAACTCGCTAGCTGGAATTGCTTCCCCTTCAACAATTCCGACACCTACGTAGCCAATCTTTGGAATTCTGACCCAGATTCTGTCTCCTGATTTCAACAAATTTAAAGTCCTGCTGTACCAAGCGCCTCCTCCTGCAGAAACGAATCCATACTTTCTCGCATCTTCCCAAGAACGTTGTTCATCATCTCCAAAAGACACGAAGAATTCTCCATTCCAAGGCTCCTTCGCCGCCGAGTTATTTGTTATGCCAGATTGAACGGTGGCCGGATCAACAAACCATCGTCGGGAGAGGAATTGTTCAGTGCCATCGGAGAACACCTCGAAAAATACAGCGTTTATTGCTATCCCGCGTTCGGTTAAATACTGAATTATTCGTTCAGTCGCATCATCGAGTTCAGAAGCCACAATCACCATCTGGTGACTCTGGTTTAGGTTTTCCTCTTCAAGTTCAACATGAAATTTAGATTTAAAAGCTTCTTTCAGATTTAGGCCTTTTGAGTAGGTTTCAAAGATTTCTGAAATCTCATCAGCTTTTAGGCCTTCAACCCAAGTTGCATAGTCGATAGCTTGTGCAACGACATCCCTGGGAGTTTTACTTTTCTTGAGTTCTATTACAACCAAGGAGCCATCGGGTGCAATGGCAAGTAGGTCTATTTCCTTTTTAAATTTAGTTACTACCTGGCGACCAATAATTAACCATTCGTCTTCCAGAATTGAAGGGTCACTTTCAATCATGTCTTCGAGAAGTTCCTCATTTTTTAGCTTGCTGGGAACCAAAGCAGTAGGTCTTTGACCAATGCGCCAAATTGACTGTTTTATTGGCATCTAATTCCTCACCTCTAGTGCTTCAACGATTGCTGAAAACTCGGTAAGAACAGACTCTAGAGCACGGTGACATATAGACCTAGTGTAAACAAGACCAGCAAGGGAGTTTTGGCTGGTCTGATCGTTATCGGAGAATGCATAACCAACTCTTAATCACCGGGCGGGCGCTAAGGCCTCAACTGCTCCATGTCCATATCTCGCACTTAATCTCCTCTCTATTGAGGGTGTCTACAAACTCATCTCCCCTGCAGGCATCTGAGATCTGTTGAACTATTGTGAGGCTCTTACTGGTTCTCGAAAGGATTGCAAGATTCTGGGCAAGGTAACAGCTGTGATGCGGCGTGTTAGGTAGGGGTTCTATCAAATCATTTCAAACATCAAGAATTAATCTTTCGGCAGTTATGAGAGATTCGAAGGTCCCAAAAGAATGTTTATTCCACCAATCTTGGTTTACGCGGACGTAATTCCAAGGAGACTTAGATTCAAGTGAAACTTGTTGGCACCAATACTTAACTGCGGCATCTTTCTCTTTAGTACCCTCCCAGACACGGCCTTTGGTTTCAACAATCCAAAATTCAGTCTTGCCACCCAACTCTAAATTAACAACCCAATCAGGAAAATACTGACCGAGAGCACCTGACGGTTTTTGATAATTAACAAAAAATTCGGTGTTGTACTCTGCGAGTGCCGAGAATGACTTCACGTCTTTTGCGTGATCGAGAAATTCTGCGAAAGCCGCTTCAAAATCATTCCATACCGGAACAAAGTTAAAGATAGTTTTTCTGCAAACTAGGCGTTTTCTATTCCACAGAAAAGGAACTACATTTCCTAGTTTGATGGGCTTGCCTTCTATTTTTACAGGATCCTTAACTGATACAAGTTCGCCAAGTGATTTTGCCAAAATAGATACAATTCTTTCACGATGCAATGGGTCTGAGAGAAAAGTTTGTAGCGCTTCCGACTCTAGATCTACTTCCCCGTTGAAGCACCTGCTTTGGATATATTTTCTAGTGAGGGGGTAAATTTTTTCAAAGTCATCAGTTAAATTCGCAGATTTCGTTGCAAGCTTTGTTATTCGCGCCATCGCATCACGTGAAGAAATTGGTGAGAGCATTGATATTTCTTCTTCACCTAATTCGCCCACCCCATGCAAACCTTCAAACTTAACCCGCATAGTAGCCGCGCCGGCAGCTAAATCCTTCTTGCTAAAACACACATCTACTTGCATTGGGTCAAAATCATTAATTTTTAAATAGTTCCGAGAAAAGATTGAAGAAGTTCTTGGAATCGCAATGTCGTACTCGGATCTTGACAGAGTTGGTGAAATCATTACTCCAGGTTCGGTTTTCTTCTTTGCTTCTCCAATGATTACGCCTTCTGACTCAAGGCCTTTTACAATGTCATGAAAAGCTGGAGTTCCCAGAATCTCTAATACTTGCGTGCCTGCGACCCTTGGCATTAAGCGCAAGCCGCGCCCAACTGCTTGCTCAGGGAGAATATTCGCTTTCGCCGTACCGGGTCGTAATCCTAGAACGAGACTCACATTTCTTACATCCCAACCTTCGCGAAGAATTAGAACGCTAACAACAACTTTTACAGGACTGTCAGGCGAATCAATGGTGTTAGCCTGATTGCGAAGAATTTCTAATTCAGAGTCTGAAATCTTCTCGTTATCGCCTTTAGTGTGAATAACTAGGACTTCATTTGAAGAGAATTTGAATCCAGATTTCTTGTCAACTAACCAGTCTCCAACTAATTCCGCATGCTTTACTGACTCACACATAATGAACATAACGGGCTTGTTTGCTGGGTCTGATCCGTATACGCCTTCATGGGCTCGTAGTCGTTCGACTCCCGTCTTGATCCAAGCACCATACTTTTCTATTGCGTTATCGTTCGTTACCCCTTCTGGATTTCCAAATTCTTTGCCTTTATTCTGAACTAGAATAGGAAACTTCACTATTTGATGTTCGATGGCCTGAGCCAAAGGATAATCCGTTACTACCCATGGAAAAACAACTCCGTTTTGCATTTTTGGAGTCGCCGAGAAATCTAGCCATGCAACAAGTCCATCATTGCGCTTGTGCAAATCCAGAAGAATTTGATTCCATTTTAAATCATCATCGTGCACATGATGTGCTTCGTCATTCAAAACCATTAATCGCTTCATACCTCGCACGCGTTCTAAGATAGGTCGTTCATTCTTGGCGCCTTTTATTGGCGCACGTCCCAATATTTTTTCAAGTGGATTTTTTGGCTTCCAGTCAGACTTATCGTCATGCAATTGTTGAATATTTGTAACGACAAGCGTGTTCCTACCCACAGGTTCGGTGCTTTCGCCTCTTAGTATTACCTGGATAGGCACACTCCATCCAGGTGGATTCATCTCCAAGTCTCTAAAAATTTTTCCTCCACCAAAGTCTTTTCGAAGTCTTTCAAAAACAATGACGTTTGGGGCCAAAAGCAGACAATTGGTTGCAAGCTTTGAATTTTTCTCTCTCATTGAGTGAGCCATTGTCCAGAAAATTAAGTAAGCCATCACCATGGTTTTACCTGAGCCAGTAGCAGCCTTGATCGCAAACCTTGCCAAACCATCTTGGGGAATATTGATAGGAGCCGCAGAAGAGGGTAATGAAAGTTGATTTTCGCCATCCATGGTTTTCTGGATCTTGATTTCATCATTAAATAGATCTAGGTCATCAAATTTTCCAAAGTTTTTAAGTAACGTAGAAACATCCGAAATCTTTCTAATCTCAACTAAAAAAGCAATAGTTTCAATCGCCTCTCTCTGCACCCAGTATGGCCGGTAATTATCAAACATGGCTAATTGTCTTGGCTGTTCGAACCACCAGTGAAAAAGATCCTTCGTAGTCTCTGATGCCCCCTGGTAACCTGTCTCCCGCCAAGCATCCACAGAATCCCGGACTTGATTAACGCACAATTCGAATGATTTTCTGCGTCCTGAATTTTTAACAACAATCTTATCGGAAGTTCGCGCCCAAGAAAACTCGGGTCTTAATGTTGGGTCGACTATGCCAAAATCTGGGATTTCATACCCAAGAAATTCTTCGGCAATTGATTCCTTTGATTTCATTTTTACTTTACCTTTAGTGAGATTATTTTTGAAGTGTCGTTACCAAAAATGTCGACAACCTTTACCATTACTTTGTAATCTCCTTTTTCGATATAAACATTATCAGCGGACTTCAAATTGAGATTACGATTTGATTTAGTTCTATAGTCCATCCAACTTGGAATAAATGTGTCATTTCTAAAATCCCAGTCAATCGCCCAATAGTCTACGAAATCGCTCCAAGAAATAATGCGTGAGCGGACCTCTTCGGGAACCAATTCTGGGTTGGGAATTACAAAATCAATCAACTCGCATAGATAACTTCCTGGATTTTTCGAAGGTGTCAATTCGACTTCCAAGTAGGACAGCTCAAAGAACTTGACTTGACCCTTTCGAGCTGCTTCAGCTTCCATTACTTCCCGGGGAATTTGGAGAGCCAATAATTTAATACCCTTTTTCTTTGCAAATTCTGTGAGGGTGTCAATTAAACCCATCTCCCATTCCCATCCGAGAATATGAAGCTCCTTGCCCTGCATTGCAACTGTTTCTTCTATGCAGTCTTCTATCTCTTTGATAGTTACTGGACTACTTACTGAACCGACGTGAACAAACGCAGACTTGAACTTTCCGTGAAGATGAGTGCCACCCGAAAGAGCTGATGCGCCATAGAGCTTCAAAATGAAGGCTATGTACTCAAACAGGTTCACTCGGCCATCTCCATCAGTATCTTCGCCAAATGAAATATTGCTCCAGTACTGTCTTTCGTAATTACCTAGATTAAGTATTTCGAACGGCCGACAATTTTCAATTTCTAAAAGACGTTTACGGCATGTATGAATCGAGAATCTTCCTAAATCTGCCCCAATCCAATTGCGACCCAATTTTTCTGCGACTGCCAGAGTTGTGCCAGATCCAGCAAAAAAATCTGCCACTAAATCGCCGGGGTTGGAAGATGCCTTAATAATTCTATTCAGTAATTTCTCAGGCTTTTGCGTAGGATAGCCAACCGACTCGTTTAGGATAGGCGAGTTAGCAGCCATTGAAGAAATATCAGTCCATACACTTCCGACTAACTTTCCGTCTTCAGCGTAATAGATGTAACTCTTTCCATTTACTACACGCTCTCTATATTTTCTTCCCTGCTCATCTGTTTTATTAAAATGCATTTGAGAACTCAGTTCGGCGAAAGGCTCTCGTAATTCTGGATCACTGTGATTGAAAGTAAAGTTCGCTCCTTTTGAGTAGCAAAGAATATCGTTGTGTTGATTACTCCAATTTTGACGACCTTTTGCACCAGTTCCTATTTGCCAGACCAGCCAACCTCTAAAATTATCTGCCCCAAATATCTCGTCTAATATGGTTTTTACCATCGAACTGGTCCGGTAATCAATGTGAACGTAAATAGAACCGTCCTCTGTGAGTAAATCTCGCATTAGACGGATTCTTTTGTAGAGCATCTCAATAAAACCTGTGTTTCCTTTACCCCAAGTATCTCTATAAGCAACTTCTTCAATAATTGTTGACTCTTTTGTAACGTCTTCGCCACCAATTTCAACTTCGAGATTGAAATCACTGCCTACTGCGAAAGGAGGATCTATGTAGATGAGCTTTATTTTCCCCGCAAAGCTATCTAAAAGGCTCTCGATTACTAGCTTGTTGTCGCCCCAAATGAGTTTATTCTTAAAATCCAACTCATCCGCTTTCGCGTCTGACTCTTGATCCCACAAGTCGAAAAGTGTTGCCACTTTTGTTTCACGCGCTTCTCGTGTTGCTCGTGTTTCTTTGACACGTTCGACTATTTGAAATGGGAGGCTTACTGGTTTGTCCAAATTAAGTTGTCCATCGGAATTGTATTTTCCTGGCCACACTAATTCCAGGCGATTGATTTCGTAGCTCATTACTTCTTGCCTTTCACTTGTATGGTTCCATCAGATGAACATAGTTTATTAAAATCGCACTCCCCGCAAACCTTCTTGTCAGGAGTTGTCACTACTGTAAAATTTTGCAACTGGATCTCTCGCACAACTTCATCGAAATGCTTCACGGCTTCTTCGACATCTTTAGGGTCATAAGCAAAACTCATTTTTGCTCTGTCTTTGTTCTCCTCGCCTGTCCAATATATTGTCAAAATATCGGGTTGTCGACCCATACGCACCTCTAAAATATGCGCGTATATGCAAAGTTGCTTGTAATAAGTGCTTATCGAAGAATTTGAATCTGATGGTCGACTCTGGGCTTTAAAGTCAAGAACCTCAAGTGAACCATCATCCGCTAAAACTAGATCAATCGCACCATTTAGGATGTAGCCTTCTTTTTCCAACGTGACGTCTACTTCAGTCTCAATAACTCGTGCAATTTGATCTTGATTATTTTTCCAATAATTAATTACTTGCTTCAAGGCCGCCTTCTTTTGGTCCTCGCCAATTTGACGCGTTTCACGCAATAGCAAGTACCTGTAATTAAAATTAAACCGCTCTTCAATCCAATCTTTTGATATGTTGTGGCTTAGCCCGTCAAGTTGCATACGATGAATATCTTCAATTGTTTGATGAACTAGAAGGCCGAAGAAAACCATGACTGTCCTTGATGGCGAGAATTCTAAATATTTATACATTTGATATTGTCTCGGGCAAGTTTCATATACTTTCAAATCACCGGTAAAACTGTAGGACTTCTTTGCGGGTATTCGCTCAGAATGATCCCAAGATTGACTAGCAATAAGCTCCTTTGAAACAGCGGGCCATTGAGGTAAACCATCCCAAATTGGAGAGAAGTGATCCTTTGGCCTCTCTTGAGAACCATTGGTAAGAACTAGGAGTTTTTCTGCACGCGAGAACGCTACGTAGTGCAATCGCATTCGATCAAAGCCAGTAATCCTTAACTCCGGCTCGAAAGGTTGCTTTGTGTAATAGTTCGAAAGCGTTTGATCTACCTTCTTTTGAGTATTGATGTTCTGAGTTAATGAGCCAACTGCGACTACTGGAAACTCAAGACCTTTTGATTGATGTATTGTCATAATTTGAACGTGGTCTTTAGGAAATGGAGCATCCGGATCCTCATATTCGTTAATTCCACCGTCGAGTAAGAATCTCAGGTAACTTGCGAAAAAGTGCCCACGTAGAAACTTAAGGTTTTTTTCACTCAATACGGTGTACCCGTAGTACCTCTGAAAGACAGATGTCAACTGTGAAAACATTGCCAAATTTCTAGCTCTATTTACGTTTAGGGCAAATGAATTGAAAGGCTCTACGGAAAGCAATTGATAAAGGTAGTCAGAGACTCGTCGATCAAGAGATTTCCCTGGTTTTAGTTTGTCTACTTCAGCTCTCAATTCTTGAATCTTCAATAAAAGTGGGTGGTGTGATGGGTATGACGCTAACAATCCATAACACTCGTCAATAAAATTAGAAAGATTTAATAATGCCCCTCGAAGATTTTCGCCTCTATTTGCTCCATTCCAATCAAGTATTACTGCAATGGAACCTACTAGCAATTTAATTTCTTCATTTGAGAAAAAAGCTCTTGCCCGGGGACAAAAAGACTTTATCCCGCGAGCTTCGAGAGCTTCCATAAAAGGAAGGCTCTTTTCTTCTCTGACACTGTAAAGCAATAGGGCAACCTGCGAATAGTCTTGAATCACTTCATTTTCTTTAAGGAAAGCTACTAGGTCTGCAAATCTTTTAGCCTCATCGATCTTATCTTTCCCCCAGATTGAAATAACCGATGGATATTCAGGATGAGCCTGAGGTTCATGCGCGGTAATTCTCTTAGTGAATCGAAAGGGCACAGTTCCCGCGTTTGACCAATCATGGTTGGACATGAACGAGTTATAAGAACTCACAATTCCACGATGCGATCTATAGTTTGTCTCAAGAACTACTTGTTGACAATTTTCAGTGTTTATTTCAAACTCTAGGATATTGCGAACAGTTGCGCCTCTAAATCTGTATAAGGACTGATCCTCGTCGCCCACTACGCAAAGGTTTCCTGAATTTGAAGCCAACAATCTGACTATCTTCTCTTGGATGAAGTTGGTGTCTTGATACTCATCCACCATGACGTATTTGATCGACGGGATTAATTTCTCACTCACCGCCGGATTGGTAAGTAATTCAACTAATAGCTTTTGAAGATGAGCAAAATCAACCTTGTTATTCTCGTAAAGTTCTCTTTCGAAACTAATATATGAATTACCCAGTTCTTGTACAAAAATGCTTGAGTCAGTCAACAATTCTAAGGGATCAATTAGCTCTTCAGTTATTTTGTCAAAATATGGAATCAGATATTCGATAGCACTCCATTTTGTCGACCAAGTACCGAAATACTTGTCTTCACGCATTTCAGGCACAATTACATCGAATTTGTCGTAGATGAATAATTTTTGCGTCAAGTCATCTAAAACTTCAAAGTTTGCAGCGAGTGGAGTGTGATGTCGGTACAGATCTACAAGTTCGTGGGCAATTCCATGCAACGTGCCAACGCGGAGGCCTGACATGTCTCCTTTGAATCCAAGGTCTGAGGCAGATTGCCTCACTCGATCTCGAAGTTCTAGTGCGGCCTTTTCTGTGAAGGTACATAAAACTATTTCTTCTGGCTTCGCTAATCCAGAAATTAGTATATTTAGTGTTCGCCGTACAAGCGTGAGTGTCTTGCCTGAACCTGGACCAGCGATAATCAATAGTGGGCCGGCCAACATTTCAGCCGCTGACTTCTGGCCAGAGTTTAGGTTTTCGAGTACTGAGTTCATGAATCACCGTCACTCCGTCATATAAGGATTTTTCTTGCGTGCACTAGGGGTAGATCTGAGAAGAATAGGTGCTGGGTGTGACAATTTCTAGGTTCGCCTCCTATTTCTGGTCCAAGAACTCCCGGAACCTTTTTTCCAATCTCACCGAGTCTGGCCTTGCCTGCAAATCCGAAGGCACCCAAAGCCTTGATTTATCCATTGCTTTGATTCCATGTTCAAGCATCGGGCCATCCTTTTCGGCCAATATGTCAGGGCGCACATGGACCGTGAAATTAGGGTCAATTCCCACTATGTTTATGTCATATGCAGTGTGATGGATTTTACAAAGGCTTAAACCATTGGTTACTGAAGTTGAAGAAGTTTCATCGCTGAAGCTTATTTCGAACTTCAGCAAGATGAAAAATGCGAAGAGTATCTAAAGCTTGCCGAAGAGTCTGATGAAGTAAGCGCAGATACACGTGAAATACTTGATTATTTTAGAAAAGAAATTTCTACAGGCAAGTAAATAGTAAACGTCTAACTCGCAGGTCTACTCAACTCCACCGCAAACCCCGCCCAAACCTCAGGCGTTCTTGAATCTGGCAAGTATCCCCCAGCGCCACCCATCAAGATAGGCATATCGCTAAAGTGCTTTCTTATTAACTTAGCGACAGAGCTGTATCCAGCAACGGAGTATTCAAGTGAACTAAGTGGATCTTCACGGTGAGCATCTGCACCACATGCGATGAAGATGAGGTCGGGTTTGAACTTGTCGGCTTGATCAATGAAGTCCGAGACTGCATGAATAAGTGCATCGTCACCTTTACCAAGGTCTGATTCGGATTGCTTAGTAACCAATGGAGCGTTAAAGATCAGCTTTTCAGGCTGACTTTCGTTACCGGTTCCAGGAAAGATTCCTGTCTCGTGTACTGAATAAGTCAGCACCATTGGATTATCTGCCGTTAGGTTTTCGGTGCCATCTCCGTGATGGGCATCGATATCAAGGATCGCAACTTTAAGACCATGGTCTTTCGTTGCGATATCTGCTGCGAGTGCGAAGTCAGCGAAGATGCAGAACCCTGATGAGTAGTCATACTGCGCATGATGTTTTGCGCCAGGGAAATGAATTGCTGTCTTTGCTTTGCCATCTAGTAGAGCTTGAAGTGCCGTAAGAGTGCCACCAGCAAATAGCGCTGAGAGCTCAGCTAAGTCAGGGCGCTGCCCAGACCATTGACTGGTGCTGTGATCGGTAAGTACTTCATTGATGTATTCGAGTGAATGAACTCGAGCTAGTTCTTCGAAGGTTGCCGGTCTTGGTTTGATCTCAATTACTTCTTGCCCTGCTTGCGCCATCTGTGCCGTGAACTGCTGGTGGGCGTTAATGAAGCGACGCCCTTGGGTTGGATGCGAAGGATCAAAGATCCAGTTTGCGTATTGGTCGCTGTGGACCAATACCGTGGCGTTTGTATGTGTTTTTGCGGTATCTCCTTCTTACTTAATGTATAGGTCAAAAAAGGAACGAAATTCATCAACCACCCGCGGTAGTTCTTCGCCAGAAATATAGTGACCAGGGAAAGGTTTATTGCATCCAAGCACCAGGGAACCGTTTGCTGACTCTCCTTGATAGCAAGTTAACTCTCGTGGCGCACCTGACTTAGTTTTATAGTGAATTACCTTGCCTGTTGGCGCAGCAGTGATAATTCCATTAGAAGTCAGCTGTTCAAAGACAGATTTGCCATTCAAGTAAATAACTTCAAATTTCTTACTATTTACTTGATACCTTAAAAAATCAACATCGCCCTTTAGCAATTGATCTTTTATTGCTTCATTTTTGATATTTCCCCACACTGGGTCCGTTGCCCATTGGACTAGGTCTAAGTGCGCAGCAGTACCATCGTGATAGGAATACCCGAAGTGCGAATTTATGTGATTGTTTAGATGATCAAACCAATCGTAAGGATTATGACCCTTTTCAAAATATGAGTAGCAACCGTTGATCACCTGTTTAGCTTGTTCTTGAGTTAAAGCACTCGGTGCTTCGATTCCAAGTATCTGCGTGTCAACTAAGCGCTTCTTGCCGACGTCAAGAACCTTGCTTAACTTGCTCTTGGTTTGAAACTCAACGCTGCTCGGATTTATACCGACTGTAACCATCTTGGCATTTGTCGGATATCCAAAGGCAACTACCGGTGTCGAGTATTCAACAATCTGTGGAATGTCCGGATAGGTTGCCATGGCGCGTTCAATGACGCGCTCCTCGATTATGTATTTATCCGACATTATGCACTCTTTCTTTTCTGGTGATTGCCGATGACTTCGGCAGCTTCGGTTAATAACCAATGCTCGAACTCACCATTGCACAATGCGTAAGTCGATCGCTTCTGCCGCAAAGTGTCAATGGCTTTATCAGCGCTCATGCCATCGATCATCAGCGTTAGCGCTGTGACAATGCCACTTCGGTTTAGGCCAGCTTGGCAACGAATGTTCACGCGCTTGCCAGCTTTCCATTTGGCATGTGCCCAGAAAGCTAGGTCAACGATCGTGGGAATGTATTCCTGGATCAGGTTGGCATCGGGAAATCCGAAGCGGCGTTCTTCAACGCCCCAGTTAGCCGGTGCGGCCCAGGCATAGAGCGTTACGACGCAGTCGAATTCGTTCTTGCCATCGAAGTGCTGCAGGCGCTGCGGCAGGCTAATTACAGCGTCATCATGGGTTCCGCCCATGAATAGATTTGGGGCAACT
>Ga0114967_10003777_pt1 | contig 12355 bp, 10 predicted proteins | sample M_130628_MF_Meta_FD_92639 | JGI IMG/M metagenome (GOLD analysis project Ga0114967, IMG submission 92639) | Freshwater microbial communities from Lake Montjoie, Canada to study carbon cycling - M_130628_MF_MetaG | ecosystem: Environmental > Aquatic > Freshwater > Lake | place: Lake Montjoie... | reverse complement strand
GAACATTGCCATGAGCCGTGCGGAGGCCGCCAAGTGGGTGGAACTTTGGATGGCCTATCCGATGGTGTCAGTAGACGGGACGTTGATCCCTGAAGCGGCGGCACTTGGCGAACGTTTCCAAATCTCCCATTTTGATTCCCAGATTTTGGTCGCGGCAAAACGACTGGGTTGTGAGCTTGTCTACTCGGAAGACCTCGGCCACGGACAGAAGGATGACGGGGTACAAGTGCGCAACCCGTTTATATCATCTTCGTAGGTTGACCCGGAGTGTCTGTCCCCTGTGAGACCCGGAGTGTCTGTCCCCCGCGTGCCTTCTGGATTGAGGAAGTGGCTCTCTGGCTGCATGGAAAATTCTAGCCGCCACGCTGAGCCCTTCTCGCCTTCGCTTCTGAGATAAGGTTATCCGCGTTCAACTCTGCGAATTCAGAGTCTTTGGCCTCGAGCCCAGGTTTCGATTCTTGCCTCAACCAAATCGCCTTGCGCGCCTCCTCTTGTTCGTAATCGCGCCGCACGAGATCCCGAATGTACTCGCTCGCCGATGCATAAACTCCAGAAGCGCCCACCCGACTTTGGATAAACCGTTGAAGTTCCCCCGCAAATCTAACGTTTACACCTTCAGCCATAAAATGTACTCCTGCAGCTAACATTGTCCACGTCCCACGCGCTGTCAATCCTGTGGGACATTTAGCCCATCCGCAGAACCTTCGCCTCGGCGTCCACTTTTTCAAGCGATCGCGGTACGGCACTCCTTTTTGTTGAAGTAAAAATCTCACGAAAGACGCCCTTAACTAAGTGCCATCCGGGACAGACACTTTCCACCCAACCCAGCGCAAAAGCCGATAAAAAACCGCAGGTGATGAAATTTAACCCGATGAAAAAGAGAAACTTGATGACTGAATTAACAGAAGGCATCACAGCCTTAACCGCGGAACGTGAGGGTAAACTGACCCTCAAGCGCATGCGGTTGCCAATGCAGGAGGCTCCTATCGTGGCACCAGATGAGCTGCGTAAACTGAGGGAAACCTTGCGCCTTTCGCGTGCATTGTTTGCTCAAACCATCCGCACTAATCCCCGTACGGTTGAGAGTTGGGAACAGGGCCGAAGCAAGCCCAATGCCCATGCTGCACTACTGATCAAGTTGGTAGAGAAGTTTCCAGAAACTTTAGAACACCTTCGTGCAGTGTAGCGATCCTGTTGCGGGCGGCAGGGGACAGACACTTTCCACCGACGTGAAGGGACGTCTCGAGCCCCCTCGGGGCGTTCTAATATAGCCTAGGGCAACGCCCTAGGAAGAATATCCAAGCGCCGAAAGCCCTGAATGGGCGCCATAAATCCGAGGGGCTTCTAGCGCCAATACAGGGCTCGGTTCATTGGACGCAATTTCCCCGGGCGTTGCCCATGGCTAGCGTAGGCCGCCCCGTTGGGGCTTAGAAAGGGAATGCGCATTGGGCGGCAGCGGGCGACGGCGGGTGGGGACAGACACTTTCCACCGGCTGGTAACGTCATCTGTTCGAGTGGACTCGAGGCCGCGTCATGGCTTTGGATTGACGGCGATCAGGAGGGTGAACGTGCCTCCGGAAAGGCGCGTATCCAAGCGGTCCAGCGACTCAAAATGTGGGTCGCCCCCGAAATTTAAGACACGCACTTTCCGTCCGACTTCCGGGTAAAGCATGACGTAGTGCAATTGGAAGTCGCGCCAACGTAGAAAGGGGCCAACGTACAAAAAAATGGACGCCGCCGATTCAGCAGCAAGCCGTTTTTGGACGGATCGTTTAAGCGACCACCGCACTTCATGGCCGCGCCGTCGCAGGAATTTGATAATCGCAAAGGGCCAGGTGCCGAGGTAGCCCCAAAGGACGATGCCACCCAAAAGGCTCTCGGCGACCCATTCCGGGGCGGGCGGGTTAGCCTCCAAGCGTCTTAGCACATTGAATGCAGCGATCCAGCCGCACCCGTTTTCAGCCGAGTTCATCCGGCCGTAGGGGATGCGTGCTGTGAGAGTTTGTTGGTTGATGTAGCCGTCGCGTGTGAACATTTTTCGATGCGAATCGTTTTTCTGCATCCGTAGAGTAGGTTTTTTACGTTGCGGTAAGGGCTCCGTTCAGCTGTGTGGAGCGGCGGGGGACAGGCACTTTTGCTCACTTTTGCTCTCCACGCATCGCGGTAAAGATGTCGGTCATGCGCAGGCGGTGGCGTAAATGCCCGCAATTTAGTGCGTCTGCTTTTCCTCGGTAATTTTTCGCAGAATGTGCCGTACCACCGCCCCTGTGCGCCCTTGTCCCGCGCTGCAATGCACTAGCACGGGCTTCGGGAGTGATGCATATGCTTCGTACGCCTTCGCCAAATCCGCCGGACCGGGCTGCTCGTAGTCTTTTAGCGGGATATGTTGGACGTGGAATCCCTGGCCTCGATAGAAATCCAGAAGGTCGCAGGGCAGTGCGCGGTACAGTCCGAAGTGCGCATCCTCTGGGTGCAGGAGGCAGAGGATGGAAACAACGCTGGCGCGCCGCGCTTCAGCGAGCCAAGCGTCAACGACGTCGATTGGCACCTGCGCTGTCGAACCGAGAGAACGCCCGGGCCGAGCAGTGCCCGCAAGGGCGTGAGGAATATGCCAGTTCATGAGTGGGGTATAGGACGGCAGGGGACAGACACTATCCACCTGAGGAATTCAAGCGTACCCTTTAAGGGACCCCCTATCCAGCCCCATCGGGGCGTTCTAATATAGCCTAGGGCAACGCCCTAAGGAAGAATATCCAAGCGACAAAAGCCCTGAATGGGCGCCCTAAATCCCAGGGCTTCGAGCGCCCATACAGGGCTCGGTTCATAGGACGCAATTTCCCCGGGCGTTGCCCGAGGCTAGCGTAGGCCGCCCCGTTGGGGCTTTAAAAGGGAAAGTCACCCGCGCGGATCCGTCATAGTTGGTGAACTGTGGGCGTCGGGGGAAGACACGTTCCACAGGGTGCCGCGGAAACTTGGGGAAGGGTTAGCGTCATAAATTCTGTGCGCGGCCTTCCCAAAACGGGGTGTGGTCTAGCGTGTTTTCGGGAAACTTGGCGCGGACGGCCTCGAGGATTTTATAGAGTTCGCTGTTGACCTCGGTGGCGTCGGCTCGAAACCCGTGGTGCGTCGCCCCCAACCAGAAGTCGACTTTTCCGTCGGCTTCGGCGTGAAGTTCCAAAAAGTGGTGGGGGCCAAAGACAATACGGACTTTTTTAAAGGCGCCGTCATTGTCGCGTTGATAGGAGATGCTGCGGATTCCGGATTTAGGATCGGTACTCATGGCTTCCCATTATTACACACGCACGGCTGCGCGCGTCTGCGGTTATGTTTTTTGCTAGTTCCGCGTGGCGCGCCCAGAGGGAGGTCTCGCGCGAGTGGCGGGCGCGGAAGTTCACCGCGTATTCAGCGTGCGGTTTGTGGGAGGCAGGGGGGACAGACACGAATGGCACTTAGTTAAGTGCGTCTTTCGTGGGATTATTACGCCAAACGAAAGGGTTTCCGCTCCGCTACTGCACGAAAGAGTGCTTTAATTAAGAGGAATTCGGGACAGGCACTTGCCCTCCTACGCCAAGTGATGCTGATGCAACCCCTGCAGGGTTGTCGCTCATTTTGTGGGCGTGACCCAGGGTAGCCCGCTGCGCGCAACCCTAGGCTGGATGATTGAACACCGCTGGTGTTCCTCCCTCGCCGTTGCATTTGGATTTCCAACGCCAAGGGCATTGAATCTTTCAGCCCAGGGTTGGCCCGACGCAATAGCGCCTACCCTAGGTCACCCCAACAAGCCGCAAACCCTGAATGGGTTACATCAGTCCGACGCCCCTTATTCTGGCAAGGTCTTTCATTCGTGCGTTGGAAAACAGTGGGAAGACGCGATGGGTACAGACACGAATTGCACTTAGTTAAGGGCGTCTTTCGTCGGGTTTTAACTTCAACAAAAAGGAGTTTCGTAACGCGATCGCTCGAAAAAGCTCTTTAACTAAGTGCCATTCGGGACAGACACTTTCCACCTCCGATGGCGCGAACCTCCGAAGAATGGGAAAGGCGGTTATCCAAAGTGCCCAGTGTGAGAGTAGCCCAGTGAATAACCCAGGGGCGTCGGGGGACAGACACTTTCCACACCGAAGTCAGAATGGGCGCCCTAAATCGCAGAGGCTTCGAGCGCCCATACAGGGCTCGGTTCATTGGATGCAGTTTCCCCGAGCGTTGCCCGAGGTTAAAAGAGAGCCGCCCCGTTGGGGCTTAAAAAGGGAAAGTCACCCGCGCGGATCCGTCATGTTTGGTGAACTGCGGGTGTCAGGGAGTACGCGGGCTGGTGTGTAAGACTGTTGGGGAATCATCACCAACAGAGACACATGCCTTTTGATACAAACTCACTTTTGTGGAACGGTCAGTCTGAACACTATTTCCGCAATCGCGCAATCCAGCCAATAGAACAGGATGGTTCGCATTGTGTTAGCACTGTGTTAGCCATGCTTTCGGGCGAAATGCCCGAGCGGTTTCAGGGCGTGGTTAATACACAGGACCCAGTTTCGTGGTCCGAGAGCCTCAAAGAATACGGACTCAAGCTCGCTTACTGCGCAAGCGACAACCGTAAGGTCAAGTTCTACTTACCCGAGTTGGTTGAGTTAAATGACGTGTTCACAATTAGTTATTTTACTCCGACCGAACCGGCAGATGTCTTGAGGGATCCTCGGCCGAGCGACGGTTGGGTTTGCGGCAGCCACATTGTGATTTTGCAGGGAGAAGACATCATCGATCCCGCAAGAGGTGACCGCGTACGGGCGCTCGAGCACCGTGGCATGGAGCGGTTTACGAAGCGGATTTTCCGTTTAGTGCCGGCGAATCACCCGCGCGGTCTATGAGGCGGCCAAGCGCGGAGGAGGCGGTCGCTTGCGGATTTTGCTCCACTCCGCGAGGTGCCTTCGTTCGATGTGCAATAATGGTTCTACGGACAGTTGCTCCCGAAGAATGCCAGTGAGTCATTCTTCAAGATATCAGTCAAATTACACAATCAATTCACAATAAAATTATGGATAACCCCAAAGTAAACCAACGTTTTCGTGTCATTCGTCCCACTCGCGGTTACGAATTGAGCAAAGTATATAAAGTCGTTCGTGTCGATAATAGTGACGACACGCTCGTGGGCGTCGACGCTGAAGGAAAAGAAGGCTCTTGGATCAAGTTCGACTCGTGCGTTGCAGCGGGTCCTAATGTGTCTTGGGAATGGCTAAAGGGGCAGCTTCCTGGCGAGGTTTTGGAGTTGTTGAGCGCGTTTGAGGGGTTGGAAGGGCTGCGCCTTAAAAACGAAGTTCGTGATCATATTTTGATGCAGTTGCCCAATTTAAGAGACCGCATTCTAAGTGCCCAGATCGCCATGGAGGATCAAGGGGGTTTGGGAAGTTTTGAGGAATCGAAGCAGGACGAAGTTGAGGAGAACGAGGAAGAGCTTTGTCCTTTCAGCCCATGAGGACGGGCGGTCCCTCCTCACGTTCCACCCAGAAATTTCCCGGGAACTCCCCCAGAAGTGCCCCCCAGAACTAGGGGATGACTGGGAACTGGGGAGCGCGAAATGTCAGATGAATTATAGTGTGATTTAATTGTTTTATTATCCGTTTTTCAAAGGGATCAAGGTGGATTTTATTTAAAAATGGGATGTGGTTTTGTGTAGTTTTATATGAATTAAAAAGTGATTGTCTATGGAAAAAATTAAAGCATTACCTAAACGCATACTTTTGCGCGGATTTGACGAAGAAGGTCGGCTCAGTGCGTCCGATTGGGCGCTCGCCCACGGGGTCGAAGTGATTAACATGGCGTCATTGGCGGACCTCGTGGTGGTCGGGCCCCAGGCAGACGCTTCCCTGCTGCAAAAGGCGCGGGTGAAGGGGGCTAAAATTGTGGCTTGGGATCAATTTCAGGCGCTGTTGCTGGCTGTAGGTGCTGGCATGCAAAACGGAAAAAAAGTTCAGGCCTCTGTCGCCGAAGAGGAGGAGGTTTTTGAAGTTCAGGTTCCCTTGGAGGGCAAGGCAATCCCTCCCATCGAAGTTCGAAACGGGATGCTTCGGGTGTTGGACTTGGAATTGCCCATTGTCGGATTGGACGGAGATGCTCGGGTTCCTGCGGCGGAGCAATTCGCTCATATTTGCCTAGATCGTGCCTTTTTGGAGACATTGCGTGCAGTTGCACTGGGGGTTTTGTACGGAATCCCAGTGGCGTTGGAGGGCGAAACTGCAGCGTCGAAAACTTCGGCGATCTTGTTTCTCGCGCATCTGTTGGGCCAACCTGTGGTGCGCTTGAATCTGAGCGGCCACACTGACGCGAGCGAATTGGTCGGGCGCTACGTCCCTGCGGACGCTGCGGTGATGATCGACTGGAACACGCTGACGCCTGACACAGCGTGGTTGCGCGAGGATTCACGCAAGATTCTTGCGAGTGCTGCTGCTGCGGGGCGCGCTTTGCACGATGCAGAACGTCTGGCGATCATTGGTCGCGAGCAGTTCCCTGTCACGGGCTGGCATTTTCAAGAAGGGTATTTGCCGAGGGCGATGCGGCATGGTTGGTGGATCTTGTTGGATGAGCTGAACTTGGCAGAGACGCAGGTGTTGGAGCGCTTGAATTGTGCGTTGGAAAATCCCCCCAGCCTCGTGTTGAGCGAGGGCAGTGGCAGCGTTTTTGGACGCGGGGGCGATGTCCCTGTGCAGTCTGGATTTCGCGTGTTGGCGACGATGAATCCTGCGGAATACGCAGGGCGAGCTGTGTTGAGCAAAGCGTTTGCGGATCGTTGGGGCGTGTGGCATCAGGCGGCGGTGCCGGGCGAACGAGAGATCGAGCAGATGTTGCGCTGCCTTGTTTTTGGGGAGCATCCCAGAGTGCTAATCGGTGGACGCGCTTACAAAGCGGAGGTGGTGCGCCCTGTGTTTGGCTCCTTGCAGGCCATTCCTGAAATCGGCGGGTTGCTCAAGCGCTTGGCGGTTTTCCATCACGGTATCTTTCGAGCGGCGGGCGGCGCAGGGGCGACCCCTACTATTGGGCGGCTTAACAAGGAGCGCTATAGTTTCAGTCGGCGCATTTTGCTGAACTTGTTGCGTTATGTCGAAGAACGCATTCGCAACGGTGCGGCAGCGGAGGAGTCGCTGATTCCAGAGGCGATTCAGGCGCTTTATTTGGGACGAATTCGGGAGGAGGCGGATCGGCGTGCGGTGAACAACATCTTGCGAGCAGGAGGATTAATATGAGTGATGCAACAACGGTTTGGCGGGATCAACGGCATTCGAGGCGCTTGGGCGTCGAGTCCCAGTTGCAGGAGGCGTTGGCGATGGCTGGGATGGTTTCCCTGACTAACGACCTCGCTGTCGAGTTGGGAGAGAATTGGGCGTTCAACTGGTCGACGCGGGTGATCACGATTCCTCAAGACGACTTGAGGGAGAGTCCTCGCGAGCAGATTTGTTGGATTATCTTGCACGAAGCGGCGCACGCGGCGTTGACGCGGTTGCATGATTTCCTGCCAGAGACTTTGCGCAACCGGCCTGAGGTGGCGCACCTGTTGAATTGCGTTGAAGATGTGCGAATTGAGCGTTGGTTGGTGGAACGCTTTCCCGGTTCGACTCACTGGCGTGATACATCTTGCGAACTGGCGTTGAGAAACATTGAAATCCATGCGGACGACGATGCGGCGGTCGCTTTTTTAAAGGGCATTTTTTGGCTTGGAGAATCACACATTATTCCAGAAAGCACGCCTCCTTTGGCCAAGGCTGCTTTAGAGGAAGCCGCTCCTTATTTAGAAAAGGCTTTTGAGTGTTTACCTCCATCGGAGGCGGTCAGCGCCATCTCGGTAGAAGCACTTTACGCGTCGCATCCTGTGTCGAGTAGTTATCGGGAAATCGACGCGTTGGAAGCGCCCGACCCTTTTGAAAAGTGGGTGCGGGTGATGCAGGCTGCGATGTGGGCGCATGTCGCAGAAGGCGTACTGCCGGGGTTTATGCGTCTCATTGCGGCATCTGGCGGGGCTGCGCTTCCGCAAAGTCGTCGCATACAAGTCGTGGGGCGCGGGGGTAGGGGAAGGCGAGTTCCCGGGGCGGATGGACGGCCTTTGCGCGAATTAGAAGCGTCGATGCGTAATCAGTTGGTCCAGGGCGGAAACGGCAAGTACCTGCAGGCGGTGCAACGTTACGCGCAGGAAATTCGTGAAGTCACAGATACGCTCATGGAGTTGCTGCCTAACCAACGCAATTTGCGGTATGTACGACGGCAGCGATCGGGGGATCGCCTAGACTTGCGCATGGCGGCGCAATTCGCGGCCGACCGTCGGTTGTACGATCAAATCTGGATGCAACGTAAACGCAGGACGCTTCCTGATCCTGCATTCGTATTTTTGGTGGACTGCTCGGGTTCCATGAAAAATGAGGGCAAGGCTAAGGCGGCGTTTGAGTCTTTGGTGATTGTGCGGGAGGCTTGCACGCGAGCTGGCCTTCAATATGCGGTCGTTGTGTTCAACGGGGTGACGCGTCTGGTGCAGGGTTGGGAACGTCAGAGCGATGCCGCTTCGGAAGCGACGCTCTCTGCGGTGTTGAAGCCCGACGGCGGCACCGATTTGCAGGGTGCGCTGGTGCATTCTTTTGAAGTTTTGCGCCAAAGGCCGGAGCGCGATCGGATGATCTTTTTGCTGAGTGACGGGATGGTAGAATCGTCACAAGAGGTAGAAATTCGTCGTTATCGGGAGGAATTCTTGCGGGAAGGAATCGGGATTATGGCGATTGGTTTGGGAGTGGAAATGGTTGGGATTGAGCGGATTTTTCCCGGAGCGCCTGTGCTTGAAGACGCGAGCATGTTGCCCAGTACGTTGAGTAAGTGCTTGCTGGAGGCGCTTTCGGGCGCGGCATAGGGCAGGGGCGGGTAGAGTCTATATTGCACTGGTTGGCTTTTCCGGTGCCGCTCCGACACAGCGAAGGCGGTTACGAGCTATAACGTGCGCGGGCACGGGGGCGAGGAATGGCAGTCTGACGTTCTGCGACATTCGTTCGTGTCTTTCAGAAGTGGGATTTTTCACTCAATCTTCATCGGGCCAGCAATCAAGCCTAAACCGCGCATTCCACGATGTAATTAGCTTTGAAAGCTGTTGGAATGTGTCACAGGCTCCCGAGGAGAACGGTCTCTTTTTAATGGGACTTCCATCCAAATCCCAGAGGGGCACGCAGACCCAATTCCAAATCTTTAAAACGATCTCCCGGAGCACCTTTCTGAATAAGGGTGAAACTTCAGGGTTACGGAGGGGATACCGTTTTCTAAACAGATGAAGATTAATGAAATTGACCAATCTGAATACGCCGGAACCTATTCCCCAACGAAGCCAGAGCTCAAAATCCAATCGAGCTGTTGCGAATGAAGGGTACCGAGAGGGATTCGTCTTCATACATACAGTGTACCCAAAATAAACGGGTTCGGTAACAGAATTTTACGGATACATAGCCTCGACGAGATGTGGTGTAGACTGGTGTAGACCCGTTCCTAAGGGAATTATCCCCATCGATTTTTTCCGTAAAACGTTTGCTTACAGTTACTTAAAAGGAGCGGAGTCTACGGGGCTCGAACCCGCAACCTCCGCCGTGACAGGGCGGCGCTCTGACCAATTGAGCTAAGACTCCTTTTCCCGAAGGGCGGTGAACTTACTGTTTACCCGTCAAGGATTGCAAACTCTTTCTAAACGCTTTTCCAAACTAAACGCATTCTTGAGACCGAATGCCCCAATTTCTCTCCTTTCTAGCTCAATAAAGACTTCAAGGGCGAACTGTCGCCGCAACTTCAAGGCGTCTCCCCTGAAGCCTCACAGTCTGCAAATTATCTCATACAGACTTTCAATGTTTTCTTCCAAAATTTTGGCCTGAAATCTGACAAGTTATCAAAGATATTTGCCTGTGCAGCATTGGTTTCCAAATTTTAGGCTGGGATTAGAACTTCTTTCGCAACGACGTCTGTCTGAATTTCGGATTATGTTAGACATCCTGAGATTTTCGATGTCCACGACTCCATGCTGGAAATGTGCTGGAACTCCCTTATCTTCACTCCCCTTTTATGTATCGCTCCACTTCCTGCAACCTCTTGCGTAAGGATCACGCCGGACAAACCGTAACCTTGGCTGGCTGGGTGAATTCCCGCCGAGACCACGGGGGTGTTATTTTCATTGATCTCCGTGATCGGGACGGGTTGACGCAGGTGGTTTTCAGGCCGGAAGAGCATCCCCAAGTCGCTGAGGCCTCGCATGGACTGCGTGGCGAGGACGTCATTCAAATCACGGGGCTCGTGTCGCCGCGGTTGGTGGGGACGGAGAACTCTAAGCTTGCCACCGGTGATATTGAAGTCATCGCCAGCGAGTTAAAGATACTCAACAAATCTGATGTGCCGCCCTTCCAGTTAGATTCGAAAGTTGCGAATGAAGATTTGCGCCTAACCTATCGCTATCTTGATTTGCGCAGGGGCGAGATGAAGCAAAACTTGAAGCTTCGCCATCGGGTGACCAAGGCCACTCGCGACTATTTGGACGAACAAGGCTTTTTGGAAATCGAGACGCCTATTCTCTCCAATCCGACTCCTGAAGGCGCACGAGATTTTCTCGTCCCCTCGCGTCTGAATCCGGGAAGCTTTTACGCGCTTCCCCAAGCGCCCCAACAGTATAAACAGCTTCTCCAAGTGGCCGGTTTGGAAAAGTACTTCCAAATCGCGCGCTGTTTCCGAGATGAGGATTTGCGCGCCGACCGCCAGCCGGAGTTTACGCAGATTGACGTAGAGGCGTCCTTCATTACGGCCCTCGAGATTCAAACGCTCATTGAAGGGCTTCTTTCGCGTATTTTTTCGGAAACGCTGGGTGTGGAAATTCCCACGCCGTTTCGCCGGATTCCCTATGCGGAGGCGATGGAGCGGTACGGTTCGGACAAACCGGACTTGCGCTTCGGATGTGAAATCGTGGAGTTGGGGGACATTTTTGCGAAGTCGGATTTCAAGGTGTTTCGCAGCGTGTTGGATGGCGGCGGTGTGATCCGTGCGATCAATGCAAAAGGCGCTGCCACGGCTCTTTCCAAAGAGCAGCTCAAGAAGTGGGAGGAGTGGGTGAAACTCGAACTTGGCGCGAAGGGGCTTGCTTATATCCGTCTCAAGGATGGGGAATGGGAGTCTCCGATTGTTAAGTTTTTCTCGGAAACTGAAAAGGTCGCGCTCGCGGCGAAGATGGGGTTTGAGGAGGGCGACGTGCTCTTTTTTGGTGCGGACGAGCCGCAGGCCGTCAGTGATGTGCTTGGAAGGGTGCGATTGAGGGTGGCGGATTTGTTAAAGCTCACGGAGGGCTCCAAAGAGTTGAATTTCTTGTGGGTGGTGGACTTCCCTCTTTTGGCTTTTAGTCCTGAAGACAACCAGTGGGTGGCGGTGCATCATCCCTTTACGCGTCCGAAGGCGGAGGACGTGGCGCTCTTGAACGGCGGCGAGTACGGGGCGATTCGGGCTGAGGCTTATGATGTGGTGCTGAACGGGGTGGAACTAGGCGGCGGCTCGATCCGGATTCACGAGCGGGAGTTGCAGGCGCGGCTTTTCGAAGCGCTGGGAATTGGCGCCGAAGAGCAACAGCACAAATTTGGGCATTTGCTGCGGGCTTTTAGTTTTGGAGCGCCCCCGCATGGAGGCATTGCGCTGGGGCTAGATCGTCTGGTTATGTTGCTTTGCGGAGCGGAAAGTATCCGCGAGGTGATTGCATTTCCGAAAAACAACCGGGGAGTCGACTTGATGACGCAGTCGCCCGTGGAAGTTGAGCCCCGTTTGCTTAGGGATTTGGCGATCAGTAGCACGGTGAAGAAGGCATGATGATTTTTGGCAACCGTCGGAAGCTAGCGAGCGGACCCTGTGTAAAATGGGGCGTTGCGGCGCTGGCGGTGTGCCTTGCTCCGCTGCCGATGGGTCGGGCGCAAGTGAGTGGGGGTGCGTTTGGGGGAGACGCCTCTGGAAGCGGGGCTTTTAGTGGCGAGATTAAGCCTCCGTTTAATTTGACTTGGGGCGAGACATCCGACCGTTTGGAGCGCCTTATTATTTCTGCGGGTGGGAAGGTTATTAGCCGCCATCCTGCGCGCGGTTCGAGGGAGGCGATAGAGGTGAGCGGCCTTCCCCAAGAGGGACTTAAAAAGACGATCTTTTACTTCAAGCTCGGGGCGCTAATGGGGGTGGAGCTGCAATATCAGGCAGAGAGTTGGTCGGAGGAAAAGTACAACACGGTGATGTCCGATTTGAGGAGTCGCATTTCCAAGCATTACGGGGAGGGGCAGCAAATTGCCCGCCGCACAGAGATGTTGAGTAATGCGGGGGTGGTTCAGACGGTGACGGG
>Ga0114967_10003776_pt1 | contig 12355 bp, 10 predicted proteins | sample M_130628_MF_Meta_FD_92639 | JGI IMG/M metagenome (GOLD analysis project Ga0114967, IMG submission 92639) | Freshwater microbial communities from Lake Montjoie, Canada to study carbon cycling - M_130628_MF_MetaG | ecosystem: Environmental > Aquatic > Freshwater > Lake | place: Lake Montjoie... | reverse complement strand
TAGCTCTACAACCAACTGGTCTACAGCAAGTGGCCTGTCGTTTACGGCCTCTTGCACTGCCACAGCACTGACCACTACAGGCTCACCAGCTTTGGTCGCTGGCATGACGGTGTACTCAAGCACGTTTGTTAGCCTTGGGACAATCGTAAGCGGGTCAGGTAATAACTGGGTAGTTTCTGTTGGTGGCACTTACGGATCGCAAACAATGACTGCTGGGACTGTTGGTGCATCTGTGCCGACCGCCTCTGACTCTGTGTTCTTCGACTCAGCGCCAACCTACACCGTAACTTGTACCGGCGCTTTGACTTGCCTAGACCTTACCGTCTCAGCCGGTACGGTGACGTTTGCTAATGGCACTAGCCCAACATTTGCCATTAGTGGTTCAATGTCTTTAGTGGCTGCAACCGTATGGACTACAACCGCAATTATTACGTTTAACGCCACAACAACAGGCAAAACAATAGCAACAAATGGCGTAACTATCAGCGGTGGTTTTACCTTTGACGGAGTAGGTGGAGGTTGGTCGCTTAGTACGGCAGTTACCGTATCTAGAAGTGCAGCGGGCGCTGTAACCCTTACCAATGGTACGTTAGACCTTAACGGTAAAACACTAACGCTATCGGGTGGGTCAAGTACATTTGCAACTGCTGCGGGTACTAAAGACCTTACATTTAATGGCGGCACACTAGCTCTTGCTGGCGGGTCTAATAGCGTTATATTTAACAATGCTGCGCCAACGGGTTTTACCACTACAGCGGGTACAGGAACAGGTACTATTACTGGAACTGCGACTACTGTTCATATTATTAACGGAAATACTTCCACTATTAACGCTGTTGTAAATCAAGGAGGTTCTGGGCAACTACGGTTTAGTAGCTCGGCTACTTTTTTGGATATAACCAATACATATGCGGCAACTGGCGCAACGTCAATTAGGCTTGATAGTGGAGTAACAACAACTGTAGCTGGATTTACAGCCGCTGGTGCTGTTGGTAATGTTTTAACGCTGTCTGCTTCCACAGCGTTTTCTACGGCAACTATTGCCCTTTCAGGTGGCGGGACGGTTACAACAACAGATTACTTAAATGTAACTGATATTAACTTTACCCCATTTGCAACAGATGGTTCAGCCCCTTATAAATGGTACTCTGGTGTTAATTCCACAAACAATGGTAACAACAGTGGGATGTTGTTTGCCGCCTCAACACTGACGGCGTATCTACTTGCGTCCGGAACAAGCTGGACAACTCCTGCTAATTGGAACAATTCCAGCAACAATATCTACATCTTTGGCGCTGGTGGCGGCGGTGGCGGCGGTAGGTCGGGGTCGGCAACAAACAAAGCAGGGGGCGGTGGCGGTGGTGGCGGTGGCTACACCGGCCTAACCAACCAGACACTGTCAGGCGCAATTACTTATGCAATTGGCGCAGGGGGAACAGCAGGAACTACAAACGGCGGCACAGGCGGAACAGGCGGAACAACTTCTTGGAACTCCGGAGCCTCAACGGCAATCGGGGGTACTGGAGGTTCTACTACTGCAACTCCATCGTCTGTAGGCGGCGCTGGTGGCACTGGTTCACAAACGGGTGGGGCTGGAGGGACTGGATCAACTACAACCACCTCTGGTTCGGCAGTTGCGGGGGGCGGTGGCGGTGGATCTGCTGGCCCTAACGGAACGGGCGGCGCTGGCGGCATTGGTTTTACTAATGCAGCAGCCCAAGGCAATGGCGGTGGCGGCGGTGGTAATGGGGGTGGAACGGCTGGAGGTAATGCGTCCACAAGTGCCGGTGGTACAGGTGGCAATAATTCACTTAGCACGGGTGGCGGCGCTGCAAGCACGGCTGGTTTATTGGGTGGTGGAGGCGGTGGTGGTACTGCCGCAAACGGTGCAAATGGTGGCACCGGCGTTGATATTTCCAACACTGCCGGTGGCGGTGGCGGTTCTGGTGGAGGTGCCGCTATTAGTGGTGCTGGGCGTAATGCTTTGGGTTATGGTGCGGGGGGAAGCGGCGGTGGTTCAAATACATCAACTGGCAATGGCGTTGGTGGCGTTGGTGGCACTGGCATGATCTTCATTAGCTACACCCCAAGCACTGGCAATTCCACTAACTTCTTCTTCTGGCAATAGCATGGAAATGCAACAGATTTTCAACGCAGTTGTTGCCCTTGCTGCATTCTTAGGGGGATGGATTTTGAACAACATCACCCGCGCCATTGAACGCTTGGACTCGGACGTTCGGGCTATGCCACATGACTACGTTGCCAAAGAAGACTACCGGCGTGACATCGACGAAATTAAAGAAATTTGCAAGCAGATTTTCAACAAGCTAGACAACAAGGCTGACAAGTAATGGACATTACCGGACTTGGTGCTGTTACGGGCCTTGCCGGTACGGTTATCAACAAAATCTGGCCCGATAAGTCCGAAGAGGAAAAACAGCAACTTGCTGCGGCGGTCATGGTTGTGCAGGGGCAGCTTGACATCAACAAGGTCGAAGCCGCGAATCCGTCTGTTTTTGTCTCCGGATGGAGGCCATTCATTGGCTGGGTCTGTGGGACGGCTTGTGCGTGGAACTGGATTGGTCTGCCTATTGCAAAATTGGCAATAACTAGTTTTGGCTACCCGGTTGACCTTGCTCCTGCAAACCTGACTGAAATGATGCCGGTTCTTCTTGGAATGCTTGGGCTTGGTGGCCTAAGAACATTGGAGAAGATCAACGGTGTTGCAGCAAAATGAGCAAGGAAAGCCTATCCAATTGGGTGACGTTGATTGCGTGTTGCACATTGGCGGCTACGGTGATGGCAATGGTCGGTGTGTTTGTGCTTGGGTTCTTTGACGAAAAAGTTGATAACAACAAACTCTTTGAAATTGTTGGGCCAGCTTTCCAGACCATCGTTGGGGGGTTTATTGGGTTGATCACTGGCATCAAAATTGGTAGCAACGAATGAAGTTGACTGAACACTTCACGCTTGAAGAGCTAACGGTGACAAATCATCGCCAGTTCGACAATACCCCAAACGAAGCAGAATTGGCAAATCTGACCCGGCTGGCGGCGTTTTTGGAGCAAGTCAAGGTGGCGCTTGGTGGCAAGCCGATCATGATCAACAGCGGGTTCAGGTCAAAGCAAGTCAATGACTCTGTTGGGTCAAAGGACACCAGCCAGCACCGACTAGGGTGCGCTGCGGACATCAGGGTGCCGGGAATGCCTCCAGATGCGGTTGTACGGGCTTTAATTGCTTCCGGGCTACCCTATGACCAGATCATCAGGGAATTTGACTCATGGACGCATATAAGCGTTCCGAGCCATCCGGAGATTTTGCCGCGAAGGCAGGCACTGATAATTGACAAGGCGGGAACCAGACTGTTCGCCTGAAGTTGTCTTTACCCCCAATGAGACCTAAAATGCTCAAAACCACAAAGGCATCACCGTGACTTCAGCAGCAGTAATGACGTATGACAGTCTGGTCGATGACATTTCGACCTACCTAGAGCGTACCGACGAGGCAACCCTCATCAAGATTCCCCAGTTCATTATGCTGGCGGAACAGGTCATTGCGGCTGACATCAAGTTCCTTGGTAACCTTGTTGTAGTTGAAAGCACGATGGTGATTGGCGAACCAGTTATTGCCAAGCCAGCACGGTGGCGCAAGACGGTCTCAATGAACGTCACGGTGGCAGGTGAGCGCTTCCCTGTCCTACTTCGTAAGTACGAATACCTACGTGAATATTGGCCGCAGTCAACTTTGACTGATGTACCCAAGTTCTACTGTGATTACGACTATACGCACTGGCTTGTGGCTCCAACACCGGCAGCGGCCTATTCTTTTGAGACCCTGTATTACGAGCGTGTTCAACCTTTGGATTCGTCCAATCAGTCAAACTGGTTTACGGAATACGCCCCGCAGGCGCTCCTTTACGGTACGCTGCTTCAGGCAATGCCGTTCCTTAAAAATGATGAGCGTATGCCTATGTGGCAGGCTCAATACCAGCAAATCATCAGCGCCTTGCAGACAGAAGATGTCACGCGAGTGGCTGACCGTCAAGCGATTGTGAGGGATTCATGAGCTTCAATAGCCCGTTTACCGGTCAAGTCATCCAGCCAACGGATGTCTCTTACCGATCAATAACACTCAATTCTGACAACCAGCTTACTTGGCCCCTTAACGGCAGTGCTTTGGATGACGCTGCTGCCCGGATCATGGACGTTACGTCCACCTCGGTGACTGGTGCGTATTCACTGCTAATGCCTCCGGCCAACCAGACCTCGGTCGGTCAGGATGCCTTGATCCGCAACACGGGGTCATACAGCATCACGGTCAAGAACTACCTTGGTGCTGCACCAATCGTGACGGTTGCTGCGGGAACTGTCCAGTACATCTACCTGACCGCCAACGCAACAACAGCCGGTACTTGGGGTGTCATTGCATTTGGTGTTGGTACATCGAACGTGGACGCTGCTACGCTGGCTGGATACGGCTTACGAGCAATTGCCAACACGTTGAATGGCGCGTATTCGGTGGCGACTTTTAGTTCGTCATTTACCGCAGTTGCTGCCAATAGGGCTTCTGCTCAGGTTTGGACTGGCGGCGCTGGAACCCTTACGTTGACGGCACCGGCTACGCTTGGCAATGATTGGTATATGTTGATCCGCAACGGCGGTACGGGGACATTGATTGTTGCCCCGGCCAGCGGGTTGATCAACGGCGCATCGACAATTTCCTTGCAGCCATCTGACTCTTGCATCATTGCTTGCTCAGGGACAGCGTTTTATACAGTTGGCCTTGGTCAAATTAGTCAATTCAATTTTACGCAGTTGACTTATGCCGTAACAACAGGAAGTTACACCCTAACGTCATCTGAAGCGGCCAACGTCATCCAAAAATTTACCGGGACTCTGTCCGGTAATGTGACGATCATCCTTCCGCCAACGATTCAGGTGTACTACATCACCAATCAAACCAACGGCACGGGTGCTGGTTACACAATAACATTCACCACAAATTCTGGCGGAGCTACGGCTACAGTCCCCGCAGCACAACAAGTAATTTTGGTTTGCGATTCGTTGAATTTGTTAAATGCTTCGTCAATTGCAGCGGGGGCTACAACCGTTTCTTTGGCAAATGGTGCAGTTGGTGCACCGGCATTGAACTTTGCTTCAGAAGTTACAACGGGCATTTACAGGCCGGGAACTGGTGAATTTGCAATTTCTATTCTTGGAACTCAAAGGGTTGACGTTACAGCTACTGGGCTTGCTGTTACGGGAACTGGAAACTTCACAGCAGGAGTTTTTGGCGGGGGGTTCTAATGACTTCCAAAGTCTTTACCCTTGACACCCAACCGGGGATTCAGCGGGATGGAACGGTGCTGGACAAGCAGTTCTACAACGATGGCCGGTGGGTCAGGTTCCAACGTGGTCGCCCTAGAAAAATGGGTGGTTATCGGGTTATTTCGGGCCAACTGAATGGGCCTTCTCGCGGCATTTGGGTGAACACCCAGAACGCAATTACGTCCGTTTTTAGTGGCTACAACAACGGGTTGCAAGTTCTTGCTCTTGACTCAAACGGTGTTGGCGCTGGGGTAAACAATTTCACTCTAACCAACTTTACGGCTTCGCCAAACAACTTGTGGCAACTTGACGGTTTCTATGACGTCACCGGGGCGGGCGTGCAAACACTTCTGGCTGCTCCATGCCAAAACTTGACATCTATCAGTAGCACAGTCAACACACCAGTTTTAAGTGGCAGTATCACTGGTACGTCAATGTCCCAAATCGGTACGTTCACTCAATCCTTTGTGTTGAACAGCACCGTCAATATTTACTCACCAACTGTAGCCGTTCTTACTGGAGCAGGCCAAACAGTTACAGGGTCTAATATTCCAGCAAACACTACGGTTGTAGCTACAACTCTCATTGCGCCAAACCTTGGCTCAGTGGCAGTAACTGGCGTTGCTGGACAGATGAGTTGCACCGCAACAAACGGTCTTTTTATTGGGCAAACCGTAAAAGTGGCTGGAACTTTGACTGGGACTTCGACCGGCGTTGTGACCGGGACTACCTATTACATCATTGCTACCAATTACACAACAACGTTTGCATTGTCTACAACTTCCGGGGGCGTTGGTATTGTTACCACCGCCGGTACGACAGACGGTCTTGTTTTTACGCTTGGTCAATTCCAAAACGTACAACTTTCCAATGCAGCTACCGGAACATCTGCCGCAACAACTATTACGTTCAACAACAACATATCGGTCTCTGGCGGAGTTGTTGTTTTGCATCCTTACGTTTTTGTATACGGCAATGACGGATTGATTCAAAACTGCTCGGCAGGCAACGCACAAGATTGGGTTTCACCAGACGCCAATGCGACCAACGTAGCCTCTGGAAAGATTGTGCAAGGGCTACCCGTCAGGGGAGGTTCAAACTCGCCTTCCGGGCTGTTCTGGAGCCTTGACAGCCTAATCCGTGTTTCATACGTTGGTGGTTCTGGAACGCCTCCCCAATACTGGCGGTATGACATCATCAGCAGTCAGTCATCCATCCTTTCAAGCCAATGCGCGATTGAGTACGATGGGGTCTACTACTGGATTGGGGTTGACAGATTCCTACTTTACAACGGCGTGGTCAAGGAAATTCCAAACACTTTTAACCAGAATTACTTCTTTGACAACCTGAACTACAACCAGCGGCAGAAGGTTTGGGCTTGCAAGGTTCCACGGTTTGGCGAGGTTTGGTGGTTCTATCCCAAAGGGGATGCAACGGAGTGTACTGACGCCATCATTTACAACGTGCGCGAAAACACTTGGTATGACGCTGGTGAAGCTCTTGGCGCTCGTCGTTCTGCCGGGTACTTTTCGCAAGTGTTTGCGTACCCAATAGAAGCAAATTGGGAAACATCAACTAGTTCAATTGTTTTTACCGATACCTATACAACGGTGTCTGGAAGCCAGTTCTTGTACGCAGACACGTACAGCACTGCTGTTGAAATCAACCAAGAAATTTCAGGCGCAAACATTACGGCTGGAACCCTTGTTTCTGGCATATCAACCAGCAACATAAAGACGCTTGGGGCGATTACTGGCGGGTCTTTGTACACGAACGCGACTTACACTGGCGTATCGCTGACCGGTGGCTTAGGCGGCGCCGCAAAGGCCACAATTGTAGTTTCTGGGGGCGCAGTAACCGCCGTCACGCTTACATCGCGTGGTCAAGGCTATCAAGTCGGTGACGTTTTGAGTGCGACTGCTGCGTCAATTGGTGGGACTGGGTCTGGCTTTGCAATTCCCGTAACGGCAATCTACGCTCAGGCAATTCTGATGACGATAGCCGCAACCGGGTCTGCGTCTTCGTTGCTTACGTTCTCCACAAGGGCCGGATTGATTTCTGTGTACCAACATGAAATTGGAACCGATGATGTAGTCGGCCAAAACGTCAGGGCAATTGAAAGCTATTTTGAAACCAGCGACCTTGGGCTTGTTGGTGGAGGCCCAGCGCAGGCCGCGCCTGAAGGCGTGAACAAGTGGCTTCGCTTGGAACGGGTAGAGCCTGACTTCGTTATGGAAGGCGAGATGCGGCTATACATTACCGGGCGGCCGTTCGCGCAAGGAGAAGACAAGGTTAGCCAAGCCTACACGTTTGACAAGAACATAGGCAAGATTGACATGAAAGAGCAACGCCGTGAGTTGCGGTTGATCTTTGTGTCTGACGTTGCCGGTGGTAACTACCAACTGGGCAAAATCCTTCTGAGCGCAGACTTTGGTGATGTGAGAGGCTATGGCTCTTAACCCCGCCGTCATTTACGATCCCCGGTATCATACGTTTGAGTCTTGGGCTTCGCTCATGTGCGAACTCTATGCCGCGCAACAGCTAGAGATTCCAACGGAACGGACTGACTGGAAGCAGTGGGGTGATGGGTTAAGTGCCATCGACGTATTCACTAACGAAGCGATTCCCCGCACAGAGTATTTTGATGACTGGATGGGTTGGGCGCAGGCTTTGGTAGGTGCAGTGAACCCCGAAACGTCAACAACCGACTAGAGACATTCAATGACCGTTCGCCTCGTTGATTCCAAAGAACATATGCTTTCGCCCAATGACATCTTCATTGCGGCGGCGCATGAGGACAAAGAAACACAAGAAAAATTAGTGCCAGCAGCCAAGAAGGCTAAGGTTACGCCTGAACGGATGGCCTACTCTTACTTCCTGCAAGAGTACAGCAACAAGGGTTTGGTTCGAATTCGTGCGGGAAATACGTTGTTCACCATCGCTGCGTTGAAGGGCAGGATAGGGTTTGTACGTACATTCAACGGTGACACCCCGGCCAACTTTGTTGAGAACATGGGCGAGTTCCTGAAATCGGCAAGGGCAATGGGGTTTGACTTCTTGTTTGCCTTTACGCACTCAAGTGACATGGTCAGAATTTTGAAAGTAGCCGTCAGAAAGATTAAAGCCCCCGGTCTGAAGACACGGTTTGACTCAAAACACGGCATCTTTGCCGTTGTCACTGGCGAAAAGAGGGCAAGCTAATGGGTGTCGTAACAAAGTTGATGGAAGGCATTGGTGATGCCATATCTGGGGTATTTGATTTCCTTGAGCCTGCTTTAGAAGGAATTGGAAAGATAGTTGAAGCGGTCATTGCCCCAATGGCTCAACAGTTCGCCAACATCATTGAACATCCGCTTGAGTCAATTGTTCAAGCAGCAGCCGCTGCCTTCATGATTCCGCCCTATGTAACGTCAGCAGTTATTACGGCGGCAAAAGGCGGTAGCCTAGAAGACATTGCTAAGTCGGCTGCGCTGTCATACGCCTCAACGGAATTCATGTCCCAGACCAACATCGGGGCAGACATTAAGGAGTTTGTAGGCTCAACGGGTGGAGACTTCACAGACTCCATGATGAAAACGTTTGATCTGACTCCTGACCAAGCAGTCCAACTTGCTAAGGTGTCAACGGCTGCGTTGAATTCGTCGGTGATGGGCGGAATAAAGTCTGCGCTTAACGGTGACAGCATTGTTGGTGGCATGGCTTCAGGATTCCAATCCGGGCTTGTCTACGCATCAACGGACAGCTTCTTTAGCTCTATCAACAAAGATCAGAACTGGGGACTCAGTCCTACGGCTCTGAACTTAGTCAAGGGCGCGACTAGCACTGCATTGAACACCGTGATCAGCGGCAAGGGTGATCCCGCGCAGGCAATTGGGAACTACATTGGCGGGGCAATGATCAACATTGGCTCATCTGAATTTTCCAGACTAGCCAAGAGTACCTACGACGACTTCACCGGGAAAACAGCTCTAGCTCAAGCAGCGCAAGAGAAGTATCTAGGCTTACAGAATACTTACCAAGAAAAATCAGCTCAGTCAGAGACCTTGCGGGCAGACATCAACACGGCGGTTAGTGAACTAAGCGCAATAAAGACGAACGAAGCTGATCCAATCATTGAAAAGATTACAGCAGCACAAGCTGAACAAACCGCTGCTAACACAGAATATTACGCCCAAAAAGCAAAATGGAATGAAAACAAAAACGTAGTTGATAACTACGCCGTTGAAATGGAAAAGCTCGGCTTCATAGGCCGTGATTACATGGGGGATGGCTTTGGTGGTACTGCTTATGAAAAATATTCATATGACGCAGATGGGAACCTTATTACAACAAATGCTCCGGGTATAGAAACTTTTGTTGAGGCCCAAAGGCAAGCCGCTTTGGCTGGAAACGCAGCCGCTGAAAAATCAAACGACGCCAATAAAACTGCAATCAGTTTGGCTGATACGTTGAAGCCAATTCAGGACAAGCTGACACCGCTACAAGCCACAATTGCGTCAAAGACTGAAGCCTTCAATGCCATCAAGGCAGACATTCAGACGCCTTCCGGCAACAACCTTGCCGCGCAATTAAAAACGGCATCAGACGCATATCAGACAAAGTATTCTGATTACGCTGCATCCAAGACAGCCGCCGACAAGGCCGCAGAGAATTCTGCCAAGCAAATCGCTGCTGTTGCGACCAGAGACGCCACCATTGATTCATTGAACAGTGGCGTTCTGAAGGTCACCGGCAAAGACGCTAACGGAACGTACACGCTGTCGAACGGCATGATGCTAGACAGCAGTGGCAAGTTCTTCCAAGACGGTACACCGGCCTTTGGTGACGCTGCTGGTGTACCCCAGACCAAGATGCAGTTTGCTGACGGCAAGGGCAACCTTGTTGACTTCAACATCAACGCTGGCCGTGTTATGTCTCCAACGGATGTCACATCGACACTGTCCAAGTGGTTCAATGTTAGTGCAACGCCAAGCGAGGCTCAGGCGCTTGTTGATAAGGGGATCGATCCTAACGACTTCCAGAGTACGCTTGGCAAGTTTACTGACGACAAGGCCATTGCAACCTATAAGAGTGTTACGGGAACAGAGCCTACAGCGGCTCAGGTAAGCACCATCCGCAACAGCGGTACAGACATCATGACTGCGGCCCAGCAGGCTGCGGTGAACGGCCTAGACCTTCCAGAAGGCTACGTATCGCCCGGTGACAGCCTTGCAACACAGGTATCAAGGGGTCAGGCTTATGCGGCTGCTCGATTGGCCTACGGCCCGAATGCTACGTTTGAGTGGACTGATCCAAAGACGGGCGTCACTGGTAAGTACACCACTGAAAATGCTCAAGAGCAAGCGTCCCGTATAGACAAGGCTGCAACAGCCGCTGGCAAATACGATAGCGATGTCATTGCTTATACAAAGTACAAACTGACAAGCGACCTGAGCAACCCGATCTTAAATCCGGCTGATCTAAACCCGGTCTCAATGTTGGCTTTTGTGGAGGCATATCGGAATGCTTCACCAAGTCAAAGAACAGCACTTCTGCAAGGAGCCGACAAGGCAACATTCCAGTCTATTGATAACGTACTGAACGACACGATCAAGTGGAATCCGAAGGGGGCAATTCTCAATCCTGCCCAGCCAAATGCTGTTTACAACGACCCGTTCTCAAATCCAATGGGTGACCCAATGGCTGAGTACGCCGGGTCAGTCAAGAGCGACTCTCACGCACTCACGGAGGTCTTCGACACCATAAAAAATGGTGGCAAGATTTCAAATGCGGCGTTTACGGTATTGACCGGGGACATTGTTGGACTTGCTGCTCGTGGAACTCAATTCCTAGCGAATGCTCTTGGGGAAGATACGACAACGATCGACAAAGTCCAAGACATGATGTCGAACATGAAGACGACATCGTTGTCAAAACTTGCCGGGAATGATGCTGTTATTGCTGGAGGCATTGCCTCCGGGATTGAGTCGCTAGGAGCATTTGCTCTTGGCCCTGCTAGGCTTGCAGCGCTGGGTGCTATCGCTGCAAATGCGACATGGATTGAGGGCGCAAAAACATGGATTGACACCACAAACAACAAAACTTACGACTCAAAAGAAGAAGCTGTTAAAGCTGCCGGTACAAACATCCGTCAATTGACCATGATGGAGAATGCCTTGCGTACAGCAATGATGACTTCATTGGAAATTCTTGGTGAGGCTGTAGGCATTCCCGGAATGAAGGTTTTGATGAAGGGAATTCCATTTGGCGGTGGGTCAAAGGAAATCATCAATTATGTAAAGACTGCTGGGCTTGCTCTTGGCAATGAAGTCTGGTCAGAAGAAATGACCACTGCTGCACAGATGGCGGCTGACAAGTGGGAAGGCTACGGTCTTGGTAGGAATGCAACGGCAGCAGACCTCGTCAACGCGATGAAGGACACGGCCCTTGCTACGATCTTTGCAGTTGGCACTTCAACTTCCGGAGCGTCTGTATCTGCAAATTTACGGGCTGCTGCAAATTATTCCAACCCGTTTTCTACCAATACCGGACTAGACCAAGTCACACCGGATGTCTCGTCACTTTCTGCCGCTGCCAAGGCGCTTGGTGTCAGCGATACTGACTTCAAGACAATACAGCAAAATATTCAAGATAGCATAAAGAACGGCACTGTCTCATCCACAGCAAAGGCTGATGAGATTTCTTCACTCTTGCAAGCTGGTGGAATGTCTACAGTCAAGGCAGATGCTGTCGCTGATGACTTGACTGGTAAGGTCACTGAAATAGAAACCAAAGATTTTTTAAAGTCTTCTGGTTTAAACCCACAACAAATTGATCAAATTTCGTCCCATGTCCAAGAGCAAATCTTGTCTGGGACAGACTTGACGACCATAAACAATAACATTTCGTCATGGGTTAAGTCTACTGGTGCAGAACCTGTTTCAACAAATTTCCCTAACTTCAGCACATACACCCAATACAACGGTGATTTGGGGCGTACAACGCTGCACAAGTAGCCACCGCTAAGGCAACGCAAGACGCAATTGACG
>Ga0114967_10003775_pt1 | contig 12356 bp, 8 predicted proteins | sample M_130628_MF_Meta_FD_92639 | JGI IMG/M metagenome (GOLD analysis project Ga0114967, IMG submission 92639) | Freshwater microbial communities from Lake Montjoie, Canada to study carbon cycling - M_130628_MF_MetaG | ecosystem: Environmental > Aquatic > Freshwater > Lake | place: Lake Montjoie... | reverse complement strand
GCGCGTCGCCTTGTGAACCAAACTCCTCGCTGGTGCGCACAATTCCGATGCCGAAGATGGATTCCCACAAACGGTTCACGACGACGCGCGCGGTCAGAGGATTGTTCGTGCTCACCAACCAGCGCGCCAGTGCCAGCCGGTCTATGCGGCTTGAATCTGATTGCGGTCCGAACGCAGCCGGCAGCCCTTCCTTTACCTCCTCGCCAAGGTTCATGAAATTGCCGCGTAGTTGAATGTGTGTCTTGCGCCGTTTGGCAGCAGCGAGATCCATCTGCACAGGCACGGTCGTAAACGGTTTGATTTCGCTGAAGTTCTTTTTTGCGCTCGCCAGCTCGTCGCGCGTGCCTTGCAACGCCGGTGCGACGCTCAGGTAGTATTCGAGCAACTCTTTCTGCTGCGTCTTAGTGCGTTTTGCGGCATCGACCCCCAGGATTTCCAGCATCGCAGCCGGAACAGTCGCGAAATCTGACGCGCGCGGATCGGAAGATTTGGAGAGCCGCAGTTGTGTGATAGTCGCGTAATCGCGCTTGGAAAGTTGTTCGATTGTGACGACGAAATTTGACCCTGCGCCAGCGACTAAAGGAAGCTTTGGAATCAGCGTCAGCGCGTGCGGCTCGCCCGTCTTCGGAGCGACGGCCCAACCTTGAGTCTTTTGTTTCTTGTTGTGAAGAACCTCTTTGGCATCAAAATCCTTCTCGGAAAAGTCCGCCGCGGCTGAGGCGAATTCGATCGCGCGACTACCGTCCAGTCGAAGTTCAAGGCTTGGATTCGGCGAACTCTGAACTTGATGTTCCCAAACTGGCTCGCGCTTCTCATCAAGCACTACGACGCGAAAATTGGTCAGTCGTTCAGGCGAATTGTCCGTCCGATTCCACACGCCGATGCGATCGATTGGCATTGCAGATTTCAAATCTACTTCCCACCACGGATCGGACGAGGTTTCAGTGTGAGTCGTTGAGTTCGCATTTGGAAAATCGCCATTAGTCTTGCCGTCAATCGCGCGCTTTGCTTCTGCACCAAAACTCGTAGAGCTTTGGCCCGCCTCACCATTCATCGCCACATTTGTTTCACCGCTGAACACCTGCACCTCGGCGAGCGAGAGAATCTTTTCTTTGCCAAGAAGTTCAATCCGGACAAAACGCCCGGAAACCTGTTTGGTGTCCGCCGGAGTGATAGAGGCGCGGACGCGCGAGACGACAAAGTTTCCGTCCGCATGGCCGACTGTATTACTAGGAGAATTTTTGTCAGGCAACACTTCAATCCGCAACGCCGTGATGTTTTCTCCCGCCTGCGCTGGGATTTCCAGAGTGTAAACATCGGTCTTGCCGCCGCGTTCAAATCGTACCGTGTTGTCGCCATTTTGCTGAACGATCGCACCCGCTTTCGATTTCACGGAAGTCGGCTGCAGGATCTGCCACGTTAGATTGTTGTGAAATGTATTCGCCCAAAGCGACTGCGCTATCTCGATTTCAGGCGTCGCCGTTGTTAACAGCTTTTCTAGGGTGGCAATTTGACCTTGCAACTCCTTGCGCTTCGATTTTTGTTCGGGCGTGAACAGTTCGTGAACGGGCGATTCGTCTGTTTTGTCCGCGTCCGCTGTGTTGTTCAGAATGGCAAACAGTTTAAAGTATTCTTCCTGCGTAATCGGATCGTACTTGTGATTGTGACACTGCGCGCACGCCATCGTCGTGCCCATCCAGACGGCCATCGTTGTGTTGACGCGATCCACGATGGCGATATTGCGGAACTCCTCGTCGTCCGTGCCGCCTTCGTTGTTTGTCATCGTGTTTCGATGAAACGCGGTTGCAGTCCGTTGTTCATCGGTCGGTTCGTCTAGCAGGTCGCCGGCGATTTGTTCTAGTGTGAATTGATCGAAATGCTTGTTCGCATTGAGCGAGCGGATCACATAATCGCGATAAGCCCAGATCGTGCGCGGTGGATCATCGGCGTATCCACTGGAATCCGCATAACGCGCCTGATCCAACCAAAGCCGCGCCCAGTGTTCCCCGAAGGATTCCTTCTTCATCAAGCGGTCCACCAATCGTTCGTAAGCGTTCGGTTCGCGATCTGAGATAAATTGATCTACTTCCGCAAGTGTGGGTGGAAGCCCAGTGAGATCGAGTGCCACCCGGCGGATCAGCGCCGTACGATCTGCGTCAGGGGACGGCTTCAGCTTTTCACGTACGAGCCGTTCAAGAATGAAATGATCGATCGCGGTCTTGGCCCATTTCGCATCCCGGACTTTAGGCAATGCCGACCGTTGCGGTGGTGCATAAGACCAATGGCGTGAATACTGGGCGCCTTGCCTGATCCACTTAGTAAGAGTTGCGACCTGTTCCTTAGTGAGCTTTTTGTCTGAATCCGGCGGCGGCATCTTTTCATCCAAATCCGCGGAGGTGATGCGTCGAATCAGTTCACTCTGTTCCGGATGGCCTGGAACAATCGCGCGCGTGCCATCGCCCAGATCGGCGAGGGCACTTTCAGATAAATCCAGCCTCAGAGATTGTTTGCCATTCTTGCGTTTCTTGGCATCTGGGCCATGACACTTGAAGCAATTCTCGGAAAGGATACCTCGCACCTCGCGATTGAAATCCACCGGATTGCTTGCCGGGGCGGAATAGGACGGGGATGCGTAGATGAACAGAATGCTCGCGGCCACAAGAACGACCAGACGTCTTATACGCATTGCTGCAAAGCCATTCGAATCATGAATCACAGACTAACATCGTGGCTTACGAGGTTTATGATGGCAAGCGCCGCGAGTTGGGTGTCCCTCATAATTTTCGATTTGTGCCCCCGCTGATTATCCGCAACGATGAGTTCATAAAGACTGAAGATTACAAATCAGGTTTGCGCCGCCGTGAATTTCTCTCTCGCACCGCGGTCGTGTTTGCGGCGGGTGCTGCCATCACGAAAGCATTTGCCCTAGATGAAGTGTCTAAAGTGCCTAGTGAAATGCCGCTGATCGTCTCGACCTGGGGCTTCGGAAAAGCTGCAAATCAAGTTGCGTTGAAAACTCTTCGCGCAGGCGGGAGTGTGCTTGATGCCGTAGAGCAGGGGATATGGGTCACTGAATCCGACACAACCAATAAATCTGTAGGTTTGGGTGGCTTGCCGAACGCGGCTGGCGTGGTGCAATTGGACGCTTGTATCATGTCCGGTCCAAACCACACCGCCGGAAGCGTCGCCGCGCTAGAAGGTATCAGACATCCGATTTCTGCAGCGCGTCGAGTAATGGAGAAGACGCCGCACGTGATGCTTGTCGGTGAAGGCGCAAGGATGTTTGCGTTGGAGCAAGGTTTGGAATCTGTGGAAATTAATTCCGCCAAACTTTATGACGATTGGAAAAAACAACGCGCCAAAGAAACGATTTCAACCAAGACCACCAGCGCAAAACCTGAGAATCACGATACAATCGCTTTGCTCGTGTTGGGAGCAGACGGCAATCTTGCAGGCGGATGCTCGACCAGCGGTTATGCTCGGAAACTTCCGGGGCGAGTAGGCGATTCGCCAATCATCGGCAGCGGATTGTATGTGGACAATGAGGTCGGCGCTGCTGGGGCTACTGGCTTGGGCGAAAATGTCATGCGCCACTGCGGATCGTTTCTCGTGGTCGAATATATGCGTCAAGGGATGCATCCGCAGGAAGCTTGTCTGGAAACAATCCGACGGATTTCCAAACAGGAGCCCGCTGGCAAAAAGCTCAACATCAGCTTTGTGGCCATCGATAAGAAAGGACGCTACGGCGCCGCCAGTTCGGAGAAAGGTTTTCCGTATTCAGTGACCACCGAGAGTTCGAGCCAGGTTCTGAAAGCGGCTGGCTACGGCGAACGCTCGATTGGAGCGGAAGGTGGTAATCAACACTGATTCCTTGTTCTTCATCTCGCGTTGCATTTCGGGTCTTGCCTCACCTATCGTCTGAACATGAAAAAACTACTTTGGTTGATATCGCCTGTTGCCGCGCTTGTCCTATTAGTTGGTTGCGATAAGTCGACAAAAACATCGGCACCTTCGCCAGTTGCCGAGTCTGCTAGTTCGACAAATGTCGCGGCGACGGCGACAGCAAATCCTCTATTTGAGAAGTTGCTCGGACGTTGGGAGCGACCTGATGGGGGATATGTTCTTGAACTTCGCACGGTAGATGGGGAAGGAAAGATTGACGCTGGATATTTCAATCCGGGGAAAATCAATGTCGAGAGGGCGCAGGCTGTGGTTGAATCCGGCGCGACGAAGGTTTTCGTGGTCCTGCGCGACGTGAATTATCCCGGCTGCACTTACAAGCTATCCTACGATTCGAAAGCAGATCAACTGTCAGGGGAATATTTCCAAGCATCGATGCAAGAAAACTATCAGGTGAATTTTGCTCGGCTGAAATAATCAACGGGCTTAACTGCCAGACGGCGGTTCACGCCAAGATCACTTGTTTTTGACTGACAATTCTAGAATTCTCCCAGGCAGGGCGTAGGAGCCTTTTCGATCTGTCGGTCGTGAGTATTCTAGGATGTAAACCTTTCCTTTGCCGCTGACATGGACATCAATCGGTCTACCAAGCGGCGCAAGCACTGTGCGAACTTCGGCTTCGTATTTGCCTTCTTTGTTCCGTTTTAGTGTCGCTTGCAACACATCGTAACCAGAACTCTCCTTCACGGTGCGGATAAAATTTCCAAACCGCGCGATCAGATACGTGCCGCGGAATCCTTCGGGAAAATCGTTTCCTAAGAATGCAATGCCTGCCGGGACGGAATGTGGGTCAAACGTATGAATCGGTTTTCCGTTGAAGCCGCCATCTGGACCGATGTTCGCAATGGGAGGGGTCAATTCCAAGCCCGGTGGCTTATCTGGTGAGTGTGGGTAAGCCTTTTTTTGCCAGTTCGCAAACTGGTAAGGGAAGCCATAGTGCTTGCCGCGTTCGATGAAGTTTAATTCTTCCTCGGGGTCAGCGTCAGGACCATTGTCGGTCGCCATCATCTCACCTTTGTTGTTCCAACAAAATCCGTAGGCATTGCGAATGCCGCGCGCGAAGACATCAATGGGCGGGTTTTCCAGTTTTGGATCGAGACGCCAGATGCAGGCGGTGATGGGTGTTTCGCCACCGCCATACCAAGTTCCGTCAGTGCCGACCTGTCCGGCATCCGTGCGTGCGCCGTTTCCGACGTAGAGAAATCCGTCCGGGCCAAAAGCGATCTGTTCAGCAGCATGGATGTAGGCCGGACTGCCGGGATAGTTTGTCCAGAACCACGGCTTGGGATCGACGGGGTCGCCGTTCTCGAAATTTGTCGTTCGATAAATGGTCACGTGATTTTGCACCGGCGGATTCGAGATGTCCTGTTGGTTGCCTGCGATGTAAAGCCGCTTTTCTTTGTCCATCGCCATGCCGACGGTTTTGAAGGTAAGGCCACCGACATCCTTTCCGCGCATGATCAGATATTTTTTTGGCCAGAGAATTTGGCGGGTGAGTCCGGTGTCGGTTTCCACGCGGAAGACATCGCCGTCTTCCGTGAGCATGTAGAGCACTTTTCCCTCGCCATCGCTGGTTAGGCGAACGCCGCGTGCGGGCAAGCGTACGACTTCGCGTAGGTCGAAACCGTCGGGCGGCAAAGGTAGTGGCGCGTACGTGCTGGCGAGTTGGAGCTTTTCAAACGTCTTGAATCGAGTACGCGAGCGGACGTCGGCGACGATGGCGCTAGAGACCGCACCGCCCGGATTGCCCCAGCTATTCAAGATGTAGGTGAATACGTCAGCTACTTCTTCATCGTTGATCGCCACCGGTGGCATGGCGCCGTTGTATTTCTTGCCGTTGACTATGATTTCACCGACCAGACCTTCAACCACTGCCTTAATCGCGAGTTCCAGATTCGTGGCGACCACGTCGGACTTGGCGAGTGGCGGGAATACGCCCGTAATTCCAGCACCATTGAACTGGTGACAAACGAAACAGTTCTTCTGGTACAGATCTCGTCCGCGCTGAAGACGAGGCGATAACTCGGCAGGCGAGATAGGTTGCGCCTTGATTTCGATAGATGATGGTTGAGGCGGGTGTGTTGGAGTCTTTTCGGCAGATTCAATCGCTGGTGCTGAAATCGTCAGCAGAGAAAACACCGCGAGCGCAGACGTTAGAATGCAGTAGTTCATAGCAAACGTGAGCATTGAGTTTTTCTGTTTTGTTACTTCCATGCTCGTTTCAAAAAGTCGATGAAGTTGCCGTGCATGATCAAGTCCACGTCTGAAGCCTTATAGCCCCGGGCGGTGAGCATGTCAGGAATCTTCGAGAGGTCTGCGATGGTGTCGAGATCTGCTGGAGTCTGCTCGTTGCCGAATGCGCCATCCAAATCTGACCCGATGCCAGCGTGCTGCGCGTTGCCGGAGATCTGACAGACTCGGTCAATGTGATCTACAAATTGTTCGAGCAAGAGGTTCGCGGATTGCGGAGTCGTCTTCCCGCGTACCCAGCCGGGCACGAGCATCCAAGCATCGAGTGCCGAACCGATCACCGCGCCGCGAGTGATGAGCGTCTTGATCTGGTCATCGCTAAACTGGCGCATGTGTGGGACGATCGCGCGGCAATTTTGATGGCTCGCCCACATCGGGCCGTGAAATAGATCGAGCGCTTCCCAGAAACATTCGTCACACAGGTGCGTCACATCGAGAATGAAGCCCAGACGATCCATCTCCTTCACCAGTTCGCGGCCTTTCGTGTTGAATCCCCCCGTGGCGTCGGTGCCGTTGGCGTAAACGCCGGGCCCATAGTGGGCCGGGCCGATGGCTCGCAAACCTTGTTCGCGACCGCGAGTCAGATGATCGAGCGACAAGACGGAATCTGCGCCTTCGAGACTTAGCACGTAGCCGATTGGAACTTTCTCGTCCTGACCGGCTGAGTTCAAACGTGCGAGATGTTTCTCCAATCCAACCGCGTCCCGGATCTGCACCATTTCGCCCGCTTCTTCCATCGCGCGATACCAAGCGAGTTGGCCTTGAGTCTGTGCCCAAGCTTGTGCTTGGGAACGCCAGCCAGCAACCGGGCTGTAAGCGTTATGTTCGACACGCGCGATGAGCGTGGCAACGCAGAGACCAACACCACCGCGCCGCATTTCCGGCAGAGTCACCGTGCCATTGGTGCGATCGGGTTTGTCTTTCTTGCCGATTTCGCTGCTGCGAATCTCGGCGAGTGGTTGCGTCAAATCTCGATTCCACTCCAACGCGTTCATCGCGAGGTCGAGGTGGGCATCAAATATAAGTGGACGAGTTTTCATTTCAGACAAATTGCGCCACAAGCAAAATGAACGCGAGTGCGATCAGGCCGATTGCAGTTTCCAAGACTGTCCACGTCTTCAACGTTTGGGGCACGGTGAGATTGAAGCTTTCCTTTACGAACCAGAATCCCGCGTCGTTGACATGCGAGCAAAACAGCGAGCCGGCTCCCATTGCTAGCACGAGCAATTCGCGATTGGTCTCAGGCGATTTTGCTACCACGGGTGCAAGTATTGCCGACGCCATCGTGATGGCAACAGTGGCTGAACCCACCGCTACGCGAACCGATGCCGCAACAATCCAACCGAGCAAAAACAGCGAGACGTGCGCATGTTCAACAATGTCGGCAATCGCTGCGCCCGTGCCGCCGCGTTTGAGCATTTCAGTAAACCCGCCGCCCGCGCCGACCGTCAGCATTATACCTGCGGCCGGGCCCACACAGTCTTCCAAGAATTTCAATATCTGCGACCCGGTGAAGCCGCGGGCGTAACCGAACGAATAAATGGAAAATAAAATCGCAACCAGCATTGCTATCGCTGGGCTGCCAATAAATGACGCCCATTCGCGCAAAGGATGCTCCTTGGGTAGAGTAAGGTCGGAAACGGTTGTGACCAACATCAACAACACGGGAAGAAGAACCGTCAGCAGAGTTAGTCCGAATCCCGGCAGGCGTTCTGGCGGCAGCTCGGCGGATTTGCGTTCACCAAGTCGGCCGATTTCGACTTTTAATCGTGGCGAGATGAGTGTCGCAAAAACCGGCCCAGCAAGAATCGCCGTCGGGATACCGATGAGGAAACCGTAGAGGATAGTTTTGCCGACATCCGCGTTGATCTGGCCGATGGCGACCATGGGGCCGGGATGCGGTGGAAGAAAACCTTGCGACACCGAAAGGCCTGCCACAAGAGGAATGCCCAGCAACATCAGCGGAACTTTGGATTCTCTCGCCACAGCGTAGACCAATGGTATCAGCAACATCAGCCCGACGCCAAACAGCACAGGAATTCCCACAATCAATGCCACTGCCAACATCGCCCACGGGAGTCGTTTCTCGCCGAACAATCGGATAAAGGTTTGCGCCAGCACATGCGCCCCGCCAGATTCTGCAAGCATTTTGCCAAGCATGATTCCCAAGCCCACGACAATTCCCAGATTGCCGAGCGTCTTTCCCACGCCCTCTTGGAAAGTCACGGCAATATCCGGCAGTTTTAGTCCGGAAAACATTCCGATGCTGATGGAGACGAGCATCAGACCGAGAAAAGGATGGAGCTTGAACCGGGCAATCAACACCACCAGCGCAATGATTGCAGCGAGCGTGAACAGAAGCAGGCTGGTGTTGTGAGTCATCGGTGCGAGTGGATTAAATGGTGATGCGACGTTCGCGCGCGGTCACTCGCCAACGTTCCGATGCGATTCTATCCCGGATCACAACGACTTCTGAATTGAGCGCCACAGTCGGGCAAATGTGTCGGGGCACGCCGTAGAGACAGTCGCCGACCGAAAACTTGCTGGCCTGTCCACTCTCCACCACGAGATGTTCCTCGCTGTGTCCAGTGGCGACGGCATCTGGCAGGTTGAGAAACTTCACACGAGGTGCTGGATTCTCTGCGGCAATAGCCTTGTGACCGAGATCAAGGCAAAGGCGGTTCGCTCCAGGTTTGCTGATGACGCGCGTCAACACGACCGCAGCGATCAAGAAATCCATGTCTGCGAATTTCTCTGCATAACCAAAATCCCAGAGCACGCAAGTTCCCGGACTGCACTCGAACAAATCGTTCTTCGCGTGAATCGGAAACGTCGGTGTTCCTCCCGCCACGATGCGAGGGACAGACAAACCAGCCGCAAGCAAATCGCTCCTCAACTGGTTGACGGGTGCAACAGCCGTAGCACACATCTCGGTTCGCTTTGCGAGGTCAGGCTCGTGGATGTGGCCATCATAGACATGCAAACCACCAGCATTAAATCCGGTTGAAGATGCGATCAAACGGTACAGATCAACCGCCGCCGCGCCGGGCTCAACTCCGGTGCGATGTTGACCGCAATCCACATCGAGCAACAAATCCAGCTTGCGCCCAGTATCTGAGAACGTTTTCGAGAGTTGCCGGATGCCGGAAGCATCATCAGCCACGCAAGAAAACTTTGTGTCTGGAAAGTGCTTCGTCAGATCGAGCAGCCGTTTTGCGTTCGGCCCCACCAGCGGATACGCGATCAACACATCTTTCGCGCCAGCGCCCGCAGCCATCTCCGCTTCGGCAATGGTCGCGCATTTGAATTTGTTGATGCCCTCCTCGATCTGCATCCGCACCAACTCGGCGAGTTTGTGCGTCTTGATGTGAGGTCGCAATCGACTCGTTCCACCGGCGACACGGATCATGCGACGGATATTTTCGCGGATGCGATCTGGATAAAGCAGCAGAGCAGGGGAGGGAACATCACCCGCGTTGGAGATTTCAAACCACTCGCTCATTCAATTTCGAAGATGACTTCAATCTCGACGGCGATGTTGCCTGGCAGCGGCCCCATTCCAACGGCACTGCGCGCTCCGATCCCATTCTCGGGACCGAAAACTTCTGCAAATAATTCACTGCAGCCATTGATCACTTTCGGGTGGTCATAGAAATCCGGCGCTGAGTTCACCATACCAAGAGTTTTGATGACGCGTTTCACTCGGTTCAGGCTGCCAAGTTCACTGCGTAGTGTCGCGAGAATCGCTAGCCCAACTTGCCGTGCTGCGGCTTTACCTGCTTCGAGATCGAGTTCTGCGCCGACGCGCCCCTTGATCAGCGAGAGATCCGGCTTGAGCGGTCCATGCCCTGAGACGTAGGCATAATTGCCTGCGATGACCAGAGGTTTGTAAACGGCAACGGGTTTCGGTGCCGGCGGCAATTCGAGCCCTAGTTCTTTAATCTTTGATTCAGCATTCATAAAATCTGCGGCTCTTAATAACTTTATCCGATCAACTCTTCAACAACTCTCGCAGGTTCAACTCCGGTGAGTCGTTGGTCGAGTCCTTGATGGCGGAATGTGAAACGCTCGTGATCAAAGCCCAGGAGCTTCATGGTCGTCGCGTGGAAGTCATGAACAGAAACGGGGTCCTTGATGATGTTATAGGAGAAGTCATCCGTGTCGCCGTGGATGACACCTGGCTTGGATCCGCCGCCAGCCATCCACATCGTGAAGCATCGCGGGTGGTGATCTCTGCCGTAGTTGTCCTTGGTCAGACCGCCTTGCGAATAGATTGTTCGGCCAAATTCTCCACCCCAGATGACGAGAGTGTCCTCCAACATGCCGCGTTGTTTTAAATCTTGGATCAATCCATAGCACGCTTGATCCACGTCTTTGCACTGACTTGGCAGACGGCCATTCACATTTGAGTGGGTGTCCCAGTTGTTGTGATAGATCTGCACGAAGCGGACTCCGCGCTCAACGAGACGCCGGGCAAGCAGGGCGGTGTTGGCGAACGTGCCGGGTTTCTTGGCGTCATCACCGTAGAGTTGGTATGTAGATTCCGGTTCGCTGTTGATGGCTGCCAGGTCAGGCACACTGGATTGCATGCGGAAGGCCAGCTCATATTGCTGAATACGCGTGTGGGTTTCAGGATCCCCAACTTCGCGGAAGTTCATCTCATTGAGTGCGCGCAACCCATCCAGTGTTTTGCGCCGGACTTTAGCGTCCACGCCGTCCGGGTTATTGATGAACAGAATCGGATCGCTCGCAGAACGGAAGGAGACTCCAGCGTGTTCGCCGGGAAGATAGCCAGATGACCATAACCGTCCTGAGATTGCCTGAATCTGTTCCTTGTTGGACGATTGGGCTACAAGCACGACGAATGTTGGCAGGCTGTCGTTCATCGAACCGAGGCCGTAAGAAACCCATGAACCTAGACAAGGTCGTCCCGTCACTTGATTGCCGGTCTGCATGAAAGTGATCGCCGGCTCGTGGTTGATGGCGTCTGTGTGCATCGAGCGGATGAAACACAAGTCGTCCACCATTTTTGCGGTGTTCGGCAACAGTTCGCTGACCCACATCCCGCTCTTTCCGTGTTGAGCGAATTTATACTTCGAGGGTGCAACGGGAAATCGTGCCTGGCCTGATGTCATTCCCGTGAGGCGTTGTCCCATGCGGATCGTATCCGGCAAATCTTTATCATACCAATCAGCCATCACCGGTTTGTAATCGAAAAGATCCATCTGAGGCGGGCCGCCAACCATGTGCAGATAAATCACGCGTTTCGCCTTGGGCGCAAAGTGCGTGGCGATGGAATGAGCTGCTCTGCTGGACTTATTTTTATCGCCAGCCAGAAGCATCTGAGGCGCTAGTGAGGCTAGCGCTGCAGTGCCAAGAAGGCTTGCGCCGCGTTTAAAGAATTGCCGGCGCGTCTCATAACGGACGTAATCTTTGAACAGCGGTGTCGGATTGAATTCTGGGAATGGATTCATTTGTTCAAAACTTCGTCGAGGTTCATGAGTTGATTCGCCACCATGGTGTAAGCGGCAAGCGTCGGTTTGTCCAACTTCGCGTCAGCCTTGGATTCGCCGACCGCGATGAGCTTCTCCGCTTCTTTCGGCGACTTCTGGTAGTGATCGAGCAAGTCTTTCATTCCTGCGGACACGATCTTCAGCTCTTTAGGGCGAAGCGGTCTGGCAATCAGCCTCTCCGCCATGAAGTCGAGACGTTCATCGTCTGCGGTGCTGCTATTGATCGTTTGTTCTGCAAGTTTTCGTGCAGCTTCGACGAACTGGGGATCATTTAGAGTGACGAGTGCTTGGAGCGGTGTATCCGTGCGTTCACGGCGAACTGTGCAAGTTTCACGGTTGGGCGCGTTAAAAATATCCATGGACGGTGGCGGTGACATGCGTTTCCAGAAAGTGTAAACGCTGCGACGATAGAGATTATCGCCGGTGTCTTGTACGTAGATTCGGGTGTTGCCCTCCGGTAAGCCCACGATGTCCCAGAGTCCCGTGGGTTGATAAGGCTTCACGCTAGGACCGCCGATTCTGTTCACAAGCAGGCCGCTTGCAGCGAGTGCATGATCGCGAACCATCTCCGCGTCCATGCGAAAACGAGGACCACGGGCAAGTAGTCGGTTTTGAGGATCTTTGGCGAGTTTT
>Ga0114967_10003774_pt1 | contig 12358 bp, 3 predicted proteins | sample M_130628_MF_Meta_FD_92639 | JGI IMG/M metagenome (GOLD analysis project Ga0114967, IMG submission 92639) | Freshwater microbial communities from Lake Montjoie, Canada to study carbon cycling - M_130628_MF_MetaG | ecosystem: Environmental > Aquatic > Freshwater > Lake | place: Lake Montjoie... | reverse complement strand
TGTGCTGCTTTGAGTTCAGCTGCGGCTTTCTCCTGTGCTGCTTTGAGTTCAGCTGCTGCCGCTTGTGCTGCCACCGCTTGTGCTGCTGCCGCTTGTGCTGCTGCCGCTTGTGCCGCTGCCGCTTGTGCTGCTGCCGCTTGTGCCGCTGCTAATGCTGCATCACCAGAGTTGCTGTTGTTATTCGAATTGTCAGGTGGAATCACTGGTGGAGCGTTTGTAGTAATTGATGCACTTCGAGAGCTTTGAGTACTTGTGCCAATGACATTTCGTGCAACAACGGCGAAGGTATATGAACCACCAGCCGTTAAGCCAGTAATCGTGCACGTGGTGGTAACGGTCGTACAGCTCTGGCCCGCATTCGAGGTTGCTACATACTCTGTAATCGCTGAACCACCGGTTACTTCAGGTGCCTGCCAGCTCACTGTCGCAGATGTTCCGTCGATTGCTAAAGAGGAGATCGCAGTTGGTGAATCTGGTTCAGTAATTGCAACAGTAACAAGTGGATCTTGGGTAAGGAGAGTTTGGACTCTTCCATTCTCAGTTGCTGTTCCAAGAACACGCACGTCAGTGCCAACCAACTTATAGATTCGTGAACCCTTAGTAATCTGACTATTGGTGATCGTGACAACAATTGGTTTTCCAACAGCAGTATCTGGAACTGTGCCATCGGGTGCTACCCAGGCGACAATAATCGATAAGACGTAGTTGTAATTTGAGGCGATCAATGAGGAAGCACGGTTAGTTGTGTTCTGTACATAGGCAGTAATAACTGTTCCGTGAGGCAAGCTATCTGCGGTGTACTCAACTGTTGCAGTTGATCCTTGGCTACCTGCAGAAAATGATGAGTTACTTCCAGCAAGAACAGTTACTTCTGCAATCTTTGTAGCCTGACCAAGTCCTTCTAGGGAAGCTTGAATCCAGTGGGCATAGATTGTGACTGAACCCGTTGGCGTGAAACTAGCCCCTGCTTCGCCAATTACGAATCCACCAACTGCGGCTGAGCGCCAGTTAGCGAAGACATAATTAGCGCGAGTTGGTCGTGGCAATATCAACGGCGTCGTAGACCCGTAAGTAAATGATGCAGTTGGTGTAGCCGAAGTTCCGCCATTTGGATTGTAGGTGACAGTAAATACTTGCAACGCCCACTGGGCATACAACGTGCCATCACTTGCCGGCGTAAAGCTTGCACCGCCAGCGGTAATTGATCCACCGGATTGTTGGGTCGACCATCCTTGTAGCGTGTGATTTGCTCGGGTTGCGTTCGGAAGTGTTAACGCCTGACCAATTGTTACCTTGGCGGTTGCACTCTCACTTACACCACTTTGACCATCAAAGGTCAGGCGATAGATCGCAATATTCCAGATTGCATAAAGTGAGATATCAGAACTTGGTGCAAAAGTTGCACCCACACTAGTTCCGCCTGGTGATGTGGCCCAGCCACCAAAGTTGTAATCAGTTCTTGAAAATCCAGTTGTTGGTAGTTGATACGCAGCAGTGCCATAGGTATGCGAGCGGTTTCCTCCCGCACTACCTTGACCGCCATTGAGGTCATAGCTGACGGTAAATACCTTCGCTACCCATTGGGCGGTAAAGAAGATCGGGTTGCTACCAGTGAGATAAGTTGCACCAGGGAAATAAGTATTCGTCCCATCAAACCAACCGTTGAAGGTATAAAACTCTCTAGTTGGCGCTGCACCCACTGCAAAGCTTTGACCAATCGTCTTTGCTGTTTCACCTGGTGCAGGTGAACCACTAGCTGCGTCATAGGTAACTAAATATGAGACCGCTTGCCATTGTGCAAAGAATAGGTAGTGGTTATCTCTTACGGTGTATGTGGCCCCCGCTGTCGCAGTTTCTCCACTCTGATCCACCCAGCCCACAAAGCTATAGCCTGTTCGCGTTGGAACAGTTGAAGTGACGGTGATGGTATCGAGAGCAATCTTCTGCTGATCAGCAATTGCGTTCGCAACACTTCCACCGCTAAAGGTGTAAGTAACGTTATAGATGCGCGTCCAGGTAGCCGTAAATGTGAGGTTGGCCGCCGGCATGAAATAAGACTGACCAGGATTATAAGTTGCAGAGTTCGCACTCCATGCAACGAATGCGTAAGTATCGTTACCAATCGATTTCGTGAATCCAGTAGATGGAGCCAGGTTGAATTGCTGCAAATAATTCACACCTGTCGGGCTAGGAACGGTTCCTGTTCCACCATCGAGGTTATATGTGAGAGTAAAACTAGCAATCGTCCATTGTGCAAATAGCGTGGTATTTGCCGCAACGGTGAAGGAATCCGAGATGGCAGTTCCAACCGCTTGAGTAGCCCAACCACCAAAGTTGTAACCACTCTTTGCCATTGTTCCGACAAGTGCTAGGCGCGCAACCGCAGATCCAACAGTGTATGAATCTGAGCTCTTGCTTGGGGTACCGGTTGCACCATTTACATCATAAGTAATTGCGTAGGTGTTAGGCGTCCAAGCTGCCCAGAAATTAATGTCGCTGGTAACAACCGTGTAGGTATCACCTGAAACATAGATTCGACCTGTGCGGTTAGCGTTATCTGCCCAACCTGCAAAGACATAACCAGTACGTTGCAAGTTGCCAGGATTTCCACGAACGTTTGCGGTATTGGCAATTGCATAAATATTAGAATCGGTTGGAACTGCTCCAGAAGTTGCCTCGGTTAAGTTATAGAAGACTCGGTAAGGATTGGCTGTCCACTGCGCAGTGAATGTGACGCCGGCATTTGCAAGTGAGTAGGTAGCACCTGCTTGGTAATCAATGCCTAAATTGTCTTTCCAGCCAGCAAATGAGTAACCCGGCTTGATTAACGTTCCAGTATTTCCTAGGACTGTGAAGGTTTCATTCGTTTTGTAGGAAGTAGTATCGCTTGGTACCGATCCTCCGGTATTGCCATTACCGGTGTAGGTGGCAGTCAGTGCTGCAAGAGTGGTCGCCACGAAATTTGCACTTCCCGTCACGTAGCTACTTCGAGTCGCCGTCACCGATGCAGTAACTGAGGTCGCAAAAGCTGCACCAGTAACCTTGACTGATCCACTAATGATCTGTGCAGTTCCCGAGGATGAATTAACAGACCAGGTGTAATTTGAGTCGTAATTTGTAATCGGCACCGTGTAACCATTTGTCGTCACAGAAGCTGCACCAAAAGTTGGGGTCAGCGCTGCGTTAAGTGCTGTACCCGCAGTAGTTGCAGTTCCAGTGTCATATGTGATGCGCGTTGAACTGATGCGAATAGAGGAAGTTGCACCACTACCCATCCCAGAAACTGTTACTGGCAGAATCACGCCGCTTGGAGTACCGAGTGTGACTGTTCCAGATCCGGCAGTTATAGCGCCAGACCAGGTGTAGTTGGCGTTGTAATTAGTGACATTGAAGGTAAAACCATCTGCTGTTGCCGTTGAGGTACCAAATGTAGGCACGAGCGCTAGTCCAAGTGGGGTTACCTGCACCTCAGTTGAATATGAGCTAATGCCGGCAATATTGTTGGCAGCAACTCTAAATGTGTAGGTCGTTCCATTTGTCAGACCACCGATAGTTGCAGATTGCGCGGTAATCGTTTCATATGGGAATGTGATCCAAGGACCGCTTCCAGATTTATATTGAACTGTGAAGGTGTCAGTCAGTGGCTCATTGCGATCGGCACCCTTGGTCCAGCCAATTGAAACCTGCTGATTGGTCTGTGAAGAAGTTGAAATCGTCGGTGCATTTGGCGTAACGAAATCGCACCAAATCTTTGCATTCCTCTGGTAATCCCTGAGGTATCTACTCAATGCGTTTGCGTTACCCTGAGGCCCGCAGTACTGAATGCTCTTGAGATAATCCTTATCAAATGCCCACTCGTTAATCGATGTAATCGAAGTAGTAGTCTCTGATCCAAATCTAACCGTGGTCAAATTTGGGCTATACCTGAATGCTTCGCCAGCAATAGAAGTAATTGTTGAAGGAAAGAATGGAATCCATCCCGGAGCAATTCCATTACTTCTAAAGGCACCTTGGTCGATGCTGCGAAGTCCACTTCCAAAGTCAACGGTAGAAAATGTTGTACCTACTCCGAAGTTGTAATTGATTTCAATCTTGCCGCTGCCAAGAGTCAGCGCAATCGCAGTAGTGAGTCCATAGTTTTGGTTAGAGAAAGCGCCTTCATATAAGACTGTTGAGGCCCCACCACTTCCACCCGTTACAAACACTGAGGTCAGTGGGTTGTTCTGGAATGCTGCAAGTCCCACAATGGTTACCGATGCAGGGATTGTCACAGATGTCAGACCGAGGTTTCTAAATCCTCCCTGATCAATATTTGTAAAGCCACTTGCTGGGAAGATTAGTCCAGTTAAAGCGCGGTTAGTATCGTTTGATGTACCACCAGTACCTCTTGCAAAGGCATGCGATATCACTCCGGTGATGCCTTGTGGAATAGTGGCGATTCCTTGGCAATTCTGTCCAGCTTTCTGAGGAATAGTCTGGCTCGAGACGTAGAAGCTGCCACCGCCTGAACATGTTACATAGTAGAAAGTATTGGTACTTGCGACACTTGAATAGTTATAAGACGTGCTTCCCGATACGTTAGTAGCTCTTACACGGAAATAATAAGTAGTGTTATTTGGCAAGCTAGAGATAGTTAATGAGGTTGTGCTTGCGTTAGTGTTGCCGGCGCTTGTCCAGTTGGTTGAGTCGGGTGAGCTTTCAATCACATAACCAGTAACAGGACGCCCACCATCTGATGATGGCGCACTCCAGGAGAGAGATGCCGTACCTTGGCCGCCAGATGCCGTTAAATTCTGTGGAGCAGAAGGGCTGCTTGCAATAGTGACGGTCACCGAATAGCTACGAACTGTCGAGCTATCTTGAGAAGTGACCACGTATGTAACTGGTGAACTGAAGTTATTTGAAGTTGTTCCAGAAATTTGAGCAGTACCGGCAACGGTTACTGATGCGCCTTCAGAGAAGGTGAATGCAGCTACTAAATTCGTCACATTTGTACCAACTGGGACAACCAGTTGAACAGTGTTGAGGGTGTTATCTAGCGTACCTATAACCGATGGTGTCAATGCATTAAAGTTAAATGCGCTAAAACTCGCCACATTGGAATTCACAGTAACATTTACACGGGTGTAGTTGATTGTGCCATCTGCTGCTGTCACCTTGATTACAAAGAAATCACCAGTTGAAATCTGCGCTGTTGACCCATTAGTAAAGGCACTGGCGCTATCAAAGGCACTGACCTGAGATCCAGAAGCAAACTTCACAATCTTGCTGATCGTTGCTGACGAGTTGGTCAGAACAAATGTCGTAGCAGCATTACCTGTCGCTTGAGTAGTAGTAAGTGTTATCGTTCCAGCGGTCTCGGAACCTAGAGTGGTGTTTGGCACTCCAAATGTTGGGGTTTGCCCCTTGATTACCGAAGTGTTTGAAAGAGTTGCGATGTTGGAATTTACAGTGACGTTTACTCGAGTGTATTTAACTGATCCATCTCCAGCGGTTACTTGGATAACGAAGAAATCACCTGTGGTGATTTGCGCCAATGACCCATTTGAAAAAGCTGTTTCGGTCTCAAAGTCGCTCACTTGGGATCCAGCGGCAAACTTCACAATTTTGGTGATTGTTGCCGTGGCGTTAGAGAGTGCAAATGTTGTGGCAGCGCTCCCAGTTGCTTGAGCGGTTGTAAGGGTAAGCGTGCCGGCTGTCTCAGAACCCAACGAAGCATTAGGGACTCCAAGCGTTGGTGCTTGTCCTTTGATCACCGAAGAATTTGAGAGCGTTGCATCGTTGGAAAGGCGTGTGACTGTAACTGTGTAGGTGCTTCTCGTGGTTCCATCTTGGGCAGTGACAACTGTTCGAATGACGTTAGGGCCAACAGCCAGCGATCCAGTAAAGACAGTTGTGCCAGTGGCTCCAAGGTATTGGACTGTCGTTGCATCGGCTTGAGCGATCGTTGGTGTGATCGTGATACTTGAGACTGAATTTCCAACAGATGCTGTGTAACTTGCGGTACCACTATCGAATGTGGGAGATAACGTTCCAGCGGATAGTGCTAAGGCTGAAAGCGTCGCATCGCTAGAAAGGCGTGTGACTGTAACCGTGTAAGTCTTTGTCGTGGTTCCATCTTGGGCTGTGACAACTGTTCGTATGACGTTAGGGCCAACGGCTAGCGCTCCAGTAAAAGCAGTTGTACCCGTCGCTCCAAGGTATTGAACTGTCGTTGCATCGTTATTGCTCTTCGTCGGTGTGACTGTGTAACCAGTGGCCACGGAATTTGCAACAGATGCAGAGTAACTTTCAGTAGCGCTAGCAAATGCTGGAGATAAAGTTCCGGAAGATAGGGTGAGGTTAGAGAGAGTTGCAACGGCAGAGGCGGCTCTGGTGATCGTGACAGTGTATGTATTTGTTGTACTTCCATCTTGGGCCGTTACAACGACGGTAATTGTGTTAGCTCCCACGTTTAGCGCTATGGAGCCAGAGGCACTTCCTGAGGTAACAGATGTGCCATTGACCGTAATCGTGGCATTTGATTGAGTGCGCGTTGGTGTAATCGTCGTAGATAAGACCGAGTTGGCAACGGAAACTGTGTAGCTCTCGGTACCACTAGCAAATGTTGGAGATAGTGTTCCAGCAGATGCGGCCAAGGACGATAAGGTTGAAACAGTAGAAGCGGCTCTGGTGATAGTGATCGTATACGTCTTTGTTGTCGTTCCATCTGCAGCCGTAACAACTGTCCTAATGACGTTTGCTCCGACAGCTAGTGCACCAGTAAAGGCTGTTGTCCCGGTTGCTCCAAGGTACTGAACGGTCGTTGCACCGCTATTACTCTTTGTTGCAGTTACTGTGACGTTGTCGACGGCGTTAGCAACCGATGCCGTATAACTCTCGGTAGCGCTATCAAATGTGGTCGAAAGCGTTCCCGACGACAAAGTTAAGTTCGAGAGTGTTGCAACGGTAGAGACAGGTGGAATTGTGACCGTAATGTTTGTGCCATAAAACCAGTTATAGTCTCGATACGAACGTTGCAAGAATCGGAAGTAATAAGTTTCACCAACTGTCAAACCATTCTTTACGCAGTTCGCTGGATTTCGACTATCTGTGTCGACATAGCAAATTGTGCTCCAAGTGTAGTTATCGGTGCTCATTCGCCACTCTTTGGCTTGTAAGGCCTGACTCGTTGGTGTGATACTCCCGGAAGTCAGTGTCACCGTAGTCCCAGAGACCGAAGCGGTAAATGATGCGATGATCGGATAGGGATCTGCACCGGACGAAGTAGTTCCTCCCCCAGTTACGGCAACGCCGCTATCGCACCCAACAGTTGGATAGGTGCTCCCATTAAAAGTGTTGTTTCTCTTCGGGTTTGCCGTATCTGACGCATTAACCCCGGCTAGAAAAGTAGCGAGATAACTATCTCCAGCAGCGCAAGAGTTAACTGTCGTCAATTTAGTACTGCCCTGGAACATGAAGACTGAAGAGCTCGTATATGAGGTTAAATTCAGAGAAGTATCTGCCGAATAACCAAAAGAAACTCTCTGCAGGACTATGTTATTTTGAAAAGTTCTGCTTCCGAAAGATACTGATAACGAGGGTGAACCTGACATTTCAATTGATGTTAATTTTGAGTTACCTGAGATACATCCCTCGCATATAGAGGTAATCGAAGGCGGTAAAACTAACTTCGCAATTCCTGTATTGTAAAAAGCGTTACCCGAAATTACTTGTAAAGTGTTGGGAAGCTTTACCGCTGTTACGTTTGTGGCAGTATTAAAGGTTTCGTGAAGTGTCGTTATGCCCGTAGCAGATAAATCTACCGCTCCAAGACAGCTATAGTTTTTGGTGGAGACCGCAGAGTTGATTTTTACCCAGCCTCCTCCTGAGCATAAGACGGGAGCTGCGGGGACTGACTGGCCACAAGTTTTAGTTCCAATTGCAATCGTTAGTGAAGACGCCCCTCCCCCCTGTACTGGATCTGTAGGTGCGAGACAAGAATTTGCAGAATTGTCCGAATCATATGGAGTATTGAATTGCGCCAAAACCGAACCGTCATAACTTGTTGGAAAAACAACTGGCGGAATGAAGGTTCCCGTATATCTTTGAGATCCGGTGAGTCGGATTGGACCATAAGTTATTTGTTGACCTGTACTTCCTCCAAGGCTAATCGAAGTCCATCTACCGTTAGACCTAAGCGTTGTAGAACAGGTAGCTGATGAAACTCCGTTGATAAACACTGAAGAGGTGTAGACATCCGAGTTCACAAAAGCTGGAATTACTAATGCAATGTGGTACCAAATGCCAGCCACTGGAGTTACTCCAGTTGATATGTTTGTACAGTTCGACGACATTGTTGATGGAAGCCACGTCATCTGCCCATTGCTTTGCCAATCTAGAAAGAGTTGAGAACCGGTTGCCCCGGAACCAGCTCCGAAGATTCGATTCGATGTGACTACGGAGTCGAGTTTTACCCAGGCTTCCCACGTAGATCCAGTGTTGTGAGTAAATTGAGAAGTCCAAGTAATCTCTGCTTTTCCAGCGCTCGAAAGAGTCATACTGCCGTTGCTCACTGCTGCTGCTGCTTTTTCACGCAAAGCAGGGAGGGACATTTCTGCTATTGGCACCAATAGCGTTCCCACCAGAACTGCAACAAGAGCGCGTGCAAGGCGCGTGCGAAGGCGCTGCGGGACCGTCTTGAACTTGATCGACACGTGGCTCCTAGGGGTGAAGATTGGGGGTAGTACTCATTCTTGGAAAATCATGCCATAAATAGATTGGCTATGCACATATAGAGGTCCTTCCCAAATGTCGTGATCTATGCCATGGCTGTTCTTCGGGTCTAAAGTTGGGCTATGGCAGTAAAGAAGCAGGTGCAGGCAGCGACCACTAGTCGCCAAGCTGCCTACAGCGCCCGCAATCGGGCCCGGCTCATCAAAGACGCCCAAGAAGTGTTGGCAGAGATCGGTCCATCGGCGACTATCGAGCAGATTGCCGCCCATGCCGAGGTTTCGCCTACGACCGTTTATAAGTATTTTGAAAATAAGGATCAGTTATTTATCGAAGCCCTAGGTGAAGCGTGGATAGGTTTCCTTATCTGGTCCAACCAGTTCAAGGCACCCGGTGACAGACTTGAGAGAACTTTGGACTCTGGGCGCAAACTTTTTTGGGCACGCCAGACTCATCCGCAATTGGCACAGATGCTACATAACTGCCTCGACGAGATGGCTGAGTTTCTTGCGCATGCCGATAATGGCGAGGGTAAGAAGGCTTTCTATGAGATAGCTAAGGGTGGAGATCTCAAGCTAGAAGATTTCGACAAGAGGTTTACTCTGTGGATAAATATTTATAATGGAATATTAAGATCAGTTTTTGTCACAGAAGAACTCACTCCCGAAGAAGCTAATGTGGCATTTGAGATCGGACTCTCTGTCTGGGGAATTAGCGAAGCAAAGGCAAAGAAGTTGATTTCGCGACCACTTGCCTTTGGTCCAACAGCGTAACTTTCTACATAGAAGAGATGCTGTTATAAATCCCTTTGAGTAGATCTGCATTTGCATCACGGTTTGGAACATCAACAACAACTACAGAGATTCCTTTAACAGGTTCTGTGAGCTCCGTCTTTAGCTGTGTGGCTGAACCAATTGTCTTGGCGGCAACACCCATTGAGGTCGCAATAGCTGCAGGATCTAGACCGTGTGGAGTTCCAAAGACAGATTCAAAACCATCGACTCCACGCTGTGAAAGAGTAGAGAAGATTCCTCCACCATCATTATTGATTACAAATATCTTGAGGTTGATCGCCTCTTTGTGAATCAAGCCGGTGAGATCGTGCAAGAAGCCCAAATCCCCCAATACCGCGATGGTTTGTGAGCGTTGGGAGGCTATACCTAGGGCTGTAGAGATGTTGCCATCGATGCCAGCAAGACCGCGGTTTGCAAAGGTTTCTACGCCATCGCGCGCCACGGCAAATCCTTCGAGATCGCGGATCGGGCGTGAGGAAGAGATAAATAGTGAAGTGCCTACAGGGATATTGGCTGCGATTTCATGAGCGATGAGTTGTTCAGACCATGTTGAAATTTCACTGACCATCTTTACTGCACGTGTTGAGTACTTCTTCCATTTGTCGGCGTATTCAGCATCTGGTGTTGGCACTTGTACTACTGGTAGCTGAGTGAATTTCTGATCAGCCATGCGGTCGGTATCAACTGTGGCAATGCGTGGATCGATGACAATTGTTTTGCGCGCCATCTTGATAAATGAGTTGATAGATCGTGAAAGAGTTGTACGACCGATCACGACGACAGTATCTGGCGCTAGATCTTTTGCAATCGCATTGTTTGTTAAGAAGATGCTCGCATGCGAGATTGATTGTGCAAATGAAAGTGGATCTTCGGAGATGACAGGCCAGCCAAGTTCGTCTGCAAACTTACTTACTGAGTCTGCGCTTAAGCCCCCACGGTCATGGCCGATGACTAGAACACCGCGAGTTGATTTTGTGTAGAAAGTCCCTGGGGTCTTGCGATCAAATATTTTTGTTGGAGTGATTGTTAAGTTCTCTAACCACGATTCATCGGCGTCGCCAACAAGTGGTTCATCAAATTGAATGTTGAGATGAACCGGTCCCGATTGCAATGAATTAAAGGGAAGCTCCATTGGATATGCAGAGCCTGAAACATCTGCAAAGTATCGAACTGCTTTTCCAAAAATTCTTGCTTGCTCAGTTGTTTGGTTTGCACCAGTCCTGCGCAGAGATGCAGGTCGATCTGCGGTGAGAACAAGTAAAGGTTGGTTGGTATGTGATGCTTCAAGTACAGCTGGGTGGTAATTAGCCACAGCGGTTCCGCTGGTGCAGACGATTGGCACAGGCAGGCCAGAGGCTTTAGCAATCCCGAGGGCGAAGAAGGCTGCCGTGCGTTCATCTATACGGACATGGAGCTTAATCAGCCCTTTTTTACTTGCCTGATAGAAAGCGATCGATAGCGGAGCATTGCGTGATCCCGGTGAGATGACGACATCTTTAATGCCAGCTTCGATGATCTGTCTGACGATGACGCGAGCTAGTGATGTTGCTTCGCTCATCACAGTAATGCTCCGACTCTCATGATGCGATTCTTCCACCATTCATAGCGCTCTGCTGACACATCAAGACCATCCAACTGTGGTGATATCTGACCTAAAGCGATCTTTCCATCAATGATTTTGTGTTCTGCGACATCGTTGGCTAAAAGTGAACCAGTGGCAAGCCCACAATCAAAGGTGAGATCTTTAATGCTTGCTGCAAGATCTAGTCCATATTCGATTCCGATTGCACTCTCTAGTGCGCTTGAGACAACAACTGGAAGGCCGTGATGAGCTGCGATATCAAGTGAGCGTTGGATTCCACCAAGTGGTTGAACCTTGAGCATCAGAACATCGGCTGCGCCAGTGAGGTCGACAGCAAATGGATCGGGTGCTTTGCGAATGAGTTCATCTGCGGCAATACGGAGCGGAATATTGATCTTGCTCTTAAGTTCGCGGAGTTCTTCAACTGTGGCGCATGGTTGCTCAACATATTCAAGTGGACCAATCTCTTCGTAGTACGCATAGAGATTGGTGAGTGCTTCATCGACTGACCAGAGTCCGTTGACATCAACGCGGATTGCAGCCTTTGGTGCATTGGAAAATACTCGAGCAACTCGGATGACATCTTCGTTGAGATTGCGGCCTACTTTTACTTTAAAAGTTTTAGTACCTTCATAAGTGCGCATGAGTTCTTCGATCTCTTTTTTATCATTGAGTTCTGGGATCGTTCCGTTGATGGCGATTTCATTTCGAAAGCGTGCAGGGCGGGCAACTGTCGCTGCTTCTATCGCGCTAGCAAGCCATGGCCGGCACTCGTTATCGTCATATTCCAGAAATGGCGAGAACTCCCCCCAGCCTTGTGGGCCTTGCATCAGCGCAACTTCGCGATAGGTAACACCGCGAAAATTGGTACGCGTAGGAAGAGTGATTACGCGAAGTGTTGCAAGGAGATCATCGAGCATAAGGTTTATGGACGCTTAGGGAATTTACCGAAATCAGGTGCACGCTTTTCTTTATAAGCATCGCGTCCTTCTTGTCCTTCTTCGCTTAAGTAGAAGAGAAGGGTGGCGTCTCCTGCAAGTTGTTGTACTCCGGCCAAACCATCATCGGCAGCGTTCATACTTGACTTAAGTAGACGCAGAGCCATTGGTGAATTGCGGAGCATCTCGCGACACCAAGAAACTGTTTCGGCTTCTAGTTGATCAACTGGAACAACGGTGTTGATGAGTCCCATTGCGAGCGCTTCTTGCGCATCGTATTGACGAGTCATAAACCAAATTTCGCGAGCCTTCTTCTGGCCAACACTTGCTGC
>Ga0114967_10003773_pt1 | contig 12359 bp, 13 predicted proteins | sample M_130628_MF_Meta_FD_92639 | JGI IMG/M metagenome (GOLD analysis project Ga0114967, IMG submission 92639) | Freshwater microbial communities from Lake Montjoie, Canada to study carbon cycling - M_130628_MF_MetaG | ecosystem: Environmental > Aquatic > Freshwater > Lake | place: Lake Montjoie... | reverse complement strand
TAAATAAAGTGGGTGGTCGGCATGAGCCAATGCATCAGTCAGCGCTCTTTGATCATGCACGCGCATCGCAGCAAGAGCAGAATCTGCAGAAACATAAAGGGAGAGTTTTTCTAGGGCATCGGCTGGTGTGCCAGCTTTATTGGCGAGCTCGATCATGTATTCAACTTCTGCGGTAATCAGCGCAGATATAACAGCGTTCTTATCGCGATAATGGTTATATAAAGTCGCACGTGATACTTCAGATGCATCGGCGATTTCAATCATTGAAATATTAGATAACCCCGATTGGGCGATTAAAGTTTTGGTACCTTCCAGAATTGCGCTCTCTGTTCGGCGATGTGTCGCGCCTTGAGTTGCGTACTTAGGCTGCGTCGACAACGGACAACTTCGCACTCTCGAGAACTTTAAGTTCTAGTGAGACGTTGGCCACCACGGTAGAAAGTGTTAAGCCAAGTGCTTCGCAGATTGCATTTAGAAGTTCAGATGAAGCCTCTTTTTGGCCACGTTCTACTTCTGAGAGATAACCAAGTGAGACGCGCGCTTCACGGGCGACATCGCGCAATGTGCGTGATTGCTCGGTGCGGGCAGCGCGAAGTGTCTGGCCAACTGCGGTGCGTAACAAAGCCATAGCGGTCATCCTTTCTGCTGCGCCGGAGCGCTGATATCTCGTTGCCTAAGGATACGCGCAAATGAGGCGATCGCGCTTGCTACCGTGGCGTTTCGCACGACTTCACGGTCACCAGAGAGTGAAAGTTCTATCACCTTCACTGATGGACCAACAAAAGCCACGAAGACTCGACCGGCATCTGAACCATCTGATGGCCCTGGGCCGGCGACCCCAGTGGTTGCAATCGCCCAAGTTGAACGAAAAGATTTAATTGCACCGCGCGCCATTTCAATAGCCACTTCTTCACTCACAACTGAGTTTTCTGCAATTACAGATTTAGAAACGTTTAACTGTGAAATTTTTACTTCTGGTCGATAAGCGGTTATTGACCCAAGAAAAACATCTGATGCTCCGGGAACAATTGTTAGAGCCTGGCTTAACCCTCCGGCAGTTAGCGATTCAGCTGTTGCAAGAGTCTCACCGCGAGCTCGTAACGAGCCGTGGATATCAGAGATTAAAGTGATGATCTCATTTGTTAAGGTCACTGGTAGTTCCAATCAGCTCTGCGGTTTAAATGCAGATCGTACATAGTATGCGCCGGTAACGATAGTAAGAGCGATTGCAATATACATAAATCCGTCACGGAACCAATATAGATCTGGGCTAAGTGGAAGTACATAAAAACCAGTACCAAAGTTTTGGAGGGTAGCTTTAATTTTGCCACCTTTATTTGCGGGAATCACTCCCCGCTTTACAATAACCAAGCGGAATATTGTGATTCCAACTTCGCGCGCCAAGATAACAATTGTTATCCACCAAGGCATGCGTCCAAGAATTGAGAGACAGACCATTGCAGTACCAACCATCGCTTTATCAGCTACTGGGTCGAGAAACTTTCCAAGTTCGGTGATCTGTTGTCTGCTGCGCGCCAATTTTCCATCAACGATATCGCTTAAACCAAGAATGAAGAAAATCCACCAAGAAACAATCTGCCAGTTGTAATCATCTCCACCATTCATAAATAAGGCGATTGCGCCAAATGGGATTAAAACCAATCGCCCGATGGTTAGCGAGTTAGGAGTTATGAAGGCAGGAATATTCATAGCGCACGCGCCACTAAATCTGCGCCCATTGAATCTATGATCACCGCATCAATATATTGGCCAACTTCAAAATTAGTATCGATAAAGGAAGTTGTTCCATCAACTTCTGGACCTTGATGCGCTGCTCGGCCTTCTTGTAGCTCTTTATCTTCGATAAGTACGCGCACATTTTCGCCGATTCGTGCGGTGGCGCGAAGTGAGACCATCTCATCAGCCAGTGAGGATAAAGATTCCACCCGTTGGCGAATTACATCCTCGTCAACTTTATCGGCCAGATCCAGCGCTTCGGTATTATCTTCATCGGAGTACCCAAATATTCCAATAGCATCTAACTTTGCTGCGCTCAGAAAATTCGCTAACTCATCAAAATCTTCCTGTGTCTCCCCCGGAAACCCGACTATGAAGTTAGAGCGGATCCCAGCTTCTGGCGAAACGGCGCGAATCTGGGAGATTAAATGTAAGAACTTCTCAGAATCTCCAAAGCGACGCATTCTTCGTAACACCGTTGGGCTGGAGTGTTGAAAAGAGAGATCAAAGTAAGGTGCAACTTTCTCAGATTCGATCATCGCTTGAATCAAAGATGGACGCATCTCGGCAGGTTGCAGATAGGAAAGCCTTACTCGCTCGACTCCCTCAATCGCAGCAAATTCGGGCAATATTTTCTCCATCAACTTTAGATCACCCAGATCTTTACCGTATGAAGTTGTATTTTCACTTACCAGGAAGAGTTCAGTGACTCCGTTTTGGGCAAGCCATCTTCCTTCTTCAATAATTTCAGTTGGCTTGCGCGAGATAAAGGAACCTCGGAAATATGGAATTGCGCAGAAAGAACAACGGCGATCACAGCCTGATGCGATCTTAAGCGGTGCCCAAGGTGCACTTCCAAGTCGTTTACGAAAGAGAGAGCCACCAGCGCCAAGGGATGATGCATAAGATTCATTGATCGCTTCTTCTCGCGCCGCGGGGCGATCGGCAGGTGCAATAGGCAAAAGTGAACGACGATCACGCGGCACATGTGGAGTGTGGGCATTTCCTGAGACGATTGATTGCAATCGCGCAGAGATATCTTGGTAATCATCAAAACCTAATATTCCATCGGCTTCCGGAAGCGCCTTTGCTAACTCTTGCCCGTAGCGTTCGGCCATACAACCAACTGCGACCACAGCGCGCGTTTTACCGTGCCCCTTTAGCGAATTAGCCTCTAAGAGCGCATCAATTGAATCTTTCTTCGCTGATTCAATAAACCCGCAGGTATTAACTACCGCAACTTCGGCTGCCTCAACATCTGAAACTAAGGTCCAACCATCGGCGGCTAAGCGGCCAGCTAACTCTTCGGAGTCGACCTCATTGCGGGCACAGCCCATAGTCACAATTGCAACGGTCCGACTCATTTGTCAGATGGTACAGCGTTGTCGCCTACTTAGATCTGAAAGTCTTACGAATCTCTTGGTTACGTGCACCGAGTGAGGCAATTTCTTCACCATTTAACGTTAAATCTAGATCTCCAGCATTGCTCAAATAGATGCTGATTGAATTTGGCGCGCTAAAGCTCTTGGAATCTCCTTGAAATAACGGCCCTTTATATAAATGTTTTCCATCTACTACTACATCGATATTGGAATTGCCGCGGGCTGCCGAAATCGTCAGCGTCATTTTTCCAGAAGCCGAAGGTTTAACCTCAATTTCCTGCGATGTAGATGGCGAAGGTTCGGCTGGCGGTGTCGCCGATGAAGTATCAGCGGGCGCAGGGCTGGTGACGACAGTAGGGATAGCGGTAGTTTTTGAATTTGAGATGATTATCTGCCCACCCGTGAATGCTACTAATCCGATAACGGATGCGATGGCTAAAGACTTCCAAGAAATTTTTTTTCGTTCATTGAAGATTCTAGTAACGCTATTTTCGACCAACATGTCGTGAATCTTGCGAACTTCTGATGAGTGTTCATTGTTATATAAATCGATCAAGGTTTGCGCATCGACAGAGATTATTGCCGCAATATTTCGCAAGTGCCCGCGGGCGTAAGTATCACCGCCGCAATGAATAAAGTTATTCTTTTCAATTTCTTTTAATAATCCGGCGCGAATACTCGTGCGCTCAGCAAGTTCGTCAATGCTCAGGCCCGCACTTTCGCGTGCACCTTGCATAAACTCACCTAGTGACATTTCAACTCACAATTCTAATTTGATTTAAAGTGGCTCTTGGGAAAGTCTAGAGCGCTTATCACCCCCGTGCCTAGCGGTCAGGGTGATGAGGCTGAAATATCACCCTTGGGGCTAATCCCTTTTTCGGTTAACTACTGATGAATTTTAGTAATTACGCAAGGTTGCAAGCACGGAATCGAGTTCATCTGGCTTAACCATGACGATGCGTGCCTTGGAGCCTTCTGATGGTCCGACAATCCCACGTGATTCCATTAAATCCATCAAGCGCCCAGCTTTAGCAAAACCAACTCGCAATTTTCTTTGCAACATAGATGTGGAACCAAACTGAGTTCCGACCACAAGTTCTACTGCCTGTAAAAGTAAATCTAAATCATCGCCGATATCTTTATCAACCAATTTATTGGTTTGCGGCACAACGGTGACATCCTCCCGATATCGCGGAGATAACTGCTTTTTAACGTGGTTTGTTACAGCTTCAATCTCTCGCTCAGAAACATATGCGCCTTGAATACGAATCGCGCGCGATGCGCCCATTGGAATAAATAGCGCATCGCCTTGGCCAACAAGTTTTTCCGCACCTGGACTATCCAAGATAACGCGGCTATCTGCTAGTGAACTTGTTGCGAAGGAAAGTCGAGACGGTACATTGGCTTTAATTAGACCAGTAACCACATCTACTGAAGGTCGTTGCGTTGCTATTACCAAGTGAATACCAGCGGAGCGAGCCAACTGGGTAATTCTGACGACAGACTCTTCTACTTCGCGCGCAGCGATCATCATCAAATCTGCTAGCTCATCAATGATTACCAAGAGATACGGATAAGGCTCAACTACCCGATCACTTCCCGGGGGTGCAATTACCTTTCCGGCGCGAACGGCCTTATTGAAATCATCGATATGTCTAAATCCAAATGTTGAAAGATCTTCATATCGCAGATCCATCTCGCGAACCACCCAAGTCAGTGCATCAGCAGCTTTCTTAGGGTTGGTAATAATCGGAGTAATTAAATGTGGAATACCTTCATAGGCAGTTAGCTCCACGCGCTTGGGATCGATCAGCACTAAACGCACATCATCAGGGGTAGCGCGCATTAAAATTGAGGTAATCATCGCATTAATCATGGAAGATTTACCGGCACCTGTAGCGCCCGCTACAAGTAAGTGAGGCATTTTCGCCAGATTGGCACAGACGAAATTACCTTCTACATCTTTACCGAGCGCAACCAACATCGGGTGGTGGTCTTGACCGGCAACACTTGAGCGCATTACATCGCCTAAAGCGACGATCTCACGATCTGCATTTGGAATTTCAATTCCAACAGCAGATTTCCCGGGGATCGGTGAAAGAATTCGCACGTCACCGCTTGCTACTGCATAGGAAATATTTTTAGCAAGAGCAGTTATCCGCTCAACTTTTACAGCGTTGCCTAACTCAACTTCATAACGCGTAACTGTTGGCCCGCGCATAAATCCAGTTACTTGAGCATCAATTTCAAATTGGGCAAAGACTTCAGTGAGCGCTGCGACAACTGTGTCATTAGCCTTAGATTTCGCTTTAGCGGCAGGTCCAGTGCGGAGCAAATCTTGTGGCGGCAAGGTGTAATGCGAGTCAGCGGTCAATAGCAGTTGTTCGGGACGCTTTGTTGTTGGGGTACTAGAAGCAGCAGGGGTCTGTATATGGCGCGGAACTTCAACGGTGAACTCTTCGTCAAATTCTTCTTCATCTAAATCTTCTTCAGCTACCTCATCAGCGTGATGGTTCCAGGCAACAACCGGTGTTTCAAAAGGTGGAGTATCACTTATTTCAAATTCAGGCTCTTCGCGTTGTGGGCGCTTTGACCAGAGCCAATTAAAGGTATTTTTGATTCGAATCGCTACCGATGACAATGGCATAGCAGTAGTTACAAGAGCGCCAAAAACAAGTAGTGCAATTAAGAGTGGATAAGCCAACATCGAAGTCATCAGACGTTCTAGTGGCATGGAAACGGCGTAACCTAACCAACCGCCACCCTGGCGCATCGCAGTTGTTCCAGTTGGATTTATAGAGCCGAGTGAGCCGTTAAAGAGATGTGCCAGACCTGCTGCGCTAAATATCAATGTCACAATTCCCACGACGATTCGTGAAGTTGCTTTGCGATCATCAGGGGCGCGGAATAATCGAATAGCAAAGTAAATAATTACGACAGGAGCGAAGAATCCGATCCGTCCTAATGCGCCATAGATCACTGCGTAAAGATTACGTCCGAGAAAGTTATCTGCGGCAAACCAAGTTCCAGCAAAGGCGGCTAACGCCAAGATAAGTAAAAGGAAGGCAAGGCCGTCTCGATGATGTGCTGGATCAAGATCGCGCGCGCCGCGGGCCAGAAAACGGACCGTCGAGCCGACTGCCTTTGCTAAAGATTTCCAGAGCGCACCGAGCGCGCGGCCGATTATCGAGAAGGCTGACTTGCCCACTTTACGAGATGAAGTACTTTTTTTCTTGGCCACACCTTTAATCTTAGTGGCTAGACCTCAATTACTACGGGAACGATCATTGGGCGTCGGCGATGTTTTCCACCAACCCAACTGCCAATTGTCCGACGAACCACTTGGGAAAGTTGATGGGTTCCATTTACGCCTTCAGCAACTGCGTGTTGCAGCGCCTTTTCAATCTGACCTTTTACTTCATCAAAGAGCGCTTCATCTTCATTAAATCCCCGTGCATGAATATCTGGGCCGGCAATAATCTTTCCACTCTGTGATTCGATTACAACGACAACTGAAATAAAACCTTCTTCCCCTAAAATTCTGCGGTCCTTCAATGAAGATTCAGTGATATCACCAATGCTCTGTCCGTCTACATAAACAAATCCACAAGGCACTGAGCCAACAACGGATGCCTCGTGATCTACCAAATCTACAACGATGCCATTTTCGATGACAAAGGCATTTTCGCGCGGAACTCCGGCTTGGATCGCTAATTCTGCGTTCGCTTTTAGATGGCGCCATTCACCGTGCACTGGCAGCGCATACCTTGGCTTGACGATGTTGTAGCAATACAACAACTCACCGGCGGCAGCATGGCCAGATACGTGGACCATGGCATTGGCTTTATGAACAACTTTTGCACCAAAGCGAGTTAGCTCATTAATCACCCGGAAGACAGAATTTTCATTACCTGGAATTAAGGAAGATGCGAGAATAACTGTGTCGCCATCGCCTACCCGGATCTGATGATCACCATTTGCCATACGCGAAAGCGCCGCCATTGGTTCACCTTGTGATCCAGTGCAGATTAAAACCACTCGATCGTCGTAATTATCTAACTCTTTAGCATCGATAACTATTCCGGCTGGCACGGTGAGATAGCCCATATCTTCGGCGATCTTCATATTGCGCACCATAGAGCGACCAATAAATACGACTTTGCGATCGTGTACCGCCGCAGTGTCAATAACTTGCTGCACTCGGTGAACATGGGATGAGAAAGACGCGACGATTACCCGTTTCTTGGTCGCTGCGATTGCGCGATTTAGCGCTGGAATAATTTCGCGCTCAGATGGTGTGAACCCCGGAACATCGGCGTTGGTGGAATCAACTAAGAATAAATCCACTCCTTCATCACCAAGTCGCGCAAAGGTGCGCAGATCTGTAATTCGCCCATCAAGTGGCAACTGATCCATCTTAAAATCACCAGTGTGCAGCACAGTGCCAGCTTTTGTATGAATAGCAATCGCTAGCGCATCTGGAATCGAGTGGTTTACGGCGACAAATTCGACTTCAAATGGACCAATATCTTCGCGCATACCTTCTTTAACTTCGCGCATCAGTGGTGAAATGCGATGTTCTTTTAGCTTTGCTGAAACTAAGGCGAGCGTCAGCGCAGATCCATAGAGCGCAATGTCCCCACGTTCGCGCAGTAAGTAAGGAGCTGCACCTATATGGTCTTCATGTCCGTGCGTTAAAACTAGACCAACTACATCATTTAGGCGATCTCGGATATAGCTAAAGTCAGGAAGAATTAAGTCAATACCTGGTTGGTTCTCTTCTGGAAAAAGTACGCCACAATCTACGATTAATAATTTGCCATTAGTTTCAAAGACAGTCATATTGCGACCGATTTCGGCTAAACCACCGAGTGCCACAATGCGCAGACCCCCCGCAACTAATTTGCTAGGCGTGCCAAGGTCAGGATGTGGATGGGTCATAAAAAGTATTTATAGTGCGACGCCGCCGGCGATCAGATCTTTACGAAGTTGCGTGATCTGATCTTCGGTTGCATCGACGAGCGGAAGTCGTGTGTGGCCACCAGGTAGGCCCATCAGATTTAGTGCGGCCTTGGTCAGGATCGCACCTTGCGTGCGGAATGTGCCGGTAAAGACAGGAAGTAACTTCTGATGAATCTCTAAAGCCCGTGCTGCATCTCCTGCAAACCACGAATTGAGCATCTCTTTGAGATCTTTTCCAACGGTGTGACCACAGACCGAAACCATACCGACTGCGCCGACAGAGAGAAGCGGCAAGTTAAGAATGTCATCACCAGAATAAACAGGAATTCCACAACGTTTGATTACCCAAGATGTTGATGCGACATTACCTTTCGCATCTTTTAAGGCAACAATTTGTGGATGGTTGTAGAGCTCAACAATTGTGTCAGGTTCGATTTCGATTCCGCAGCGACCGGGAATGTCATACATCATCAACGGTAGATCAGTCGCGTTAGCGATCGCCTTGAAGTGCGCTACCACGCCTGCTTGTGGAGGCTTGTTGTAATACGGTGCAACTACCAGCAGCCCATCTGCACCAGCTTTTTCGGTGCGCTTGGCTTGATTAATTGAATAATCAGTTTCATTATCTCCGGCACCTGAAACTACGAAAATCTTTGGACCCACCACGCTCTTTACAACGCGGATGATCTCCTCTTTCTCAGAAGACTTCGTCGTAGGAGCTTCGCCAGTTGTTCCATTTACAGCGATTCCATCGTGGCCATTGGCGACTAGATGCGCCGCTAATTTTTCTACTCCAGGCCAATCGATCTTTCCATCTTTATCAAATGGCGTCACCATTGCGGTTAGCATACGTCCGAATGGCGCCTCGATTGTCATGGGCCAAACCTACCGTTTTAAGGTGCGATCCGTCCAGATTTCTCAAAAGCTCCGTAGGTAAGTGGCATTAATTTTGCAAATTCGGCTTCCATTTTCTCGGCCACCATCTCAATTTCACGTTGCGGATAGCTAGGAAAATGTGAGCCTTCGCGCGCCGTGCGAAGAGATAGAAAATTCATAAGCGCGCGTGCATTCATGGACACATACATTGATGAATAAGTTGCAACTGGCAAGACTACGCGCGCTACTTCACGGGCGACTCCAGCATCGAGCATCTTTTTATAACTATCGTATGCAACTAAATATGCTTCCTTCATTGCAGAAATTGAAATATCAAATTGTTCTTTGCTGCCATCTTCAAAGGTATAAGCGCCAGTCTTGCCAACTTGAACTAACTTGCGTTCTTTCGATGGAATATAGAAAACTGGATTTAATTCGCGGTAGCGACCCGACTCTTCGTTGTACGACGCGATGCGATGGCGCATAAATTCGCGGAAGACAAATATCGGAGCGCTAACGAAGAATGTCATTGATGTGTGCTCAAAAGGCGAACCGTGACGTTCACGCGCTAGATAATTAATTAGTCCAGCCGAGCGCGCAGGATCTTCCCCGATCTCATCGAGTGATTGTTCTCCAGCGGTGGAGACGCGCGCTGCCCAAATTACATCAGCGTCGCTGGCGCTGGATTTAACGAGTTCAACTGTGACATCGTCGCGGAAAATTACCTCTTGGTTCATGGGCGCCACCTTATATATAAGGCCTTACCTCCTTGAGGACATTTAAGGCAGACTATCCCCGTGTCTAGAGTGAACCGCGCCACCGCAGCCCAATCTTTGAGCGTATCTCTGACAGTTGGCGCTTACGGAATTGCTTTTGGGGCTGCCTCAGTTGCCGCTGGATTCTCAGTTTTACAGAGTTGTTTGCTCTCACTCTTAACATTTACCGGTGCATCACAATTTGCAGTAGTTGGAGTATTAGGTGCAGGTGGCAGCGCACTTAGTGGAATTGCAACTGCATCTTTATTAGGCGCACGAAATACCTTGTACGGACTAAGGATGGCACCAGTATTAAATGTGAAAGGGTTGCGCCGAATATTTGCGGCCCAAATTACTATTGATGAATCAACCGGAGTCGCACTTTCTCAAGAACATTTAGGCGTGAAAGCGGCTCGCCAAGGATTCTGGCTAACGGGAATCGGCGTATTTATATTTTGGAATATCTTTACCTTGGCTGGTGCGCTTGGTGCGCAAGCGATGGGTAATCCTGCAGCTTGGGGCCTCGATGCTGCAGTGCCAGCAGCATTCTTGGGCCTGCTTTGGCCGCGTTTGATAAATAAGACTGATCGACTACTTGCGCTAGCGGCCTGTGCGCTGGCGCTAGCAATGACTCCTTACTTTGTGCCCGGTGTGCCAATTATTACTACTGCATTGTTAGCGGTCTTCTTTGGATTGCGAGCAAACCTATGGAGATAGATTTGCTAGATCCATTTTGGCTAGCAGTTATTGGAACTAGCCTTCTTGCCTTTATTTTGAAATACCTTGGGCATAGCGTCCCAAAACGTTGGCTATCTCATCCACGAATTTTAAAGATAAACTCGTTAATTCCTATCGCTCTTTTAAGCGCACTAGTCGCCGTTCAATCATTTACTAAAGATTCACTTTTGATCGCCGACCAGCGAATGGCCGGCGTCGGTGTGGCAATTGTTGCACTTATTCTGCGTGCACCGTTTCCGGTTGTTGTGCTTTCAGCGGCCGCAACATCAGCAGCGCTATTTAATATCCAGTAATTAGATAATTGCCAGAAACTAGATGATAGCTAGAGATTGCAGCTTTGCCTTTAAATCATTATCTGAAGGTTCAGTTAGATGCGTTCCATCTGAAAATACGATTACTGGGATTGACTGTGCTCCCCCGTTGATCTCCATTACCTTAGCGGCAGCTGATTGATCTTTTTCTACATCGATATGGTTTACCTGAACATCGAGCTCTTCAAGTAAGCGCTTTGAGCGACGGCAATCTCCGCACCAGTCTGCGCCATACATTGTGATATCTGCTTTAGCCATTTACTAATCCCCTTACATAAACTTATCTAGGCCGTGTGTCAGCCCAGGATTGGAAATAACTTTACGAATGCCAAGTAAAACCCCTGGCATAAAACCGGCGCGATCTAGCGAATCATGGCGAATAGTTAAGGTCTCACCTAGCCCGCCAAGTAAAACTTCTTGATGTGCGACCAATCCGCGCAGGCGGATCGAGTGCACTGGAATATCGCCGACCTTGCCACCGCGCGCAGCAGGAATTCCAGAATTAGTGGCATCTGGTGCCGCCGAAAGCTTTGCATCTTTGCGGGCTTGGGTCATTAACTCTGCGGTACGTGCTGCTGTTCCAGATGGCGCATCCACCTTATCTGGGTGATGCAATTCAATAATTTCAGCAGATTCAAAGTACTTAGCCGCTTTTGTAGCGAACTCCATCATCAAGACCGCACCGATAGCAAAGTTTGGAGCGATTAAAACGCCGACCTTAGGATTTGCTGCGGTTAGCGCTTGTAACTTAGCAACTCGCACATCATCAAAACCTGTTGTACCAACAACTGCGTTAATTCCATTTGAGATTAAAAATTCAAGATTTGCCATTACTGAATCGGGAGTTGTGAAATCAACGACTACTTGCGCACCGCTAGAGATGAGTTGATCTAGCGAATCTCCTAGGTCTAAGGCTGCGACGAGTTCAAGGTCAGCACTTGCGGTGACAGCTTTAACAACCTCTGCCCCCATGCGCCCACGAGCGCCAAGTACGCCGACTTTAATCATGACCGCAACACCTTCTCAAACTTAGTCTCGTTTTTAAATGGACCGACAAGTGCAAGGGTAGGTGATTTGGTGAGATATTCGCTGGCAATTTCTCTGACGTCGGTTGGGTTTACGCGTGCAATGGCTTTCAAAATATCGTCAAAACCCATTACCTGGCCATAGACAATTTCATTCTTGCCAATTCGGCTCATGCGCGATGCCGAATCTTCCTGACTCAGAACAAGTGAGCCTCGGACTGCGCCCTTGGCGCGTTCGATCTCTTCATGGCTCATTCCATTTTCGGCGACATCTGCCAAAACTTCGCGGATGATCTCAACGACTTCAATCGCCTTGCTTGGATTGCAACCGGCGTAGAAACCGATCTGTCCTGAACCCGCGAACTGTTGCGCATAGGCATATACCGAATAAGCCAAGCCACGCTTTTCGCGAATCTCTTGGAATAAACGCGATGACATTCCGCCGCCGAGTGCGGAAGCTAAAACTCCCATTGCAAAGCGGCGATCATCGGCGCGCGCCACACCTTCCATTCCGTAAAAGATATGTGCTTGCTCAGTTTTGCGATTAAGCAAACCTACGCTGCGCAATGGTTT
>Ga0114967_10003772_pt1 | contig 12362 bp, 5 predicted proteins | sample M_130628_MF_Meta_FD_92639 | JGI IMG/M metagenome (GOLD analysis project Ga0114967, IMG submission 92639) | Freshwater microbial communities from Lake Montjoie, Canada to study carbon cycling - M_130628_MF_MetaG | ecosystem: Environmental > Aquatic > Freshwater > Lake | place: Lake Montjoie... | reverse complement strand
TTTTGTAAAAGCACTCCCTCTATCTGATAGTGAAAAGGAGAAGTTAATAAAAGAGTATCTACGACCAAAGATGCCTGAATCGTGGAAGTCAGATCCTGATAAGTGGTTAAATAGTAATGATATCTCGTATGTTATGGAACAGTATGAAGAAGCGTATCCTAACTTCGAGTTTATGGGACCACATCCGATAGATTTTGCTGCGCCCGACCCGTATACCAAAGATGGGAAGTGTTTAATTAATGAGATGTGTGAAATAAGAGTTACAAATGCTCTATCACAAGGCACAGAATCTATTGGTGTAATCTATAACTTAGATCCTCATTTTAAAGGCGGTAGTCACTGGGTAGCGGTATACATTGATTTAAAAAATCATAAAACCTACTATTTTGATTCCTATGCCATAGAACCACCAAAACAGATTGCAACTTTTATGAAGTGGTTAACAACACAAGATTCAGCTATGAAACTATTTTACAATGGGAATAGATTTCAAAAAGGCGGCTCAGAGTGTGGCATGTATTCGATGTATTTTATACTTCGTATGCTTGAAGGTGATGACTTTCAAGCATTCTCTAGAACTAAACCTCCGGATTCATTTATGTTGGATTTACGCGATTGGTTGTTCTCCACATAATAGAAACCTTTCATTAGAAGATGAGCGCTCAACAAAAGTTTATGGATCCAAAAAATGAGTCAATGTTGGATAAGTTAGTTTATCAAGACTTTCAACGTAGATTAGGCTCTCCTCTAAACGAAAAACAGAAAGCCAGACTCTTAAGAACCGTTCATCACTATATGGAAGAAGTGGCTGAGAAGGGTGGTGATATGAGTTTACAAGCTATGAATAAAGAGGTATTAACTCTTGTCGTGCCAGACTTTAACGCATACTTGAATCGTCAGAACATCTCATCAAAATCAGATGTTGAATCTCGTATGAAAGAAGATATTGGTTCTCGTTTTACATCATTACAGAATGAGAGAACGGATGATTCGGCGAAAGCGTTGATGCCTCCTACACCAGACTTTAGAATCCCTCTGGATGATGAAACTGCTTCTCCTTTATCACTTTTTGAACAAGCAAAGAAAGCGAGAGAAGCAGAGATTATGAATAGTGTTGTTCCTTCTAAAAGAAGTGATGAAGGTGAAGGAACGTATCTGAAAGATTTGGATGCAAATGTAGCGAGTGGCAATCCAACGATTGCTAAACCTGAAGAAGTTAGAACAAAACCAGTTCTACCACAAGATATCATTATCCCTCAAGATGAGATTCTTTCTTATAAGGAGAATGAGTTTAATCTGGTAGTCTATTCTGCGGATCGTGATTGGTATAACAATCAGAGAGAAAATCGTTACAACTTCTCTGTTTCATTCAATCCTTCAAATAGCACACAAGGATTTAAGTATTCCCCAACGGTTAATAATCGTTTTCATAACATTGTTAGAATTGAAATGGTAAAAGCAATTGTGCCTGTTGAAGGGATTGATACGCTTATAATAAATCCTGGGATAGACGCTGCAAATCAAAGTTTAACAATACTTTCATTACCAAGTATTAGTATTAATATTGATGAACTTGAATCAAATATGTTTGGAACAGATGATACTTTAGATAGAGCGTTTGCCACTTTACAGTATGATGCGCAATGGTTTGGAAATTCTATAAATAATACAACACTTAATAATTTACCAAATCCAGGATTTTATGCTATGATACCAAAGTTCTTAAAATGCCAGAGAATTTATAACCCTACACCGTTGGCTACGCTACAAAAAATGACAATACAGTTGAATAGACCGAACGGAAGTCTTGTTAGTTCAACTCTCGATACTTTAGATATAAGTGGTATTTTTGGTTGTGCAGTTAGTCCTACTGGGACTAATATTGCTGATGCTTTTAACAGTTCAAGTATTGATAATGGTGGTAACTCACTATACTATTTTATACAAACAAAAACATATTTTAGTATAAATAATTTTTATAGAGGTGATACTATTCAAATTAAAGGTATAAATACATCACTAATTAGTAGTAATGATACAGCAAAATCAGATTTTAAAAACTATTTTGAAAATAGTATTGGTTTAACAATTTTAGATGTTGCTTTCAAATATAATAATGATAATGAGATAGTAGGAGGTTCTGATAATTTACAAAATTATGCTAATTTTTTAATTGTACAAGCACGTTACACTGACCCTACACTTGGCACAAAATTTTATGCTAGTGGTTATCTAATCGATGTCAACCCTTTCGGTGGTTCTTCAATAACCGGTATTGCTTTAGAACAAGCAATCAAAGATGTAACCTTTACTGGAGCGAGACTCATAAACTTATCTAAACAGACACAACTCACTTTCCGTGTTATTACTCGTGATATGGATTCTACCACCCGGATTAGAGCAAATAATGCTTAGACTTATTAGATGGATCCTAAGAAACTATATGATGCTGCTCGAGAACAGTTAGATGAAGGATATGAAAATTTAGGAAAATACACAAATAATCAGTTAGCTATGAAGAATCTTTATGAAAGATCCGCTCTATCATTTAATAGAGCAATAAGTAAGATAGAACTTCTTGTAAAACATGCTAATAAACAAGCAAGGAGATGGAGAACGCGTTATAGTAATAACAGTAACAGTAGTAATAACAATAATAGTAGAGGTGGAACAAGAAAGCGGTCTAAATCAAGATAGATAATAGTATATAAATGAGTATTATTTGGCCTCTAAGTGTAGAAAAAGTATATGTAATCTGTCATAAGGTAAAAGAGAATGAACGTTATGAGAGACTTGTAAAACATTTTAAGGAACTAAATATTCCTGAAAATGTTTTAGAATTTATGGCGCCAATATGGTCTGATGATTTAACCCCAGAACTTATCTATAGTGTTTATGATCCGTTTCTACCAAGACCTTGTCCTTCACTAACTTTTAAGAGTAGAGGTCTATCAAAAGGAGAAATATCTCTTGCTCTAAACTTTTATAGTTGTGTAAAACACGCTGCTCAAAAGAAGTATAAGAATGTTATTATTTTAGAATCAGATATCTGGTTACGACAGAACTTTACCGAATGTTTAACCGATCTACTAAGCGATTTAGAAGATAAAGAGTGGGATTATGTAAGTTTAGGAGAAGGTATAGGCACTAGACCACCTAACGCATCTAAATCATACTACTCTAAAACCAGAGCATATGTTCCTCCTCACCAGTTCGTTTACCGATGCACTGATTCAATGCTATTTTCTCTCCCATTCTTAGAAAAACTTGTAAAAACTTTTATTCCTTTCAAAGAAATTATAGATTGGGAGATGAACTTTCAGAATATTCTTCATAGTGGTAAAGCACTCTGGGCGGACCCCCCTTTAGCAGAACAAGGCACTTGTTTTAATAGGTTAGTAACTTCTCTGCCCGCCTAGAAAAACTTCAAGGTAGAAGCTAAAAACTTATCATTTTTAGATTTAATAGTTCCAATAACAGTTGAGAATGTCGTATCATTCGCACTATAAACTTCATAGAGATTTGGATCTTCATCATCTCTTATTGCGACATAATCTTTCCCTTTATACGTAAACTCTTCAGTTTCTGTTTCAACTTTCTTACTCTTCTTCTCATCTTTTGAAGCAGAGATAATAATATCTTGATTCAATTCTGGATGATATAAGAAGTCTCCTACTTTCCCTTCTAATGTTAAACACTGAAATGTCCCATCTTTGTTCTCCTTATAGTTTAGTTCGCAATCTACCGCAGCAGACTTCATAACTGTTTCTAACTTTGTAATAATCTTCTTCTTTCTTTCACTAATGACAAATAGTCTTTCGTCACTAGTGAGTGTATATATTGTAGATCTTTCTGGTATCGGTAGAAGCGCTTCAACTGCATCTTTTCTTTCTAAAGAATCACTATTACGAATAGTTTCATCAATTGTCATTGGACCCGATGTAGAAACTTGTGCTTCATTACCAAAAACACTTAAGTATGTAAATATCTGGACGTTTCTTTCTGATGGATCTAAATCGGCGTGACTTCCTAAACGAATCGCACGACCCTTCACTTGCTTCAAACGAACTTCATTCCAGTGAGGATCCATAATATGGACCGCACGAACATTCTTTAGTGAAATACCTTCTGCTCCAGCACTTGTAATACAGAATACTCTACATATCTGTCCTATCTGATTATTATTATCTTGAAATCCTGATTCTAATAAAATATTTTTCATAGATTCTGGTAACTCATTAAATCGAGCATTAAATACGTTTAGAGCCATCTGTCTGATACCATCCTTTTCACCACCTGAAAATGTTATATAACGGAACTGTTTAGGATTTGAACGGAACGATTTTTCTGTTCTGGCTGAGAAACGGTAAGTTCTACCAGTAGGTTCTATTTCAATTGGCGCGTAACCGTTAAAGTCCATTACAATACGAAAGATACCTATTCCTTCCATATCAACAAACTGAGAGTATACTAAACTGGAGCCTGGCGCAGCATAGATGTTCTCTAAAATTCTCGCAAACTTAGGACTATACTTCATTAATCCTTTACCAACTTGTAGACTTTCTTGAGGTAGATCAATCAAACACTTTTTCGCACGTTGGCAAGCTTCTTTATAGTTTTCTCCCTGTTTACCAGATTTACACTCATCCACTTTTTTAAGAGAATTTTTTGCTCTCTGTTCTTCTAAAACTTGCATAATTGTTTTCTTCCCTCCTTTAACTAATGTTTCATTAAACTTCTCTTCAACATCACTTGGGTCTTTAGGAGCAGTATGAATTTTTAATACAAAATGTCTATTATCTTGATTACATATAGTATAATATTCATCTTCTGATGGATCTGAACCAAACGGTTCAATAAGTCGAATTTTATTTGTTTCGTCTAAAGTGCCTTCAATATCTTCTTGTATTAAACGAAAAGGGATTCGTAAAACTCTTGATAAGATTTCTAAATCCGTATCTGATCCCCAGGCTTTATCTTTTTCAATATAAGAAGCATACTCTTTTAAATTTAAATTGTTGTTATCATCATCGGTAAGAGTTTCTGGAATTGAATACTTTTTTCTTAAAGATTTACTACTATATGCTCTTAAATAGAGGTTCGCAAGATTGTTACGTAAAACTTTACCTAATACACTAACTGGTCTGAAAAGTGTTCTACTCTTTCTAATATCAGTAGGAATGTATATTTGTGCTATAGATTCAAATAAACAGTTTCCGTCTGCTCTATTTTCTAAATAAAGTTCTGGATTAGAACAATCAAACTCATTCACTTCTTGTTTGGTAGAAGTTTCCTCCTCTTCTTCTTTGGTGTCTTCTTCTTCCTCTTCTTCCTCTTCTTCCTCTTCTTCCTCTTCTTCCTCCTCTTCCTCCTCCTCCTCCTCCTCATCTGAAACTTCTTGAAAAGCATCTTCTTCTCTTTTCACTTCTTCTTCATCTTCATTCTCATCTTCAGGAATAGGAGGAAAATCTTCTTCTAAAACATCTTCTACATCATCAGGTGCGGAATCAATAATATTATCATCAACAAAATCCAATGACCCTCTTGGCCTGGTAATATTAGGAGGAAACACGAAGTTTCCAGATTGACGACTCGCAGTTCGATAGTTAGTTCCACTACCACTCTTACTATCTTCAATGCCATACGCCTCTGCCCAAACACCTTCTAAACCAGTTGAACCTTTTGATGATTTTGTTTTACTAATCTCTTCTTCACGTTGTTCTGAGTAGACACGTTGTTGATACTCAGACATGGGAACACGAACAACCTCATCACTTAAAATCGTTGGCATTCTGTCTAAACGAGAACCTTTATAGTATGATATTAATCCAGATAAACGTTTTATAATAACTGTTTCATTCTTAATAGTGCCATTAGGATTTAAAAATGTGTTCTGAAAAGTTTCTCCAAACGGTGGAAGAAGAGGTGTGGCACCTACTTCAATCGGTTTTGTAAAAGTATACTTATTAAGTTTAAAAATATCATTTAACTCTTTTATAATTACTTCAATTGTAGGAATCATATCTATTGATGACATACGTTCTACACCAACATCATTTGATATCTTCTTAACACCTTCTGGTAGTAAAGAACAAGTGAAAAGAATACCACCACCTCCAGGATCACGACCTACTTCTACAAAATCAGTATAAGGGAAGTCTAATAAAATCTTTTTTATCTTCGCATCAACTCCAGGACCCGCGATAGATACTACTCCTTTAATAAGTGGTATATAACCGTGTAAAACGTTTGCTAGAATGCCTAACTCTTCAGGAAAGTTAATTAGAGGCGTGCCTGATAATGCAATAATCTTAGAATTTCTAGTAGATAAGAATAAACGGTAGAATAAGTAAGCACGTTTATAGTTATTATTAGATGAACATAGTGCTGGTTTCCACTTATCTGCTGTAACATTTTCTAAAGCAATCTTTCTCTTCGTCTTCCCTTTACCTTCTAAGTTCATCAAGTAAGGGTCGATTGTTCCTTGCATCAATCTAATTAAGTTATGAATCTCATCAATTACTATCACTGCGTTATCAAAGTAGTCAGGTTTATTACACGCAATATCTTTTAACTTCTTTGCAGTAATACCATTATAGTTAATAAAATGTATTCTACCGGTTGGATTTGTCTTCTCATCATACACTAAGATTGATAGTATCTGATTACGAATCTCTTCTTGTTCTTCAGGCTTCAGTTCATTAAAGTTTGATTCTTTCTGTTCAAAATCTGGCACCCAAATATGTGTTGCTTTTTCTAAATGTTTAGGTGATATATTTAATACTTGTGTAGCAAATGTCTCATGAGTTGGATCTGATTTATCTAAAGGAATCCAGTAGTTTTTTAAACGAAAGTGACGGAATCCACAGTAGGTAATCTCTTTCAAAAAGTTTTGACGCAAACTTTTTGGCGTCATAACAATAATTTTCTTATTTGATGTTGAAAATAGTGCTTCTGATGCAGCAATACCAGTGCACGTTTTACCAGAACCTAAACCGTGATATACTAATACACCTCTATATGGAGATGCTTGTCTCATATACTCACGAATAAACTTTTGATAAGGATACTTGTCACCAGATTCTACTTCTTTCTGTTTGTGGATAGATTCTAACATAAATTCTTTAAAATTTAGTTTAATAAAGTTTGAAAATCCACGACGAGATTCTGGAATATAGGCGGTTGGCACTTCATTTGTATAAACATTATTACTCTCTTCATCTAAGATTAGTTTTTCTAACTTCTTTAGAACATCACTCTTTTCTTCAGCTTCTTTTGCTACTGGTTCTTCTTTTGTTTCTACAGGCTCTTGTTTTTTTGCTACTGGTTCTTCTTCTTTTTTTGGTTCTAAACCAACAGTTTTTTCAATCGGTGCCACTGATTTTTCATTAGAAGGTTTTGGTTTCTCAAACATTGCTCTTACAGCAGTTGTAATTTTACTTGGTTTCGTATCTAAAAACTCATCTTGTGGTTTAGGCACATCTTTTAGTTCTTTTGGCATAATACTTACTTTTGCTTTACCCCAGAAAGATGGAGCTTTTGTCTTTCCGGGCATAATGCTATCTAACTCTTTACATAGTTTTTTTACTTCTAAGAATATCCAAAGCGAGTTTACTTGCCTCCTGTTCTGCTATCTTCTTATTTTTAGCAGAACTGGATGCGATAACTCCTCCTTCTACATCCATAATACCAATTGTAAATGTTCTATCGTGTGTTGGACCTTCTTCATGAAGCACCTTATACTGAGGAGGAACATGAAACTCTGCTTGAAAAAATCTCAAAATCTGATCCTTATAGTTCGTATTAGATGTAATAAGTTCTACAAAATCAACGTGCTTTTCAATAACACTTACTACAAATGTTTGAGTTGCTTCAAAACCCGCTCCACCTCCTCCTTCCGAATAGAAGATCGCACCAAGCCATGCTTCAAAAAGACTACCTAATAATCTTAAATTTTGACGACCGTTACATACTTCTTCTTGATGACGACTAATAATTAAATACTTATTAAGACCAATCTTACGTGCTAAAACTCCTAAACTATCATTGTTTACAATAGCAGTTCGGATACTGGTTAAGAATCCTTCACCTTGACCACCATATCTCTGTTTCAGATAGTCCGCAACAATCCCGCTTAACAGACCATCACCAACGTGTTCCAACTCTTCATTGTCGTCTTCTTGTAAGTGTAAACAGTTTGAAGGTTTTTCTACCAGAATCATCTGCTCAGTCTGTTTTGACCACTCTTCCGATTTATTCTTATAACTGGTGTGAACGCACGATTGTTGAAAGATTTTAATATTTTTGTAAATCTTCTTTATTCCATACTGTTGTAATAAAGAAGACACATCCTTTTGTGACATTAAAATATTTTTATGATTCCAAGGATTACATACCTTTTGTTGATTCGATTGACTCATTCCTAAATATATAACGTGCTCAAATTTTAAATCCTTTTTCTGAATAGGAACTATGTTGAGAAGAAGAGATAAAAATAAAGAAGAACTTATTGCAACTTTTAGTCATTTAGAAAATGTTCAAATTGGTAAAAATAACTTTAGTAATGAAGATTTAGAAAAGTATTTTTCTGCTAATGAAGTTATTTTAAACAGCAACAAATCTGCTATTATTCTACTAAAACAAGTTTTTCAAGAAGAGTATCCTATTACAAGAATACCTAATGATAAATCACTCCCTCGTGTGCCTACAAAAGCAGAAGAAAAATCTAAGTTAATCGAGTGCATGAAAAGTTATTTTAATTATTTACGTTCTAGAATAATTGTTAAGAAGTATAAAACTGGTGATTCTGCTTCTCTACGTGAAATGTTAAGCGAACTCCAATCAATAAAAGTTCTGATAGAACACTTTGAAGAAACAAAAGAATCATTCCCTTATCATATGTTTGCTGCTTATCTTAGTAACGCAGATTTTATAAACTTGAAAGGAGATATTAATTCACAGATGAGAGGATTAGAAAGCAATAAAGTTCAAGATGAACGTATTCGTAACTTATTAAGACAGTTTACTGTAACTTACTTAAAAAATAAGAAGAGTAAGAGGTTTATACTAAAAGATCCTGGAATTTCAGAAAGTCAGTATGAAGACGAAGACGTTGGTATACCGCCACCTATTTTAGAAGATCTACTTGCTTTTATAAATAATAAAAATACTATTTTTAAGAATAATAAGTCGTATAATGAATCTTACAACGAAGATATCACATTATATCTGCAAGAGATGAGAGATAACATAGATAAGTTAAAAGCAGAAAGAGATAGTATTAATGTGACTTCAGGAGGAGGTAGTTCAGAAACTATAAGAAATCAGTTAGATCAAATACAAAATTCATACAATGATCTATTTTATAGTATGTTTAGTAAGTATAATGAATTATTAACTACATACAATCGTTTTAAAACACCAGAAGATTGTCAACAAAATTTAGCTACTATAAAAGAAACTTTAGAAGAAGAGAGAGCAAAATTTGCTAACTCAGAAGATACACTAAAAAGTCTTAATGAAGAAAAAGCTACTTTAGAAAGTAGAATAAGAGAAATAGAAGGACTTAGTGCAGAAAAAGATGAATTAAATAGCCAACAATTAACCAAATTAGGATTACTACGTAGTGAATTAGCTACATGTCAAGCAGATTTAGTTACAGCTCAGAATATTCTTGATGCTAATAAAGATGTAATAGATTCTGCTGAAAGTGCTAGAGGATTATCTCAACAAGTAACAGATCTTACCGCTGCTTTACAAAAAGCAAAAGAAGATTCTGATAGTGAATTAATATCTAAATTACAAAAACAAAAAGATGAACTAGATGAAAAAGCAGAGTTAGCTTTAACTAAATTAACTAATGACCAAGAAGAAATATATAATGAAATACAGTATCAAATGCGATCTCAACAAGAAAGATATGTTAATATGATACAAGAAAAAGATAGTGAAATAGAAGATGCTAAGAGTCGTGTAACTGAGACAGAAGTTACAATTGCTTCCTTACAAACTAATTTAACTAGTTTAACTGATAAGAATAAAAGTCAAGAAGAAGTAGTTCAAAATTTAACAAATGATTTAGCAGCAGCTTCAAGAACAATAAGTGAAGCTACAGCAAAAGCAACTAGTGATGCTTCTCAAGCTGAAGCAAATCTACAAACAGCAAAAGAAGAAACAAGATTAGCTAGAGCTGAATTAGAAAGATTAGAAACAAGTTTTCAAGGAGCACAAAGGTTACAAGAAGAAAGACTAAGAGAAGTAAATAATCTTACTGGAGAAAAAGCAGCAGTTATGAGAGAATTAGAAGAAGTCAAATCACAAGCACTTAGAGTTCAAGCAAAAGCAAAAAGTGACGCAGCAGAAGAAAAACAACGTAATTTAGAAGAAGTCGCTAGAGTAGCAAGTGAAACTGCTAAAAGTCAGAAGATTATAAACGATGCGAATATAGCTGAAATATCTCGATTAAGTAGTGAAATAAGTAGTTTGAAAGCAAGTGAAGTAAAAATAAAAGACATCGCAAAAAAAGCTATTGACCAACTTAAAAATATGCATAGAGATGACTTACAAAAATTAAATGATAAGATTGAATCTCAGAATGCTACAATAAAAGAAATAGAAGATTCAAATTCTAAAAAGCTAGAAGCATTAAATACAAGAATAGCAGAATTAAGTGGGAAAGGATTAATAGCGGACGAAGAATTAAAAGCAGCTAAAGCTGAAATTAATGCTACTAATGCAAATATTAAAAAATTAAATCAAAAATATGAAAAGTCATTAGAAACATATGAAAATGTTAAACAAAAGTTAGAAACGTGTGAACAAAGTATAAAAACAAAAACTGAACAGACAACAGAGCTACAATCTAGAATTAGTAATCTTGAAAGAAGTGTAGGTAAAGCACAGGCTGAATTAGAAGCTGCTATTGAGAAAGAAAGAGCTTCAGCTAGTAAATCCCAATCAGAGATAAGTGCTGCGAAAAGAGATGTTGTTGAAGCAAGAAAGCAATTAGCTGAAGCTGAACAAGCAACTCGTATTTTTAAAGCAGAATCAGAAAGAAAAGATATTCAAATAGATCAAGTAAAAAGAGAGAATAAAAAAGTAGTTAGCGAAAGGGATAAGGCTAATGAAAAAGAATTAGCATCAAGAAGAAGTGCTGCTCAAGCAGAAGAAAGTAGAGCAAATGCTTTAGCAGAAGTAGCAAGATTATCTGCTTTAGAACAAAGTGCTAGAAAAAAAGAAGAGGAAGCTAACGCAGCGAGAAGAGCTGCTTTGGAAGCAGTTAGTGAAGCAGAAGGGAGAGCAAGTGATGCAGAAGGGAGAGCAAGTGAAGCAGAAGGGAGAGCAAGTGATGCAGAAGGAAGAGCAAGTGATGCAGAAGGGAGAGCAACTCAAGCATCTACAGAAAGAAATGCTGCCTTAGCAACTGCTTCTGAAGCAGAAGTAAGAGCTAGAGCACAAGAAGAAGTAGCAGCAGCAGTTAAAAAAGAAAAAGATGCAGAAGTAAATCTAGCAAATCAGAGGACCTCAGCTGCTGAAGCAGCAAAAAAAGCTGCAGAAGATAAACTTGGAGCTTCAGAAGAAGTAGCAAGAAGATCACAACAAGCTGCTAAAGAAGCAGAAGCTAAAGTAATAGTTGCTGAAAAGGCAAAAAGAGAAGCAGATAACAGATTATCACAAGCAAGAGATCAGCTTCGATTTACTACTGAAAGAGCGGATCTGGCTGAACAAAGAGCAGATATATCAGATAAAAGAGTAAAGAAATACGTAGCTAGAGCTATAGGATCTGAAAAAGGTAAAAAAGAAGCAGAAAATGCTTTGAGTAGAGCAAAAGAAGCAGAACAAACCGCAGTTGAAGCAAGAAGTGCGGCTGAATCAGCAAGAGATGCAGCAATCCAAAGAGCTGAAAATGCTGAACGTAATTCTCAAAAAGCTTTACAAGAAGCACAAGCTTCTAAGATAAGACAAGAGAAGTTAATAGAAATAAATAGTAAAATAGTTGGACTTGAACAAGAAGTAGAAGCTTTAAGATCAAGTGTAATTGAACTCGATCAAAGAATTGTTGACGCGAACGAAGAAATAAAGAGTCAACAAGAATTAATAAATAAACTTAAAAAGAATAAGAAAACTGTTTTTGGAGCAATACGAGAAGGGTTTGATACAGTAGCACCTTACTTAGGTGTAGGAGGAAAGAATGATACGTTGTTAGAATACTGTAATAAAGTAGCAAACGATTCACTAAATACCTTTTTATTAGAAGAACCACTCCCTTTCTTTTCACTTATAAAAGATTTTGAAAATGGTTCTAAAATAGATGTTTTTAAAACAACCAATGAAGAGTATATACTAAAAGTATTTATTCAATA
>Ga0114967_10003771_pt1 | contig 12366 bp, 14 predicted proteins | sample M_130628_MF_Meta_FD_92639 | JGI IMG/M metagenome (GOLD analysis project Ga0114967, IMG submission 92639) | Freshwater microbial communities from Lake Montjoie, Canada to study carbon cycling - M_130628_MF_MetaG | ecosystem: Environmental > Aquatic > Freshwater > Lake | place: Lake Montjoie... | reverse complement strand
GTGCTGGAATAACATGGGGGAGTGATCCAGGTGATGAGTGGGAAGAGACGCAGTTGAAGGCTAGGCGTCTGATTACTATCGCTGGAGGCGTTCTGTCATGAAAGTTTCAATGAATGCTTCGCTGATCGAACTTGAGAACGCTCCGATTTCATCAACTGGTTGGCTAATAGGGGCCGGGATTTTTGAAACGCTGCGGACTGTAGACAATCTGGCCTATGCATATTCACGTCACATTGATCGTGCGGTAAAGAGTGCAGCGATTGCCAACGTGACCTTGCCATCCTTAGATTTAGTCGCATCTTCGATTGCGCAATTATTGTCTGCAGAGCCTTGGCCTCATGGGCTATTGAGAATCTCATTTGATAAAAATGGCCAATGGGCTGCGGTTCATTTTCCCTATCAACCTCCAACAACTACTGCCAGAGTGCGCATCCACCCCGATTATTTTATTTCAAAGGGGGAAACGATTAAAAGCTACCCATATGAGAATCGATTAGCGATTGTGGATGAGGCGAAGTTATTGGGCTTTGATGAGGCGATCGTATGTAGTACTGAGGGCAAAATTTGTGAAGGCGCAGTATCAAATATTATTTTTCAAATTGATGGCCGTTGGGTAACACCACCAACTAGCGATGGCGTACTGCCGGGCATTATGCGCGGATTGGTAATTGACTACTGTGGGGTTGCAGTTGACTCAGTTGGGTTATCGCAGATTGAGGATATATCGGGCGCGATCTTGCTCAGTAGTCTTCGTATAGCTCAGTCAATACAATCCATTGATGGCCGCGAATTAGAGCTATCACATGCCTTCTGCGATGAAATTCATGCGATGGCCGTACTTCATTCGATAGAGTAGGCATATGTCCACGATCGATATTACGGTAGATGGCAAAGCCTGCTCGGTTGCATCCGATGCTCGCCCAACCAATATCTTCGCCGATAAAAAAGAGATTGTGGTTGCGCGCATTAATGGCCTTCTTAAAGATCTCTGGAGCGATTTAACTCAGGGAGATATTGTTGAGGGTGTCTCTATCTCATCCCCTGATGGTCTTGCCGTTCTTCGCCACTCAACTGCTCACGTAATGGCGCAGGCCGTTCAAGAGTTATATGCCAATACGCGTCTTGGTATCGGTCCACCGATTAAAGATGGTTTTTATTACGACTTTGATCCAAATAATACTTTTAATCCCGATGATCTTGTAAAGATCGAAAGTGCGATGCGCAAGATTATTAAAGAGGGTCAACGATTCCGCAGGCGAGTTATATCTGAGTCCGATGCTCTCAAAGAGCTCTCACACGAGCCGTACAAGTGTGAGCTAATTGGCATTAAGGGAGCTGCTGGCGACGAGGCAAGCGTAGAAGTCGGAGGCGCTGAACTGACTATGTATGAGAACTTAGGCAGAGATGGAAATCCTGTATGGAGCGATCTCTGTCGAGGACCACACCTTCCATCGACCAAACATATTCCAGCCTTTAAATTGATGCGTACAGCGGCAGCATATTGGCGCGGCTCTGAAAAAAATCCGATGTTGCAGCGCATTTATGGCACAGCCTGGCCATCTCAGGATGAGCTCAATGGATATCTCGAGCTCTTAGCAGAGGCAGAAAAGCGCGATCACAGACGGCTTGGTACCGAACTCGATCTCTTTTCATTTCCTGAAGAGATTGGCTCTGGTCTTGCAGTCTTTCATCCAAAGGGCGGAATCATTCGCAGAGCGATGGAGGATTATTCGCGCAAGCGCCACGAGGATGAGGGTTACGAGTTTGTTTATTCACCGCACTTAACTAAGGCCGCACTCTTTGAAACGTCAGGCCACTTAGAGTGGTATGCCGATGGTATGTATCCGCCGATGATACTGGATGAAGAGTTTCATGCAGATGGCACTATCAAGCGTGCGGGCCAGCAGTACTACATGAAACCCATGAACTGCCCTTTTCATAATCTTATTTATAGGTCGCGTGGTCGTTCATATCGTGAACTACCGCTGCGATTATTTGAATTTGGCACGGTTTATCGCTATGAAAAATCTGGAGTGCTTCACGGAATCACGCGCGCACGTGGATTCACGCAAGATGATGCGCATATTTACTGCACCAAAGAGCAAATGGTCGCTGAGCTTGATTCACTACTTACTTTCGTACTTAACTTATTGCGCGACTACGGCCTTAATGACTTTTACCTAGAGCTCTCAACTCGCAACCCAGAGAAATCTGTAGGCGAAGAGAGTGATTGGAAAGAAGCAACGCAAGCTCTACGCGAGGCGGCAACTGCTCAGAACCTTGAGCTCGTCTTAGATGAAGAGGGAGCCGCGTTTTACGGACCGAAGATTTCAGTACAGGCTAAGGATGCGATCGGTCGTACGTGGCAAATGTCGACCATCCAGGTTGATTTTCAACTACCGTTGCGATTTGAACTCGAATACGCCGCCGCCGATGGAACTCGTCAGCGCCCAGTAATGATTCACCGTGCACTCTTTGGCTCGATCGAGCGTTTCTTTGGCGTTTTAACCGAGCACTATGCCGGAGCCTTTCCACCATGGCTAGCCCCCGTTCAGGCCATTGGTATTCCAGTTGCCGATGCATTCACAGACTACTTAGCTGATGTCATGGCACAGATGCGCTCAGCTGGTATCCGTACCGAACTCGATAGCTCTGATGATCGCATGCAAAAAAAGGTACGTAATGCGCAGATGCAAAAAATTCCATTTATGGTCATAGCAGGTGAAGAAGATCAAGCCGCCGGTGCTGTCTCATTCCGCTATCGCAATGGAGAGCAAAAGAATTCAATCCCAGTAGCCGATGCAATCGCGGAAATTAAGAAAATAGTCAACGAGCGAACTCAGATATGAGCATTGATGGCTTGGGAATGCCCGATGGCTGGAACCGCTTATGGGCACCGCATCGTCTTGAATATCTCCGCGGTGAAAACCGACCGCTAGAAGGCAATGATGTCGAGTGCCCCTTCTGCCGAATTCCGAGTTTGAGTGATGTTGAGGGTTTAATTGTTCATCGCGGAGTAGATGCATTTGTTGTCATGAATTTGTATCCGTACAACCCAGGTCATTTACTTGTCTGCGCTTATCGTCACGTTGCCGATCTAACTGATTTAACTACCAACGAGCGAGATGAGATATCGGCACTGACTGCGCATGCTATGAGTACGATTCGCAAGGTCTCATCTCCAGAGGGCTTCAATATTGGAATGAATCAAGGCGCAATCTCTGGCGCCGGCGTCGCCGAACATATTCACCAGCACTTAGTGCCACGCTGGAGCGGGGATGCTAACTTTATGCCGATTATTGGACGTACTAAAGTCCTGCCACAGTTACTCACTCTTACACGTGATGAGATTGCAGCGGCTTGGTAGCTAATCGTTAATCTGATTCAAATACTCTTTAACGATATCAACGCCGACTCCCTTGTGGATCCACAGAGGAATCGCCGGAAACAATAAACCTGCGGCAAATGCGCCTTCTCCCATGGATGTTGATAGCTCGAGATACTCATCGCGAAACTCTTGAACCAATGTTTCATGCTCAGGCTCGCATGCACTCTCAAGTGCAGGAACAGTTGTGTAATCAGTAACTCGCATTGTTTCAAGAGAAATCAGCGCACAGGGTATGCCTGCATCATCATGTAAAACTAAATACGGTGTTGCAACGTGATCAAATACGCGGTTAGCAAGCATCACGGCATCATCAAAATCTGCCTCTTGATTTTCTAGTTGCGTAACTGCGACTATGCGTGGAGTTTGAAATTCATCAATTGATCGCCATAAATCAATTGTGGCTTGATCGATTCCCATCGCTGGATTAATAACAAAAATGGCACAGGCCATCTGCGGATCTATAGAGTCCATTACCCGGCCACCGAAGCTGCGCGCAACGGCTTCTGGGTCGGCACTTTCATGGCCATAGATAGCGATGGCGTGGGGGGATGAGGTGGAATTCACCTGCTCAGCCTACGATGGGAGGTGATGATTAGTAGCATTTTCAAACCTGCGGTTACGAGCTTTATAACCCCCGTAGCCAGATTTGCACTGCGTATCGGTGTTACCCCAAACGCGGTGAGCTGGGTCGGTGCCATCGGCGTTACTGTATCGTCACTGTATTTCTATCCTCGTGGGGATTTCTTTTTAGGCAGCGCCGTCGTCTTTATTTTTGCGCTGAGTGATTTATTTGATGGAACAATGGCACGTATATCAAAAACCGGTGCCAGCCGCTGGGGTGGATTTCTGGATTCCACAATCGATCGGATTACAGATTCAGCGATATTAATAGGTGTCACGATCTACCTTATCGATGCCGATGATCGATTGAGCACCATCGTATTAGTAACTCTTGTAACGGGTTTACTAGTTCCATATATTCGTGCAAAGGCTGAAAGCTTTGCCATCGAATGCAGCGGTGGAATCGCCGAGCGCACCGAGCGACTTATGATCTCACTGTCGGCAATAGCCCTTGATGGATTAGGCGTTCCGTATGTTTTAGCGGCAGGAATGTGGCTCTTAGCGATCTTAGGATTAGTCACGGTTTTTCAACGAATGTTGATTGTTAAAAGAGCCCTGAAATAAATGCTCGCCACGATCACAGCATCGGGATATTTTGCCGCCTGGCGCCTTTTGCGTTGGCTACCCGAGCGATTTGTTTATTCGACGGCCTACAAACTTTCAGATCTACTAACTAAACGAAACGGTCCAAGTGTTCAACGGCTGCGATCTAATCTTGGGCGTACACAACCAGAAATTACGGCCCTGGATTTAGATCTCCTAGTCTATAAAGGCATGCGCTCGGCAGTTCGGTATTGGTGTGACACCTTTAGATTGCCAGATTGGTCTATTGAAAGAATCCAAAATACTGTCACTGTCACAAATGAACACTTATTCTTTGACGCTCTGAACTCTGGGAAGGGTGGCATCATCACCGTTCCCCATGCTGGCAATTACGATCACGCTGCCGCATATTTCTGCAGCAAAGGCGCCAAGATTGTGACCGTAGCAGAGCATTTGAAACCTGAAGCATTGTTTAAAAAATTCATGGAGTATCGAGCCGCCTTTGGTATGGAGGCATTGCCACTTGATGGCCGAGTCATTCCTACATTGGCTGTGCGTCTTCGTGCAGGCTGCATTGTTGCTCTTGCGGCCGACAGAGACCTATCTCGCTCAGGTATCGATGTAACTTTCTTTGGTGCTCCCGCTCGTATGCCGGCAGGTCCAGCCGTGCTTGCACTCAGGTCAGATGCAGCTTTAATCTCTGCAATGGTTTCATACACTAATAGTGGAATACATATTGATTTTGAAGCAGTTCCCATTCCATCGCATGGAAGTGAGGCAGAAAAGATCTCGGCGATTATTCAAAGTAGCGCCGATCTTTTTGCAAAGGGAATTGCGGCACACCCAGAGGACTGGCACATGATGCAGCGAATCTGGATCGACGGGGATTTCAAGGAGCGTAGCTAATGCTGAATAAGAAGCTCTCGATTGGAATCGTCTGTCCGTATGGGTGGGATACACCTGGTGGAGTCCAAAACCATGTCCGTGATTTAGCAGAGTTTCTTATTAACGCAGGACATAACGTCTCAGTATTGGCACCGGCCCTAGATGAGACGAAACTGCCAGACTATGTAGTTAATGCCGGTAAGCCAATTTCAATTCCATACAACGGTGCTGTGGCCCGTATTTTATTTGGCCCTAAGGCATTTGCACATGTGCGTCAGTGGATCGCAGCTGGAGATTTCGATGTTTTGCATCTACATGAACCTGCGATCCCATCAATATCACTTCTTGCCTGTTGGGCCGCCGAGGGGCCAATGGTGGGCACCTTCCATGCCGCAGCTAAACATCAAAAAGTAATTTATGCGATCGGACCAATTCTCGAACCAGCTATTGAAAAACTCTCAGCTCGCATAGCTGTATCAGAGGCGGCACGTTTAACTCTTACCAATCACTTAGAGACCGACGCAGTCGTAATTCCTAATGGCATTTACGCAAAGCGTTACGCCAATGGAGAGCCTCAGGAGAGATGGTCGGGTAACACGATTGGCTTTATTGGACGTTTCGAAGAGCCGCGCAAAGGTCTTCAGGTTTTACTTGATGCACTTCCGATAATCGCGCGCTTTGCACCTGACGTTCGAGTTCTCGTTGCCGGTCCGGGGGACTCTCAAGAGGTAGAAGAGTCGATTGATCCCCAATTACGCCACAGATTTGAATTTTTAGGGCGCATTAGTGAGAAAGAAAAAGCCGACTTCATGTCATCGGTAGCACTCTATGTTGCACCTAATACCGGGGGAGAGTCGTTCGGTATCATTTTAGCCGAAGCCCTCGCAGGGGGAGCCTGCGTAGTAGCAAGTGATATCCCAGCCTTTGATTCTCTGCTCGGTGGTGGCGAGTTTGGTGCTCTCTTTGAATCGGAGAATTCAGCTGAATTAGCCAAGGTAGTAATAGAGCTATTGCGCGACAGCGAGAAGCGCAGCGCACTTGCCCGTAAAGGTAAAGAGCATGCACAGATCTTCGACTGGGATGTTGTAGCAGAGCAGATCTTTTCAATTTATGAGATGGCCCTAGTCGGTGGCCAAGAGATCACACTTTCATCAGAGAATCGTGGCTGGAATCGTTTTCTCCCTAAGGATGGTGATAAAAAATGAAAACCACCATTACTTTTGTTTTTCTTTTACTGTGCATGCTTTGGTATTTATCTTTCTTAGCTACGCGCCTAGATCGACTCCACCACCGTGTCGAAACAAGTTGGGCAAATCTCGATGGTTTGCTGCAAAGGAGAGCGGCAATTGCACTTGAAATAGCGCGAAGCGAGTCATGTGATCCAGCATCATCGCTACTCCTCACATCTGCGGCCTACCAAGCGCGCGAAGCCAGTGTTCAAGAGCGCTCATCGGCCGAGATGGCGCTCACTGGAGCTTTGGGTTTATTGACCGTGGATGGTCACATGCATGCAGGAGGCGCTGAGCAATCACTCTTTGAAGAGTTGCGATTGTTGAGTGCAAAAATACAAGTTGCAATTGCGATTCATACCGATGCCGTTTCCTCAACACAAATGGTTCGAAAGAAATCTGCAATTCGATTTTTTCGCCTTGCGGGTACAGCTCCGTTGCCAGTCACATACGAGTTTGAGTCCGATGCGCTTTAGAATCCTTATTCTTACAACACTTATGGTCACAGTTCTGAGTGGCTGTGCAACGTTGACCCAGACATTTACAACCTTAATTCCTAAAGCTGTCGAAAAAAACGTTTTGAGTGGGCGGGAAGGCGTTAACGGACCAGTGTTGGTAGTAAAGATCGATGATACAAATAACGCACATCCGCAGATAGGCCTAGAAGATGCCGACGTTGTCTATATCGAACAGGTAGAAGGTGGTCTAACTCGTATCGCCGCAGTTTTCTCCTCAGTGATTCCCATGCGTATTGGACCTGTGCGAAGCGCTCGAATCTCCGATATTGAAATAATGAGTCAATACGGACGAGTTGCTTTTGCATACAGTGGTGCACAGCGAAAACTATTACCGGTAATCGCTGCGGCAAATCTACAAAACTTAGGAGCACAGGCGCAGCCACCAAGTATCTACACCACCGATCCAGCACGAAATCAGCCATTTGCAATGGTGCTTCGAGCAGATCTTCTTATGCAAAAGATCATTGATAAGGGTTATGTGATCGACTCGGCACGATCGGTCGGTTGGAGTTTTGGCGATGTTAAATCCCAAGGAGTTCCTATAGAACGCGCTGTTCTCCATTGGCCCGCTGCAACCTATAGCGCAATCTGGTCTGCCAGTGAGAAGCGTTGGCACTTAACGCACAACAACGAACCAGATCTATCTGAAACCGGTAAAACACTGGGGCCGACAACATTTGTGATTCAGATGGTGTCGATCACACCCTCGATATATTCCGATAAATTCGGAGGCAACACTCCATTTTCAAATACCGTTGGCTCGGGCACTGGCTACATCTTGCGAGATGGCAAGAGCTATACCGCGATGTGGAATCGTCCAACAGCCGATGTGGGAACAAGCTGGAAGGCCTTAGATGGCACTGACATCACATTTGCCCCGGGCCAAGTATGGGTTGCACTCATTGACACAGAACCTGATTTCACGCTGATAACTGCCAGCGCGAAACCCTCGACAACAAAGTAGGATATCCCTCTAACTAATGACGAAGTACATGGGAGAACGGTAATGGCGCAAGAAACTGGAACTGGTCGAGTCAAGCGTGGCATGGCTGAGATGCTCAAAGGTGGCGTCATCATGGATGTCGTTAACGTTGAACAGGCAAAGATCGCCGAGGATGCTGGCGCAGTTGCTGTGATGGCGCTAGAGCGCGTACCTGCAGATATTCGTGCACAAGGTGGCGTTGCTCGTATGTCAGATCCAGACATGATCCAAATGATTCAAGCCGCCGTATCCATTCCCGTCATGGCCAAGGCACGTATAGGTCACTTTGTTGAGGCTCAGGTTCTGCAATCACTCGGAGTTGACTACATTGATGAATCTGAAGTTCTCACACCTGCCGATTATAAAAACCATATCGATAAATGGAACTTCACGGTTCCATTTGTATGTGGTGCCACAAATCTCGGAGAAGCACTGAGGCGCATAAATGAAGGCGCAGCAATGATTCGTTCAAAAGGTGAGGCTGGTACGGGCGATGTCTCAAATGCTATGCAGCACATGCGCGAAATTAATGGAGAGATTCGTCGTCTCTCATCACTTCGCGAGGATGAGTTATACGTTGCCGCAAAAGAGTTGCAAGCTCCATATGAGTTAGTTAAAGAGGTCGCCCAAAAAGGCAAGCTACCAGTTGTTCTCTTTACCGCCGGCGGAATCGCCACTCCTGCAGATGCCGCTCTCATGATGAGTATGGGCGCAGATGGAGTATTTATCGGCTCTGGAATCTTCAAATCAGGTAACCCCGCTCAACGCGCGGCTGCATGTGTGCGTGCAACGACTTTCTGGGATGACCCAAAGGTGATCGCCGATGCATCTCGTGGCTTAGGTGAGGCAATGGTAGGAATCAACGTCGCCGATCTCCCAGCACCCCATCGTCTTGCAGAGCGCGGCTGGTAGTAAATAGGCGTTATGAAAGTCGGAGTACTTGCACTGCAGGGCGATGTTCGCGAGCACGTTAGCGCGCTCATTGCCTGCGGTGTTTATCCGACAAGCATTCGCCGGCCCGCCGAATTAGATGCCGTTGAGGCACTTGTGATTCCAGGGGGTGAATCAACAACGATCTCCCAGTTAGCCAAGATTTTTGATCTATTTCAACCAATCCGCGATCGAATCGCTCATGGAATGCCTGTCTATGGCTCCTGCGCCGGAATGATTTTACTAGCCGATCACATTCTAGATGCCAAGGCCGATCAAGAAAGCTTTGGTGGTCTAGACATTACCGTTCGCCGCAACGCATTTGGACGCCAGGTTGATTCATTTGAATCCGATATCGCCTTTAACGATGGATCACCAACACCGATGCGTGCAGTATTTATCCGTGCACCATGGGTTGAAAAAATTGGAAGTGGAATTGAAATTTTGGCAGAGGTAGATGCGCATCCAGTGGCAGTGCGCTCTAAGAGTATTTTGGCAACATCTTTTCATCCAGAGCTTACGGGGGATCATCGCATTCACCGTTACTTTATTGAGGAAGTAGCACGAACTGCACTTCAACAGGTACAGTAGTTCGAACTAATACATAAGGGACAAAGGGGCAAGAGATGTCTGGCCATTCCAAATGGGCGACGACTAAGCACAAGAAGGCGATCATTGATGGCCGCCGTGCAAAAGTATTCGCAAAACAGATTCGTGCAATCGAAGTCGCAGCGCGCAACGGCGGCGCCGATCTAGAAGGCAACCCAACTTTATTTGATGCGATCACTAAGGCAAAGAAGTCTTCAATGCCAGCCGATAATATCGAGCGTGCAGTCAAGCGTGGCGCAGGACTCGAGCTTGGCGCCGCCGATTATCAAACAATTATGTATGAGGGTTACGGTCCCAACGGTGTTGCAATCATGATCGAATGTCTGACCGATAATCGCAATAGATCTTCCTCAGAAGTCCGTGTTGCCGTCACTCGCAACGGTGGAACTATGGCCGATCCCGGATCGGTCTCCTATCTCTTTAACCGTAAAGGTGTTGTCATTGTAAAGAAAATAGATGGAGTTACAGAAGATTCTATTTTAGAAGCGGTGCTCGATGCTGGTGCAGAAGAGGTAAATGACTTAGGTGAGGCCTTTGAAGTTGTGAGCGAATCCAGTGATTTAGTTCCGGTTCGTACAGCACTTCAGGGCGCTGGAATCGATTACGAATCCGCCGACTCTTCATTTCTTCCTTCAATGCATATACAACTAGATTCCGACGGGGCTAAAAAGGTGTTCGAACTCATCGATGCAATAGAAGAGCTCGATGATGTGCAGAACGTCTTTAGTAACTTCGATGTATCAGATGAAGTTATGGCGAGCCTGGATTAAATTCTCGTCAAAAACCTTAGGCTAGATGCCTTAACGGGCGCTGGAATGAGGGTGGTGTGATGCGAGTTCTGGGAATTGATCCAGGCTTAACACGCTGTGGCATCGGTATCGTTGAAGGCTCAGTTGGGAAGCCACTCTCAATGGTGGGTGTCGGCGTCATTCTTACCCCCAGTGATCTCGCCCTTGAATCGCGTTTACTTGAATTGGATAGAGCGATTAATGAATGGGTTTCAATCTGGAATCCAGATGTCATTGCAGTGGAGCGCGTATTTGCTCAACACAATGTTCGTACCGTTATGGGCACGGGACAGGCCGCAGGTATCGCACTTCTTATTGCAGCAAAATCGGGAATTCCCGTCATGATGCATACACCGAGTGAAGTAAAGGCGGCCGTGACGGGATCGGGTCGAGCCAATAAAGCGCAAGTTGCAGCAATGGTGGCCAAACTTCTTAACTTAAACGAGATTCCCAAGCCCGTTGATGCCACTGATGCTTTGGCACTTGCCATCTGTCATATATGGAGAGGCGGGGCTAATACAAAGATTGCTACTGCTCTTGCCGCTGAAAAATCTCGACTACGGAAGCTGCGTGGATAAATGATCTCCACCATCAATGGCACCGTTAGGTCTATTCATAGCGATCGATTAATCGTAGAAGTCGGGGGAGTTGGGTTAAGCATCTTAGTAAATGCCGGCACAAGTTCCGGAGTGACAATGGGATCTCAGGTGCAGCTATTTACCTCTCTCGTTGTGCGGGAAGACTCACTGACGCTATTTGGATTTTTAAGTGATGAGGCCCGTTCATTATTTGAATTAGTGCAGACAGTTTCAGGAATTGGTCCAAAGGTTGCACTCTCAATTCTCGGCGCCCTTACCCCTGAGGATTTAAGCCGTGCCATTGCAACACAGGACGTAGCTTCGATCGAGCGCGTACCAGGTATTGGTCGCAAAGGTGCACAGCGCATGATTTTGGAGCTACAAGGAAAGTTAAACGACCTATCGAATGGGGCTACTTACAGTGGACATGTTGCACCGTGGAGAGAGAATCTAACTGGCGCCTTAGTTTCACTGGGTTTCTCTCCTAAAGACTCCGATAGCGCTATCTCTGCAATGCTTTCGCGCCTAGCAGCAAATGGTGAAGATCCATCAATGCTTGCATTGGGTGACCTATTGAAGGCGGCCTTAGCCAATGGAAAGGGCCAACGTGGCTGAGGATCGTTTAATGGGTTCAAATATTAAGGGTGAAGAGTCAGCCCTTGAACATGCACTTCGTCCAACAACGTTAAAGGATTTCATCGGCCAACATCGTGTGCGCGAGCAGATAGATGTTTTATTAACGGCGGCGCGAGGGCGCAAAACACCGGCCGACCATATTTTATTATCTGGGCCACCCGGACTTGGAAAAACTACGCTGGCCTTAATTTTGGCCAGTGAAATGTCGGCACCAATTCGGATTTCAAGTGGTCCTGCAATCACTCACGCCGGTGATTTAGCTGCGATTCTCTCATCTTTGGTAGAAGGTGAGATTTTATTTCTTGATGAAATTCATCGATTGCCAAGACCTGCTGAAGAGCTTTTGTATTTAGCGATGGAGGATTTCCGTGTTGATGTTGTAGTCGGAAAAGGTCCAGGAGCCACAGCGATTCCGCTGCAGCTCCCACATTTTACCCTTGTGGGTGCAACAACTCGTAGCGGATTATTAACTTCTCCTCTACGTGATCGATTTGGTTTTACAGCGCATTTGGATTTCTATAGCGATGAAGAGCTCGCACAAGTGATAACCAGAAGTGCGGCTTTGCTTGAAATAAAAATTGCTCCCGATGCAATCATTGAAATCTCTGGACGCTCTCGTGGTACACCGCGCATCGCAAACCGATTACTACGACGGGTCC
>Ga0114967_10003769_pt1 | contig 12369 bp, 9 predicted proteins | sample M_130628_MF_Meta_FD_92639 | JGI IMG/M metagenome (GOLD analysis project Ga0114967, IMG submission 92639) | Freshwater microbial communities from Lake Montjoie, Canada to study carbon cycling - M_130628_MF_MetaG | ecosystem: Environmental > Aquatic > Freshwater > Lake | place: Lake Montjoie... | reverse complement strand
TTAATATCCAAAATTTTATTAATTGATTCTTTTTCTAATGAATTAAATACAATTACATCATCAATTCTATTTAAAAACTCTGGTGAGAAGAAACGCTTCAATGCAGCTTCTATTATCAATTTCGAATCTTTTTGTGAGTTTGCATCTTTACTAGGCGTTCCAAATCCAACACCCGCACCAAAGTCTTTTAACTGACGACTTCCAATGTTTGAAGTCATGATGATAATGGTATTTCTAAAATCAATTTTTCTGCCTAAACTATCTGTTAAAAAACCTTCATCTAAAACTTGTAACAATATATTAAATACATCGGGATGTGCTTTTTCAACTTCATCTAAAAGAATTACCGCATAAGGTTTTCTTCTAATTTTTTCGGTTAACTGTCCACCTTCTTCATAACCAATATATCCTGGAGGCGCTCCAACCAAACGGCTTACCGCAAATTTCTCCATGTATTCGCTCATGTCAATGCGAATCATTGCATCATCGGTGTCAAATAAATAGCGTGCTAACACTTTTACCATTTCTGTTTTTCCCACTCCAGTAGGACCTAAGAAAATAAATGAGCCAATTGGTTTATTCGGATTTTTTAATCCAGAACGACTTCTTTGAACAGCTTTGGCTAGTTTTTTAATGGCTTCATCTTGACCAATCACTTTTCCGCTTAACTCATCGCCCATTTTTAATAAACGTTCGCCTTCGCTTTGCGCTATTCGTTTTACAGGTATTCCAGTCATCATCGCAATTACTTCAGCTACGTCATCTTCACCCACAACATAACGTTGGTTTTTCGATTCTTCTTCCCACTTAGCTTTTTCAGTTTCTAATTGCTCTAGTAAATGTTTTTCTTTATCACGAAGTTTTGCAGCCTCTTCATATTTTTGACTTTTAACTACTTGATTTTTTTCAATCTTTATATCTTCTACTTGCTTTTCTAATTCTATTACAACTGAAGGAACATGTATATTACTTAAATGAACCCTAGCTCCAACTTCGTCTAAAACATCAATTGCTTTATCTGGTAAATGTCGATCAACCATGTAACGCGTGCTCATATTTACACAGGCTTCAATGGCTTCATTGTTATAAGTTACACTATGATGTGTTTCGTATTTATCTTTAATATTTGTTAGAATTTGAATGGTTTCTGCAGGAGTTGCAGGTTCTACCATTACTATTTGAAACCTACGTTCTAAAGCGCCATCTTTTTCTATGTACTGACGGTATTCGTTTAATGTGGTGGCACCAATACATTGAATTTCACCACGCGCTAAAGCTGGCTTAAACATATTAGAGGCATCTAAACTTCCACTTGCTCCACCGGCACCAACAATGGTATGAATTTCATCGATAAATAAAATCACATCAGGACTTTTTTCCAATTCATTCATCACTGCTTTCATACGTTCTTCAAACTGTCCACGGTATTTTGTACCCGCTACTAAGCTTGCCATATCAAGCATTACTACTCTTTTGTTAAATAATATTCTACTTACTTTACGTTGAATAATTCTTAGCGCTAAACCTTCGGCAATGGCTGTTTTACCAACACCTGGTTCTCCTATTAAAACTGGATTATTCTTTTTTCTACGAGATAAAATCTGAGAAACTCTTTCAATTTCTTTTTCTCTACCAACAATTGCATCTATCTTTCCTTCTTCAGCAGCTTTGGTTAAGTCTCTTCCAAAATTATCTAATACAGGAGTTTTTGATTTTGGATCAATTCTTCTTGTAGATTCTTGCTTACGTTCTGAATCTCTTCCCGAACCAGCTCCTGCAAAATAATCTTCTTCATCAGCAGGTAATTCATTTCTAGGATTCTTTTTAGGACTGTCAAAATCTTCATCAATTCTGTTTTCAATAGCTTGTTTAAAAATATCGTAATTGATACCAAACTGTGATAATATTTGTGATGCTAAATTGTCTTCATCTCTTAAAATAGAAAGCAATAAATGTTCCGTTCCAATAATATCTGTTTTAAATATTTTTGCTTCTAAATAAGTAATTTTCAAAACTTTTTCAGCTTGCTTTGTAAGTGGAATATTTACAAAATTTGTATTGTTACTTGCAGTGCTTCTAATTGAATCTTCTATGGTTCTTTTTAACTTAGAATTATCAACGCCTAAGGCTTTTAATATTTTTAATGCCTTGCCTTCTCCTTCTCTAATTAAGCCTAATAATAAGTGTTCTGTTCCTATATAATCATGACCTAAACGAATGGCTTCTTCGCGGCTGTAACTTATTACATCTTTTACTCTTGGTGAAAATTTAGCTTCCATGTTATAATTCCAAAATTTTTTTATTTAACTTGCAATAAGTCAAATTCAGTTCCAAATATGTTGAATGCAATTTAACATACACATTTTAATATTTTTAATTATTTATCTACATTTAATAAAATGTATTACATGTAATTTATAATCAATTATTTATATATAAATTTATTGTGGATATTTTTAATTTATTTACCATTCCATGGCAACTTCATTTCTAGTAATATCTGCCATTGTTTCACATTTTCTAATTAAGTGTGGAACGCCTTTATTAATTAAAACTTCTGCAGGTCTAAATCTTGCATTGTAATTGCTACTCATGGTTATACCATAAGCACCCGCATTTAAAAAACAAAGAATATCGCCTTCCGAAACTTCATTTAATTTCCTGTCCCAAGCAAATGTGTCAGTTTCACAAATGTATCCAACTACGGTATAAATTCTTTCTTTACCTTCAGGATTACTTAAGTTCATAATGTGATGGTATGAATCGTAAAGCATGGGTCTAATCAAATGATTTAAACCACTATTAACGCCAACAAAAACTGTAGCTGTGGTTTGTTTAATTACATTGGCTTTTACTAAAAAATAGCCACTTTCACTTACCAAAAACTTTCCTGGTTCAAACCAAAGTTCTAAATCTTTGCCATATTCTTTGCAAAATTCAACAAATCTTTCTCTTAAACTTTTACCTAATTCATCTATATCGGTAGTTATGTCGTTTGGTTTATAAGCAACTTTAAATCCACTACCAAAATCTATAAAGTCAAGCTCAGTAAAATCCTTAGCAGAATCAAATAAAATTTCAGCACCTTGTAAAAAAACTCCAGCATCTAAAATGTCACTTCCAGTGTGCATGTGCAATCCATTGATATGAATATTATGCGATTTTACCACACGCAAAGCATGACGTAATTGATACACTGAAATACCAAATTTAGAATCAATATGACCAGTAGAAATTTTACTGTTTCCACCTGCTAATATATGCGGATTTAAACGAATACAACAAGGTACTGAATGTCCGTATTTACTTCCAAATTGCTCTAAAATAGAAATATTATCAATATTGATGTGAACTCCTAATTCTACAGCTTGAACTATTTCATCGAAGCTTACACAATTTGGAGTAAAAATAATGTCTTTTGGTGAAAACCCTGCATTTAAACCCAAGTAAACTTCATTGATAGAAACGGTATCTAATCCACTTCCTTGCTGCTGTATTAATTGTAAAATAGCAGTATTGTTCAAAGATTTGCAAGCATACTTTATTTTTATATCTAAAGGTTTAAAAGCATTGATTAGCTTTTGATATTGGTTGATAATTGTTTCGGCATGATACACATAAACAGGTGCTTCATAGGTTTCCGCAATTGCTAATAATTGCTCATTCAGTTCTTGGTTAATCATTAAGTTCTTTTGATATAAAAATAGGTATGCAATATGCACAAAAAAAAGGACTATTTATACTAAAAATTGTCCTTTTTTTGTGATTTTTTTACAGTAAAAATTAGTTCCTTTCTACCACATACATCGCGTATTTTTTTTCTCTTAAAAACTTTTCTGGATCAATGGCAGCAAATTCTTTCGTCATTTTTTTATCAATACCACTTCTTAAGTTTTCAGTTAAAAAATACAACCAAGCTTTTTTATAACGTAATTTTTCAAAAGCAAAATGTTTCAATGGAATCAAAAAACGTTCGGCATACATATAAATGAACTTACTCATTGGAAGCACATTTAATGTAATGTCTTTTTCATAAGTAATTTTCCAACCTTTATTGGCTATTTTACTTAAAAAGGTTTCTTCTAAATGTCCTGATTTATTAATTCCATCTTGGTTTTTTCTAAAATAATCTACTATAATCCATTTTCCATCAACTTCCATAAATTTATCTACATGTTCAATGGCACTATCTAAGTTGATGTATTGTAACGATTCAGAATTGATAATGGTTTTGTATTTCTGTTCCGATTTAAAGTCTTCAAACTTTGCATGGTGACAAATCAATCCTTGATATTTGGTTTCAATATGGTTTTTTTGATTCACATTTGGAGTCAATGCTTCCACATTTATTCCGTTTTGTTTTAACATAGCCGATAAACCGCCCATCCCACAACCCACATCCAAAACCAAGCCAAGTTTATCACCAATTAAATGCATGATATTTTCAGCATATTTCATTTGTGCTTCTTCCACATCTCTAACAGAAATAGCGTCTGGAATTATGTTTATATCTTCAAAATAACCCCAATGAAGCATGTCGTTTTTTAATATTTTTGAATATAAATACAATTCTAAATCATAAGATGATTTATCATAATTAGCATTCTCTTTGTGAAATTGATATGCTTTAAACCAGTTAACTGGATTTAAAAAAATAGAAATGTTTTTATTCATTAGGGTTTAATATCATAGTTTGATAGGTTACAATTATAGTAATTTCATTCTTAAAACATAATTTCATTTATTAAATAATTGAAATATAATTTGTTTTAATTCCTATTCTCTTTCTACTTTTAACTCATGAATCAAGTTGTTTTTCATAAAAATATACAACCTTAACTTTAAGCCCGATTCAGTTTCATAACTAGCAATGGCATATTTGGCACCTTGGGCCGATGCGCCTCTGTGTTTTATATTGATAACTTTGGAAGGATATGTATCAAAAAACTTTTTAAGCATTTGTTCTGCTTGTCCTTTACTGCAAAGGCTTTCAGTTTCCAATAATGTAATTTCAACATTTGCATTTAAAAACTTTGAAACCACATCGCTTTTATTTGACTTAATAGTTAAAACTACATCATCAAACACATCGGCTTTACTAATAAATGGAATTAAGAATAAAAATAATAATAGGCGTTTCATAATTTTCAGTGCTTTATAATTTGATATTGCAAGCTTAAACATTTTTTACTAAAACCATGCCATATTATTAAAATATAAAAAGAAAAACAGCTATTTTGCAATGCAACACAAACTTAATTATGCAAAGAAAATTTAAATTTATATTTTGCCACGTTTTAAAAAGAATTCCTGAATGAGATTTTTATACATAATTATAACATTTTTACTAATAAATACTATAAGTTTTGCTCAAAATTCTGGTTTAATTACCGGAAAAATATTAGATGCTAAACGCAATGAAACCCTTATTGGTGTAACCATAGTGGTTAAAGGAACTTCTTATGCAACTCAAACAAATTCAGAAGGAATTTTTACTTTAAAAAATATAAAAGCAGGAGAGTATAATATTGAAATAAAATATTTAGGGTTCAAAACTGTTTTAAAAACTGAAGTAAAAGTAATTGCGGCGCAAACTACCAATATTGGAACTATTGAAATGCAAACCGCTAGCACCAATATGGATGAAATAGTAATTTTAGGAAAAAAACCTTTAATTGATGTTGACAAACCTCAAACTGTAAATACCATTAGCCAGGACAATATAGAGTTAGCTCCCTCGCGCCAATTACAACAAATTATAAATACACAACCCGGTGTAATTCAATCGCCAGCAGGAGTAAACATTAGAGGTGGCAGAACTTATGAAACAGGAACTTACATAGATGGTGTAAATGTGACAGATCCACTTTCAGGTACTGGTTTTGGATTAGATATTGGTTCAAATGCTATCAGTGAAATTGAAATTACAACAGGAGGAATTGGTGCTGACGTGGGTGATGCAACTTCAGGTGTGGTAAGCACTAAAACCAAGCGTGGTGGCGATAAATATGAAATAAATGCAAGTTACAAAAGAGATGATTTTGGATTTAATAAAACTTCAAAAGCCAATTGGAATAGTCAAGTAGCTGAATTAAACGTAAGTGGACCTTTCATGAAAAAAACTTTGAAAAATAAAGTTAAATTTTCAGTGGCTTTGCGTTCTTCATTTAGTGATGAATTATACAGAAATCCTGCTAATCAAGTTGTTTCATCACTATACAGTAATACTAATTTTAGTCCTTTTCAAGACAATAGATGGAGTGCATTTGTAAAAGTAAATTACGATTTTAAAAATAATAAAAAATTTACTTTTAGCTTATTGCGTTCAATAAGCATTAACCAAGACATTAACATGTTAAGAATATTTGGAAATGACGTTCCTTTTCAACCCGGTTTCCAATATAATTTTAGCAAGCAAATGGACAATGCAAACACATTTACCCACGATGCTTATATGCAAGTTATTAACTACAAACAATCGGTTAACAAACGTTTTAGTTACGATGTTACTGCTTCTAGATTTTTTGTTCAATTGCGTGCTGACGCAAATGGCCGCGACTGGCGACCGAGTAATGTGAATCAAGAATTTGATGCCAATTCCATTAATTTATTTCCAACTTTAATCTTTTTACCAACTGCAAATGGTGATGTTCGTTTTGTTCAATTATCGGATGGATTTAATAATAACAATGGAATTGCCAGTTTATGGCATCACCATTATTTAGAAGAATATGTATTGAAATCGCAAGGAAATTTATATTCGAGAAATTCAATGAACAAATTCACTTTTGGATTTGAAATGAAGTTTCAGGAAATGCTTTGGATTGATATCATTCGTCCTTGGATTGGTGCTCCAATTACTTTAGCAGATGGCTCTCAATCGCAATCATTCAGACTTGGACAACAAAGCGATGTTTGGAAAGTAAATCCAAGAAGAGGAGGATTTTATGTAACCGACCAAATTAAATACAAAGGTTTGGTAGCGAGCATTGGCGGGCGCTTTGAATATTGGGCACCGGGAAAATACATAGACGAAGCTGTAGCTGACCAACGCTCACCAATTAGAGACGAAATAAGAACAGATTATTTAGCATTTACAACTAAAATTGGCGACATGAATTATAAGTTCCGTTTCCTACCAAAAATTTCTGCAAGTTTTCCAATTGCCGAAAATAAAATGTTGTATTTTAATTACGGACATACCACTATTTTACCACATCCATCTTTTATTTATCCGGGTTTAAATCCTTTGTATCAAGACAGAAGTACGGCTGCTGCGGTAGGAAATCCAAACTTAAATCCCGAAGTAGACATCAGTTATGAAATAGGTTTACGTTCGCAATTAACCACCAATGATGCATTAACCATTTCAGCATTTTGGAAAGATAAATATGAATTTATTACCACTGCTTCAGTAATTGTAAAAGACATTACAGGGCGAGATGTTACAAGAACAATGCGTATCAATTCTGATTTTGCTCGCAGTAGAGGAATTGAAATTGGATACATCAAACGTATTGGAACTTGGTACCAAGGTCAAGCATCGTTTGCATATATGGTTACTACCGGACAAAGTGCAAGTGCCAATGAAAAACTAAAAGAATTGTTGGCAAGTGGAGCCATTGAAGATACCAAAGAATATTATTTACCTTGGGATGTGCCCATAGATTTTAAAACAAATCATATATTTAAAATCAATAGAAAAAAAGGTTTATTTAACAAAAGTTGGTTAAATAACATGAGCTTTTATTTTGAAACTGTTACTCGTTCTGGTATAAGATATACACCCGCTATTTTCTCGCGAAATGATGTGCAAACTGGCCGACCAATTTATGTTACAGATCCAAATCCTGATGCAAGATGGAGTAAAATTGGTGAATATTGGTTTTGGGCCGATTTTACTTTTACCAAATTTGTAAATTTCAAAAAAGCAAAATTTGCTTGGAACATTCAAGTGAGTAATATTTTTGATAATCAAAATGCTTCTATTGTAAATCCTGTTACCGGAAATGCTTACAATAATGGTGATAATGTTCCTGAAACTTGGACCGACCCACGATTCATTGATCCTCGTTTGGGAAATGGTGGACCACCTCCTACTAATCCTGCCAGGTATTTACAACAAAGACATGTAATGATTGGTGTTTCTTTAAAATTCTAAGAATAATTACTTTAATTAAAAATATAAATTAAAATTTGAAACTGTTAAAATCAAAATATTTTATATTTCTACTGACTGGATTTGCTTATATATTATGCAATGGATATTTATTCAATACTGGAGACCAAGCTGAACATTTACCCCAAATTTATCAAAAACTAAATCCGCAACTTTATCCCAACGATTTTTTCCTTAATTACTATAATCAAACTTTTACTGTACGTTATTACTTTGTTTATTTAGTTTATGGATTCTCATTAATTTTTGGAGTAAAAGCCAGTTGTTTAATAATTTATTTTACTTGCTTATATTTTGCCATTGCGGGTTTGTATGAATTGGCATATTGCTTTTACAACAATCAATTAAAATCGTTTTTAGCGGTAGTTACTTACCTGTTTTTATTTCGGCATTTTACCGTTGGAGGAAATTATTTCCAAGATAATATGTTGGTGGGAAGCAGTTTGGCAGAAGCTTTTTGTATTTGGGCATTTGTTTATATATTCAAAAATAAATATTTTTTTTCTGGAATATTATGTGGTTTAGCGACCTTATTTCAACCATTAATAGGTTTGCAAGTTGCAAGTATTATTGGAATTGTTTTATTGGTAAATTTATTAGTGGTTAGGCAAAATAATATTTCATTTAAAAATATTTTCACTTATGCATTGGCTTTTATAAGCATTGCATTATTTATTTTTATTCCTGTTTTTTTTACGCAATTAAATGCCAATAATGCAAACCAAGTGGAAGCGAACAAAATTCTTTTTGAATACCGTGGAGCATTGCATTATTTGCCACAATTATTCCCTTTTAAAGATTTTATTTTTACTTCACTTTTTGTGCTAATTTCTTTGGTTGCTTTGCAATATTTTACAAAAAAAGACAAGTCAATAATTATCACAATCATCTCAGTTATTATCATAGTTTGCATTATTTTTTCAGTTTTATTATTTTTAAATCCAAGCAATAATTTAGGTAAAATTCAATGGTATAAAACCACCGTTTGGTTGGGTATATTTTGCAGTATTTTATGCGTTAATTTTATACCAATAAAATATATAAAAAACATTTCGATTGGTATTTTTAGTATTACATTTTTGTACGTGATTTTTATTAGTGTTATTTATTTAAAATCAGGATATATTCAAATAAAATATAAAAGTATTTCAACACAAACTCATGAGTGGATTAAAGAAAATACGCCAATAAATGCATTGTTTTTAGCTCCTCCAAACGATTATTCGTTCAATTGCGAAGCACAAAGAAGCACAGCCGCAAACTACAAAGCCATTGTTCATGAAACCAAATATTTGTTGGATTGGAAACTAGCGATGGAAAAATATTACAAGATGGATTTTACTAAAATAGAAAGACTAGATTGCTTACCAGCTGCAGTTCGGGGATTTAATAAAATTGATTTTACAAAATATCCTCATGAAAATATTGACTATATTTTGGTTTCAAAACAACCTCGATTGAATGCCAATTACAACCAAACTCAAGTTTGTTATGAAAATGAAGAATATGTAGTTTTAAAAATGAAATAATTTACCAGGTAATTTCTTTTGGCAAAAACTGGGAAGTATCGCCATTGTTTCTAATCAAATCACGCACTACAGAAGAACTGATTGGTGTATATGCAGGATCGCACATGAGGAAAACAGTTTCAGTTTGCGGATGTATAATTTTATTCATTTGCGCTATGTTTTTTTCATAATCAAAATCGGCCATGGTTCTGATGCCACGCAAAATATATTGGGCATTGATTTTTTCACAAAAAGTAACTGTTAAACCTTCATAGGCCATTGCTTTTACAGAAGGCTCATTTTTAAAAATATCGAAAATCCATTGTTGGCGTTGTTCTATGGTAAATAAAGTGCTTTTAGAACTATTATTACCAATTCCAACTATAATTTCATCGAACAAGGGCAAAGCGCGTTCTATAATATTTACATGTCCAATGGTAATTGGATCAAAGGTTCCAGGGAATAAGGCAATGCGCTTCATATTAGTATGGTTTAGCTATTTTTAAAAAAACTAAAGGTAGATTGTCCGTAATTTCTTTTTTCAAAAAAATACTTTTGTTGGCTTAAATCCAAATTACTTTGGTGTTCCACTATTAACCAGGCATTTGGATTTAATAATTGCTTTTCAAAAACTACTATTGGAATCGTTGGTAATTTGTCTAGTGCGTATGGCGCATCTGCAAAAATAATATCAAATTGATCGGTGCATTGATTCATAAAAGAAAATACATCTTTTTTCACTGCAGTCATTTGAGTAAATTGATGCTTTAAAATGGTTTCTTTGATAAACTTTATACAACCAAAATCAATGTCGACACTGGTAACTTTTTTAGCACCCCGACTACAAAATTCGTATGCTACATTTCCCGTTCCGCTAAATAAATCAAGACAAGTTAATTTTTCAAAATCGAAATTATTTTCTAAAATATTGAATAAACTTTCTTTGGCTCTATCAGTTGTGGGCCTAACCGGCAATCCTTTGGGTGCGTGAATAATGATGCCTTTATGAGTGCCACTAATTATTCGCAAAGCAATACATTTAAAGCAGTAAAATAATGATGGTTGGGGATTTTATCAAATGCATTTGGATAGGTAAATCGTACATTTCTTTTTCCTAATTGCATGCTTTTGCAATATTTTTCAAGTAATGAAAACAAGCTATTATTGGAGTCAATTTCACCATAAACAATTAAATTCAAATCGCCGGAAATGCCTAATTCCTCTGCTACCGCAAATAAATAATAAACAATATCTGTATGGTTATCAAACTTAAAGTTATTACAGAAATTTACTTGGTCATTTTTAAATTGAAGTAAGTCAATACTGTCATTATTTACTTGAATAAATACATTGGTTTCAGCATGTACATTTTGAGAAATATAACAAGCTTTTATAAACAATAATGATTGGTGAATGATATCGGCACTTGGCATGTTAAATCTTATAAATTTCAATGTTTCGTTCTTCACATTGAACACATTTACCATGTGTTTAAAATCTAATTTATTGGATATAACCTGAGAATTTTCTTTGATTTTATTATTTACTTTGTAATACGTTTCAAGTGCCACTAAATTGATTAAAGTATCGGGAACCAAAATACAATCACTATCAGCAATAATTACAGTTTTACTTTTATAAGCAGGTAAAAACTCCTTATTTATTTCATTGAATTCATTCAGTTCATTATAACTCATGTCTAAAAATGTAGCGGAATGATTGGTAAATGATTTAAAGGAAACAATTCTATTTAACTGTATATCTGCAACAATAGAAATCATTTGTTGCTTTGCAATGATTAAAAAATACTTATACCTGAAGCTACTTTCAGCATTATAATCGCTATCTGCGAAGTGTTGAACATCTAAAATTAAATTATTTTCAGTTTGCATGATGTAGACTTACATTCGCAAAATATTTTTTTTTACTGACAAACGTAAATTATTTTTAAAAATTATGATAGAAAAGCCCAATTGGAAACCATTAGACCCTGATTTTGAAGCAAGAATGATTGAAAAATCGAAAGGTAATTTATTCATGCAAGATGTAGGTTTTAAATTCGATAAAATAGAGGCAGGATATGTAGAAACCTATTTAGATTTAGCACAAAAACATTTACAACAAATGGGATTTGTTCATGGTGGAGTTACTGCTACTATGGCTGATATTACTACTGGTTTTGCCGCTTTTACGTTAGTAAATAAAAACCAATCGGTGGTTACAGTTGATTTGAAAATTAATTACATCAATCCAGGAAAAGGAACTCAATTAAAAGCAAAAGGACATGTTTATAAAGCGGGTAGCAAATTGTTTTTTTGTAAAACAGAAATTTTCATTGTAAACGGTTTGGAAGAAACTCAAATAGCCTTTGCCGATAGTATTATGGCTGTGGTAAACAAAGAAGACATGAAAAAATAAGTTCAATTAAAAATTACTTTTCCATTTCGACATATTGTTTTATTAAGTAACTGGTTTATTCAAAACCTAGTTGCTTAATAATTTGTTCTACTTGCCAGTCCTCAATTGGATTGTATTCGTCTTTTAAATTTCCACCATAAAACTTAGTCAATCCTTGCCAAAAATAAGCCGTAAAATTTCCCCTGTATGATTCTAATAAATCATAAGTAGTTCGGCCAGTTTCACGGTATATAAGTTTTATTAATATTTTTCCTTGGCTAACAG
>Ga0114967_10003768_pt1 | contig 12369 bp, 10 predicted proteins | sample M_130628_MF_Meta_FD_92639 | JGI IMG/M metagenome (GOLD analysis project Ga0114967, IMG submission 92639) | Freshwater microbial communities from Lake Montjoie, Canada to study carbon cycling - M_130628_MF_MetaG | ecosystem: Environmental > Aquatic > Freshwater > Lake | place: Lake Montjoie... | reverse complement strand
ACCGTCTTTTATAGCAGTTGTTTTCATATTACCTGCGTCACTACCGGTATTGGGTTCTGTTAATCCCCATGCGCCAATATGCTCTGCAGTAGCCAATTTGGGAAGATATTGTTGCTTCTGCATTTCATTGCCAAAGGTTAAAATATGATTGGTACAAAGTGAATTGTGAGCTGCTAAACTCAATCCGATAGAGCCACAAACTTTTGAAATTTCTTGTATTATTGCATTGTATTCAAAATAGCTCAAACCTGCACCACCATATACTTCCGGTACAAGTACTCCCATCATTCCTAATTTACCCAATTCCTTAAAAACAGCAATCGGAAATTCCTGTGATTCATCCCAAGCCATTAGGTAAGGTTTAATCTGTTGAATCGCAAAATCTTTGGCTGATTGTGCTACTTGTTGGGTAAGTTCTGAAGGTTGAAAATTCATAGATAAAAATTTAATGCATTAGTTGAAATAGAAAAAGGCAATGCAATATCGAATCTCAAAACTAACGATTGTTAGTGTTAAAATACAATTTAAATTCTAAATTCAAAATAATTAATCAATTGTTAAGTAAGGGGTAATCTTTTGAAGCACTTCATCGGTAATGAATACAATGTTTTTAAGCTCATTTACAGATTTGTAATTACCGTGTTGCGAACGATAAATAGTAATTGCTTTAGAAAGTCTTTTATCTATATAAGGATGTGCGTTGAGTTCAAAATCAGAAGCTGAATTAATGTTTAATTTTTTAATTGTTATAGGTAATACATGTACAAGAGGTAAAATACTTTGAAAGATGCTGTCTGTCATTCCATAAGTTTCTTTAACCTGTTGCATGTTTAAAAATCCACCCAATTTTTCTCTGAAGTTCACAATTTTATAAGGCAAACTATTACCAATCCCAGGAAGTTTTTTTAAGTCATAAGAAGAAGCAGTATTTGCATTGAGCAATCCAACTGTTTTTTCTGTTGGGGCTTTATAAGCATTGCTGCCATTGAATTTAGCAGCGGTATAATTATTTTCAATTCTTACAAAAGGAATAATTCTGTCGGCATCATTTTTTCTTAAACTCCATATTTTTCTGATGTCTTCGGGATTACGAAATTTTCCACCTTTGCTTACATATTTTAAAATTGTAGTAGCTGTTTTTTCACTGACTCCCAAACGCATCCAACCTCTAATTTCCAATGTATTGGGATCAAAATAAAATAGTTTTGTAGAAGTAGCAACCGGATTGTCATTATTTTGAAATTGCTTATAATTATTATCAACAAATGTTTTTGGTCTGAATTTTTCCGTTGAATCAATTGCTTTTCGGAGTAGATGTATTTTTTTATTGCTATCAGCATCTACCAATATTTTTTTTCGTTTTTTTGGAAAAAAATGAGGTAACATCAAAAAAATTACAATGATGATTGCAACAATGATTGCTGCAATTCTTTCTTTTTTAGAGAAAGTAAAATAGTCTTCAATTATTTTTTTCATAGCCAAACTTTATAGAAATTGCTGGCTAATTAATTATGCGCTGATTGATAATCCGTCGTATGCCAATTGGATATTGTGGGGCAACTCCTTGTTGATAGCATCATGCAAACCCAACTGATGACTGATATGTGTAAAATAAGCTTCGGGCACTGCTAGTTCATTAACCAAATCGATAGCTTCCTGTAATGTAAAATGCGAAACATGTTTTTCTTTCCGCAAAGCATTAACAACAACGATTTTACTGCCCTTTATCTTTTCTTTTTCTTCTGCATCAATTTTATTTGCATCTGTAATATAAGTAAAATTTCCAAACCGAAAAGCTAATACTGGCATTTTAGCGTGATGAACATGTATTGGTGTTATGGAAATATCTCCAATCATGAAACTTGTATCATCAATTGGATAAATTTTTAAATTGGGTACACCCGGATATTTATTTTGTGCAAATGCATAATAATAATCTCTTCGTAATGCTTCTTCAGTAATTGCATTAGCATACAATGGCATGATTTGATGGTTGAAATAAGTAAATGCTTTAACATCATCTAACCCTGCAATATGATCTTTATGTGGATGCGTAAAAATAATTGCATCAATATTTTTTGTTTTTGTACGAAGCATTTGATAACGGAAATCGGGTGTCGTATCCACTACAATTGTTGTGGTTGATGATTGAACCATGATGCTGCTGCGCAAACGGTTGTTTTTTGAATCGGTAGATACACAAACATTACAATCACAGGCAATCATAGGAACACCGCTGCTCGTGCCTGTGCCTAAAAAGGTTATGGTTAAAGGGGTTTGTTTCACAATAGTAAAACTACAGAATAATAGTTATTGCGGAAAATAAAAGGAAACTATGCAGTTAATAATCGATCAGACAAAACCTGATTGTATAGTTTTTGACTTTCTAATGTCAACTTATCAAACTCAACATTCAATTGTGGAATTAATTCTAATAAAATATTGATACGACCTTCAATCTGAAGAAATTTATTCAATACCACAACTTTCTTTGCTTCCAATAAACACCATCCACTTTGAAAAGTACCTCTTTCATAACGAACGGTATATAAACTTTCGCCCAAAATATCCTCTAATTTATTTAAAGTAGTTTGATTGTACTTCATGCCGTATTTGGTAACAATTTTATTTGTTGATCAAATTTACTTCTAAGTTTCACCCTACGCATTTTGTTTTATCCACAGCTATGGAATAAGATTATTATTTTAATAAAAAGAACTAAATAATTAATATTTTAATAATTACACAATCAATTAAAAGAAAAAATGATAAGTTAAAATTTAAGAAAGAAAGAATTTTTCCATCTCAGAATCAGGAACAATGCATATTTCCCTTTTGCCAAACCAACGGTATCTATTTTTTGCAATCCATTTGTAAACTGCATTTCTGATAAATGGCGGAACAATTATAAATACTGATAAAATAGAAATTGGAAATGCCAGGTGCTTTGCAATTTTTAAAACAGCAGTAGAGAAAAAATATACTTCATCAGCTTCAATTAACACAATAGAATCGGAGTAGCTGTGTATGTTGTATTTCGCCAATAATTCTTTAGCTAATTCACTTTGAAGCGTTGCAAATCGTAAATTTTTATTTTTATTCCATTTAATAGAAAAATTAACGGCATTGTTGCAGTAGTTGCAAATACCATCAAATAAAATAATAGGATGTTTTATTGTATCTAGTTCAACCATATTTGTAAAGCTACATTTAAGCATCCAACAATTAGCTTAAGAATTTTTGCTAACCATTCTTATAACCGGAATAATCATTTCTTCTAAACTAACACCACCATGCTGAAAAGTATTGCGATAATAATTTACGTAATGATTATAATTATTGGGGTAACATAAAAACCCATCTTCTTTTGCAAAAATAAAAGCAGAATTTACATTGGGTACGGGCAAACCTGCTTCACGTGGGTCTTTGAAAGCAAGTACTTCTTTTGCTTCATAATTTAAGTTACGGCCATGTTTATACCTTAAATTAGTAGTAGTTTGTTTGTCACCGATTACTTTGTAAGGTGATTTTACTCTCACTGTTCCATGATCAGTTGCAACAATTAAATTAATTTTTTTATCAGCATTTTTTTTCAATGCCTGATGAAGTGCACTATGTTCGAACCAGCTTTTAGTAACGCTTCTGTAACTTTTTTCATCGCCAGCTAATTCTTTCAACACTTCCATCTCGGTACGGGCATGACTTAACATATCAACGAAGTTGTACACAATAATGTTTAAATCATTACCTAGCATATTGTGTATATTATTCACTAAATGTTGTCCGTCGTGATGGTGTAATACTTTGGTATAACTAATTTTTAAATCATCCTTTTTTAAGCGCTTTAATTGAGCTCTGAAAAAATGTTCTTCAAACAAATTTTTACCACCCTCTTCTTCATCATTTTTCCATTGAATTGGAAATTGTTTTTCAATTTCTATTGGCATCAATCCGCTGAAAATAGCGTTTCTGCTGTATTGTGTGGCAGTTGGCAAAATGGAATAAAAAGTTTCTTCTTCCAATATTCTAAAACTTTCTGAAAAAATAGGTTGAATGGTTTTCCATTGGTCGTAACGCAAATTATCTATTAAAATAAAAAATGTAGGGATTCCTGTTTCAACGTGTGGCAATACTTTATATTGTAATAAATTATGGCTCATGATGGGTGCATCAGGAGATTTTGGATTTACCCATTTAGCATAATTTCTGCTTACAAATTTGAAGAATTCAGTATTGGCTTCTGCCTTTTGGCTTGCAAGTATTTCTTGCATTTCGGGGCTGTCACTTTTTTCCATTTCTAATTCCCAATACACCAATTTTTTATAAATATCCATCCAGTCTGTGTAATTGGGATTATCGTTCAAAGCCATAAATAAATCCCTGAATTGTTGCTGATAATTGGTTGTTGTTTTTTCAGCAACCAATCTTTTATTGTCTATAATTTTCTTAAGACTTAATAATACTTGATTGGGATTTACAGGCTTCAATAAATAATCTGTGATCTGACTGCCAATTGCATCCTCCATCAAAGTTTCCGTTTCGTTTTTGGTAATCATTACAATTGGTAACTGCTGGTTAATTTCTTTCATTTTAGCCAACGTTTCTAAGCCTGTAATGCCCGGCATACTTTCATCTAACAGTACAACATCTACAATATTTTCTTTGATATAATCTATTGCATCATAACCGTTGGTTAATGTAGTTACATCATAACCCTTACTCTCTAAAAATAATTTTTGACTTTGTAAACTTTCAATTTCATCATCTACCCAAACAATCTTAGCTGTGTTCATATCACAAATTTATGTAGTAATTTTTTTTTCAAAATTCAACATAAAACTTAAGGAATTATTTTTATGTTGGTACTAAGTCAATAATAAAAATGTAGAATTTGAAATCAAATATGCAGTATTAAAATTGTGATGTTCAAATATATTATATCTGATATTAAAAAAAGGCAATTGATTTTTTGTTTAACAATTTATTTTACAGTGTTTTGAATCACTTTATTTATCCCAATTCAATATATCCCAATTCATTAACTACTACTTTTCTTTCTGATTGCAAAAACTGAAATACTTTCCAAAATTTATCTTGTTTAATTCCTCTCGAAGCTTGCAATAACTCTTTTACTGTAAATATATTATTTGTAATAAAATCCAACAGAGCAGATTCAATTTTTTTAAACTCAGCTTCATCTAAAATACTTGTTTTTAATTGCAAACAATTATCGCATATACCACAAGATTTTACTGATTCATCTCCAAAATAGGCTGAAATGTATTGGCTTCTGCATCGATGCTGCAAAGTCATATATCTATGCATAATTGATATTCGCTCTTGATACAATTTTTTTCGTTCACTATAATCTGCTGTGTTAAATGCCAGATGTTTTGCGGAAGCTCTGTTGTAAATAAAGTAAACTTGTGGTGTTTCTTTTTGAGGCAAATATTCTATGATGCCATAATGCTGTAATGCCTTTAAATCTGCATATACTTTTTCGTAAGGCAAGTGCGCAATTTTGGCAATTAATTTTTCATTTATAGAAACTCTGTTTTCATAAATACCTTCATAACTTCTCAATAATGTTTTCATAACAACATCAACAGAAGGGTAAGTGTTTTCAACATTATTGATAATCGTATTATCTACTACAAACTGTATTTGAGAAGGTAAAAAAATACTTTCTGTAAAAGATAAGTGTCCTTCTTTTTCTAATATTTTTAATACATTGATGATGAGGTGTACATCAAGCTTAAAATTTTTACTGAATGCAATGATATCAAAATCATAATAATTGCCCTGACCAAGCCCAACAGGTATTTGAAGATAGTCTGCAATTGCCTGATATACCTGCTTAATGACCTCAAGTGGGGGAAATTTTTCATTTGGCAAATTCAATAATTGTTGTTCATCTTTATGTTGAAATAATAAAACTGCGTAAGCCTTACTTCCATCCCTTCCTACTCTTCCTGCTTCCTGATAATAGTTCTCCAAACAATCGGGAATGTTGTAATGGATAACTGTTTTTACATCGGGTTTATCAATTCCCATTCCAAATGCATTGGTACAAACTATTGCTTGAATTTTATTTTGTAGCCAGTCATTTTGTTTAATACTTCGTTCGTCTTGTGTAAGCCCTGCGTGATAAAAATCTGCATTAATATTTTCGAGTTGCAACAGTTGCGCTACTTGTTTTGTTTCTTTTCTACTACTACAATAAATAATGCTGCTTCCACTTACATTTTTAAGAATAGTAAGTACCTTATTAATCTTGCTATCTACTTTAAAAACAGAATAAGAAACATGCAATTTTTCATACGACTGACGAAAAACAGAGGGTTGTTTTAATTTTAATTTTTTAACAATTTCAATTTGTACCAAAGGTGTTGCAGATGCTGTTAATGCAATGATTGTAACATCATTCAATACCTCTCTCAACTGTGCAATTCGTAAATATGGTGGACGAAAATCATAACCCCATTGGCTAATACAATGTGCTTCATCTACTGCTATCGAGTTGATGTTTAAATCCGCTAAAAAGTCCTGAAAGACAGCTGTTTCAATTCTTTCAGGAGATACATATAAAAATTTATATTGCCCTGATACCGCTTTCTGCAAAATATTTTTTACTTCAAAATAGGTTAGCCCACTATACAATGCTGCAGCTGGAATATTTTTTTTCGATAAATTTTCTACCTGATCTTTCATTAAAGCAATCAACGGAGAAACAACCAAACACAACCCATCTTTTAATAAAGCAGGGATTTGAAAACAGATTGATTTTCCTCCACCGGTAGGTAATAATGCAAGTGTATCATTCCCATCTAAAACAGATTGAATAATTTTTTCCTGTTCACCTCTGAAAGAAGCATGACCCCAGTATTGTTGCAGTATTTGTATCGGTTTGACCATCACTTCACAAGATAACCACGTTTATTTCGAATTGGCATTTTTAAAAAGATTTTTTATTGAAAAATCAATTAAAATACTTTTTTCCATTTTAAACGCAAGCTGTTAATGACTAACACAACATCACTTAAGCCCATTAATAATGCGCCATAAGCCGGTGCATATTTTCCTAATAAACCATAAGCTGCCACAGGAATTGCAATGACATTATAAGCCAAGGCCCAAAATAAATTTTGTTTGATAGTTAAGTACGTATGTTTTCCGATTCCTAATGCGTGGGGTAAATGTTGCAAACCATGACTCATTAAAACAACCTGAGAAGATTGAACCGCAATTTGTGTAGCATCACTTAAAGAAATACCAACAGTTGCTTTTGCAAGTGCCGGTGCATCATTGATTCCGTCACCTAACATTGCTGTAGGTATCGTTTGATTGAGATGGGTAATCGTATCTAATTTTTGTTGTGGTGATTGTTCAAAATAAAATTCTTTAATACCCAATTCATTCGCTACTTTTTCACAATTAGCTTTATGATCGCCACTTAATATAACAGTATGAATACCTACAGAATGTAATGATTGAATTACCTGCTTGGCTTCAGGTCTGATAGTATCTGCAACATCAATCCAGCCAAGAAGTTGACTGTTTTTGGTTACATAAATATTGTGTCCTTGTTCTGTTGTAACCGATGTTGTAATTTGATAAGACCCTGCAACAAATTCATTGCCTTCTTTATCGGTTGCTCTCATGCCTAAGCCTTTCAATTCTTCAATTTTCACCCACCTGATTTCATTATTTGATTTCCATTCAGCTGCAACACATTTCCCAATTGGATGATTGGAATATTTTTCAAGAGAAAATACAATTCGTTTAAACTCTGTTTCATCAACAAGTAAATTTTTATAATTGCCGATTTCAAATTTGCCGGTAGTTAATGTGCCCGTTTTATCAAAAACAACTTGCTTAATATTTTTAAAATTTTCAAGACTTTTTGCATTCTTAAACAACACACCACTTTTTGCTGCACGACCTAATCCTACTGCAATTGCGGCCGGTGTAGCCAAACCCATTGCACATGGACAAGATATTACCAAAACTGCAATACTCCGCAATAAGCTTTCGCTGAATGTTTGATGCGCAAACCAATAGTTAACACCTAAAGTTATCAATGCAATTGCAATAACAACCGGAACAAAAATGGCACTTATTTTATCTGCCATTTGTTGAATAGGAGGCTTTTCAGTTTGTGCATTCAATACCATTTTTAAAATATTGCTCAATACTGTTTCATTCCCTACAGCGGTAATTTGTGCTTTCAAAGTTCCAGATTCTACAATACTTCCGCCAATTAAAAAATCTTTCATTTGTTTTTGAACAGGAATACTTTCACCGGTAATGATTGCTTCATTAACACTTGCATCACCCCATAAAATTTTACAATCCATCGGTACTTGTTCGCCAGTTTTAATGAGCACTAAATCACCTACCCTTAAAATGGTATTTTCTACTTCAAAAATTTGTTCCTGATGGTTGTTGTCAAAAGCAATCATATTCGCCATCACCTTTTGTGATTTTGCTAATTGTTGCAATGCTTTTTGTGTTTGGCGAACACTTCTGTCTTCAATCACATTTCCCAATAAAATAAATGTAATAGTAGTAGCTGCTGTTTCAAAAAACATAAATTCTTCCGCTCTTCCTATCACTATACCATAAATGCTGTAACCCATTGCTGCTGTGCTTCCCAGCGTAATAAGTACATTCATATTAGGTATGCCTTTCCAAATACTTCTTATTGCACTTGTGCCAAAAAAACTCAAACCAATTAAATAAATAGGTAAGGCAAAAGCCAATTGAACATAAGGATTCATCAATACATGCAAATGCAAACCAAACATGTGTAATGAAAGAGGAATAGTAAGGATTGCAGAAACTACGAGTAACTGAATTTTACTTTTTAGAAACGATTGAAAGGGCCAAGATTTTTTCTCTGCTGTTACACTATTTGAAATACTTAATAATACAGGATATCCAATACTTTTTAAGCCTGTTTTAATTGCTTCAATATTTATTTCAGCAGTGGAATCAAAACTAATATCACCTGTAACAAAATTGACTTTAATATTTTGCAAATGTTGTTTAGAAAGATATTTATCAATGGTCAACGCACAATTGGAACAATGCATCCCTTCTACTTTAAATTCAACTCTTTCCATAAAATAAATTATTGGTAAAGGTAGAAATTAAATAAGGGAGATAATTACTAATAGAGAAATCTTTAATACTATTTAAATAAAATTTAGTATGATAATTATCAATTTATTTCACCTTGTACCATTTAGGATCTATTGTTTGATTTACTTTAAAACCACTATTTTCAATCACCACTTGCATAGGACCCAATGAAATACTTTGTCTTGTAGGAAAAGGAAATCCATCGAACAATTTATATTTTTCATAATCAATATCAAGTTTTCTGTCGCCCATTCTTCCTGCACCGCCGCCACCAAAAGCTTTCATCATGCTGGAAAGTCCCATCATTTCCATTGCAACTGGCGCAGACACTTGTACTCTTCTCACTTGCCCGTTTAACTGAGAAATGAAATATACCATTTCTTGTCCAGATTTTGTTTTCAATTTTACTTTATCACAAACTATATCAGCAACTTTTTCAGTGCCAGTAAATGTAGCAGTACAGCCCTTTTCAGCATAATCAACCAATTGCGCAAAGAAGCCGGAGCAATCTGTTTGATATTGTTGCTCAGCCAATTCTTCGGGACTAAATTTGGTAAGTGCAGCATCAATACTTCCCATTGGGCTATTGATTGCAGGAGTGTAACTATAACCGGCTGTATCTGTAATGCAAGTATAACTGTCTTCGCTAGCCATAGGGTTGCTGCTTTGAATACGGAATAATTTATTTTTTTGTTTAACACTTGTAATGTTGATAGACATTCCCATTTGTTCCATATTTAATACACTTTGCAATTGTAATGTATTGATAGAATTCAATCTTTCTTTACCGCCATTTGCTTCAATAAAACGATTGATTACAGAATCAGCAGTTTGAGATTTAGCAACAATACAACTGCAAATTGTGAAAATAAAAAATAGAGACTTCTTCATGTGCTTTGATTAATTTTAACAAATGTACTATTGCATTTTCAAAAACAATAGTTACGTTCAAATTTTTAACTTATAACAATGCCTGTAAATATCATTACACTCAAAGGAAATATTGTAGATATACCCAATAAAAGAGTTTATGCAGGAATTGTAAGCATAGAAAATGGATTGGTTAAAAGTATTGAAGCACTTGCAAATGATGAATCAATTATGGGCAATTACATTTTACCCGGCTTTATTGACAGTCATGTACATATTGAAAGCAGTATGTTGGTACCAAGTGAATTTGCAAGATTAGCTGTTGTGCATGGAACAGTTGCAACAATCAGTGATCCCCATGAAATAGCCAATGTGTGCGGTATTGAAGGCGTTGAGTTTATGATTGCAAATGGTAAGCAAGTAAATTTCAAATTCAATTTTGGCGCACCGAGTTGTGTACCTGCAACGATTTTTGAAACCGCAGGTGCAAGCATAGATAGTGCTGCTGTGCATCAATTATTACAAAGAGAAGAAATTTTATACCTCAGTGAAATGATGAACTTCCCCGGTGTATTATTTAATGATGAAGAAGTAATGAAAAAAATCCAATCTGCCCATCAATCAAACAAACCCGTTGACGGACATGCACCGGGTTTAATGGGATTGCAAGCGAAAGAATATATAGATGCAGGCATTTCAACAGACCATGAATGTTTTACAAAAGAAGAAGCTTTAGATAAATTGAAGTATGGCATGAAAATCCTTATCAGAGAAGGAAGTGCGGCAAAAAACTTTGAAGCATTGATCGATTTGATTGATGATTATGCAGACAATATTATGTTTTGCAGTGATGATAAGCATCCGGATAGTTTGGCAATTGGACACATCAATCAATTGTGTGCAAGAGCCGTTGCAAAAGGAAAAAATGTATTCAATGTTTTACAAGCTGCTTGTATTAATCCGGTGGAACATTATAAAATGAAAGTGGGATTACTACAGGTTGGAGATGCTGCTGATTGTATTGTTGTAGATGATTTAATCAATTTCCATGTGGCCCAAACTTTTATCAATGGTGAATTAGTTGCTGCTGCTGGAAAAAGTTTTATTCAATCAGTTGAAGTAACACCAATCAATCAATTTGATTGTAATGAAATTGAAGTAGCACAATTAAAAATTAAAGTGAACGAATACCCAAATTTTAATGGTACAATTCCTGTAATTGAAGCATTAGACGGGCAATTGATTACCAATAAAATTTATTGCCCTGCAACAATTATTGAAGATGAACTGGTAAGTAATGTTGCTGAAGATGTTTTAAAAATGGTAGTGGTCAATCGTTACCACAATGCACCAATTGCAAAATGTTTTATTAGAAATTTTGGGTTGAAAAATGGTTCGATGGCTTCATCTGTTGCACACGACAGCCACAATATTGTTGCAGTGGGTGTAGATGATGAAAGCCTTGCTGTTGCTATCAATTTGGTGATAGCAGAAAAAGGTGGAGTGAGTGCTGTAGCACAAAATAAAAAAATGGTTTTAGGCTTACCCGTTGCCGGATTAATGAGTGCAAAAGATGGCTACGAAATGGCTGAAGCTTATACTGAAATTGATGTTATGACTAAGGAAGATTTAGGCAGTACTTTAGTTGCACCTTTTATGACACTTAGCTTTATGGCATTGCTGGTAATACCGCATTTGAAATTGAGCGACAAAGGATTATTTGATGGAGATAAATTTGTGTTTGTGTAAGTAGGAGTTGGTTAAGAATTAATGATTAATAATTAGCAATTATGCGTAGCATTAAAATGTTAATTATAGCTGAATAAATAATAAAATAAAAGCGATTACTCCTTCACTTCACCAATTCCTTTAAGCACTTGAATTGCAACACTGTCGGTGCCTTTGGGTGCAAAGTATTTTGTTTTAAATTTTACGCTTTCTCCCGGATGAATTGTTTCGTAAATAGTTTCTATTCCTTCATCTAATTTGGTGCCGGTTTTACTGTAAAAACTCATTTTTAATTCAACATCTTTATAGGTACAAACGCTTGCTTTGTTGGTGATATGCCCTATTACAACAGTTTGTCCAATCAGATTCTTTCTATCTCTGTTATCTACTTTCAGAAATTTAGCAGGATTGTTTTTCTCTTTATGTGCCAGTGTTTCTTTTGTTTTTTCATAAGATTGTGTATCAAAAATTTTTTCTTTTTTTTCAGTTTGACAAGCAAAAAAATAATATAAACGATAGCAAAAAAAGTATTTGATTTTTCATAAATTATTATTCAATGTTTATGCAATTGCAACAAATATTTTGGAATCACGTTTTTTGGCTTATTGTAAAGTAATGTTGTTCTTT
>Ga0114967_10003767_pt1 | contig 12379 bp, 11 predicted proteins | sample M_130628_MF_Meta_FD_92639 | JGI IMG/M metagenome (GOLD analysis project Ga0114967, IMG submission 92639) | Freshwater microbial communities from Lake Montjoie, Canada to study carbon cycling - M_130628_MF_MetaG | ecosystem: Environmental > Aquatic > Freshwater > Lake | place: Lake Montjoie... | reverse complement strand
TTTTCTGCCCGAATCGAAATAGATTATCTGAATGAAAACTACAAATTTGAATTCGAAGAATCAGACGAATATGAAACTTTGGGCGGATTAATTATCCACCATTTGGCATCGATTCCCGAAGCTGGTGACAAGTTGGATTTGGGTAAATACCATTTCATGATTGAAGCCGTTTCTGATCGTCGAATTGAATTGGTGAGATTGGTGATTGACGGTTAAAACCTTTTGATAAAAACACCCAATTGTTTTGCCCACGCTGGGGCAACAACAACGAAAAAACACCGTTCAAAACAAGTTCAAACGGTGTTCAGTCAATCTAATTTCAATTACTGCGCGTGCGTCACAATTTTCTCCACCTCATCTAGTGTTAAATCTTGTCTTTCACCCATGGCAAGCCATTGACGTTCAGCAAAACGGGCTTTAATAATTTGCGCTGCATCTTTGCCTTCAGATGTGTAATCCGAAATGTGCGTTTTGATACCCAATGAATGGAAAAACGATTCTGTTTTTGCAATAGCATCTTCAGCAACATTGTCGCCAGAAAGTTGCCAAACGCGTTTTCCGTATTGCTCTAATTTCGCTGTTTTATTTTCTATTTTTACTTCAAATAAACGCGGACAAATAATAGCCAACGATTGCGCATGGTCAATGCCATACAATGCTGTCAGTTCATGACCAATCATGTGCGTTGACCAATCGGTCGGAACACCGCAACGCAAATTTCCGTTCAATGCGTGGCTTGCACACCACATCAAATTTGCAGCAGCCTCATAATCTGCTGGATATTCCAACACTTTTGGCGCAATCTCAATCAAGGTTGACAACACTGCCTCAGCTTCTCTTTCTTGCAATAAATTTGCGGTTGGATAAGTTAAATACTGCTCCAAAGTATGCATGAAAGCGTCTGTGATTCCGTTTGCCAATTGTCTTTTAGGCAAAGTTGCCACAACTGTTGGATCTAAAAAGGAGAAAACTGGGAAAAACAATGGTCCTCCCATCGTGCGTTTTTCTTTCAAAGACGAACGACTAATCACGGCGCCACTATTGGCTTCTGAACCAGTTGCAGGAATTGTTAGCACTGTGCCAAAAGGAACGGCAGAAGTGAAAACTTTTCCTTCTTCGCGCAGCAAAACTTCCCACGAATCGCCAGCGTAATTGACTGCACCTGAGATAAATTTGACACCGTCAATCACCGAACCACCGCCAACTGCGAGGATAAAACCAATGTTTCTTGACCGACAAACTTCCACCGCTTGCATCAAAGTGTCAAACTCCGGATTGGCTTCAATTCCGCCGAATTCGATGACTTCAAAATCATTCAATTCAGTTCTAATTTTATCTAATAATCCGATTTTTTCGGCACTTCCTCCTCCGTAAGCAAGCAAGATTTTTTTGGAATCTGTGGCGTTGGAAATATATTGCGCAAGTTTACTTAATTGGTCTTTTCCGAAAACGATTTTGGTAGGATTGTGAATTTCAAAATTGAGCATTTTTTAAATTTTTGTTGGTTGAATAAATACAATTCAATATTAGTAAAACATTGTTTGCAATCTTTTGTTTTGTGAAAATTTGTGCTTCCGATACTGGCTAAAACAAAAAAAGGACTGCAAACTTCGAGCTCACAATCCTTTCAAAATTTGAATCAATGAATTAGCAGAATTCGTTGTATGCTTCTGCCAAATTATCTGCAATCATTTGCGCTGTTCCGCCTTCAATGTGGTGTCTTTCTAAGAAATGAACCAATTCGCCATCTTTAAAAAGTGCAATCGATGGTGATGATGGAGGATAAGGCAAAAAGTATTTTCGAGCCTGCGCCACTGCTTCACCGTCAACACCTGCAAAAACAGTTGTCAAGTTAGCAGGAACTTTTCCATTCGACAAAGATAATTTTACGCCTGGACGCATATTTCCTGCCGCACAACCGCAAACAGAATTCACCACAACCAACACAGTTCCTGAAGAATCTGGAATGGAAGCGTCAACTTCTGATGGAGAAACTAATTGTTTAAAGCCCACTTTAATAAGATCTTCTTTCATCGGGGCAACTAATTGTTCTGGATACATAATTTCTAAATTTGATTAACAAAGTTTCAATTAAACTAAGTGTTTTATTATTGTAGACAAAGGTAATCATTTATCAAATTGATATTGTTTTTTATCCTTGGATTTTTTCCGAATTCGGACAAAAGACATTAGACCGAAGACATTAGATTGGAAAATTCAACACCGACGAAGACAGCCCCGAAGTGAGCGCAAAGCCCCGACGCAGTCAATCTAATAATCCAACAATTCAATAATCTACAATTAGTCTTAAAGTTGCGCAAAAACGTGTTCTAATATCTTACTATCCTAGAGCGAAGCGGGTCTTTTTTTTAGTATTTTTGTCACATGGATTTATTAACAGTTAAAGCTTTACATATCATTTTTGTGGTGAGCTGGTTTGCGGGGTTGTTTTACATGGTTCGCTTGTTTATTTATCATGTGGAAGCGCAAGCAAAATCTGATGTTGAGAAAGAAATTCTTTCTAATCAGTTTGTTATCATGGAGAAAAAACTGTGGTGGATTATTACTACTCCAGCGATGGTTTTATCTGTTTTTTTTGGAACTTGGATGGTCATTCTTAACCCAAGTTATTTATATGCGCCTTGGTTTCAAATCAAGTTGATTTTTGTTGTCTTACTCTTAATATACCATTTTTTGTGTCAAAACATTATGGCAAAATTTCAGCAAAATATTTTCGGTTGGAAATCTAACCAATTGCGCTTGTGGAACGAATTAGCGACCTTGTTTTTGGTTGCCATCGTTTTTCTCGTTGTTTTGAAATCAACTTTCAATTGGATTACTGGTACACTCGGATTTTTTGGCGTAGCTGTTGGTTTGATGATTGCCATTCAAATCTACAAACGTTCGCGTTCTAAAAAATGATTGAATCCATCCAAAATATTGGAAATCATTCATTTGTTCTTCTGCTTAGCTGGATTTTTTTTCTTGGATTTACCATTTTCTCCTATTTCAAATTTCAGAAATTTACGCCTTTTTTACTGTTTTTTAGCGCTTGCTGCTTAGCTGCCGCTTTCGCCTTATTTGCCCCCTATTTCTATACGTGGGATGAACAGTTCCATGCCCTGGTTGGGAAAAGTTTAGCCGAGAATCCACTTGTCCCGAAGTTGTTTAGAAACGAACCTTTAGGTTTAAGTCCTGAAAACTGGATCACTTCACAAATTTGGTTGCATAAACAACCGCTTTTCACCTGGCAAATGGCGTTGAGCATCAAACTTTTTGGAAACAGTGTTTTTGCAGTGCGATTTCCGTCGGTACTATTTCACGGTTTGTTGGTTGGAGCAATCTTTAGAATGGGAACTTTGATTTTTAATCGAAAAACGGGATTTTTGGCGGCATTGATAACGATGCATTCGAGCTTTTTACTAGGATTACTTTCTGGAAGAATTGGCACAGACCACAACGATTTCATTTTTCTTTGCTACATCACTTTTTCATTTTGGGCTTGGTTTGAATTTCAAAATTGTCAAAAACAAAAATGGTTAATTTGGATTGGCGTTTTTGCTGGCTGCGCAATTTTGACAAAATGGTTGGTCGGTTTACTCGTTTTTGGCGCTTGGGGAATTGTGCTTTTACAACAGTTCAAACAAGAAAATTTTTGGAAAGAAATCATTCAATATTTAAAAGCATTGGGAATTACTTTCTTGGTTTTCGTCCCTTGGCAAATTTTCACTTTCATTAAATTTCCGATCGAAGCTGCGCGTGAGATGACTTACAATGCCAAACATATTTCAGATGTTATCGAAAAGCACCAAGGTTCTGCTTGGTTTCATTATGAGCAAATTCAAACAATATATTTTCATCAAACGGAGTTTTTTATTTTGCTTTTAATCGGTATTACAGCACTTTTTTTAGCTAAAATCCCCACGAAAAAAATCGTTTTCTTATTTTCAAGTTTAATGCTCGTTTACGGATTTTTCACTTTCGTGCCTACAAAAATGTCCGCTTTTACAGTTCCTGCATTCAGTTTTGTCGCATTAATAATCGCTTTTGGATTGACCCATTTTTCAACATTGATTAAAATTAAATGGTTGCGGAATTTCGCTTTCATATTTATTAGTTTATTGCTTTTAAATTGGATGTTCAAACCAAATCCAACGCTCAAGGCCTATGGTTTCAAAAACGGCACAATAGAACAATTGGGGCGAATTTCAAGAATTGAGGCGCAAAATTTCATTATCGAAAACGGTCAAAATAACCACAAAAGAATTGTTTTTGGAATCAATGATTTTGAATCCGCCAATATATCTTGGATGTTTTTCCACAACGAAATCGCCTACCCATTTATCCCTGCGGAAGAAGATTTGAAAAAATTGAAAAAAATGGGTTTTCGAACGGTGATTTTCAAATCAAAAAAGGATTTTGAAGGGGCAACCAGATTGAACTGAAAAAATAATTCCTCCCCCATTTCTTTCGTTCCTTGCCTGATATTTTTATCTTTACAATGAAAATTTTGCAAATCATGGCTTACAATAATATTATTTCAGAACAAAAAGGTCAAATTCTTTGGATTACAATTAATCGTCCATCGCAATTAAACGCCTTGAACAAAGAAACAATCCAAGAATTGAGATTGGCTTTAGACGCTGCAAACAATGATTCCAAAACGGGCGTTGTGATTTTAACCGGCTCAGGTGAAAAAGCCTTCGTTGCTGGTGCTGACATCAAAGAATTCGCTGATTTTGACACTGCTCAAGGAAAAGAATTGGCGGCAAAAGGCCAAGCTTTGTTGTTTGATTTTATTGAAAATATGAGTAAACCAGTTATAGCAGCGGTAAACGGTTTTGCTTTGGGTGGCGGATTGGAATTGGCCATGTCTTGTCACATCAGAATCGCTTCATCAAACGCAAAAATGGGACTTCCAGAAGTTTCATTGGGCTTGATTCCCGGCTATGGCGGAACGCAACGATTGCCGCAATTGGTAGGACGCGGAAAAGCAAATGAAATGGTTTTTACCGCAGGAATGATTCCAGCCGAAGAGGCGCTGAAATGGGGATTGGTGAACGATGTTTGCGCCTTGGAAGAATTACATGCTACTGCCGAAAAAATGGCAAATAAAATTCTAAATAACTCCGCTTCCGCAATTGCAAGTGCTATCAACGCTGTGAATGCCAATTTCAGAAGTGGTGTGAATGGTTTTGAGGTTGAAATCGCTGAGTTTGGCGCTTGTTTTGGTACTTCTGATTTCACGGAAGGAACAACGGCGTTTATCGAAAAAAGAAAACCAAATTTTCGCGCTTAATTGAATCCAATTAAAAAACTTTTAGGGCAAACAGCCATTTATGGACTTCCAAGTATTTTAGGTCGTCTACTAAATTATTTGCTCGTTCCGCTGCACACCAAAGTTATCGAGCCAGAAAAATATGGCGTCGTTTCTGAATTGTATGCATGGGTGGCGTTTTTAATTGTCATTCTAACTTTTGGAATGGAAACTTCTTTTTTCAAATTTTTGCACGAAAAAGACGACCGCGAAGAAGTTTTTCGAAATAGTTTCCTCACCGTCATCGGAATCAATATTGCATTTTTTGCAATCATGCTGTTTTTCAATCAAAACATTGCCGATGCGATGTTATATTCAGATCACAATGAATATATTATTCTCCTCATCACCATCGTTTGCATTGATGCGGTTACAAGTTTACCTTTAGCCAAATTGCGGGCAGAAGAAAAAGCGGGCAAATTTGCTGCAATTCAATTTACTTCCATCGGAGTCAATATTTTATTAAACGTGATTTTGATTGGTTTTGTGGTCGATAGAAGCAATCCCGAAGAAGCCGTTTTCTTTATTTTGATTGCCAATTTATTGTCTTCCTTGGTGAAACCTGTAATGCTTTATAAAGATTTTTTGTATCTCAAATGGACTTACAATGTTGAACTTGCGAAGGAAATGTTCAAATATGCGGCGCCTTTAGTAATTGCAGGTTTCGCAGGAATCATAAATGAAACAATCGACCGAATTTTGTTAAAACACGTGACGCACGCCAACGGAAAATCGATTGAATATTCCATGATTCAAGTTGGGATTTATAGCGCCTGTTACAAATTGGCTATGTTGGTAACGATTTTGTTGCAAGCCTATCGCTACGCTGCCGAACCGTTTTTCTTCGCGCAAGCTAAAAATCAAGACAAAAATAAAGTCTACATAAAAGTGATGAATTATTTCATTGCAATGGTTTGCGTTGTATTTTTATTGGTGACTTTAAACATTGATATTTTCAAGCATTTCATCAGCAAAGAAAGTTATTGGGTTGGTTTAAGCGTGGTGCCGATTTTGTTGCTTGGAAACATTTTTCTAGGAATTTACTACAACCAAAGCATTTGGTATAAATTAAGTGGTCAAACCAAATTTGGCGCTTATATTGCGATTGGCGGAGCGAGTTTAACCATCATTATCAATTTGCTTTTTATTCCAAAATATGGCTACATGGCTTGCGCTTGGGCAACAATGATTGTATATGGCGCTCAAATGGTTGCGTCATATTTACTGGGGCAAAAATATTATCCTATCAAATACAATTTACGCAAATTTGCGGTTTATCTTGGAAGCAGCTTGTTGCTTTTTTGGATTTCAACATGGTTCAGTTTTGAGCCCGGAGGATTCGTGAAATTCCTCTTCAATAATTTCTTGTTACTCCTTTTCATTGGTATCTTTTGGTTTTTGGAAGACCCTCTGAAAAGTATGAAAAAAGGTTAAAAAACATTATAAATCATCAACTGATTCATCATTTAATCGTATCTTAAATTTCCAAAACAATTGCCTCATCAACTTTTTATTATAGAAAATTAAATCCAGAATATTTCGTAATTTCACGCTTCAATTAAAATTAAAAATTTCAAAATGAAAAAAGTTATCTCAGCATTTTTGACATTATTTGTCGCAGTTGGATTTGGGTTTAACGTCCAAGCACAAACTATCAAAACACCCACTTTAAGTCCTTTTGCCACTGTAAAACAAAACTTTGGTTTAACAGAATTGACGGTTGAATACAGCAGACCAAGCGCCCGTGGAAGAGCAGTTTTTGGCGACGTGGTTCCATTTGATGCTATTTGGAGAACAGGTGCAAATGCTTGTACAAAAATTACTTTTGGTGAAGATGTTAAAATCGAAGGAAAAACTGTGCCTGCGGGAACTTACTCTTTGTTTACGATTCCAAGCAAAACAGAATGGACGATTATTTTGAACAAAAACACCAAATTAAGCGGCGCTTTCGGTTATGCTGAAGCAGAAGATTTGATGCGTTTCAAAGCAACAGTGAAAAACAAAGCAGAAAAAACTGAAACTTTCACCATCGATTTCGCCAATTTAAAACCACTTCAAGCAACGTTGGAAATGTCTTGGGAAAATTCAGTAATCGCTTTTGACATCACAACAGAGGTAGATGAGCGCGTCATGAAAAGCATCGAAACAACGATGGCAAAAGATGCGAGACCATTTTATACTGCTGCTTCTTATTACTACGACAATAAAAAAGACATGAAACAAGCCTTGGATTGGGCAACAAAAGCATTTGAATTAAATCCTGATGCATATTGGGTTGCGAACTTGAAAGCCAAAATTCAATTGGAATTAAAAGACTACAAAAATGCCATTGCAACCGCTGAAATCGTGAAAAAATTAGCGACTACAGATGGCGACAATGCCTACGTTAAAATGGCTGATGAGATCATCGCAACAGCGAAAAAAGGAGGGAAATAATAAAAACATTTTACTCGAAGAGGGGCGATTACGGTTGGTAATTGTCCCTTTTTTTTGCAAATTAGATCTTATTTCACTGTAACTTTTCTTGATACAACCGACTTTGGTAATTGCATTTTCAACCAATAAGTACCACTTGCAAGAGATTTCAAGTCAATTTCAGTTTTAAATTTTTCAGTTTTCAACACTAAATCGCCTTTCAAAGTATAAATTAAAATCGATTGCACTTCATTTTCCAGCATTTTATCTTTGAAAACAATGTGTAAAATGTCATTCGTAGGATTTGGGAAAACATTTATTTCAAAATCATTCTTTTGCGCTTCGATTATTCCCAAAGTCGAGATTAATTCACAAGGAATAAATCCATTGTAGGTTGTTGTTGTTGTGCCAGTTGGCGTCACATATTTAAAGGTATAAAGTCCAACGGCATTCCAACTGTAATTGGTCGCATAACCTGAAATTCCGTTCAATGTATAAGACAAATTAGATCCATTATTGGTGCCATTTGGCGTGCAAGAAGTGATCAATGCTCCAGACAAAGGACCCCAATTTTCTGTTCTTACAGGCGACGCTTGCGCTTGAGGAATAATTTGAAGGCTATTATCTTCAGTCACTTCGCCAACCATATTACCAATCATATAAGGCGCATTGGATGTTCCGTGATAATGATAAACTCCATTTGTGCCAACGTGTCCATGATTTGCATCCAAAGTTTCCATGACCGTTCCATCAGGCTCAACGCTTCCATAGATGGCAAATCCATCCAAAGCAAATGCAATGGGTTTTGTAGCCGCTGTGTAATTATACAAATGCAATGGCGCGATGTGGTAATGATAATCATCTCCGCGACCACAATGTCCGCCATAATTATCTAGTTGTCCATCTAAATAAGAGTCAACACCTGTATTGGTTCGAAAATTAAAAATAGGAACACCATTGACGGCAACAGCAATTGCTCCGCGCAAAAAATGGGAAGCATTTACTGGAACTGGCGTTGCTGCAACCAATGGATTTAGTGGAATACTCCAAGCGTTATTCCCAATATAACACTGTGGAATAGGAACTTGTTGTTGCCAGCCGTGATTTGAAATTCCAACCATCATCTCATGTGTTGCAGGTATTCCTTTTGACTCGACATAATAATAAATATCATCGTAAAAAGTATTTACATTGGGAGCAAAAGGAACGAAAGCACTGTCTAAAAAAGCAGGATCAGTTAAGCTTTTTTCTATCAAAGGATGCTTGTCTTTCATAATCGTAAAACTGAAAATAAAAAGTATAAATCCGAAGGAAATAAATGGAATAAACTTTTTCCGTTTATTTCGATTTGAAACGTTGAAAAATACAATTCCGAATATTACTAAAACAACTGAAAACAAACCTATTTTAACAGCGTTTGAGGACGTAGAACTTGCATTTTGCGTGACCTTTGAATGACTTAAATTTGCCAATTCATGATTCAATAAATTGATTTTATTTTGTTTTGCTAAAATCTCTTTTTGGTCTGCTTCTGAAAATTGAGAAAATGAATAATTAATTAAATTTCCGTCGTGATTTTCCAAATAAACCTGTTTGTCTTTCAACATGTAAAAAGATCCCTCAACTTGCTTTTTTTGAGCTTCAATTTTCCATATTTTTAAACTCTGATCGTGAGATTCTATTCCGTGTGAAAATGCAAGATTATTTAAAAACAAAAGCGTAATAATTCCAATTTTTTTCATGTGGTTGTTTTATGAATATGTAGACGTTATTTTTTTAAGTTTACCTCAAAACAATATATTGTCAAATTTAGCTTTTTTTTGAACTACTTGATCAATAAAGATTCAGCAGACTAAAATTAATTTTTTTAGTTGAAGTAAATAGCGTACATTTGAATAAACAACATTTCAAAAGTTGTTCTTTTTGTTGCTTATGAAAAATTTGATTCCCCTGTTGCTTGTTAGTTTATCTATAAATACTTTCCAGGCACAAACCACTTTTTTAGTCACTGACAGCGAAGGAATTCCTGTTTCAAATATTGATGTTATTCTAAACAAGTCGAACATTGGCAAAACAGACAAAGAGGGAATGATTAAAATAGCAACCCTCAAAAAAAATGATTCTGTTGTTTTCAAAAGTGATACTGATTATGAAACCTATTTTTATGTTGCAAGCAAAAACAATCCAAAAGAGCTTCAAGAAATAGAATTACAGTTAGATCCAGTCACAGAGCGAATTGAACTTGGTTTTGATGATGTGATTGCCATTCCGGAACCAGTAAATCAAGAAGAAGAGAAGATTTATGACGTTCCAGAAGTGGCAGCATCTTTCCCTGGTGGTGCTGAAAAAATGAATTTATACATTTCAAAAGTGATTCAAAAACCTGCTTTAGATCAAGAAAGAACCAATCAGAAATGTTATATAAAAATGATTGTTGAAAAAGACGGAAGCCTTTCTAATATTCAGATTGTGAGAGGAATTTTAAGTTGCCCCGAGTGCGACAAAGAAGCGATGAGAGTCGTAAAATCAATGCCGAAATGGCAACCAGCAATTAATAACGGTCGTGCAGTGCGTTCTTACCTTATTTTTCCCGTGAAATTTAATTAACGCAACAAATTAAAATATCCTCGGTACTTTCCTCTTCTACTTGACTTATAAAATTCAAAGATATAAAGGAAAATATGTTTAAAAAGAACTTTTTTTCATGATTCTATGATATTTGGAATTTAAACTTGCCCTATTTAACAAGAAAAACAGTAGAAATTAAAAAGTTAACAAATGAGATGAATAGCAAAATGCCTGCGCTGGAAATAAGTATTTAATTATAGGCGTTTTAAAGAAAAAATCTTGAAATTAAACACAAATTAATTTTATATAGATTGTTGATAAAGTGATGAAATTTAGTTCCTATTCCAAATTATTTTGGATTATATTTGTCAACTTTAGTTGATGAGACCATTAGTCTCGAAAAAATTGAAAATTATGTCACAAGAAAAAACAAGATATTCAGATCCTGAATTGGATGAGTTCAGAATTTTGATTAACAATAAGTTGAAAGAAGCACAAGAAGATTACGACATGTTGAAAAACTCACTTTCAAATAGTGACAACCATGGAACAGACGATACGGCGCGCACTTTCAATATGATGGAAGATGGTTCTGAAACGCTTTCTCGGGAGGAGGTTGCACAATTAGGCGCACGTCAAGAGAAATTCATTCAAAATCTGCAAAATGCTTTGATTCGCATTGAAAATAAAACTTACGGAATTTGTCGTGCGACAGGAAAATTGATCCAAAAAGAAAGATTGCGCTTGGTGCCTCATGCTACTTTAAGCATCGATGCCAAAAATGCTCAAAAATAAAATTGTGAGAAAAAAATTAATTATTGTAGGGGCTGTCGTGGCCCTTATTTTGTTACTAGACCAGTTGATTAAAGTTTGGGTCAAAACATCTGTTTCAACCATGGATCAACCAATTAACCTATTGGGGAATTGGTTCAAAATTGTGTACGTTGAAAATCAAGGAATGGCTTTCGGTACAACGCTTGGAGCAGGAATCTGGGGCAAATTAGCACTCAGTATTTTCAGAATTATTGCCATCGGTGGAATCGGTTATTATTGGGTAAAGCAAGCCAAAGCAGGCATGAAAATGGAGTTTTTAATTGCCCTAGGATTTATATTTGCAGGTGCAACAGGAAACCTAATAGATTCCATGTTTTACGATTTTATCTTTCCTTTCAAGCCCTGCATGTCCTTCAATCAATTAGAAGGTTCCGGCGTTTTTGCAAATTGTGATTACGGAAAAGTAGAGGTGCGTCACGCTGGATTTTTATTTGGAAATGTAGTCGATATGTTTCAATTCGATTTCACTTGGCCAACTTGGTTGCCGTGGCTGGGTGGCAAAGATGTTTTTCCCGCCGTGTGGAATGTTGCTGATGGTTCAATCACTTGCGGCGTGTTGTTAATTCTAATCAGACAACGAAGCTATTTTTCCAACAAAAAGCAAAAATCGCCAGACGTTCAAGACAATACTGAAAATGCCGAAGAAATAAATAAAACGGAAGCAATTTCTTAGAAATAAAACCTTTACGATTCAATTTATTCTATCGGTTTTTATTCCTTTCCTTAAATTGTGAACCCTGCGTTTTATAATTATCTTTGCACAAAATTTCACGAAGAGCCATGAGTGATCCGATCAAACATGAGTGCGGAATAGCACTGTTAAGATTGAAAAAACCCCTTCAATTTTATCTCGACAAATATGGGACTGCCTTCTACGGTTTGAGTAAACTGCATCTTTTGATGGAGAAACAAATCAACCGCGGACAAGATGGTGCCGGTGTGGCAAATATTAAATTTGACATGAAACCTGGCGAGCGTTATATTTCACGTTACCGCTCAATCGATAGCAAACCAATTCAAGATATTTTTGATCAAATCAATAGTCGCTTCAAACAAATTGAAGAAGAAGATGCTTCAAAACTGAAAGACGTTGATTACCTGAAAAAAAACGCAGGATTTACAGGAGAACTTTTTCTTGGACACTTAAGATATGGGACTTTTGGAAGAAATAGCATCGAAAGTTGTCATCCATTTTTGAGACAAAACAATTGGATTACAAGAAATTTAGCTGTTGCCGGAAATTTT
>Ga0114967_10003766_pt1 | contig 12381 bp, 9 predicted proteins | sample M_130628_MF_Meta_FD_92639 | JGI IMG/M metagenome (GOLD analysis project Ga0114967, IMG submission 92639) | Freshwater microbial communities from Lake Montjoie, Canada to study carbon cycling - M_130628_MF_MetaG | ecosystem: Environmental > Aquatic > Freshwater > Lake | place: Lake Montjoie... | reverse complement strand
TGTGGGTAACCCGGCAGGGTTCTCCGCACAGCCTCCCCAGGCTGGGGGGTGCCGCAGGGGGTGGCCGGGGTCTTCTCCACGCACGGGGGGCTCCTCTGCACGGCGGGTTTGTGCGAAGGTGAGCACGGCTCTCCACGCTGCCCACAGTACGAATACGGTGATGACGAGATAAAACAACTAAGACACTATTACCCTAGAGGGGGAACCTATATGTGGAGGAATAGATGAAGATCTCGGTAATCCAGGACCACCTCGCCCGCGGCCTCGCCATCGTTGGTCATGCTGTGGCGACCCGCAACACCCTGCCGATCCTGTCGAACGTCTACCTCGGCACCGAGGACGGCGGGCTTCGCCTTGTCGCCACCAACCTCGACATTGCAATCACCCACTGGGTTCCGGCGAAGGTTGAAGAGAAGGGCTCCACCACCATCCCAGCACGGCTGCTTGCCGACGTCGTGAACGGTCTTCCGAACGAGAAGATCGACCTCTCTCTCCTTGCCGACGGGCGCGCGCAGATCAAGTGCGGCCGGAACGCCTCACACCTTCGCGCCACACCCGCCGATGACTACCCACCAGTAGGCGCCGCCGGAGAGCGACCAACCGCGCGCATCACACAGAAGGCGCTGAAGGCCGCACTCGAGTCCACCGTGTTCGCCGCCGCTGGCGACGAGGCGCGGCCAATTCTTACTGGCGTGCTGACAAAGTTCACCGGCGAGAAGGCAACGTTCGCCGCCGCCGACAACTACCGCATCGCCGTTGCTGGCGCACCGCTTGCAGAGGCGGCGCCAGAGACAAGCCTCATCGTGCCTGCTCGGTCGTACGCCGAACTTCTTCGCCTCCTCTCCGATGTTGATGATCTAGTCGAGATCACCTTCACCCCAACGAAGAACCAGTTGCAGTTCAAGCTCGGCGACACCATGCTGGTGAGCCGCCTGATCGAAGGGCAGTTCCCAAACTTCCAGCAGGTGGTTCCAACAAGCCACACCACTAAGGTGACGCTTGACCGGGACAGCTTCCTCTCCGCAGTAAAGCTGGCACAGGTTGTTGCTGACGCGTCTGCGCACATCGTGCGCTTCGCCATCACCACCACTGGCGGCGGCGCGATCGACATCACGGCAGCGGCAGACGTTGGCGACCACGCAGCGCACATTGAGGCGAAAGTCGAAGGCGAAGGAACAACGATTGCGTTCAACGCGAAGTACCTCGTTGATGTGCTCTCGCGCGTTGAGGCTGATCAATTCTCACTCGAGCTCACTGGCCCTGTCGCACCCGGGTTGCTTCGCCCGCTTGACGGTCGCGACTACCTGCACGTTGTGATGCCGGTGCGCACACCCTCCTGATCCACACCGCTCGCGAACGCGCGGCGCAGTCATGATTGAGAGCGTGCGACTCCACCAGGTTCGAAGCTGGGCTGACGGCAGCGTTGCGCTCACGCCAGGAACACACATCTTCTGGGGCGAGAACGGCGCAGGAAAAACCACCATCCTTGAGGCGTGCATCGTCGCCGCGACCGGCCGCTCGCACCGCGCAGGCGCGCTACGCGAAGTGATTGCCGGCGACGGCGATCAAGCGTCGATCACGGTGACGGTGCGCGATGACGGCGCTGACCCTGCGGACACACTTGCGCAGTCAACACTCGGTGTAGAGATCTCGCGCGCCGGGCGAGCGAAGCACCTGCTGAACGGAACCGCGCGCACCACGGCGGCGCTCGGTCAGCGGCTGCGCGTTGCTGCTTTTGTTCCAGAAGAGACGGGCCTTGTTGTTGGGGCACCATCGGTGCGCCGCGGGCTGCTCGACCGCGTTGCATCGCAGTGGCAGCGCGGGTACGAGGCGACCCTGACGCGATACGAACGCGCGCTTCGCCAACGCAACCGTTTGCTAAAAGACGCGCTCGAAGTCGACGGCGCCGCGCGCCGCGCTATCACGAGTGAGATGCGCCCGTGGACCGAGATGTTGATCACCACCGGGTCAGAGGTGGTTGCTGGCCGCCTTGCCCTTCTCGCAGCGCTCGCCCCGGTGCTTTCGGCAACACACAACGAGGTTGCGCCGAGCGAAGCCGACCTGGAAACGCACTATCTGTCGCGCGAGGAGTACCGCCCGGATGAATCCGCGAGCGAATGCGCAGCACGTCTTGTGCAATCGTTCGATCAGACCGCTGAGACAGAGGGCTATCAGGGGTACACGCTGGTCGGCCCACACCGCGACGACATCGCCTTCCATGTTGGCGGGAGCGATATCGCCCCAACCGCCTCGCGCGGGCAGCAGCGCAGCCTCCTCCTCGCGCTCCTCTTTGCTGAGATCAAACTGCTTACCGACGAGCATGGCCACCCACCCGTGCTGCTGCTCGACGACGCATTCTCTGAGCTCGACCCCCAGCGCCGCGAGCACCTGGTGGCGCGCATCGCCGCGCTGCCACAGAGCATCATTACCGCAACTGCGCTTGAAGATCTCGCCCCCGGCCTTGTAGCGCGGGCGACCTCGCGCGAGATTCAACGCGGCCCACACGGCAGCGCGGTGGCAGCGTGAGCACGAAGCGCACGCGAAAAGGGCGACCAGAGGGGCTCGCTGGCCTACTCCCCGAAGCGGCACGCGCCCTAGGTTTTGAAGAGGAGCTGCGATTCGCACGAACGATGGGAGCCTTTGGTGACCTGCTGCGCGAAGTGGCGCCACACCTTGCCCCTGTGAGCCACCTTGTCGCTATCGAGCGCGGCCGGCTCATTGTTGAGGCACGGAACCCCGTGGCGGCACAAGAGCTCCACCTTCGCGGCGCAGAGCTCGCTCGCGCTTTTAGTGAGCGCCCCAGCGGCGAACGCTCAATCGGCCTAACGGTACGAATTGCCGCCCCAGGCAGCGAGCAAGACTGAGCGTATTCTGCACAGATGGACCACACCGAACAAACCATTCACCCCGCAGTGCTCACGGCGGCCGAGCCAGCGTTCGGACCAGGCTGGCTTCTACTTGCACGCACACCGAAAGGGCCGTCGGAAGAGCGCGTACTCGGCACGCGCGCTGTACTGATTTTACTCACCGGCGCTCCAGCTGACCAACTACAGAAAGCGGCGAACGAAACCTTAAACCTTTATGACAACGACGCTTCAGCAAGCCCTGCCGAGCGAGCGCGCCGCGCACTCGCAGCTGCGCAGAAGCGGCTCGGCGAAAGCGTCGCAGTTGGGCTCGTGGCGCTCTCGCGCAACGAGGTCCTTGTCGCGCGCACCAGCGGCGTAGCGATTGCTGCCCGCCGAACCACAGAGGGCCGCATGACCACAATCATGTTGCCCGACGAAGCACCCGGCGCATCATCGCGTACGCTGGAGCGCGGCGGGATCTCCGCGACGCGACTCTCGATGTCGCCCGAAGACCGCGTCGCGATGGCGATCACAGCAGAAGAGGCGAAGCGCGCCGTGAAAACACACACCCCGGTAAGTGGCGTGCTTGCGCCTCTTGCCTACCCAGCAGTGCTCCTTGAAGTGCTACTACCAGTGCGAAAGGTTGTTTCGCGAGCCACGCCTGAGTCAGACACGCTCATCAACGTTCCAACTGATCCAGTTGCCGTTGCAAAGATCAACGCGCGCACACGTTGGGAAGAGGGAAACCTTGAACGAGAGGCGCGCATCGCTGCCGCGAAACCAGCGGCGGCGAAAGCCGACCCGAAGCGGCCTGACGCCCACACGCAACCGTATGAGCCGATTGACACCGCAGCGCAGGCGGTGATTGACGCGCGACGACCAAGTGCACGAAGCGGAGCGGAGGCACGTGCGCGAGGAAAGAGCCAACCACCACCCGCGCGCGACCAGCGCACAAGCGATGCCGTACGCGCAGCACAAGAAGCTGCACGCGCGGAGGCGCGGCTGCGTGCTGAGCATCGCGTCGCAGCTGAGCCACGAGTCGAGCGGTCGTGGCGAGAGCGCGCTGCAACTTCAACGTCGTTCTGGCAGCGCGCCGTTGCGCGCATTGCGAATGAGATTGAACGCCGGGCACCATGGCTAACGATTACCCCAAGTGAGCCAACACTCCGCGCAGCAAAAGGAGGCGACGAGCAGGCGGAGCAAGACGTGCAACGCGCACGCCGACGCCGCTCAGCCGCCGTCCTTCTCGCAGCGGTGCTGGTTGCCGGCGTTGGTGGTGCAACAGCGCTCGTGCTGAACGGGTCAACACCCGAGCTTGATTCGGCAGCGAAGGCCCGCGAGGCGCTACGAAGCGCAGAGATCGGCATTACCGAAGCGCTTGACCCCCAGACCAATCTTCTCGTTAATGACCCCGCGCGCGTGAAGAGTCTGCTGCTGGCCGCGGTTGCCAACCTTAATCTCGCAGAGGCCGGCGGCAGCCCGCTCACCCAAATAACATCGCTCCGAGCGCAGGCTACAGAGACACTGAACAAGATCTTCCTGGTAAACGTCACAGCGCCAATCGGGCTCTTTGATTTTCAAGCGGCGGGCGCAACCGTTGAGATTCAGGCGATTGTTCAAGGGCCAGACGGTTTGCCATATGTGATCGATAAGGTGACAGGCGCGGTGTACCGAATCGACGCCGAGCGTGGCCGCGCAACCGTGGTGTACCAACCAGGGTTCGACCTGTACGGCACGCGCACGGGCCGTGCACTTCTTCTCGCCGCGGCTGGGCCAGACCTCGTGGTGTTTGACACCTCCTCCAATCTCTGGCGCTGGCGCCCATCCGACGGAGCCGGCAAGGGGACACTCGTCAAGCTCCGCGTTCGCGACGGCGAGTTGTGGGGGAGCGATGTCAAGGCGATCATCGGATTCGCAGCCGACTCGGGGACGGGGCTCTATCGCCTCTATGTGGTTGACCCCTCTGCGCGTCAGATCCTGCGCTATCAGCCAGCCCCCGACGGCACGGGTTATCCCGCGACGCCAACGGCGTATTTAATCAACCCGATGTCGCTCGGCGCGATGACAGGCATCGCAATCGACGGCGATGTGTATATGACGAGCAGCGGTGTTCTGCGCCGCTACTCCGGCGGGGCGCCAGACGACTGGAGCCCGGCGGAGATTGGCGACGAGCTGCTCCGTCCCCTCCTCACCCCCACACTCGTGATGTCCGCAGGGGCAAGCCGAACGGGGATCCTCTACGTCTGGGATAGCAGCGCACATCGAGTGATCGCGTATAGCAAAGCATCATCCGGCGCAATGTTGGCGCAGTACGTCATCAACGATGGTGCCGATCCAGTCGGCGAGATTCTCGGCGGATACATCCTCCCCGCCGCCGATGGCGGTGCTCCAACATTTGTCTGGGCCGAGGCGGGACGCGTTCGCAGCGCCGTCCTTGGAAAGCCAGTGACGCAAGAGCCAGGGGCGAGCGTCGACCCAACGCCTGACCCAGTGATCGAAACCCCGATTCCTACGCCGTAAGCGTGCGATCATAGGGAGATGGAACTACGACGCGCGGTGGTTGAGGGGGTGCGAATCCAGATGATCTCTGGAACGCACGTGCTGCTCCTTCGCGACGCCGAAGAGGCGCGCTACCTGCCGATCCCGATCGGACCCAACGAAGCCAGCGCCATCGCCTATCACCTTCAGGGCATCACACCAGAACGCCCACTAACGCACGACACGGCGCTCCGCGCCATTCGTGCCCTAGGGGCAACACTGCGCGAAGTGCGCATCACCGAGGTTCGCGAAGAGACGTTTCGCGCGCGGATGCTGATGGTTGCCCCAAGCGGCGAAGAGGCAGAGCTCGACGCGCGGCCAAGCGATGCGGTTGCGTTGGCGTTGCGCGCCGAGGCCCCAATCTTTATCTCTGCAGAACTGCTCTCAGCAGAAGGGATCGTTCCAGAGGCCGCTGAAGAGGAGCGACTCTCACTCTTCCGTGACTTTGTTAACTCGCTTGACGGCGAGGAGCCACCGGCAGCGCGCTAGCGCTCATCGTTCAGCAGTGCGCGACCGCGCGCAAGCGTTCGGGAGCGGTTCGCCCAAAGCCCAATCCGCAGCGACCAGAAGTCGCGAATAGCCCGCGCAATAACTGACAGGCGCGCCCCTGTGGGTGAACCAGCGGTACGCGGATAGTGCGGCACGCCAACCTCAGAGATCTTCACTCCAGCAAGGCGCAACCGAATCAGTAGCTCCGCGGAGAAGAAGGCGCCATCAGAGTGCACACTGATTCCCCGCAGCGCGTCACGACGAAAGAGCTTCGCGGCGCAATCAACGTCACGGACGCGCAGTCCGAACCAGATACGATTCGCAATACGATAGAACGTGGCGTAGATGAGACGCAGCAGCGGATCAGCACGCTGTAACCGATACCCAATTACTACTGGCGCGTGCGTGGCCTCGGCACGCTCAACAAGGCACGCAAGGTCAGCCACGCGAAACTGTCGATCCCCGTCGGTGTAGGCAAGATAGTCGTACCGTGCCGCTGCAAAGCCTGAGCGCAGCGCGCCGCCATACCCGCGATTTACCTCGTGGCGCACCAAACGTACGATTCCGCCGTGCCGCTGTACGAGGCGCTCAGCAACGCGAGCAGTGTCATCGCGCGAACCATCGTCAACGAGAATGACCTCATAGGCGGTGGCAAGAGCGGGGAGTGCCGCGAGCGCATCGGCAACGAGCGCCTCAAGGTTGTCGGCCTCGTTGTGGCACGGGAAGAAGAGCGAGAGCTCTTGTAGTGGCACCTTCCACAACCCCCTTCACCGCTACACTCGGCAGATGACTTCCCAGACGGCCCGTCGACCAACCGAACAGGTCAGCCTTCGCACCATTGCGCTGATTGCTGCACTCGGGATTCTCTTGCGGGTGATCATCGCATACGTCGCACTCCCTCCAGACGCAGGATTTTCCGCCGACCTCAACTCATTCCGAGCGTGGGCGTCTGAATTAGGGACCCGCGGACCGTGGGGTTTCTATACGCGCGGAATCTTTGTCGACTATCTCCCCGGCTACATGTGGATCCTGTGGGCACTCAGTTCGGTCGGCGCACTCATCACTGGCAGCACTGACCCAGGGGTACTCGTAAAGCTCCCCGCGATCCTCGCCGACGGTCTGCTGGTGCTCGCGACGGCACGACTCGCCGCCGACCTCGGCGCACCACGGCGCGGTCAGGTCGCCGCCGCCATCACCACGGCTGTTGGCCCAATGGTCTGGCTCGATTCGGCGGTATGGGGGCAGGTTGACTCCATTGGAACCGCGGCCCTCCTCTACTCGCTCTCCGCGCTCATCCGTGGCCAAACTGTTCGCGGTGCGATCTTCGCCGCCCTTGCGGCGGTGCTCAAGCCGCAGTTCGGCATCTTGATCCCCATTGTTGGCATCCTCGCCTTTGTGCGAGCACGGTCGGCACGCGACCCATGGGCCTTCGTTGTGGCGGGCCTCGCCGGCGCCGCCACCATCGCCCTCGCCGCCCTCCCGTTCGGGCTCACACTTCCCGATGTGCTGGCCAAGATCGCAGAGGCGGCAGGCGGCTACCCCTACCTTTCAGTGAATGCCTGGAACCCCTGGGCGCTCATCTCGGTCGGCGGACGCGCGGTCGTTGATGCGAGCGGATGGGCCTCCGACATCGACCCGCTCCCGCTGATTGGAATCCCTGGCGTAGCAATCGGCAGTGCAGCAATTGCTGCCGCTGTACTCGTTGCAATGCGTTACGTACGACGTGACACAGCGATCCGAACCGTCACCGCCGTTGCCATCCTCGCCATCGCATTCTTCGTTCTACCAACGCGCGTCCATGAGCGATACCTCTTCCCAGCGATTCCACTCACGATTGCACTCGCCGCTGCGCGACCCGCATGGCGCTGGATTGCCATCGCAACCTCCGTCGCCTTCCTTGCGAACAGCTGGGGAGTACTCACCATCTCGTACTTCCAAAACCCAGGCCTGCCAAACCTTGGCGTCTTTACCGATGCGCTACATACATCAGTCGCGGTAACGGCTACCGCGATCGCAATTACTGCAACGCTGGTTGCAGCAATCTGGCTAGCGTGGAAGGACGATAAACGTACGGTGGCCTCGCGACCATTAGCTGCACAACAGAAACGTGTCGATGCTGTGCCACGACGGGTCGTGATCGCCAAGCCAGAGCCTCGCCGTACCCTTACGCGCATCGACCTCTGGCTTCTCGTGCTTGTTGCGGTGAGCGCGCTATCACTGAGAGGTTGGCGCGTTGGTGAGCCGACGCACTTCCAGTTTGATGAGGTTTATCACGTACGAACCGCAACAGAGTTCATGCAAGACTGGAAGTACGGCGAGCCGCATGCGATCTACGAATACACCCACCCGCATCTCGCGAAGTACCTCATCGCACTTGGCCTTGAAACGTTTGGCGCGCCCCGCGTCGACGCGCAAACAACATACGCAACGACGATCGGCGCAATTGCCGCTCGGCCAGAGGATGCGTTAAGCGCTGGCCGGATCTGGATTGCCGGGCCAGACGAGATCAGCGTGCTTGATGCATCAACGCGCGCAGTTCTCGGCTCACTCCCACTGCATGGTGTGTCGCAACTATTCGCCGCCCACGACGGCTCTCTTTGGGGCGCGACCTCAAGCGGCACAATCTTCTCTGCCGACCGCGCCACCGCCGATCAAGGCGGCACGAGTGGCCTGCGTACGTGGTCGGTATCCGGCGGAACTATTTCCGGTATCGCGCCGCTAACCAGCGGTGACGTTGCACTCGTGCAGCGCGACCAGGTGCTGCTCGTGCGCGACGGAGTTACGGTGGCGAGCGCGCCACTGGCGCGCGGCTCATCAGCAACCGCGCTCACGGTAGATGGCGAAGAGCGGATCTTTGTGACGAGCGCCAGTGGGCTAACGAGCTACGCAGCACGTGACCTGTCGGCGATGCGATCGTCACCCATTGATGGGGGCGCAGCTGCCGTTGTCGCAGTCGACTGGTTTGACTCACCGCGACTCTACGTAGCAAGTCGCGACGGCGTGCGCGTGTACAGCGCAAAAAACGAGATCTTGACTCTTATGGCGCAGATTACGATTCCGGGCGCTACGGCGATCGTGCCTAGCGACGCGAGTCGCATGGTGCACGTAGTGGCACCTGGGCCCGACGGCACTGGCGCATCGCTGTGGACCGTTGAGCCGAACGGCAACGCTCGGTTTGCCGATGTTGCCGTGAGCGCCGATGCGCTCATGCTTGGCGTAAACGGCGCGGCCCTCGACGCCTCTGCCGAGCGCGGCGATGGGGGCAACGGCGAGCTACTCCTTGCGGCGCCATCGGGTGCGATAACGCAGGTGAACGTGGGCGACCTCGCCGCCGGCTGGCGCTGGCCTGGGGTGATTGCCGGCGCGCTTGCCGCAGCCCTCCTGGTGCTCTTGGCCCGCCTCCTGACGGAGCGCCGCGACGTTGCCGTCCTTGTCGGAGTTCTCGCCCTGCTCGACGGAGCAGGATTCGTGCAGAGCCGCATCGGCATGAATGACGTCTACCTTCTCGCCCTCCTGCTCGGCGGCGCGGTCGCCTTCGTGGCGTGGCTGCAAGACCGCGTCCGCGGTGCCCTCTCCGGGGGGCTCCTCCTCCTCGTGGCCGGCCTCCTGCTCGGCGGCGCACTCGCGAGCAAGTGGGTCGCTATCTACGGCATCTTTGGCCTCGGCATCATCTGGCTCGCGCGAACAGCACCTGGGCGTCTACTGGTGGCGGCCGGGCTCGCTCTCCTCGGCGCCGTACTCCTTCCACCAGCGCTCGCGGTCGCCGATGGCTCCACTCGCATCCCAAATCTTCCGTTCGCCGCTGTGTTGGCACTCCTCCTCGCAGCGACAGGCGCGGCGATCCATCGCGCTGGTGGAATCTCAAGACGCGACGCAACCCCGCGCTCTCTTCTTGGACTGCTCTCGCTCCCAGGCGAAGCGACACTCATCTTCTTGACGCTCGCCGTACTTCCGCTTGGCATCTACATCGCGAGCTACCTGCCGTGGGTGGCGCTCGGCAACCAGTTGATTGCCGGCTGGCCGATCGGCACCACCGGACAGACACTGACCGACCTCACAGTTTCGATGTATCGCTATCACGACACGCTGCGCGTCGCACACGCCGCGAGCTCACCTTGGTGGGCGTGGCCGCTCGACTTGAAGCCCGTCTGGTTCTTCCAATCAAGCTTCACCGCCGGTGGTAGCTCGTGGACCGCCGCGGTGTACGACGGCGGCAACGTGCTTTCACGCATCCTCAGCGTTGGCGGCGCACTCTGGCTCGCAGTAGAGGCGTGGCGCCGACGAAGCTGGGGCCTCGCCTCCGTTCTCGTTCTTGGCCTCGCACTCTGGCTACCGTGGGCGCGCATTGATCGCGCCGCATTTCAATATCACTACTACCCAACATCACAGATCGCCCTGATCGGACTCGCGTTGCTTTTAGCTGATCTTCGCGCGGGATCACTGCGTGCCGCGCAGATCGTGCGCATCAGCGGCGCATGCGCGGTGCTTGCGGCTCCAGTGCTCTGGATGGCGACTGGCGCACTCTGCGCACTCGCAGGGGTGACAAGCGTCTACCCCGAGAGTCAGGTCTGCCTCTCCGGAGGATTCGGCACACCCGGACCACTCGTTGGCGCGATCGCACTTGTTCCGGCAACGGTTGCTGCGTGGTCGATCCTTGGAGCGCGAGATGTGCGACGCATCTTCACCATCACCATTGGCAGCATCGCAGCGGTTGCGCTCATTTGGTATCCGAATTGGTCGGCCCTCCCACTCCCTGCTGGTATGCATAACTGGTATCAGGGAATCCTCCCAACCTGGACGTGGCCGTTCCAGTTCGGTGTCACCCTTGAAAGCCCAGCCGAAACCGCACTGGTTAGCAGCGCGACGCTTGTTGTCGGAGTACTACTCCTCTGCGCCGCCGCCGCTGGCGCGTATGGTGCGAGCAGACTCAGCACCACTGCTCGCCGAAAGCTCGACGAGGATCGCGCGTAGTGGCAACTCTCGCGCAGCGACGCTGTACGGCGTCAGCCGTTCAAGATGCAGCGACTCACCTGCGGCAAGCTGTACCTGCGTTTCACGTGCGGTAACCCAACCGCCGCCCTCAATCACCACCAGCACAACATCACCAGCGCTGCGAAGCGGACCGTAGGTACCGCCCGGTGTGACCGTAAACTCGGTGATCTGCGCGACGTCGTTCGAGAAGATGGCGCTACTGAGAACACCCTGGGAGCCCGCAGCGCGATCGGCACGTCGGTGACCGGGGCCGAATCGGCGAATATTCATGATCGTTCGCAGTGCGCAACCGCGCACACCAACGGACTACCCGCGACGATTCGCTGGTCGAATGGTCGCCTCGACCCCGTCGGCAACCTGACGCCGCGTGCGCAAGAGTGCGGCATGCTCCGCCTCAGCAGCGAGGAGTGGCGGGAAGCGCTTCGTGACTGTGTCGCGCAGCGCAAGAAGTCCAACGAGCGTTGTAGCGATAGGGAAGAGGCCGTACCACTGGAACGCGGCGTAGACCAAATTCATTCCGAAGGTGCCGAGGCTGATCCACAGGATGTACTCCCATTCGTCGCCGACCACCCCCCGCCCGCGGTCGCCGCGGGTCGCGAATGAATAAACCAGGATCGTCGCAAGGAAGAGCACAAGGTTCGCAATCCAGAACGGCGTGTAGAACGTTCCAAGATCAGCGTTCAAGACGGTGAAGAGGTACTCCCAAGGCCAACGAAACATCTTGCCCTCACTCGCTAGGTTGCGGTTCACCCAGCACAACAGCGTGCGGGTTTGTGTGAGCGAGTATGCCACCATCAGGAGCATGCGCGTCCTTCTGCTGATCTCCCCCGAGAGTCCCGCCCTGGCAGGGCTGACACCGATCCTCGCGACCCTCGCTGCCCGTGGGGCCACGATTGAAGCGGGCCCCGCCGCCCCGCATCTGCGGGCGGAAGAGATCCAGGTCGCCGAACACGCCGACGCCGTGACGCTCGATCAGGCGGCGGCGAGCCTTACCAGTGCCGACCTTTTGATCGCCCCGGCAGGAGCCGAAGCCCCGGCCGCCACAATCGTCGCCATCACGCGCGCGCTACTTGCGGCCGAGGAGGGGCCGATTATCGTCGTTGACCCAACCGCAATCGGCGACCTTCTCTCCGATATGGGATCTACTGGAAACCTAGCCGCACTGCGGAGCGAACTCCGGCGCTCGGCGGCACTCGTCATCGCGGCCCATGTTGCGCCGCTCGCGCGCGACAGCGACGGTGAAATGCCAGCTCGCGACGTGATTGTACTCGAGCGCATTCGCACATTCGGCCACGGCGAGAATCAGCACCAAGCCGCTGCAGCCTACCGGCGCGTGCACGCTGCAGACGCGGGGATCATTAGCGCTCGAGTGCTGCAAGGGCAAGAGCCCAGCTTCAATGACTTACTCGACCTTGACGCGGGCTCGCGACTCGTTGCCGATCTACCAACGCCGAGCGTTGCGCTTATTCGACACACCGATCCAATCGGCGTTGCAACCGCCGAGACTGCGCTCGGC
>Ga0114967_10003764_pt1 | contig 12390 bp, 2 predicted proteins | sample M_130628_MF_Meta_FD_92639 | JGI IMG/M metagenome (GOLD analysis project Ga0114967, IMG submission 92639) | Freshwater microbial communities from Lake Montjoie, Canada to study carbon cycling - M_130628_MF_MetaG | ecosystem: Environmental > Aquatic > Freshwater > Lake | place: Lake Montjoie... | reverse complement strand
GGCAACGTCTGCACCACGGTCGTTGATATGATCCTGAACTGGTCGGTCCACGGTCACACGAAAGAGCGACATCTCCTCCCAGTGGGGGGAGGTGACGTCTTTGTGGTACCTTCTACCACATGGTCGCAGCTGACACAAGGTTTATCGAGTGTACACTCGATCCGCCAATTTTGGTCTCTGGCCACTAACGGCAATGTCATATGCTCAATGGGAGCACATGCCTACGATCTCCGTCTCGTCCTCTTCCCGATACTTCGATCCAAGCACTGGATATTGGAAGCCTTCTTTCCTCAGCGAAAACGGAAGCTTCACCTGGACTCTTTACCTTCGTACACCGGCGAGGTAGGCTCCCTGGAGGTGCGAGCCGTCACATGGGTTTGGTGGCAGCTGATTTGGTATAACAACTCACAGGGTAAGCACCCGCAACCGGTATGGACTTTCGACTCGAAAGCGCAAGCACTCGAGGCATTGGCAGCGACAGGCCTTCAAGTTGACACTCAAATCGACGTGGTGAATTTATGGCTGCATCAGTTGGGGATGGCGGCACCTGACGACGCATTTACGAGGAGTAATTGGTCTTCTGTTACCGTGGGAGCAACGCCGAAGCAGCGCGACGGTGTCTCTTGTGCTATGTTTGTGATCACATCCGTCATCGGATTAAGCAGAGGCTGGCTTGACGAGGAGGAGGACGCATATCTTGGCCCACTCGAGGACACAGGTTCGACACCATGGGCAGACCACATGCGTTCTTGGGTTTTCCGCACGGTCTGGGACAACACAACGATGGAGATACCATCCTTATGCCTGCAGTGTGGGACGGAGTTGCAGGATAGCGGCGCAAGCGACCGTTGTGTAGACACAGAGGGCTGCAATAAACGGAAGAACGAACTGAGTAGTTTTGGTCATGCTGACTACGCCCCGATCTGTATAGGGATCGAAACGGAAACTACACCAGCAGTAGCGCTGCCCGCGGAAGTGTGTAGAGTCATGGCGACAATATGGGAAACTTTTGATAACATCTGCTACATCCAAGCGGTTACGGAAAGCCTCCAGCAGCTGGAGCACTTCATGACGTGGTGCTTCAACAACTCTGCACCATACATCCACGACCTAGTCGATGTCCACTCCGCAAACTTTCCCGATACCCTCAACAGGTACATCATGTGGCTGCGGCAGAGTGGGTTACAAAGGCGAGTACGCACCGGATGGCTACCTGGTGACGCTTTGGTGTTTTGCGCTCAGCTCTGTGACCTGTTACACCGAAGCTCGGCTCAAAGCCTCCAGTGTGTGTTCGCAATCGAAATCACGTACCATACAGTTTGCCAGGGTTGCAAATTGAGTCGCGACCGGAAGGTCTCGATGCCGTACATACTTGTCCCATTCTGGCTCGATGAGGTTTCCACTACGTTGCAACGCTGGTTCTCACAATCTCTGACGGTGCAATGGTGTAACATGTGTGAATTCTACAGCCTCCATCAAGAAGACCAATGGGTGTCATCATTCCCCCCCCACCTGGTAATAGGCGTACAGCGGCGCAGCCTCGCCACTCAGCATATCCGGCACGACAGGGCACAGTACGGCGAAGGTGACCCATACGGTGACACACACAAAAGTTTCCCCGCCCCCCTTTTCTCTCGATTTGGACTTGGCTGCTATTACCCACCGAAGTTTTTGTATACGTGGGTCTCGCAAAATGGAAGATGGTCATGGAAGCCGGCAACACCTCCACCCGCAGCGGAGGACCAAGCTCTTCTCTCAGCTTTCCCCACTGAGCATGAACATTTAGGTCTACGGAACCTGGGCCTGCGTGAGTGGCACCTTCAGGCGAACATGACCTGGGAGTGCTCCATAAAGGTCTTGGCGGGCATGCCGAGCTCCCGCATCAAATGCGCATGGTGCAAAGACTGGTCTCATAGCATCGTCTGTCATCGATGCGGATGGTTAAAAGACTCGGCTTGTTGGTACTCCAATTGGGGTAAAGGGCATCGAGGTCTGCTTCAATGTGCCAGATGCTTACGGTGGCTACCATCTTTCACCTGGGGCTGTCATTCTAATGACGCAGCGGCGAAACTTCTTGACACTATGCGGCAAACGACGGATCCGTCCCATTTAGAATATGACGCATTGCCTCACGACGCCCTCGGGAACGTCGTGAGAGATCGGATTGTCTGGTGGCTGGACTCGCTTACAAAGCATCCCAGACATATACCACGTCTCATGCCTCCTACTCGCGTAGTCGGGCAACAGGTATCTATACCAGGATTCCCGAATCAGAGCTACGACGTCTCGGCGGTGGTCGCCCACAGGACCCCGAAAGAAGACACACAAGGACAATGGGGGCATTTCTGGTCGGTTTCACAAAAAAGACCCACATCTTTACAGACTGCTACAGGGATCGAAGACGACACGTACCTCGTCTTTGGCACAAAGTCGTCTGCCAGGCAGCTTGCTGATGCAATGCCCGTCCCTCGGCAGGCACCAAAATGACTTCAGATGAGTGGCTCACTGCAGCGGAAGCAGAACGTTTGTTACTTGAATGGCAGCTGAGTGAGCATTCTGGCCCTTATACATCATCGATCACCGGAAGCTGGACTCGTTGGGACCACTGGAAACGAGCCAGAGCTTTTGAATCTACACCTGACTCGAGGGCCGCCCCCCTCCGCATCGCCCAGATCCTTGCTACGTGGCCAGAACTCGAAGGAAATGCAGGCAGACGCCATCATGTGCCAAGCGGGCGACGCCTATTGATACCGTTCCAACCGGAAGGCGGCCAGCAGACCGACATATGCATCCAACCATGTGTCATATGCGGCGCTCGACGCTTCTTCCCAGTTACAGAAGTTGACCATGATTGTGCAAGGCTATCTGGGTGGTCGTGTCAATCACCCAGCGGTACACTGGTCGTGGAAGTAGATCGCGCTACCAATATGATTATCGAGGCCCCGGACTGGTGCACCCCCAGCTCCGAGCAAACCATGCCAGCAATACCGTCAACTGATGCAGCGCAGCCTCGGCAATCAATTACAGGAGCACGCATACACGATTGCCGCCTTGACACGAGATTACGGATGCCATCCAAATATTGGACACGGCAGATGATGCGGGCCAGCGAACCCTCAGGTGGGTTTGTAGTGGCACTGGATCGTGATGCCATAGGAAGGAAGTTCTTTTTGCGATTCCCAGATCCCGAAACCTTTTTCCGAGCAACGGCAAGATCCAACATGCGGAACTTCTACGAGCTGCTACCCGAGAATTCTCCTGTTTGTTTATACTTGGATTGTGAACACTATACAGCCACGCGGGCGGAGAACAACAAACTCGATATGATAGTCACCACTGTGCAGCGCCTAGCCTCGGCGCGATGGAGCGAGCTGGAGCAAGTCAACCTCAACCCAGTCATCACAACCGCCTCGCGACAGTCTGGTGCGCTCTTTAAGCATAGCTTTCACATCGTTTTCCCGACCATCGGCTTTAGTCGCAATAACGGTGTGCTCAAGAACTTCGTACAGGGCCTGGCAGCTCTACCAGAACTGCAGGGCTATGGGAAAGACGGGCAGATGATGTCGATAGTCGATACGAAGGTATACGCTCGGAATCAAGTCTTCCGCATGACTGAATCCTGGAAGTTTAATCCAGCCCCCGAAAAAGGTATGGTACTGGAATTCTGGCCGGCTCGCGAACACACCATGGAACATCTACTCTCGTCAGTGGTTTCAAATGTGCGGCATGTACGTGCTTGGATCCATGAGCCCGGGAAGGAGTTATCATCAGAATTAACGAATCTCCTTCATGCAGTCGGCATCGATAATCTTTGGCAGGAGTCAGAGAACACATATGCAACAGCTTTCATCCCATATTGTCCGTGTTCGCTCTTACCATTGCAGCAAGTGAGATCTTCATACACTTTGGAATCTCGCAGCCAAGACGGTTATTTGGTCTGTCAGCATGATCTGTGTGCTGCCATCAATGCAGAAGCCAAATTCCTGGGCACGGCCAACACAAATATTCGGAACCGGTATAGAGCTAATGTATCGATGACGGTACTGACACAGACCCTGCAGGAACCTTCCTACGCATCGCTGTGGTCGTATCAGCAACAGCTGGTCGAGGACATGCCACATCTCGGTCACTCAGAACCGGATTGGTTGTCGGCGGACACCATGAGTGCTCTAGTACGGTATTCGGTGAAACTCAATTGTTGGAGCTGTGCGGATAACGTCAATCAATCGCACACCTATATTTTAATGCCGAATGAGTCTCGGAAATTTTACGACGACCTCGAGAAAGAACATGACAGCGACTGGGGCTTCCTAGAGAGCTATACAGTCGTACGAGCTGTCCTTCTTGACAATGTTACCTTGCAATGGATCGTCATAACTATAGATTGCAACGCAGGAGAGATGAGGCTTGAGGTTGCCATGGGGTCGATTCGAAGCACGATCATAGCAGTACTACAGAGATGGGGCCACAAACTTCATCATGGGAAAGCTTGGTCAGTACTTGTTTTGGGAAAAGAGCTGTGCTCGGATGTGGCGCATCATGCTCTAATGGCTTGGGCGGCGCTGTTGGAGCCAGCTAAACACACTCGCTTCACGGGGGAAGCAGCCTCACTCATTCGCCTATGTGCTCTGACCATTATTCAGGATGGCACCCTCCCGCATTCAACGATCACGGCATTATCACCACTCTCAACACCGGTAGAATGGACCCCCCCGCCAGTGCGGAAATTGGTGATACCCACGAAAAAGAAGTTACTTCAGACTAAGCTTAGGAGAAGCCGGAATAATCCCCCGCAAATGCCTTCTCATGACGACCAAGCGTCCTTGCCGATATGGCGGACGCCTGGGTGCCCCCTTGAGCCTGCAGATCATGGCGATTGGTGGCCTGCCTACTACAGGGAGCACAGATCTACCCGGGTCGTGAGTTTGAATGTAGGTCCAGTCGGCCTGCGAAATGCCATGCACACGATGGAACGCATTATCCGCACAAACAGCCCGGGTATCGTGCTACTGCAAGATTGTCGAGTGCGGGAGATCGACAAGGACACCATGCTGAGGACTGTTGGGGCCGCATTTCCGGAATACAGCTTCGCACTCGCATGCCGCACGCAGCAGGCGCACAGGATGCGCCGTGCACCCAACCGTGGCAAGCACCACACCCGGTACTACCCGATATCGGTCGCTATCATGGTACACAGGAGCTGTGGTACCATGACCATCCAGAAAGGCTCGGATGGCACCCCCTCGAGACACCAAGGAAGGATGCTCACAGCCTGTGTCACACCTACGGTCAAAGGGGCCAAAGCCTTTCACGCAACTTCCTATTACGCGCCGACAGCGGAGGCCTCGGAGGAACAGGTCTCCTGCTTTACCGCCCTTGGCCACCGTTTACGCTCTTCCATCTCTAGGGGCTATGTACACATTGTAGGCGGGGACTATAATGCATCTCTGTTCCCCGACACCCGATGTGGCTATACCGACTCCGCTTACAAACGGAAACTCGCTGCGGCAGATCGTCGGTTTAGACGCTTTGTCACACAAGACATATTTCTGAACAGATGGTGGGGAGCGGACGTGCAGCACGGCCTTTTCTCTTGGCGAGGCGGCCAAGGTTCAAAACGTGCGAGATTAGATGAGATACTTGTCTTGAACCCCACAATGCTGGACCCCGACCCTTGCATCCGCAAAGCCCTTGGGAAAGGCTACACACTACGGACGTGGCATCATGGGCATGCACGACTAGACCATGCCGCAATTCTCGCAGATGTCACCTGCAAACTAGTCCCGCCACCATCGTCGGCAAGCATGCGTGTCAGGACCAGAGAAATCATAGACCACAAAGCCTGGTCTGCTCAAGTCGACCACTGGCGCGAACGAGTGTCACGGTGCAGCCGGGAGTCAGCGATGTTAGAGGACCCTCTCCGGGAGGTGATGCGATGGACGCAAATTGCTATTGACGCGGCTCCTAAGCGTGTCACGACAGCACAACATCGCAGACGCCCTCCAGCAGAGAGCAGCCTTCAGAAGAGCATCCACAAGCAGATCCAGACGTTGGAGAGGGAGGTCTTGGCATTGCCAGCTTACGCTGTTCCGCCCACGCGCCCAACACTTTCGCTGGCAGCCATCGGGCGATGGAAGCCTCCACCCCAGATCCCGCCCATCGCCCTCCCTCCCGCGCCTTGGACACACCACGAACGTACAAACTTGCTTCAAACGCTTCAAACCGGCATTAGTCTTCGTCGACAGCTTCTTTCAACGATCAACCGGCAACAATGTCGGGAGCGCTTGCAGCGCTTCAAAGCCCTCAAACGCAAGCGCATGGACACGCCGAAGTCAAAAGAGGTGAAAACGCTGCTAGGCCAGCAGTTAGCGCCCATGCAGGGTACTCAGGCCAAAGCATCTCGTGCTCTGAAGAAGAGGCATCCGGACACCATCCATGCCTGCATAGCCTGTGACAAGCTACACAACTGGCTCAGACCGATCCTGGGCCCCGGTATTGCGAAGTGTATAGCCTCCGCAGCAGCCCAGCGTCAAGCCGATCATGACGAGCCATCAACACTCTGGTCCTCTCGAGACACTTTATTGGACATTCGCAGCAGATCAGCTTCTGAGTGGAGTATACGTCTTCGACCTATATCTCGCATTACGGATTTCTTAGAGGCGTTACCCCAACTATCGGACGGTGAGCATATCCGAATCTCAGCGTCTCCCGACAACGCTTCTTTAGACTGCGCTGATGGACTGTGCAACGAAGAGACCTTTTTCACCATTAACGCGATGAATCACATGTCTGTTTGCAGATATTTCCCAAAGTGCAGAGGAGCGGCACAGGACCTTATCCCCATCACCAAGGTGGCCAATAACCACCGCACGGTTAAATTTTTCTGTCAAATCTGTCATACGGTTTCTGACGCGATATGTGAACGAGACCTGGACCCGTGTCCGGTTCCGACAGATTTGCTAACCTGCGACGGCCTCGACCCCTCACGGCCGACCCTGACGGCACCTTTGACTTGGGTGGACTTTGAACAGTACCTACAGCGGAGACCCAAACAAAAGGCGCCAGGGGAGGAAATTTGCGATGTGGGAGGCGTGACTTATGAAAGATGGCAGGATGGGCCCCCCGGGATGAAGATTGCCCTCTTCAATGCTGTGAAGGCCGTAACTTCGGGTCGCCGAGCTCCGGTGGAGTGGGAAGGCGCTATCGTCAAGCTGCTCCCGAAGAAAGAGTCTGAAGGGCATGTGCTGGAAAGCAATAGGCCAATATGTCTGATGGCCACGGCAATGAAGCTAGTCACTGGCATATGGGCATATCGGCTGTTGAAAGCTGCGGAACACCGAGGGGTCATTGAGAATGCGCAAGAGGGCAACAGACCAGTGCGCTCTACTCGTCGGCAGGTCACCAGACTCATCCAGTGCCTGGAAGCGACGCGGAGCCGTCAAGGATCAGCGGTCGTTGCCTTCCTGGACATCGAAAACTTCTTCAATTCGATCAGCCTGCCGGCCTTGTTCTTCCTGTTGAGAAAGATTGGCATGGCCAGGGCAGATATAGCAGCATTACAACAATACTACGGTACAGCCTACATGACCATCGTACACGGAGACGGCACCAAGTCTGCACGTATACCGCTACGTCGTGGCCTGCGTCAGGGCTGCCCACTATCTCCTATTCTAGGTAGCTTTGTGGTCAATGCCCTAATCCGTTGGATCGAAGACCACGGGGGGGGGCTTCACCACCCTAGCGGCGTTGAAACCTCTGTGGCTGCGTTCTGTGATGACCTCACACTGACGACGGAAGACGTCGCCGCCATGAAAGGCCTCTTCCAGAGGGTATACGACTATTGCCAGTGGGCCGGCGTGAACATCAATTTGAACAAATCAGAGGTCACTGGGTTTAATTTCCGCTCGAGGACGGCCATCAACACCTCCTCCCTCGCGTTTGGTCATGGCGGCCCCAAACATATTCGACCGGAGGATCCCGTACGGTACCTGGGCATACGCATCCGACTTACACTTGACATGTCGGCCGAGCGAGACCACATAATCGGGAAAGCGAAACAATGGGTCCAAGCACTTCATCGGCACCCCTACAACCCAAGACAGATAGCCTGGGTCATACAGTCGGCACTTCTGTCTACCATTCGATATTCTGCAGCACTAGCGCAATGGGACGACGAGTCGCTGCAACAGTTGGAGAAAGTTATGTGGCAGGTACAGCGAGAAGCATGGCGCCTGCCGCAAAGTTGCCCTAATCTAGTCTTCTGGGCGAGTGGCTACGACGGGGCATTCACGAACACCAAGCTCAAGCCATTAGTCATTAAAGAGGAAACGGCACTTGTGCAGCAGTGTCTGACTCTCGAAGATGATGTTGCCAAGATTATGAGACATGAGTTGCAAGACACCATCATAAGCTGGGGTGCTTCCTCTCTAGCGGAAGCCTCCAAAGAGTGCCGTTGGCACCAGCTAGACGACAAAGCAGAGCCGTATCGCGCAGGCACCATCGTTGGTCGCTGGTTAGAACATGTGAGCCTTCACGTCTCGGTAGCTTGGGAACGGGCCGAATTGCACACAGACAGCCCGCTACAACTGGACTGTCCGGGCCTGGCACAGTTACTACCCATTTCGGACGAGCAGTCCGATGTTCCACAGGAGTGGAAGGAAGCTAAGCGCCTCCTTCAAAGGATGACTCGGCTCGGGTTGACAAGGGTGAAGGACATTCTCGACGGTCACACCATAGCATTACCGCCGAACTTAACGAGGATCGGCGACAGTGGCCGTGGCGTCCTCATCCAGGCGGCATCAAAGGTCGGCTACGCTGTAAGCTGGGTTGACGAAGAGAGTCGAGTACGCGAACTACGGGTACCGTACCAGATACGTCCTGGTGATTCTGGCTCGGCACTAATAGGCGGACGCGTACGCTCGACAGTACGGAGAACCACGCACGAAGGGGTGATCGTAGCTTATGATGCACCCACGGATGCATACACCATACAATTCCAAGATTTCACCACGCAGTCGTGGACGCTCCAGCACGTTCAGCGGCACTGGTTACCAGATAACCTTAATGATACATGGACGGAGGAAGACAGAGCAACGCTTCGCTCTAGAATCCTGGGTGTATGGGCGCAAACAACGTCATCTGACGTTATGGTAACAAGGACACCTCACCCCACTCTACTCTCCAACACTCCGTGGACAAAGCGTGCTGTCTGGTTCACGTGTAGGATGCTTTGGGATTTCCCACCAGGATTCCGAGAGTTTTTAACCACTACTGGCAGACAAAATGATATCCGACTAGCGGCAGATCTTTGCAAATGCAAGGCCATCTTTTGGGCACCGAAGTCCACATGGCTATGGAAATCATCTTCAGTGTCAAATCGCGCGGGTTGGATGGTACTGGCAGAATCTTACCGAGTGGAGAAAGGCGAAGTCTTACTAACGGTGCGAAGTCTACACCAGGATGAGCATCACCGCAATGGCGACATTCGGGTGTCATCAAAGGAGAACGGTCCGTCTATTCGGCAGCTCATCCTTGACCACAGCCGGCGGGCGGGACTCACAATCGTGCTGTCGGAAGAGGAACTGGGCGACCCGACACAATATGACGGTACGGCTTCGCTACTGCAGCAGGCCAGCATCGCCGAGACGTCGCCACCATCACGGAACTTTCGGAGCGTGAAGCGCAATAGAACCACAGCACAGGAAACACCTCTGATCGCTTGTGAGTTTGACTTCTCAGCCTTGAAACCAATAACTACCAGATGGCCTTGCAACCAAGACCATGTTTCGGTCACATGCCGCAAGGGACAAGCGCGCATCATCGAGGCGCCTGTAACTCTGACCACGGCGCAAACGGGCAGAGGGCATTCAAGAAGCGTGAACACCAAAAGAAGTCGACCACTCACTAAAGCCAACGCTTTCCCTCTCGACGAATCTAGGTGGGCCCTCCTCCAACTGGAAACGCCTAGCGGAGACGTGATACAACACTGGATGCAATCGTGGCAAGCACTTACAGCATGGGAAAAGAACGGGGGCAGAACGATTCACTGGTCCATCTCCACCGCTCTGGCCCGGTACTTCAATCTTGATGCAATCATCGGCGGTTGGAACCTAACAGCAGACCCATCGTACCCCCTTTTTTACCCGGTCGGATATCCTATCCCAACAGGCACACGTGCTTTCGTACCTCTATATCAGTACAACGAATCAGACATACCAATGGACTGGCTTAACAACCCCGAGTCCATGTGGGTCGTTATGGTGCACCCAACGCAGCTCCGAGGCAACCTCAAGCGGCTGATTCAAAAGGCAAAATGCGTCGCCTGCATTAGTAAAGGGGAGGTGGTGTGTCTGAAAAAGGGCTGGTGGACCACTGGAGAGCTCAAACCAATACAGGCCAAAAGTGATGTTGAAATCTGGTGCAGCAGCAATATGCATAACGATGACTTCCAGATGCCTTCCCCGATGCTCTGGGTGCCGGTGCCGTCCGACACGAACATCCGTCTCACCACATACCTCCAGAGAATGCCTGGATCTCAACATCTCTCAGGTAGCATCCCGGTTGCAGCTACAGACGGTGCATACCGGAGAGCACGAGACGGCAACATCTTATCGCCAATGGGCGCCGGTGTCACTTGGAAAGACCAGGCACACCCCGACATATCGGTGTGTGTGAAAGGAAATTACGCCACTAGCACCCGTGCCGAATTGGCGGCGATAGCGCTGGCGCTCCAACAGGCGAACATCACGGAGACTGTCATACTTCTGGTAGACAGCACAGCCGCGCTGAGACGCATTGCTCGATTTAAAAGTCGTGACTTTCGCCCAGACTGGGAGTCTTGTAAAGACCTTGATATCATGAGGGTCATCCTCGACATCATTCGTGACAGGCAAGCCGTTGGGTCCCAAACTCTCTTTGTTAAGGTACACGGCCATAGTGCTCACCCGTTGCATACGGTGGCGGACACACTGGCCGTACAAGGCACTGAAGCAGAGGAGGAATCCTTCGCAACTACTTCACCACGAGGCTTGCTCGTCTCGGGTATAGCGGGCCGAACAACATGGACAGAATGGGGACGACAAGCCCAGCGTTATGTGACGCAGGAAATAACTAAAGAAGCATGGGCCCGGCGGAAAAAAGGGACGCACATGGAATGCTTCTTGAGCCAGGAAAATGCAGGCAGGGCTTTGCTCGGACGCGCGCTCAGAAATACATGGGATTGGGCGGTGCGATGTTGGATCCTTAGCATCACACCTGGCATGATTCTGCGCTCTCAGGGACAGGTCAATACGAAACTCTGCTCGTGTGACGGTCGCAGCAAAGAAACATTTCACCATGTCCAACTAAGCTGTCTCCTCTCGCACCGCCGAGCGTTAAGGCAGACAGCTCACAACAATATCGCAAAGCTGTTCGAGAGAACTTTTTCTCATGTGAAAACGGGTCAGCGATTCTGGGTCTGGGACAAGTCGATTGCCACTCTGCTCACGGACCTACATCATCATGAGCGGTTCAAGCACGCGCTAAATGCGGTGGACACACCAGCAGCGCTCAGAGCTTGGACCAAGGCATGGCGTTCTAAAACGGCGCCCACCTCGACCCACCTCTCGACCCTAGGACGACAGCGTGACCCTCATCGATTGATACAACACCTTGAACCCCACATTGAAAGGCAGCGGCCAGACGGTATAGGCGTGGACCTAAAAGACCGCCGAGTGTTCGTCATCGAATTTGTGCGAACTGACGACAGTCCCGACGCGCTACGCCAGGCGCTCGTACGTAAGAACGCAAAATACCAACCTCTCACTCTACAGCTTCGGGCCGTCCTGCCAAATTACAGCGTGGAACTGCTCACGTTCGTTATAGGGGTACGAGGTTCCATCAACGAACACCTATGGCGCAGGAACCTCTTCATCATTGGGCTCACACCGGAAACGCAAGACACTCTCATACAGGAGTGCATGCGAGCTACTGTGGAAGGGACTTACGCAGTTTGGCGGGCAGACGCGAACACAAAATAGGGACGGCGACCCAAGGCATGGGAAGGGCCTTTGGGGACGGAAAAAAAAAAAAGAGAGAGAAAGGGTTTTTGGCAGTTATAAACTCTCCCTTTTTTTTTCTCCGGTCTTAGCGACCTCGTGGGTGCAACTGGAGAGACTTCTGCGCGGACCCCGCCGGTCACCGACCGCTTTCCAGCCCCACGCTCTTCTACCCATACCTCGTCCCCGATCATGCCGCAGCACCCGACCAGCCCGCCCTCGGATTGTGCCTCTACGCACTCTGTGAGCACCGATGCTGACATAAGAACTTACGGTCATACCGTTTTGATGGTAAATAGGCCTTCTCTGGAGAAATACAATTTTGAGGACAGCGGACCTGCAAAGGTCGCAGACT
>Ga0114967_10003761_pt1 | contig 12395 bp, 14 predicted proteins | sample M_130628_MF_Meta_FD_92639 | JGI IMG/M metagenome (GOLD analysis project Ga0114967, IMG submission 92639) | Freshwater microbial communities from Lake Montjoie, Canada to study carbon cycling - M_130628_MF_MetaG | ecosystem: Environmental > Aquatic > Freshwater > Lake | place: Lake Montjoie... | reverse complement strand
AAGGAGAAATCAAAATAAAGAGTTAGTAGCTCAGTTAAAATTAAAAGAAGAGGCCTTTGCCATTGAACAAAAAAAGTTTGAGGAGAATAAGAAGAAAGAAAATGATTTATTTAAAGAGCGTTTAGACAAGGCAACAGCGCTAGCTCAACAAACGATGGAAATAGACATTCGTAAAAAAATGGAGGAAGAGCAAAAAGCGAAAATTGATTTTTACATCAAACAACAAGCTGAAAATGAAGAAAAGCTAAAATCTTTGCAAAACAAAGAACTGGAAGTTTTGAAATTAAATAAATTGTTGAAAGATCAAGAAGCAGCAACCGTTCATTTGTTAGACAAACAAAAATTTGAATTAGAAATTCAATTGAGGGATAAGATTACAGAAGATTTGCAAAAAACTGCGGAACAAAAATATGAATTCAAATTAAAAGAGTTAGAGCAAAAACTTTCGCAACAAACCAAATTAATTGACGAACAAAAACGTAAAATGGAGCAGGGTAGTATGGAGCAACAAGGCGAAATACAAGAAAATATGGTGAAAGAAAAACTGACTTCCTTGTTTCCTTTTGATGAAATTACAGATGTAGCTAAAGGTAAAAAAGGAGCCGATATCATTCAAACCATCAGAAACAGTAATGGAGTTGTTTGCGGTCAAATCATTTATGAAAGTAAAAATACCAAAAACTGGAGCAATGAATGGGCCGAAAAATTACAAGGAGATGTGAGAGAACAAAAAGCAGATATGGGGGTATTGATTTCGCAAGTTTTGCCAAAACATATTAAAAATATTGGCAAAGAAAAATCTATCTGGATTTGCAGTTATGCCGAGTTTGAAGGGGTAGCAGCCATGCTCAGAGAAGCAGTCATTGCAGTGTTCGAATCAAAACAAAGCCAAGAAAACAAAGGCGATAAAATGATTCAGTTGTATGATTATTTAAATGGAAATGATTTCAAACAAAAATGGGAAGCAATTTTGATCGGCTTTGGCAACATGAAGAAATCGATCGATAAACAGCGAATATTTTATAATAATACATTGGCAGAACAAGAACAAATTGCCAACAGCATCATCATCAATGCCAATAATTTCTTAGGAAGTATAAAAGGAATTTCTGGTAGTAGTATGGATGAAATGAGTATGTTGGAATAATTTTAATCTTATAAAAAAGGTTTATTGTTTTTGTCTCTCAATGGAGTACGCAATCAAAATATATATGGTAATAAATAGACCACAAGTGATTATGTATGTGGGTTGAGAAAATTTTATAATACAACTAACCATATTTAGGATTATTCCTATAATGAAAAAGACAATAGAAATTGTTTTAATATTGATAGTTGTTTTAGGCTCAGTAAATTTTGCAGCAAATACACCTAGCCCTGTTATCATTAAAAAAATAAATGAGCCTATTGTATGCATGATTTTTGTTGACATGGTTGCACAACTATAAAAAGCATAAGCAATCAATAAGCATAATAAGGTTGTAATTCCAGCGTAAATTTTGTCTAGTTTCATTTTGTTCTTTTAAATAGTTGGCGGTGGGGGTGGAACGGTTGAAAACAATTGTGCAATTTCAGGTATTTGATCAGCCAATTCCCAGGCTGTCATTCCTTCTTTCCACACATGATGCTCTTTGGTAAATTGACCAGTTGCAATCAGTTGTTTTAATTGATCAATGGCAAATTGTCCTCCTTTTTGACCATTCAATGCAATATGAAATTGAACATTGGGCAAAGGGGGTGGAGTCTGATTGATTGAATTCATCATGCCACTCATTTGATTTCCTACAACACTGCCCATCATCATTCCTGTCATTACACCAGACATATTCATGCCTCCTTCCATATTTCCCATAGCACCTAAGCTTTCTAATGCAGTCGTAAGGATTTCTGTTTGTTGATTGAGTTGATGGACTGTAAAATTTTTACCCTCTACCTGCATTTCGGCATCTTTTCTCTGAATACGCATCGTATCATCAAGATTTGTAATATCAATATTGGTTTGCGCTTCTACAAAAATAGTTTGTTGGTCGGCTGTAGACTTTTTTAATTGCTGATAATGCGGATGTTCTTTATCAAGTTCAATCGCTCCAATATCAACTCGTTTTAAATTAATCCCAAAATCAGTATTAAATTCATTGGCTAATTTTGATTGAATGAGGTTACTCATTTCGTCCAGTTTTCTTTCTATTTACATTACATGAATGCCAGCCTCTGAAGGTATATTCAAAACAACTGATTTTGCCTTTCGGATAAAAAAATCTTTCTAGAAAAAATAATCAGTGAAAATCACTTGTAAACTTATATAATCCTCCTCATATAGCCAAATCTTCAATCCTGGTTTTAAAATTCTTCACTACAAGTTTCTGCGAGGAAAAAAAGGAGGTTTAAATAGGTAGATTTTTTAATGCTTTTGCAAAATATTTTTCTTCCACAATTTAATCGCATAATCTTTAAATGCTTTTGGCGCTTTGAGGAACTCTTTATCAAACGTATATTGACCCCCATCGTTATCACTAAGATCCATTTTGTTCAATCCACGCATTGCATATTTCTGGTTACCATGATACATAATGATTTTCATATGATCTGGACTAGCATCTCCATGACAATCAATGATATACATAATCCAAATCTCTGCAATTCCATCATTATTTAAATCAGTTACACTGAGCGTATTATTTATAAATTCATTTTGTACATCTGATAGGCAACCACTAACATAATCATAAATTTTCCATACAAATTTGGGTTTATTATTAATTAATAAATAATGATAAGCGTAAATTTCGAATCTATAATCTTCCTTTTGAGCAAAATTATTTAGTACACTTTTTGTTTCATTTGTTATAACCAAATTTTTTCCTAGACCATCTTCCCATGTTATAGCATCTATTATTTTTCCAGTATACTTTATCTCTTTAGGTATGCTTTCTATTTTTAGTTTTGTAGTTGTATATTTTTTCTGTCCATGTAGAAAAACAGACTGAATAAATAGTAAAATAAGTAGAATTGTTTTTAGCATGTGTTTCATTATATCTGTATTAATTTGTTAAAGGAGAATGATTATATAATTAAATTTCTTTATAAAGTTGTTATAGAAAGCTATAGTTTAAAAATTTTTGAAAAATGTGAAATCTTGAAAAAAGATAATATTTCAAAGAGTTTATTATTATAATGATAATTCAAATATTGTCTATTTATTTTACTAAAATTTCACCGGAATAATTATTAAAATAGACGTATTCTCTATGATTTATTTTTCCAGATGGAATATTTTCATTTTGAATAATTTTTTTTAAAAGATCATCGCTATCAGAGTATTTATTTTTTGTTATGCCTATTTTGTTTTCATGAAACTTGTTTTGTTCAAAACGATATTGAAGAATATCATATCTATGATCTTCAAAATGTGATTCCGTCAATAGTTCACCATTATGACCTTTATATGAACCCCAAATGCCTTTAAAAATGTATATTTCATTGTCATTTTTATTAAAATAAATACAATCCAATTCACAACTATTAAAAATTTTTTCTATGGCAATTTTTCCATCTACAATAGAAACTATACTAGTATTTGAAGTAAAACCCGAACCTCCACCAGAATTCATCCAGTGTAAGTACAACTTACCTTTTTTTGATAAATTACCACATTGTTTCACGAAGTGTGGTTTAGAATCATCAAATTTTTTAACGTAAGCAATTTTTCCTGTCTCATCACTGTATATGACTATAGTTTTTAGAATATAATCAGCAATTTCAGGATCAGGTTCCCTATTTTTTCCTAAATACTCTTCAGATTTATCACTCAAAATTTTTATTTTGAATGATTTTCCATCAATTAAAACATCAGTGTAAACTGTATCTATATTGAAAATGTATTCATTTTTATAGTAATCTTCAATCATGGACGTATTAGAAGAATTACTGTCTAACAGTGAATCACTTTCGGCTCCTTTATTTTTAGAAATATTTTTTTCATTGCTGCAATTACTAAAGACTGCAATTAATAAAAATGTCAAACCTAAAATATTCCATTTTATATTCATGATTATATTATTAATAATATTTAAATAAAAAGAAAACTAGATTATTCCATACTGAAACAACTTTTTTCATTGAAATCAGTAAAATAATTATCTTTATTTAAGGAAATATTCTTGCGTATCTGCTGCAACATCCACTTAGAATAGTTAGAAAATTGTGTATCATTTGTATCAGAACTTAGCTTGAATTCTAACATCTGTTCTGCAATAACGATATACACATATTCCCCATTCACTTCACCAGTAGCCCAATATAGATTATCTTTTGTTTTCCTAAATTTTATCTGATAATTACAACCTTCTTCAATAACATCTACAACTTCTTGTCCTGATATTCCTTCATGACCCCATGGATAAGATTTAAAGGTAAAAGTACCATCAGTGAAGAAACTTTCATTGGGATGTCCTTTACCTAAAATACATTTAAAATTTTTGGGTAATTTTATTTGAGAGTTTGAATTTAAAGATGCCATTATTAAAATAACACTAAGAATTAGTAACTTTTTTATCATATTTTGTTTTGTTTTGTACACTAGAATGTAAAATAAGAAAATTTAGTGATTAATTAATTTAGCCTATTTTATTTTTTAAATTTATTTTTCAGTTTATAACATTGAGCAATAAGTTCTTTACCTGCAATTGAGTTATTTCCATTATTGAGGTTTTTTTCTTTTTTTTCATTGTCAAGCCATAGAAAAAGCTTTCCATTGTTAAAATAGTACCTATCTTCTTTAATAGCTGTTTTGTCATGGTCAAAGGCTTCGTCGTCTCCATTTTCCTTAGCTCTTTTTTCATCCCAATAAATAGGCCGGTTATAATTAAATTCTTGTTCAAATGCGAATATTAATTTACCATAATTAAAGTAGTAATCAATTTGATGCTTTCCAATCTCTCCATACGAAATTACTTCTATCAGTTTTAACTCTTTATTGTTGCAGTATGCAATTGCTACTGCGCCTTCTGTATATTCATCAAAAAAATCAATCATTGTCGTATCGTATGAGTCAATATTATTTCTTATCTCAGTGTATTTAGAGCGAATATCTTTGACCAAAGAGTTTTTGTCTTGAGCAAATAGACAGTTACTTGTCAGTAAAAATAAAATCGATATGTTTATTAGTCTCGTCAATATTATTGGAGTTTTGTACCAAGTAAAATACCTTCTTTTTATTTGCCCCAAATGGAGTATAAACTGATATAAGTTACTTTTTTTATTTAGTTAAATTCTAGTTTCTAAGTATTTTAATTGAAAATGATTTTTATTCCTTATCATAAAATAGAATTTAGTTTGATCTTTTGGTTTGATAAAAAAGGCTTTTAAGTTCATATTATCTTATACTGTCAGCAATTTCCGGATCTATACTTCCTGATATAGAGTCATTAGCAGGGGGGTGTAATTCATTGGTCGAATCTATAAACATTTCAGGAGCTGGAACCATACCTGTTAATGTTTCTGGATTTGTTGTAGGAGTATTGCATCCAACAACAGTCATGCAAAAAATAATTAATGAAAGCGCCAAGACTTTTAAATATGGAGTTTTTATTTCTGCGTCTGTTTGCAAATATAAATCTACAAGAAACTGATGATGTTTAGGTCTTTTTACAGCTGCTTGTAGTGATTTAAAATGTCCGCACACATGTTCATTTTTAGTTAGTAGATACATTTTAATTTCTTCTACTTCCCATGAAGTAAAATCAATAACTGTCTTATTGCAAGATCCGCAATATTTACCATTATTGTGATTGGTCATTTTATTCCAATCTTTATTACAAGGATTTGAAACTATAATTTTCGAATTTTCCATATGATTTTTTTTATATTACGGATTATTTGTTAGTACCTGATAATTTTGTCTAGTTCTAATTATTTTTTATTATGCATTGAATTTTTAATCAAAACTAAGACAATATTTTTTCTGTACAATGCCAGATATGCTACATTTTACTTTTTTTTCAAAAAAACATTGAAAATTTTGTTGATTTTTGTTCAATTGGTTTTCATACAGAGGTTTACTGCCTTCTTAGCAGTAGTAAATCGCTTACAGCGGCTGCTAAATTTTTAAAAATGGGTAATGCATTGGAGTAAAAAATTACAGCTACTTATTCTTTAGGCCCCCATATAGTTTTTCCAGTTACAAGATTAAATTTGCCACGAACCCAATAGCGACCACCACCATCATAATAACCACTTGTACCTACTTCAGCAATGTTATTTTTGATAGTAATAAAGACAAATGGAAATTCTTTTTCTTTCTGTGTCGATAAATTATATATATAAGACATTCCATTGGGTCCAGCACTTAATTGACGACTATATACAACCTTTGTTTCAAGTAAATGAAATGTTTCATAACCATCATCTTCGGAAACAAAACGAAGAGCAATACATTTGCTTGATATAGTGATTTCGGGTTTTACTCCATTTACTTTAAACAGTAGTTTATCTATAAATGATTTTGTTGCTTTGGTTTCATAATATTTCATCGTATTAAAATTAGCACTTTTTAGTGCATTCGAATCAAGTGGAAAATCACATCCTATTGTTTCCCAAAGCCATTTGTTTAATATCTCTGCCTGCATATTAAATTTAGAAGAAATATGAGTATTAATTTCAGTTTCTTTTTTTTGAGGAGATTTTGATTTAACTTTAGTGGGATTCAATGAATCTTTTTTAACTTGTAATTCTTTTTCTTTTAATAATTGTTCCTTTTCCTTATTGTTGGTTTGGTCACATGAAAGAACGAAAATCGAAATTGACAGAATTAAAATGAAATGTCGCATAAAATTGGTTTAAGGTTTAAAGTAATTAGGTATTCATGAATAAGATTGCTAATGTCTATTTGTAAAAGTTTTCGTTATTTGTAAACAAAACTAACAAACTAAATCCAACAAAAGAAGCATAAAAAAAGCATGCGTTTATGCATTGTATTTTTGGGATTTCGATAAATTGTTGAGTGCCTTTACTTTACGAAAGCATAAAAGGCAAAGCCTTTTGAGAACATAGTACTTACGAAGGAAATATCCTTCGTAGAACTGGAGTAGTATGGATGAAATGAGGATGTTGGAATAATTTAAAAAAAAAACATCTCTGTTGAGATGTTTTTTTGTGTTGTAGTCAACGTTCTTTTTAAAAATTCTACACTATTTTTTATATCTAATGGATGTATTATTTATTCTATTTTCATTATTTTATGAACAGTAAGCTTGCCATCAATATCGGTAATAATTAGGTAATATAATCCGGTTTGTAATGTAGTGATATTGACTTCAAAATTATTCGGGGAGTCTATGCTAGCCGAAAGTTGATTTTGTCCGAATACATTTACCAAACTTATTTTCGTACCCACTTTTCCTCCTTTGATATAAAAAATATCTCTTGTTGGATTCGGATAAATAAGCCATGATGCTGGATTGTATGGTACAATTCCGGTTGTACAATTATAAGACAATGATTGAAGATCTGAATTTATTTTTAACCAACGTTCTTTTACAAATGTTTTCAGACCAGGTACATTGTCAAAACTTCCACCAAATATTTGATATCCATACTGCACCCCTGCATCAAATTGAGCGTTCGTTGGCATCTTTCTGTTATCTGCATAAACAGCCGTTTTTATTTGATTATAAAAAAAGCCAATTTTATTGTTTAGGGTTAAGGTATCACAATACACATTTTTAAGTAAACACATCGCATCTAAGTACGTTTTTTTAAGTTGGGGTATGTCATTTAATTTGTCAAAAGGGCATTTAGTAGAAATTAAAGAAGGAATTATCTCTAGCGTATTTGGATTGTAATTGCTTGTTCCCCATAAACCAAAAGAAGCATTAAAATCCCAAGGAATTATTTGGAACCTTTTTTCCAATAAGCTATCAAAAAGATAGAGTTGATTGCCATTGTATTGTAAAAAAGAATCAAAATTCAACAAATAAGTATTCATGGCTTGATATTTAAAAAAATCAGAGATATTGATATAGTTTGGTATGGTATCAAGATATTGATTTACAGGTGTATTCGTTAATTTTTCTGTTAGTATTTGCAAGTGAGGCCAAGTGGGTGCTGGATTGCCATTATCAACCGACCAGTAAACTGGGGATTGATTAAAAACACAGGGTGACCCTAGATCAAATGTTTCATATACTTCTGAGTCTTTATTACCAAAATCTCTTTTATAAAGCTCGTCTTTTGCTTCTATTAATGTATACAAACCCCAGTATACATTGTTGATATATACTTTTGAAAATGCTGTTCGCAGAGAATGCAGTCCCATTAGTTTGCATATATCATAGGTCAGTTTTTCTCTCATAAGAGAGGGATCTTCATAGCTATTGTGTAAATAAAATTTCTTGATACCATCATATTTTTTTCCACTCACAAATTGATTCAAGTCTACTTTCAAAGGTTTTTTATTATTTGGATAACTCCATGATATATTCCCTTTTGTAGTAGCTCCTATACTATCTATCACAGTTCCGTCTATACTTATTTTACAAGCAGAATACACTCCTTTATTGGTAGATAAAAAAAAGGTTGCAGTATCTATATTGTCAAATCTGATTTCATGAAGGATCGCATCTCCAAAAAATACATTCCCTGTTTGTGCATTGATAATAGATACGTAAATCAATGCAAGAATTGTTAAAAGTGTTTTTTTCATATTTCATCGTTTATTGATTACACGAATGCAAAGTAGTTGCTAAGCTTGCCTAGCGAACTACTCCGCACCCTTTAATTTTCAGACTATTGATGCCAAGTAAAATCAAATGAATTACCCACATCAAACATAAAATACAGCCCTAAAAATTATTGTTTTACAATTTTCTTATTGAAAGTCATTCCATTGGTGGCTATGATTTGAATTGAATAGACTCCTGTAGGTAAATGTTCTAGATGAAGGGTATTCGAACTGTTTTCATTTTGAAACACAATCTGACCGAAGCTATTGAAAATCGTACAACTAAATGGATTGCCATCCAATCCTTCAATTTGCATCCTATCTGAAATCGGATTAGGGAAAATCTGGATTGACTTTGTAACTATTTCTTGATTTGAATTGGGAGTCGCAGTAGTTTGACCTGCTAAGATTTGTGTATTGGGAGTCGCATGATAAGCATACGATTTCACGATTATTTTTCTCGCATTTCCTACACTTTGGAAATTAACAAGCACCCAGCCATAATGTACATTCGTGCCTATTTTAAATTTGACACCCACATATCGATCGCCTAAATTTAAAAAGTTTTGGCTGACTGTCGTTTCTCCTATGAATGGTTCAGGTGTACTTACGCCCCAAGTAAGTGAACTATTGATCACATCATTCAGTTGCAAGGGTTTAATAAATCTACCCCCATATAAATTGGTTGTAGTTCCATTCAATGCAATTTCACAATTAGTGCCATAGGTCATGTGCATAAACCAGGCAGAAGACCAATCATCCCAACGAAATTTATATTCAATGGTAGCGTTGTTGTCAAAGTCAATGGGGCATAAATTAGAAGCCGCACCTATTGTTGAGCTCATGGTACTTTCACAATCTGGATTAATGTTTGTGTAGTTGATTTGAGCGTTTGTTGAGCCCCAAATTGTTAAAAGGCTCAAGATGACTGTAAATTTTTTTTGTAACTTTTTCATTATTTAGTAGTAGATTATTTTTGCCTACTCTATGTAGTTTTCGGCATCCCTATTTTTTAAGACGGAAATAAATATTGAATCGTTGGCAATTATAAATTAGTTGTAAACTGCGTGTTTCCAAAAACTATAATCTCCTTTTTTTTGCTTTTCCTTTTTTAGGCATAATAACGCTGAGTTCTTTTACCGCTTCTTGCGCACCCAATACATTTTGGATGGCTGCCGATTGACAATGTTTATAAAAATCCAAAGCCGAGCGAATACTTTCTTGTTCAAATGCTATTGTAGTATCTTTAATAGCTTGTTGCAATTTGTTTATTTGCACCAAAAGATCACTCATCGTTTCAAAATCTCGCACATCTTTTTCAAATTCTGTTTGATTAAAATAGGTGGGCAATATGTGCGGATTTTGTTTGGCTAGCTCAACGGCTCTCGATAAAAACGCAGAAGATTTAGTGCCTAATCGTAAATATTTCTTTTTCTCTACAGGGGTTAATTGTACCAGAAAACTCATATTGAGCTCCATATCCGATAAAAAATTGAGGAGGGTTTGGCGAAGATTATCGTCTATGCCAATAGACAAATTTGCATAGGGCATGGTAGTAGGTTATTTTTTCAATACAAATATACTGAAAAATTAATCGAGTCGATTAATGTAATTGCAAAACTTTGCAAAACTTTAATGCAACCGATTAAAGTAATTGATGCAATTGATTAATGTAATTGATACAATTGATTAATATAATTAATCCAGTCTATTAATATCATTGCAAAATCTTGCAATTGTATTGTAAGATTTTGCAAAACTTTGATGCAATCGATTAATGTAATTAATCCAACCTATTAAAGTAATTAATCGGTGCGATTAATTTTTGCTAATTTTTTCTTAAAAAATCGATGAAATCAAAAGAAAATGTTTTTATTATTTGTTGCCCCATAATAGCCTTGGTAAATTTGGTATACCAATATCGGTAAACCTTAAAAAAATTACAACATGCCTTACCAAAATTTAACATCCACATTGGATGCCGCAGCAACAAACCCCATTATGAGTAGTTTAAACACCCTGCAAACAAGTCTTGCACCACACAGCGTAAACCTTACGCCTGAAGAAATTGCCGGAATGTTTAAAATGAGTATTAATCGTCAATCTTTAGGAAGCAGAGCCATTCAAATAGCAGAAGCAAATCCTACTTTTGTACCACCGTATTTGAATTTAGCATCCGCTAAACAAGACAATGATCGCTTTGTGAATTTATTAGCCATTGAAATGAAATTGAAAGCCATACTAGAAGGAGTAGAGCATGCTCGCATGGCATCGGGCAGCGAAGCACTCTTGTTTGTGAGAGGTTTATACAGCTCATTAGATGGTGCCACCAAACAAAGTGTGCCTGGCGCAGGTGCTTTATTTGCGGAGTTGCAACCGTATTTTGATTTACCAGCGCAACCCGATGGAGGAACCGCTGTGCCTCCTGTGGTATAATCAATAATGCTTGTTTTCTAACAAAAAAGAGTTCTCCTAGAGAACTCTTTTTTGTTAATGGGTTGGAGTCTAAGCAAAGAAATAATCAGTTTGGTGAGATACTAATCTGTGGAAAAATTTTTGCAATCCTGTTTTACTATGTAGTCACATTTTTTCTTTTAGTTACCGAACGTGATTTAGTAACTGGTTTTATGAATGGCATTTTTTGTCCCGTTGCCTTGTAATAGGCAATTACTTCACTTATTTTTTTTCTATCTTCTTTTGTCAATGGTGTTGGATCAACTATGAAGTCAATACCTAAAGGTTCTTTAATGTATCCCATGGTGTTTATTATTAAGTTGGAAAATATTTTCTAATAAGTTTTAATGCTTCCTGTGGAAAAATAATCATTTTGTTTCCACCAACATGAGTTGCTCCTAACGTTTTCTGATAATGTTCAACTAACTTTGTTTTAGAAGTGAAGGATACAAAACCTTGATAACCTTTGTCCCAAGATGTCTTGCATGTGAATGCAAATAAATTACCTGGCACACCTTCGTATAATTTGGACTTGCCTAAATTAAAATGAGCACTTTCAACAAGATGTAAATAGTAATGGTCGTTATAATCACTAATAGACAGAAGTCCTTGAATAATTTCAGGATTGTTGCGAATCGTTAACTTGAAAACAATTCGGTCGTTAAGTTTTAATTCTTTTGTCCAATTAAAAAGCCAGCCATTTTTCATGGAAATATTTTTAAAATCAGCTTTTGATATTGTATGAACATCCGTTGGAAAACTATCACCAGAAATAGTATTAACAATACTGTTTGTCAGTTTGTCTATTTCAATTCCTAAATGATATTTAGTTTGTTTTGCCACATTCCAAATATACAAATAATTGTTGTCTATTACGAGAAAATAGTTTGATAAATAACAGTTTCTAACTAATATCTAGTTCTTTGCCTTCGTCATTTTTGGGTTCAACACCGCTTAATAATCTCATGGCTATTATTTTCATTTGTTCTTCCAAGTTGTCGATGGTTACCTTCGCTTCTGAAATATTCATTTGAGGTTTTACATCTTCAACAAAAGTTAAACCAATCCATAAACTACATACACCGCCATCAATAGAACAATATTCACAATCCTCAATTTCATCAATTTCAAAATTAATATCCTCAAAATCTCTTCCTTCAGATAGCACACTAATCATTTCATTGTAGTGAGGGCAAAATTGATAATTCATAATATGTAGGTT
>Ga0114967_10003759_pt1 | contig 12397 bp, 8 predicted proteins | sample M_130628_MF_Meta_FD_92639 | JGI IMG/M metagenome (GOLD analysis project Ga0114967, IMG submission 92639) | Freshwater microbial communities from Lake Montjoie, Canada to study carbon cycling - M_130628_MF_MetaG | ecosystem: Environmental > Aquatic > Freshwater > Lake | place: Lake Montjoie... | reverse complement strand
GTCACCCTGCAAGTGAGGGCGTCTATTTCCATAAATCTCTGATTATCAGTCATATCCGTGCCATTTGCCTTCGGCTGTCTCCGCTGCGCTCCGGCTGTGGCCGGTCAGCGTCCTTTTTAGGTTTAACTTCAAGCCCTCAATCCTCAACCCTCAACTCTCAACTCTCAACTCTCAACTCCTGTCAGACGAGGAGGTGGGAGTTTTGATCCTTCATGACGTCGGAGACGGTTTTGAAGAGGGTGGGCAGGGTGTAGGGCTTGGGCAGGAAGGAGATGCGGCGCTGGCGGGCCATTTGCATGAGGGAATCGCGGTCGGTGTAGCCGCTGGAGAGGAGGGCGCGGAGGGCGGAGTTGCGGCTGAGGAAGATGTCAAGGAGCTGGACGCCATTGCCATCGGGGAGGACGGCGTCGGAAAAGATCATGTCGAAGTCGCCGGCGGCCTTGTCGAATTGTTCGAGGGCTTCCTTGACACAGAAGGCGGTGGTGACGGTGTAGCCGTTTTGGGTGAGGGCGGTGCGGACGAGGCGGTTGACGGATTCCTCATCTTCCACCAGGAGAACGCGCTGCCCGTTGCCGCGGGGGTTTTTGGAGGCTTTGACGGGGCCGGCTTCGGGCACAGGGGCGGTGGGCTCGCACTGGGCGGCGGGGAGGTAAATGCGGAAGGTGGTGCCGGTTTCAGGAGAGGAGTCGAGGCGGACGCCGCCCTGGTGTTCCTGGACGATGCCATAGATGACAGAAAGGCCGAGACCAGTGCCTTCCTGGCCTTTGGTGGTGAAGAAGGGCTCGAAAATGCGCTCCTGGATTTCCCGGGGGATGCCGCAGCCGGAGTCTTTGACCGTGATGACGGCGTAGCGGCCGGCGGTGGAGGTGCTGCCGATGAGGGGCAGCCCGCCGGTGGCGGCCTGGATGGTGGCGGTGCTGAGTTCGATGGAACCGCCGTGAGGCATGGCATCGCGGGCGTTGATGCAGAGATTCATGATGATCTGCTCGATCTGGCCGGCATCGGCGTGCAGGGTAAGGGTGCCGACGGAGAGGGCCATCTGGAGTTGGATGTCTTCGCCAATGATGCGGCCGAGCATGCGGTTCATCTGGCGGAGGTGCTCGTTCAGGTCGAAGGTGGTTTTCTTGACGACTTGCTTCCGGGAGAAGGCGAGGAGCTGGCGGGTGAGGGTGGCGGCCTGGGTGGCGGCGCGGTGGATTTCGTTGAGTTCGATGACCGAGGGGTCAGCAGGATCCAGCCGGCTCAGGATCATGTCGCTATAGCCGATGATCGGCAGGAGCATGTTATTAAAATCGTGGGCGATGCCTCCGGAAAGCTTGCCGACGGCTTCCATTTTGAGGGATTGCTGAAGCTGGGTCTGAAGGCAGGATTTTTCCTGTTCGGCGCGCCAGCGGCTGAGGGCGGTGACGATGAGGTCGCCAAACATAGTGAGGAGGGTTATGTCATCTGCGGACCATTCCCGGGGACCGGCGGTGGCGTCGAGTCCGAGGTAACCAATGCTGCTGGAGCCATCCTGCAGGCTGAGCCACAGGGTATCGTGGCTGCCGCGGGATTGCGCGAGAGCAGGGAATGTGGTGGCGGAGGAGACGATGAATAGCCCGCGGCCGGCAGGATGGGAGACTGCGGCGGGCAGGGCGTGGGAAGGGACCTGCTGGAAAAAGGATTTGGCCGTGGGGGTGTCCTGCGCGCACCATTCCTCCGTGCAGCTGAGGGTGGTGCCGTCCGGGGAATATTGCAGAAGATAGGCGCGGCCCAGTTGGAGATAGGTGGCGATGGCCTGGAGGGCCTCCCGGAGGGGATGGGTTTCATCATCCGGGCGCTGGCGGAGAAAGGCAGCGGATTGGCGGGCGACGAGGCTTTCCATGGTCAGCCGGCGGGCGAGCGCTTCGTCAGCACGGCGGCGTTCCTCGATTTCGGCGAGGAGGCGGCGGTTGGTGTGCTGGATTTCCGTGGTGCGTTCGGTGACGAGTTCCTCAAGATGGTTTTGATAGCGCTGGACTTCGATTTCAACGGCGCGGCGCTCCGTGATATCGCGGAAGATGAGGACGGCCCCGGTGAGGTCCCCGCTGCTGCTGCGGATAGGGGTAGCGGAGTTATCGATCGGGAGGAAGGATCCATCGCGGCGGTGGAGCAGGGTATCCCGCGGGGAGGTGACGAGCCGGTTTTCGAGGAGCGCTGGGCGGACGGGGTTTTCGATGAGATGGCGGGTGGTTTCGCTATAAATGGGGAAGATTTCCTCAATATCCCGCCCGGTGGCTTCCGCGCTGGACCAGCCGGAGAGGGCTTCAGCGAGAGGGTTCATGAAGCGGACGCGGCCTTCGGAGGTGGTGGCAATGACGCCGTCCCCGATGGAGAGGAGGGTGGTCATGAACCATTCCTTGGATTCGCGGAGGGCGCGTTCAAGGTCGACTTTGTAGAGGGCGATTTCGACGGCGGAACGGAGGCCGGCTTCTTCAAAAGGTTTGACGAGGTAGCCGGCGGGGGAGGCGATTTTGGCGCGGGCGAGGACAGCGGGGTCGGAGTAGGCGGAGAGGAAGACGCAGGGGATATCAAAGTGCTCGCGGATATGGGTGGCAGCTTCCACGCCGTCCATGGGCCCCTGGAGGACAATGTCCATCATGATGAGGTCCGGGCGGAAGCGGCCGGCTTTATCGATGGCGTCCGGTCCGCTGAGCGCGGTGCCGACGATTTCGCAGCCGAGGTGGGAGAGGCACTCGGAAATGTCTTGGGCTACGATGGCTTCGTCATCGACGACTAGGATACGGCGATTCATGGGGTGGGGTTTGAAAAGGGAAAGGGGAAAAGATTGGTGCGGGGTGGAAAGGCAGAGGGCTCAGAGGCGCAACTTGTATTGGCTTTCCTTGAATTGGATTTCGATTTTGGTGCCTTTGGCACCGTCGAAGGCGAGTTTGCCATTGAGCTGATCAGTGAGCATTTTGACGAGACGCATGCCCAGGGAGGTGGCCTTGGAAATGTCGAAGGCGCTGTCGATGCCGACGCCATCATCCCAGACAATGAGGGAGAAGCCTTCGGAAACGGGGTCCGGATTGAGGCTGACGTAGATGGTGCCGAGGGGGCGGTTGGGGAACGCGTATTTGAGGGCGTTGGTGACCAGTTCCGTGATGATAAGGCCGCAGGGCAAGGCGGTATCGAGGCCGAGATTGACCGTGCCTACGTTCAGCTTCACCTCGCGGCGGCAGCCATCCGGGGTGTTGGTGCGGATGAGTTCGGCGGTGAGGGTGCGGAGGTAGCCGTGCATGTCGATGGTGGACACACTTTCGGATTGATAGAGTTTTTCATGGAGCAGCCCCATGGAACGGATCCGGGCCTCGGATTCCATGAGCACCTGGCGCAGGGGCAGGCTATCCGTCTGGCGGGTTTGCAGGCGGAGCAGACTGGTGAGGATCTGCATGTTGTTTTTCATGCGGTGGTGGATCTCGCGGAGGAGGATTTCCTTTTCACGCAGGGAGGCGGTGGATTTGACGGATTCCCGCAGCTTGACCTGGTGCTGCTCGAGGGATTCGACCATGCGGTTGAAGGAATCGGCCAAATCCCCAATTTCGCCGCCGGCGGTGATATTGGCGCGGGCGTTGAGGGCTCCCCCGGCGACGCGTTGGGCAAAGGTCTGCAGGGCGCGCAGGGGTTTGATGAGATTGCGGGCGAGGAAGTAGGCGACCAGCGCTCCGATGATGAGAACCACGGAACCGGCCAGAGCGGTATTCCGGTAAATGGAAGTGATGCTTTCCTGATAGCGGTCCAGGGAAAGTCCGAGGTGGATCCAGCCCCAGTGCCCGCCTTTGGTGATCCCGGGATAGCTGTAGTGGAGGCACTTTCCGCGTTGGTCGAAAGGATTGGTCAGGATACGGCCCTGGTTTTCCTCCCCGGCGGTGGGTTGCCAATTCGTGCCCTTGAGAGGACGGAGTTCCCAATGGTCCGCGCTGGTGTGGACGATGGAGTCCCCATCCTTGGTGGTCACGACGAGATAGACCAGGCTTTTTTTTTCGCGTCCCATCACCGTCAGACATTGATCGACGACGGCACTGCGCCGGCCATCGGCAATATGCTGGCGGATGTCCTTTTCAATGTTCTGGGCGAGGGTGCGGGCTTCCGTTTCCAGCTCGGATTGCACGCTAAATTGCCGCTGCAGGACCAGGATGACGGCAAAGACCGCCACGCTGAGCACTGCGACGAGCCATGCAACAAGCGTGACCCGGCGCAGAATACTGGAGCGTTTCGGTTGGGTTTCCGGGGTCATGGGCGCTTGATAGGCTTCGGGTTGGCCTGGGCAGTGCGGGGCATCACGGGCTTGACCGGGGATGGGGCAGCGGGATTGCGTGGTTTCAGCAGATCCCTGAGATTCTGAAAAGCTGCATCATCTGCGGCGATGAACCCGCACTTGGCCTCTCCAAAATCCCAAGTGATATGGGGTGCCTCCTCCAGCACCTGACGCCGGATTTCCGGGGTCAGATTAAATTTGCAGGCCACGATCTGGCTGGGTAGTTTTTCGGAAATACCGAGTTGGAGCAGCTTGTCAGGGATTTGGATGGGATTGTGGGAAACAACGGACTGGTAGGCGGCGACGGAGACCACACAGGCGTCGGCCTCTCCAAAAAACACGGGCAGGATCGCCTCGCGGGGGGTAGTGACCGTTTGATAGTGGGCGAAGTTCTTTCTGAGTTCCCCCGTGCCCTTGGTAATGGTGTCGTCCAGCCAATAGTCGACCAAATACCCGCAACCATCCCGGTGCACCAGCACGGTTTTGTCCTTGAGCTGCTCCAGATTCTGGATCAGCGGCTTGTAGGACAGCAGCATGAATTGGGTGTAGGGCTGTTCACTCCGCGTCGCCAGGAGCAGGGGCTTGATATCCCCTTCGAGATGTTTGAGGATGAATTCGTAGCCTTGGATCGGAAAAAGATCAGTTTCACCGAGCTTGATTTCCTTGGCCAATTCCTCCCAGGACTCGGCTCCGGACAGGTTTTCATTCGGAGAAGAGGGCAGAACACGATCAACCGGACGCACAAAGGTGCGCGAAAGGCTCCAAGCGATTTTCTCCAGTGGATCTCCCATACTCGTCCCCCATGAGACCGGCAGCTCTGCCAGGTAGCTGACTCTGAGCGTGGGTTTCTGATCCGTCTGGGCACGCGCCTCCGGCAGGCCCAACCCACTGAGCACCACAATCCAGCTGAGCGCCGCGGCCCTGCGAAAGGCGCGATGGAAAGTCCCGGAAAGGGGGACCGTCAGGTGATTGAGAAATAACAGCATACCTTAATAATCAAAATTACGATAAATGCCATAATTTTCAAGCTTAAAAGGAAAAAGCTTTTTCGCACCTTTGTCCCGTTGGACAGAATGCTGCCAGATTCTCTGCAAGCTCGACGTCTGGAACGGCTTGCAGGAGCGGGTCCGCAGCCGGCGTAGGCAGTCGTGCGGGGATCAGCCAAAAGCATGGAGGAATCCAACCTCCAGGGCGAGCACCTCGCGGACATTGGTGGCCAGATTCCGGCGCAGGTCATCGACGGCTTTCAGGCGCCGGTGCAATTCCTCATCGGAAAGGGTGGCAGCGGCGCGCTCCGTGGTGGCGGCGTATCCCGGCAGGTCCAGGGGCGTCAGGTGGTGGCGGCGGCGCAGCAGTTCCCCCAACCAGGTGAACAGCATGCCGACGAGGGAATTCCGGTGCTCCGCACAGGCTCCTTCGGTCAGGTCCTCATAATAATCCTTCCGCTCCTTGAGCCAGGCTCCATCCGTGCTGCGGCCGTAGCGCTCCGTTTCCTCCTTCAGACTTTCCTTGTGATCCTGCTCGATTTCCTCGCGCAGCCCGGCCATGATCCGTTGGAAGTCCCCCAGCAGGCCCATGGCGCGGGTGGGATTCGGCGGGCCGCCGGAAAAATAAGCCGCCAGCGCATCCACCAGCTCCGCCTGGGGCGGTGTGAGCAGGATGCCTTCCGCCTGCGGCCGGAACAGGGGCAACAACACACAGCGGGAGCGCACCGTATCCAGCAATTGCTCCGGGGCGCGGGTCAGCAGCAGGATCAGCGTGTCCGGGGGCGGTTCCTCCAGGGTTTTTAGAAACGCATTCGTGGCCTCCACCGTCAGCCGGTCCGCCTCGCTCAGGATGATGATTTTTTTGCCACCATCCGAGGTGGAAAACTGCACATGCCGGATCACCCCGCGCACGGGGTCGATCTTGATGCGGCGGATTTTCGATTCCGGCTCCAGCACCACCGCCCCATGCTTGCGGAGATCATCCAGGGTCTCCACCGCCGTCCAGCCATTCACCAGGGCAGCGGCTTCCACCGCCAGATGCTGCAGATCCGCCATCTCCGGCCCGCTGATCAGAAAGGCATGGGCCAACCGGCCATTCAGATGGGCCTGGCGCATTAAATCCAACGCTTTCTCAGGAGCAAAGGCCATAACCGCGGGTGCTGAGGGTTTCCAAAATCCTGGCGTGGAGCGTTTCCGGAGGCAGCATCGCATCCAGCACGCAAAACCGTTGGGGTTCCCGGGCCGCCAGGTCCAGATAGGCCTGGCGCACGGTTTGGTAAAACGCTTCTTCCGCCTGCTCCATCCGGTCATGCCGGCTCGCATGGCGTGCCCGCGCCCGGGCCAGGCCGGTCACCGCATCCAGATCCAGCAAAAAAGTTACATCCGGCCGGCAGGTTCCAGCAGCAAAGTCATTGATCGCCGCCACCTGGTCCGCTGGCAGATCCCGGCCACTGCCCTGATAAACTGTCGTCGAATCCAGAAACCGGTCCGCCACCACAATCCCATCCTCCGCCAAAAAAGGCTCGATTTTCTCCCGCACCAACTGCGCCCGGCTCGCCGCAAAGAGCAGCAGCTCCGCCTCCCGCGTCATCGCCCCATTCTCCGGGTGATACTTCAGCAAATGCCGGATCACCTCCCCGATTGCCGTGCCCCCGGGTTCCCGCACCTGCAGCACCCGGCGCCCCGCCGCCTGCCAATGCGCCATCAGCAGGCTGATCTGCGTGGACTTCCCGCAGCCTTCGCCGCCTTCAAAACTCACGAAAAATCCTGCCATGCTGGAATAATTATCGAATCCTGGCCCGGGGCACGGCCCGTTCCTGCCCCCTGTTTTACACGCCACCTCCGCCAGGTGCTACGGAAAAATAGGCGCATCCCAGGATCTCCCCCTCCCCCGCAGCGGACCCTCATTTTCCCTGATTTAGACAATTGTCATCCGGGCCAAACCCGTTCATAAATGGCACCCCATGAAAGTCGGCTTTAATCTCCTCCTCTGGACGACTCACTTTGTTGAGTCGCAATTCGATATCCTCACCACCCTGAAAAAAACCGGTTACGACGGGGTCGAAATCCCCATTTTCGACAACAGCGATCCCGGCCATTTCAGGAAAATCGGCCAGGCGCTCCGCGACAACGGCCTCGAATCCACCGCCGTCACCGTCTGCCCGGATGAAGCGCACAACGCCATCAGCACCGTGCCCGCCCACCGGCAGGGAGCGCTCGATCACCTGAAAAAAGTCATCGATTGCGGCCACGCCGCCGGCATCAAGCTCCTCTGCGGCCCTTATTACCAGGTTCTCGGGAATTTCTCCGGCGCTTTCCCCACCGAGACAGAACTCGAACACGCCGCCGAAGTGCACCGCCCCCTCGCCGACTATGCCCAGCAGGCCGGCATCACCCTCGCCATCGAATCCCTCAACCGCTTCGAGTCCCATCTCCTCAACACCATGGCCCAGGCCAAGGCCTACGTGCAGCGCGTCAATCATCCCAACTTCTGGACCATGTATGACACCTTCCACGCCAACATCGAGGAAAAGAAACCCCTCGACGCCCTGAAGGACAATCTCGACGTCATCCGCCACATCCACATCTCCGCCAACGACCGCGGCACCCCCGGCAAAGACCACTGCCCTACCCGCGAAACCATCGCCCTCGCCAAGGCCGGCGGCTATGAAGGCTACCTCACCATCGAGGCCTTCGGCGGCTCCCTCCCCGACCTCGCCGCCGCCACCCGCGTCTGGCGCGCCTTCTTCTCCAGCGAGGAGGAAGTCTATACCGACGGCTACGCCTTCATCAAATCCTGCCTCTGATCCTGCCGGGGAACAATACGTGCCCCCGTCCGGCAGGTTCACATCCATCAGCCCTGAAGTGATCCCACACGGCTACAGCCATCTGCCGTGAGGTGACCGCAAAGGGATCAAAGCTATTAGCCGGGGCTGGGATCCCTCCGGGACCGCTCCGGCCTTCGGGCGGGTGGGCAGGCAGGCTGGTGGCCGGCTGATTTCCTCAGAAATGCCCGTAGCACCGTGGGCAAAGGTGTGCGGTGGATGGAGGTGCCTGCATGTCCTCTTTGAAACGGGTTTCTTACCAGACCTGCGGGCAAAAGAGACTGATCACTTCGAAATAGGCGTCTATCCAAAGCACACTCTGAAGCGGCACTGGCTGCTTATCTCTATCACGGATGGTCGGTCTTGCATGTCTGCCGGGATGCAGGCAGTGGCACAGTCGCAGAGCATGTCCTTCAATGGGAACTGCCGGAATATCCCCGCAGCATATCGGGCGAAGAACTTACGCGATTTATCCATATTTCCAACGTCGAAGACAAGTTCGCGATTGAAGGGCGCGGAGTGGTTATTGCCCCAGGATTACCACGTGCCAAGGCAGGCCTTCTGAAGCACGGGGATCCTATCATTCTTTTCGATGATGATGATGAGGCAGCGCTCATCACCAATGTCAAAGCAATTGAACTTTCGTCGCCTCCATCAGTCATTGGACCGGGCAATTCTGCTCCCAAGCGATATCCGGCCAGAGGACATTAAGATTGGCATGCAGGTCTGGGGCCGGAAAAATGATAAAATCGATTAAGCAATGTCTCCATTGGCACTCATCTTTCCGGCATCCGTCCTTCTCGCCGTCGGCGTGGGATTCTTCTGCTTCATGCGCTACGGACGCGCCTCATTCGCCTTCCGCCTGTGCCTTTTCTTCCTCGGGTATCTCCTTCTCAGTTACGTGGCAGGCTTCATCTCGTTCAGCCTTCATCCCTACTGGATCGATAACGAGGTAGAGGAATTCGTCCCCTGGGCCGGGCGCTGGTCGTGGGCTGTTTTTGACGCCGCATTTTTTGAGATAGTTCTTTGCCCATTGCTGCTCCTCGGCTTCTTCCTGCTTCGTTCGCGCCACCTCCGAGCCTGGGCGGGGAGGTAGCTCACCTGGACGGGATCATCCGGAACAAATACGTCCGGAATGTGGCAACGCTGCACCCGGAACGGGATGGCGCGTTCACGCGCTCAATTGTCACGCTCACGCGCTTAATTGTCACGTTCACGCGCTCAATTGTCACGTTCACGCGGACGATTGTCATGCTTACGTAGTTGGTGGGCACAGTCACGCCATCCAGTGGCTGATTCACGTAGACTGGCTGGCAGCATCACGCAGTGAATTGGCGGACTCACGCGCCGTGTTGACTGGCTCACGCGGCAGGCTGGCTGGCTCACGCGCCGGGCTGGCAACCTCACGCGGGTGATTGGCGGGTTCACGTGGGTGGATGTTGCGGGCTTGGGAGAGCGGAAAGGCAACGGGCCAGAGGGTAAAGGTTTCACTTACTGCAAGGTTGCGGGACCAATCGGCGTAGAGCACACTCCCGGCCTCCCGGAATTGATCCGCAGGAGCTGTCTCCGGCAGGTGCCGGAGCCCCCATTCACCTGTGTCCTCTGATTCTTTGGTTCCTGATCCAACTCCTCAAGTGCCCCCCCCCAGGAAGCGGAAACGCCTCTGGCTCCGGTTTTTGCTCGGTTTTGGGGCGGTGCTGCTGATTCTGCTGGTTTGGTTCATTCTGCACCTGGTGCTGCCGCGCCGGTATGTCGCCAGCGGGGCGAAGGTGCCGCTGCAACTGGCCGGGGGGGTGCTGGAGATGGCCTATTATTGCGGGCCATCGGAGCCGAAGGGGATCGTGATCCTGGGCACGGGAGATGGCGGCTGGTCCTATTGGGAGGAAAATACCGCCAAGCACCTGGAGGCGGCGGGCTTTGCGGTAGGCGGCTGGGATTGCCGGAAATTTGCCGACAGCCGGACATACGATCATGAATTGCTGGTGGAGGGATTCAATACGGCGGTGGCGGCGGTGGTGGAGCATTCCGGCGTGGATGACACCACGCCAATCTGGTATGGCGGCTGGTCCACCGGGGCGGAGCAGTCCGTGGCGGCGGCTTCCAGTCCGAAACGGCCGGCGGCCCTGAGGGGACTGCTGCTGGCGGCCCCAGGGGAGCGTGGCCGTTTTGGCCTGACGACGGGGGATCTCCTGGGACAAACCCCCACGGGCCCCGGCACCTATTCCCTGGCGGAAATGGCTCCGGGCCTGACCGGGCTGCATGTCTGCCAATTCGAGGCTGGCCTGGATCCCATGGATGATGTCACCTGGCTGAAGACCCTGAAGACCCCATGGAAGATTTTCCCGCTGCCCCATAAACTGCACGATATGGGTGGGGCCGGACCTGATTTTCAAAACCAAGTGGATGAAGCCATCGCATGGAGCCTGAAACCACAACCCTGACTCAATCAGAGGAGACCCTGCCACCCCAGCGCACCTGGCTGGCCCGGGTGGGAGGGGTGCTGTGGCTGGGAGTGTGCGCCTGGGCTCTGATGGCGCTGCACCGGGAATGGGCGGGATTTCATTTCCAGGACCTGGATGCGGCGCTATCCAGGATTGGCGGGCGGCATTTGCTGTTTGCCCTGGGGCTGACGGTCATCAGTTATTGGTGCAATGCGCTGATGTCTGTGCTGGCGCAGCGCTGGCTCGGGCACAAGGGGGAGCGTCCCTGGCGGGATTTGGCGGAGGGCTTCATCATCGCCGCCTTCAGCATGAATGCGGGCGGCAGTGTCATGGGCGGAGGCTCGATCCGCATGCGCTTTGCCACTGCCGCCGGCACCCGCGCCGCGGAGGTGGGCAAGGCGACGCTGTTTACCGTGGTGGCTGGCTGGTCCGGGCAATTGCTGGTCTGCGGGTTGTTACTGCTGGTGACGCCCCCGCCCCTGGAATGGCTGCCCGTCCAGGCGCTGCGCTGGACCGGGGCCGCTTTGTTCCTGGTAGGACTTTCCTCATTGGCTGGCGGGAAAATCCTGCGGCGCAAGGACCACGGCACGGCTTGGCCTTCGCCAGGACTGGCAGCCTGGACGCTGCTGGTTTCCGGGCTGGACTGGTGGTTTGCCGGCATGGCGATGTGGGCCCTCTTCCCGGAGAGCCTGCCCTTGTCCATCGGGTCCTTCGTCGCCGTGGTCGCCACCGCCCAGGCGATCAGTGCCTTCACCCATGTGCCAGGGGGCATCGGCGTGCTGGAATTGACCATGACCAAGGCGCTGGGCGCTGCCGTGGCGACTCCGGTGCTGGCCGGGGCTCTGGTCACCTACCGGTTATTGTATTACGTCTTCCCCTTCCTCGTGGCCATCCTCATGCTGGGCTGGCGGGAGCTGGAGCAGCGGCAGGAGTTCGTGAAATCCGGCGTGAAACTGGCCTGGCGGGGCTGGACGGCCCTGGCTCCGCGCCTCGCGGCCCTGCTGGCGCTGGGTGGAGGATTTATTTTGCTGTTGTCGGCCAATACGCCGATGGAGGCCTCGCGCCGCAGCGTGCTGACCCTGCTGCTGCCGCTGCCTTTTTTGGAGGCTTCCCACTTTGCCTCCAGCCTGGCGGGCGCGCTCCTCATCGTGCTGGCCCGGGGCCTGCAGCGGCGGATCGAAGCGGCCTGGTGGCTCACGCTGGTGGCAGCTGCGGGCGGCATGGTTTTTTCCATCACCAAAGGGCTGGATTGGGAGGAAGCCCTTTCGCTGGGATTGCTCCTGGCGTGTTTGCTGCCCTTCCGGAAGCAGTTTTACCGGCAGGCCTCGCTCTGGACACACCGCTTTACCCTGGAATGGTGGATCCTGCTGTTCAGTCTGGCCGCCGTGGCCACCTGGGTGGGCTTTTTCACCGCCCGGCATGTTCCCTATCAGAAGGAACTGTGGTGGGAGTTTTCCTACGAAGGAGACGCCCCGCGTTTTTTGCGGGCGATGGCAGGGGCCGCCTGTCTGTTTGTGGTGGCAGCCCTCGCCCAGGCCCTGCGCCCGCGCCGGCCCCGGGTGCCCCCACCCGGCCCACCGCAGGAAGTGCTGGATGCCCTGATCACGTCCAGCAGCTATGCCGGGGCCGCGCTCGCCTATCTTCCGGACAAGCAAATCATGTTATCTGAAAATGGCCAGTCCGGCCTGATGTTCGCGGATCAGGGCCGCAGCCGCATCGTGATGAGTGATCCCCTCGGGGATTCCTCCGCTGCGGATGATCTGCTCTGGCGCTTTGTCGAACAAGCCCAGGACGAAGGGATGCGCCCGGTGTTCTATCAGGTGTCCTCCAGTGAAATGCCCCGCTTCGTCGACATGGGATTCCGCCTCT
>Ga0114967_10003758_pt1 | contig 12398 bp, 11 predicted proteins | sample M_130628_MF_Meta_FD_92639 | JGI IMG/M metagenome (GOLD analysis project Ga0114967, IMG submission 92639) | Freshwater microbial communities from Lake Montjoie, Canada to study carbon cycling - M_130628_MF_MetaG | ecosystem: Environmental > Aquatic > Freshwater > Lake | place: Lake Montjoie... | reverse complement strand
TGGCATCCAAAGGCCGGAAACGTTCCGTGAGTTTCGGCTTGTTCTTTTTCGTCCTGGCATCCGGCGACTTCAAAAAGTCCACATCCACCCGAACCGGCGGCTGGCCGTCTTCGAGATCAACCTCCGCATAAAGCTTGAAAGGTTCGTCGGCTTGCTGGTATCGGCGGGTGTTCAGTAGGGCCTTCAGCAACTCGGCATATCGGCCAGCAGCCAGTTTTTCCGCGTCGAGCGCGAGATCCACGTCAATACTGCCGACATGCGCCTCCTCGGCCGTTTCCATCAACAGGTCGGGCACCCAGCCGCCCACCACCACCAGGCAATCCTCGAATGCTTTCAGCACCTGCCCCAAATCCACCAGCACCCGGTGGGCGGCGGCAATCTGCCGGTCGCTGTAATCCGCCCGCTGACGCGGTTCGAGATTCATATTTTCAAGCCTCGCTTCTTCCATTCCGGCTTTAGTCGCTGTTCCAGCAATGCTTCCGCTGCCTCTTGGCCGCGGCCCCCGGAATGCCATAAATCCACATAAGTTTGCACCGCGTTCGTGCAAGCCAGCCGGTTGTCGCCCGTGATTTCAGAATCGCCCGGATAGAATACGCCCTCGTCATCTGGAATCAATACTACCAGATTTTCGCCTGAATCCACCGGCTTGGCTTCCAACAACTCTTCGAACTTAGCTAGGTCCTGCTGACGGACATACAGCCAGGTCTTAGGCTGGCGGACATGGGGCACTTGAAACTCCGCCGCCGAGAACGACGCGTAGACCGCCAACCCGCCGGTTTGCGATTCAAGACCCGCCAGCGCCTCCCGCAATTTTTTCCCCTGCAACAGCGTGAAATAACCACGTCGTTCGTGGCGGTCAAAACGATACACGTCGCGCCAAGCTAAAAGTAACTTGAGCGGATCGCGCAAGTGAAAGCCGGCATCCGACTCCTCGATGAAGGCCTCATCCCGCAGGTGACGCACCACTTTGTTAACCAAGCCGAGACTTACGTTAGGCCGGCAGTGGTTCTGCATCTCGCGTTGCGTCCAGCGAATTCCGGCGTTGTCCGGCAGGAGTAAGGCGTGCACGACCCGTCCAGCTTCAGGTGTGCTCAAGTTTGCGGCGGGTCTTGGAGATTTGTGCACTGGAGCTTTTCCCGTGCGTTGGAGATGCAACAACCCGGGGACATCCAACCGGTAATTGCCAGCAAGATCAAACCAACTCCAGCCGTGTTCGGCGCACAGCTCGGCGATGCGCGGCGAAACCCAAGGCAGCGCCAGCACGCGGACCACCACCTTGGCATTGCCGGCGGGAGGAAATTTCCGCCCCAACATCTGGGCGAACAAACTCGGCCGCAACTCGCTTTTGCACTCCACGCACAGGGCCGCCTGACCTCCGCCTGGCAACGGCAGTCGCGCTAGCAAATCAAAACCGGCTGGCGGCGCTACAGATTTCACTGCCGATCCCTTCAACCACTCCACCTGACCGAGCAATTCCCGCAGTCTGGCGGCGCAAGCATCCTCCAATTGAGCGGGAGACAGCGGTCTGTTCATGGAAATGGCACTGTTCACGGTTTCGTGAACATTGATTATTCCATGAACATACGCAAGCTAATTTTCTACTTTGCCGGAGGGAGGGGGTGTAAATCAGATGCGGTCGAACGCGTCTGACGGAAACCTAAAAACCATAACGTCTGCCAAACAATACGGCGGACAAAGCTGGGCTGTGGAACACAGTTTCGGCAGGAAAGGATCGCATGAAAGACGAACAGACCGTTCAACGCTTTGTTGAACTGAGAGCATCGGGCTGGACCTATGCCCGGATCATGACGGAGATCAACATCACCAAACCCACATGCATTGCGTGGAGTCGCAAGCACCAATTCCAGATTCAAAACCTCAAAGCCATCGAGATGGAAACCTTGTCGGAAAAGTGGCTAGCCTCGGTCGCCGACAGGGTCAACACGCTTGGCTCTCAGTTGCAACAAGTGGAAACAGAACTGGCTACGCGCAAGCTGAGTGACTTGAGCACGCAACAGTTGATCCTCTTGTCCCGCCAGCTGCGTCGTGAGATCGAACGCGCCACGGGGCAGGTGCAGTTCACCAGCCCGGTGCGAGACATCCCGAATGAGGAATACAACGAACAAGTCCAACAATGGAGTGCCTGAGCGCGCCTTTGGAGTAGGCAGGCACGACTGCGCTTTGAGTCGGGGAGGCACGTCTCCCCGTGGGCCTGCGGCGACATATCGCCGCAGGCCAGAAGGTAGGGCACGTCACTCCGTGCGCGCCGTCGCTGTCTTTGGAGCAGAAGGCAGGGTGAATGCGAGCTTTACCAACCCCAACATCAGATTTTGGTGAAGGAAAGGTAAAGAGAAGGTAAAATGATTTTCAGTTTCGGAGTTCAAAGGTATGACTGCGCTTTGAAGCGGGGACACAGGTCTCCCCGTTCCGAAGTCGCATTTATCCATGTCATCCGTGGTTTAATGGTCATCCCCTAATCCAATGAATCACCTACGCAACATGGCACGTCGCACATTGCGGCGACTTGATCGTCCGTTGTGCCGTTGCGTGACGCGTTCCTGTCTGCGCCGCGTCATCCCAAGCCGTAGAGGACCTGATGACTTGACGCAGGCACTCACGGCATTTAGGCGGGCCATCCGATGTCATCGCCGTCTCGCCAAACTCGCGCCTCGGTTCTTTGACACCGCCGTGCTAGATCGGGAAAAGCAAGACCGCGCGGAACGAAAGCGGTGGATGGCGCTTTGGTTGCCCACGCTGAACAAGGTGTATGGAATTGATCCGAAAACGCCAGAGCCGCCTGACCCAGCCGATGAACCACCGCCGTTGCCGTCCCTTAGAACACAGCGCATCGTTGACCAAGAGTTGGCAAAATTACAAACCTGGATGGAGGCTGGGCGTCTTGCGAGGGACAATTATCATCAGCGTAATCCTCACGGCATACCGAGTTTGAGTCAGATGGCGCGACTGCTCCGAATCAGCGCGGACTTTAGCAGGCTGGCTTGTGGGTTGGATTCAACAAAACCGCTGCCGCCGCCCCTCAAATACGACGAGGCGAGCATCCTGGCCGACATCAAGCGTGCGTATCCGCAGAAGAGTGACCCAATTGAACCGCCACCCGTGCCCGTTATGCAAGTAGTGCAAAAAGCGTCTGAGCCACCCAAACCCCTCTGGCCGCCCCCAGACGCAAAGCGCGATATTGTCGCCTACCAGTTGGTTGTCGGCCACCATGGCTTGCTTTGTCTCGAGCGGAGCGAGTAAAGTTAAAGCGGATTGAACCAAATGAGTGCTTGCAAGAAATCCTCAGGGTATCTAATCTCTGCCTCCCATTTTAGGGAAATGGCCGGTCGTTTTGCTGGGGCAAAGCGTGCTGGACAGTGATTGAAAGCAAATTTATGCCAGTCAGAATCCGTATGAAACGCATCGGCGCGAAAAATTCGCCCGTGTTCCGCATTGTCGTGGCCGATGGCCGCAGTCCTCGCGATGGTAAGTTCATCGAAGAGATCGGCACGTATCACCCCCGTCAAAAGGGCGAAAACGTGAAGCTCGACCTCGACCGCGTCAGCTATTGGGTGGGCCAAGGCGCACAACCGAGCGAGACTGTAGCCAGTTTCATCAAGAAGCTCGGCAAGACTGCAGTCGCAGCTTGATTTTTCCGTAATGCAGGCGTTCCTCGAATATGTCGTCAAGGGACTCGTGCAATTTCCTGACGTGGTGTCAGTCAATCCGACTGATCGAGCAGGGATAACGGTGTATGAATTGCGCCTCGACCCGCAGGATGTGGGTAAGGTGATTGGACGTCAGGGGCAGACGATCAATGCGATCCGTTCCCTGTTGACGGCTGGTAGCGCTAAAAAAGGCATCCGCTGTTCGATAGAAATCGTAGAAGAAAAACCCCTGAAGGGTTGAATTGTTGGAGCGCAGCACGCTCCGCTTGAGCATGAAAATCGACGTGCTCACATTGTTTCCGGCGATGTTCGCCGGGCCTCTAGATGAAAGCATCATCAAGCGGGCGAGAACAGCGGGGTTGTTGGAGTTGCAGTTGCACCAGTTGCGGGACTGGACGCATGACAGGCACAAGACCGTGGATGATCGCCCGTTCGGCGGCGGTCCGGGAATGTTGCTGAAGCCAGAGCCGATTTTTGAGGCGGTCGAAAGTTTGAAGCGCGATAAGACGCGCGTGGTGTTGATGTCGCCTTCCGGACGAAAGTTCGATCAGGCCATTGCGCGTGAACTGGCTCAACAGGAACATCTGTTGATCGTGACCGGTCACTATGAGGGATTTGACGAACGGATTCGCGAGGGGTTGGCGGACGACGAGTTGTCCATCGGGGATTATGTGCTGACGAATGGCGCACTGCCCGCGATGGTAGTGATTGATACGGTGGCCCGCTTGTTGCCCGGAGTTTTGGGTGACGACGCGAGTTCAACAGAAGAATCGTTCAGTCGCGGTTTGCTGGAGTATCCACAATGGACTCGACCGGCGGAATTTCGCGGGATGAAAGTTCCGGACGTGTTGGTTTCGGGAAACCACGCGGAAATCGCCAAGTGGCGCGAGGAACAAGCGAAGAAGCGGACGCGTGAACAGCGGCCAGATTTGATTTAGGAAAAATTTATTATGAACCAGGCATTGCTAGACAAAATTCAATCGGAACAGTTTCGGAAAGATGACGCCAAGTTCGGTGTCGGCGATTCCGTGAAAGTGCATACCAAGGTCGTCGAAGGCGACAAGGAACGTATCCAGATTTTTTCGGGCGTCGTCATCGGCAAGCGCGGTCGTGGTCTCAATGAGACCTTCACTGTGCGCCGCATCAGCTATGGCGAAGGTGTGGAACGGATCTTCCCGCTGCATTCCCCGCGCGTGGACAAGATCGAAGTCGAGCGCCAAGGTGCTGTTCGTCGCGCCAAGCTCACTTACCTCCGCAAGCGTCTCGGTAAGGGCGCAACCTTGGTCAAGGAAAAGAAGGAAAAGGTAACTTCGGCCAAGTAGTAATTCTGCCCCTGGATATTTCAAAGGCGAGGCTAAGGCCTCGCCTTTTTCTTTTTGCCCAGCCACGGCCCGCCTAGCCCGCTTTTTGAGCAACTTCAAGTCACGTTTGAAAACAGTTGCTGCAATTCTCAGGATGGTTACCGTGATTGAATCAACCGACCGACCAGGGACGATCTCTCCGAACCGCAAGCTCCATCCGAATACATATCGCAGAAATCTCTTGACGGAATAGGGTGGGTAAGCTTTAATTTTCATAGAGACCCCAGAACGCGTTTAGAGAGTTCGAAGCGCGGAAAAACCAGTCAGTAGAAAACCAGTAAGATTTACTTAGTCTTTATGAGTGCGATGAGCCTTAGATTTATAGCTTTTCAAGCCAGTGCGGTTCTCTTGCTGTCGTTAGGTGCAAGTGCTCAGGATATTACGATTGCGAATAAGAATTCATCGCTTGACGTAAACACCAACACGTCTGCCGGCGTTATCAATTGGAATGTTGATGGTGTGGATTATGCCAAAAACCAATGGTTTTATTACCGCGTAGGCAGCGGTCCGGAATCCCCTCTTCAATCAATTACCTCATCGCCCGCAGTCGCTATCACGTCTCTATCCAGCTTTGCTCGGCTCAACCTTACTTACGCTAACTCCAGCTATAGCGTGCTGACATCCCTAAGACTAACCGGAAATACTCCAGGATCAGGTCGGTCTCAGCTTAATGAAGACATTACAGTGTCGAACTTGTCCGGTTCTCCCTTGGACTTACATTTTTTCCAATACTCGGACTTTGATTTATTTGGGACGACGGGCGGCCAGAGTGTTCAATTTTATCAAAATTCAGCCAATAGTCAATATTACAAGGCAGTTCAAAATGACGGCACTCGCACCGTCACTGAAACGGTTAATAGCACAATTTTCCCGATTGGGCACTTTGAGGCCGCTTTATTTAACGATACGCTTTCAAGTTTGACGGATGGGACTCCTACTACATTGAATGATGTTACTAGTGCGGGCGTAGGCGATGTTTCCTTCTCGTATCAGTGGGATGTTACCCTCGCCCCGGGCGCGAGCTTTCAGTTGAGCAAACTGATCGAGATAGTGCCGGAGCCAAGCTCGATGGCCATTTTGGCATTAGCGGGCATATCGATGACCCTTTATCGCCGTCGGAATTAAGGAAAAATTTGACATTGCTTGCGAACGGAAGAAGAGTCCAGAAAATCTCAGCGGGTTCAACAATTAATCGGAATCACATACTATGGATAATAAGCAGATACCAACGCTTGCAGCGGCTGTTTTACTTTGTGGAGGGCTGACCCTTGCTCAAAAAGCGAGCGCAGTGGTAGTCCCGTTGGCGCACGGTGGGTCTTCATTGACGGTTGATGTAGATTCTGCTGCCGGCATGAACTCTTGGATTGTAGACACTGCGCCCTCCCAAAATCAGCTAAACAAACAATGGTTTTACTATCGAATCGGTGGTGGTTTGGCGAAGCCGATTAACACAATAAGTGCGGCCGCTGTGAATAATCCGGACGCGCAAACCTTGGAAGCCATATACTCCAACGCCCAATTTACGTTGACCGTGAGTTATGTTTTGAACGGTGCAGGAACGGGAACGGGACTCGCCGACATCGGAGAAACCATCAGCGTCCTGAACACGAGCGGTGCGCCGTTGGATTTTCATTTATTTCAGTATTCTGACTTTAACCTGTCAGGCACTCCAGGTGGCGACTCGATTTTGATTGGAAATGCGTTTGACTCAGTAATCCAATGGGAAGGCACAACGGCCATTGGTGAGACGGCAGCACAACCTCCAGCTAACAGGGGAGAAGCCGCGCTTGCCTTTACCACCTTAAACAATTTGAACACCATCCCAGGCTACGACTTGAACAATAACATCGGACCTCTCTCAGGTGATGTTACATGGTCGTTCCAATGGGATAGGGAAATCGGTGCTGGATTGAGTCTGGACGTTTTCAAGGACAAACAGATGTATATTGCGCCTGTGCCTGAACCCACTGCCATTTCTATAATTGCGGTTGCCTTGGGTGCTGCAGGTTTCTTGCGTCGTCGTCGTTGATTGGCTTTTAAAATCATCCAAAGCCGGCCTCAGAATAGGCCGGCTTTTTCCTTTCAGGGATTGGGTATTTTATTATGCTTTAGTATATCCAGAAGGCATTGTGTTTTCTTGGCGCAACAATTGTTTTGAAATGGCGGCAAGTCAGCTATCAAGGGTTTTAGCTGCGCTCCTTTTTGCCTTCATACTGATCGTCACGTTCAATGCTCGAGCTGGGGGAAGCGGATTGAACACGATCGTTGTCGCAAATCAGGCTAGCTCCAACTCATGTTTGCTCGCGAATTATTACTGCGAACGGCGCTCCATACCGCCAGAGAATCTTTTGAAGATATATTGGGGTGGAGGGAACGTCTCTTGGACGGATTCGGAGTTCGTCACAAATTTACTGAATCCGCTACTTGAATCACTGAAGAACCGACAGCTCACAAATCAGATCGACTATGTCGTTCTCTCGATGGACATTCCGTATCGCACCATTTTTCCTAACACAAACATAAATAGCACCACCTCGGCTTTGTTTTATGGGCAGGGAGCAGGCGGTGCTGATGCGGGGACGACAAACAGTTACGCTTTCAGCGAATCTACATTTCAGAAGAGTAAACCCGTCAGTTTTCCGACCAATTCATTTCTGGCGACAATGATCACGTCAGATTCATTGTCCAATGCGAAGAAGTTAGTGGATCGAGGTGTTGAGAGCGACGGCAGTTTTCCTGGCCAGCCTGTGGTTTTGGCAAAGAGTTCGGATACCGCACGAAACATCAGGCATCGCGCTTTTGACAACGCAATCTTCAACTCCGACCTGTTGGCGGTTTCCACGGTAATTCGGACGAATCAAGACTCACCAAGCTCTCAATCTGGTTTGTTGGGATACCAGACCGGCCTTCCGTACTTTAGTATATCGTCCAACACATTTGTTCCAGGAGCCATTGCAGACAGCTTCACGTCGTTTGGTGGAATAATTTTTGGCAACAACGATCAAACCAACTTGCTCGCCTTTATCAATGCTGGAGCCTCCGGCAGTTATGGGACGGTGGCCGAACCGGGCACGGATACCCAAAAGTTTCCTGATCCGCAGGTATATTTCTACCAAGCACGTGGGTTCAACATCGCGGAGAGCTATTACCAAAGCGTCAACGCCCCATATCTGGGACTGACGGTTGCCGAGCCTCTGGCTTCTCCGTTTGCCCGCTTAGGGAGCGGCAGTTGGAGTGCCGGAGTGTCAAACGCCTTTTTGGCAGGAACAGCACCGTTATCCGTGCACGTTAACGCACACGACGCCACGCGCCCGATTCAGCAGATCGATCTGTTTATTGACGGAAAGTTTTATAGCACGATCACAAATATTTCACCCGCGGGTGGAAATAAGATAACGCTTTCATTGAACGGCTATCCCATTTCCTACACCGTGACGTCTAATCTCGCGCTGCAATCGATCGTAAATGACGTCGCCAGTCTGATCAACACTGCGTCGAACTTTAACCTGACAAAGATCAAGGCGATACCCCGTGGCGACCGCATCGAATTACAATCCACGGCCACCAACCATCAGGCATTTCCTTTTTTTGTAAGCGAGGAGGCTTCGGCGACGATAACAGGCGCAACCTATCGCGTGAGTTATCTACCGGAAACGTTCAAGCCGAGGCTCTACGCAACGGGGGCTGACAGGTCGGGGAAATTTGAGATGAATGTGGAGATACCGACGGCACTCAATTACGCCATCCAGGCATCAACCAACTTGGTGGACTGGACCAGCATCATGACAAATTCCACCCCGGGCTTGCTTAGTTTTACTGATCCAGAGTCGCTTCAATACCCTAAAAGATTCTATCGTGTTGCGGGGCCGACACCGTATCTGCCGCCAAAAGTCTCAGTGCCAACTGTGACCAACGGAGGCACATTTAGTATGATGGTAGAGAGTCAGCCCGGCCAGCCATGCACCGTGCTTTATTCGGCTAATCAAATTGATTGGATACCCGTGATTACGAATCAATCCGGAGGCGCGTTCGAGTTTTTGGACGCAACAGCATCCACGGTTTCGCGAAGATTTTATCGCGCTTGGATCACGCCGCCAACCATGCCTGCATTTTCTGTGGTTGCCACGAATCCAAGCTCGCTACTTCGCGTAGATAGCGCAGTCCAGCCTTACACGGTGGATATTTCCACGAATGGCACGGACTGGGTTTCGTTGGCTACCAACTTTACCTATCGCCAAATTTCGATGGCGGCGAACAGCACAACGGGAAATGCCAGCTACCTTACCACATTTGTGCGTGCAAGCTGTTCCACATTTCTCCCCACGTCTGCTTGCGGGTATCAAGAATTTAAGCTTTCAAAAGTCTCACCGCTTGCTGCCGGCGACTATTTGCGATTCGCGATTGCCAAGACCAATGGTCAGTCAGTTATCATTGCAGCGACAAATCAGACGGCTGGCGTTCATTACACAAATCTCGTGGCGGAGATCGTGAGCATGATCAATACAAACCCACTGCTCCAATCCGAAGATGGGGTGATAGCAGAAGACTTTTCAGCAGGTAACTTCTCGAGCTTCTTCCTTCGTGCCCGTTCTTCGGGGCATGCAGCATCGGGTGTTTATGTCAATGTCACTAAAAAAGGATCCGGCCTGACAGCTTTGCCGAGCTCTGGGACGCTCAGGGTGAACCTCGCCGACCTCCAGCCTAGGAATCATCTCTATGTCGCAGCGGGCGCGGGTCAGATCAACGCCAATTTCACTCTCGACACGATCACGCTTCCCGACGGCTATCATGAGTTGACCGCTGTGGCCTACGAGGGAAGCAGTGTTCGCACACAGACGCGCACCACTGTTCCCGTCCGCGTTCAAAACACCTCTCTCACCGCGACGATGACTTTACTCGGCTTGACGAACAACGCGTCGGCTCAAGGCAGCTATCAAATTCAAATCGCTGCAAGCACTAACAACATCAGTTCGATCAAGCTCTTTACCACGGGTGGTGCTATGGCGGTGGCTACAAATGTTTCTAATGTGATCTTTCCTGTGCACGGGACGAATCTGTGGGCAGGCTTGCACCCGTTCTACGCTTTGGTTGAAGCTGCTGCTGGTCAGAAATATCGCACCCGCACTGAGTGGATTCGGATGTCTCCGTAAAAGGTTTTCTCACGCGTCCACTTCGTGACGGTTTGCGATAAAGTCTGACATCCACCTTTCATTTGCTCTTTTCCTCCCCGGATAACCACTGGGCTTCCAACTGGCATTTGGCGGAGTTGTGAGAATGATTGCACGGAGTATTCTTTCCTCGCGGTTGGTGAACGGTTTGGTTGATCTTCGGTTCTTAGCGGAGTCAGAAAGGGCAGTGCGAGAGCGGGACGATGGTGAACTTGGGGGAGTAACACGTCGTCCCGCTCGGCCCAAATCCAGTAGCGAAGAGCAGACATACCACCACCAGGTCAAGCAACCCGCAAATCACTTCACAGTTTTCCCAGCGCGTTAAATATCACCGGCGCGTACGGGGACGGAAACGGCAGCGGTTCCGCCAACACCAATGCCGGTTTGCTCGCATCCGCCGGATAAACTAAGACCAGCGGCACGGCAGATCGCCCGAACCGCTCCAGTTCTTCGGTGATCGGCTTCGGAAAGGAAGTGTAATCCGCCAGCAAAGCCACGGCATCGAGCTGCTTTAACTTTTCCACCACCGACTTGGCTTCAAATCCCGGTTTCACGCTAATTTTGCAAGTCTGACACCACGAAGCGGTAAAATCCACCACCACCACCCGGCCTTCGGCTCGCGCTTTGGCGACTGCTTCCGCACTCCAACGCTGCCACGAGTAACCTTTTGGCGCGTTCGCCACTTTCTCACTTGTCGCGTCTGGTTGCTGGGGATGCCGCCAATCCAATCCCGATTCAAGCGCCCAGAGATAACCAGTCGCTAATAACAACACTGTGAACAAAATACCGACCCCGCGCCCCCGATTGCAGCGCTGATAGAATTCTCCAAACACCCACGCCCCCGCTGCGAGCAAGACAAGAAACACCCCGAGCCACCAGGATTGCTCGCCGTAGAAAGTTCCCACCAAACTCGTGAGCCACACTGCCGTGATCAACATCGGGAAGCCCGTTGCCATCTTGAATTTTTCCATCCAAGCGCCCGGCTTTGGCAGGAACTTCAACCACGACGGTTGCCAGGAGAGGATCGCGTACGGCGCGGCGAGACCGAGGCCGACCGTGAGAAAGATCAGGACGATGATTCCCGGGGGTTGCGAAAAAGCAAAGCCCAGCGCCGCCCCGAGAAAAGGCGCGGAGCACGGCGTGGACAGGATAGTTGCCAGCACGCCGTTGAAAAACGCTCCGGATGCACCGTGTCGAGATGCCAGTTTGTCTGCCGCCCCCAATGTGTTTCCACCTAGTGTTACCTCGAACAAGCCAAAAAGATTCAATGCCACTAGTGTGATCAGTGCAGACATTCCCACAATGAATTGCGGGTTGCTGAATTGCATTCCCCAGCCAGCTTTGTGGCCTGCCGACTTAATAGCGATGATGATGGTGGCAAGCACTAGAAATGAAACCAACACACCGGAGGCATAAACCAAACCCAGTGCTCGCACGCGCCCCGGCGATTCCTTGGCCTGCTCAACAAAGCCCAGAATCTTCAACGCAATCACTGGCAACACGCATGGCATGATGTTTAGGATCAGCCCGCCGATGAATGCATATGTCAGCCAGAACCAGAGCGGTTTCTTTTCTTTAACGGGCGAGTTGCTCCCGCTTGTTTCGACAGGTGCTTCATTGCCACCGCCGATTCTTAGAGTTACCGCAAAGCTTTCTTGTTTTCCGGAGCGCTTCTGGACTAGCAATCCGGAAATCTCGTTTGGCCAAGTGTTGCTTGAGATTGTCACCAGCTTCCTCACCACGGCCGTGCCATTGGTCTCGAAAACCGTTTCCGTCTGGTGCTGCATCTCGAAATCTTCACTCCTCTCAGGAAAGAAATCCCATCCGCTTGAGTTGTCGCCAGTCTTCCACGAGATCAAAAGAGCACGAGCCCCTTTTGCAGTTTTATTTTCCCAGCGCGCTGTAGGTGCGAGTGATTCTCCAGTTTTCGGAAGCAGGTTTTGCCAATCCGCGATGGAATCCGCATCTTCCGAGGGCTTTGTAGTGGAACTTATCTCGAGCGCGGCGTTCACATCTTGTTTACCAGGGAAGCAACTCACCTGGCACTCCAGCCACTCCACATGAGCCTTGAGCGCGATTCGTCCGAAATCAACATTAGAGGCGATTGTCAGCGGCACGATCAATACGGCTTCATCATGCAGCGTGTAGTTGGTCTGTTCAAAATCCTCAGAGCCGGGGATGGATTTGCCGTCATCGTCGACTTT
>Ga0114967_10003757_pt1 | contig 12399 bp, 7 predicted proteins | sample M_130628_MF_Meta_FD_92639 | JGI IMG/M metagenome (GOLD analysis project Ga0114967, IMG submission 92639) | Freshwater microbial communities from Lake Montjoie, Canada to study carbon cycling - M_130628_MF_MetaG | ecosystem: Environmental > Aquatic > Freshwater > Lake | place: Lake Montjoie... | reverse complement strand
GGCGACCTTAAATAAACTCATTAATGTTGAAGTAGCCAAATTCAACGAAATTTATAAACAAAAGGCGATTCCTGCTTTGATTGTGCCTGAGAAGTAGAATAAAAACTTTATAACAGACACGGATGAATAAGACAATACGATAGTCCAACTTTAAAGAAAATTGCAGAACGAATTCCGAAGGAATTGAGCGAACAAAATGACCGCAGAATGGTACTTGCCGTAAAAATCATTGAAAGAATTTATTAACAACGAAGTGCAAAAATCCCTTACAAAATTTATGAGTAGGAAGAAACTGGCAGTTTGAAAATTTTATTGCGGAGAGGAAAATAACTCTCCGCAATAAAATCACTTTCACCTCCTCTTCCACCATTTCACCACCTCCAGCCAAATCACCGAAATAAAGCCGATGGCGTTACAAATACCAAATTGGGAGATGTTCATCGGTGAAAAACCAAAGAAATTGGCCAACATTGGTACGAAAATTAGCAAGCCCATCAATGCTAAAGTAATGGTAATTATCAATAAAACGAGGTTGTTTTTGTACATCAATGTCGTGAAAATTGAATAATAAAACGACCGATTAACTAAAGTCAAGAAAATATTGGCGATGATAAGTGTAGCAAAAACCAAAGTGCGAGTAAGCGATTCATTATAGCCTTCATGCACACTGTATTGGTAAACTGCCAAGGTCCCTGCCGTTATCATCAAGCCTTGTATGATACTTATAGTCAATTCATTCCAACTGAAAAAAGTATTCGTAGCTGGTCTTGGTTGCTGACTCAATGTGTTTTTTTCCATTGGCTCGTTTTCGTAAATAATCGAGCATGTTGGCCCCATTATCAACTCTAAAAAGATAATATGAACGGGCGAAAAAATATTGGGAAACAACCAACCCAAAGCCAATGGAATGAAAACTATCAAAACTATCGGAATATGAATCGAAATAATATACTGAATGGCTTTTTTGAGGTTTGTATAAATCTTTCGTCCCATTGCAACGGCATCAACCATTTTCGATAAATCATCTTCTACCAAAATCAAGGAAGCAGCTTGTTTGGCAATTTCTGTCCCTTTTTTGCCCATCGCAATGCCAATATGTGCTGCTTTTAGAGCAGGGCCATCGTTTACGCCATCGCCTGTCATGGCTACAATTTCATTTTGGGCTTTTAGTGCATTGATGATGCGTAACTTTGCTTCGGGAAACATTCGAGTAAACAGATTGGTGTCTTTTACTCTTTTTTGCAATTCAGTTTCCGATAATTGCATCAATTCTTCGCCCGTAAGGCTGCGTTCGTAACCTTTAAAACCTATTTGCTTGGCAATGGCCGTAGTTGTGGCGGCATTATCGCCGGTGATAATTTTTACGTCGATTCCTGCTTTATAAAAACTATTCAAAACCGCCTCTATATTCTTTTTTGCTGGGTCATAAAAGGCCACTAAACCTTTGAAATCAAACTCAAATTCTTGTTGCGTTGCTGGATAATTATTTCCAATAAATTGAGCCTCACCAACTGCCAAAATCCTATAACCTTCTTTTGCCAAAGTTTCAATTACTTCCTTGATTTTTTGTTTTTCGGCATCGGTCAAAATACTCACATTTATTATGGCCTCTGCTGCTCCTTTGGCAGCAATGAAGCGTTTTCCTGCTTTATTTGCAAAAATATGCGTCATCATGGGCGGTTTTCCTCCCAACGGATATTCATGAACCAATTCAAAATTTGGGCGTTCGTCTTGCGAAATTATTTTTGCATAAGCAGCTTGCAATGCAATTTCCATAGGGTCGAAAGGAATCGGCTCGCTTGCCCACATTGCGATTTCTATCAGATTTTTTTCGGCATCGGTCAATGTATTTTCTGGCTCAGAAATTTTATCAAAACCTAGCACAAAAATCTTTGCCAACGACATTTTATTTTCGGTAATCGTACCTGTTTTATCCGTACAAATAACGGTTGCACTTCCCAGCGTTTCTACGGTCTTCATTTGTTTTACTACGATTCCCATTTTCATTAATCGCCACGCTCCCAATGCCATAAAAGTCGTAAAAGCCACTGGAATTTCTTCGGGAAGAATACTCATCGCCAACGTTAGGGCTTTGAGTAAACTATCTAAAACATCATGCGATTTAAAAAAATTGATTCCCCACACAACCAAAAAAACAATCGCCCCCACGATGACCATTTTCTTGACAAAACTACCTATTTGTAATTCCAAAGGTGTTTCTTCTTCTTCGATGCTTTCAAGACTTTTACCTATTTTGCCCAACTTGGTTCCATTGCCGATAGCCGTAATGGTGGCAATTGCCAAACCGCTGGCCACACTTGTTCCTCTAAAAATAAGGTTATCTTCCTTGCTTGGGTCTTTCTCAACCGAAAGCGATTCGCCAGTAAGAATTGATTCATTGACCGAAAAATCATTTGAGCGAATAATAATTCCATCGGCAGAAATCGATGTTCCCTCTTCAACCATCAAACTATCGCCAAGTACTAACTCTTCGCTCGAAATTTCGACAATTTCGCCATCGCGAATAACTTTACAAGTCGGTTGCGTAAAATTTTTGAGTTTTTCAAGAGCATTGCGGCTGCGGGAATATTGATAGAGTGAAATCGTAGCTACCAATACAATGGCTGATACCAGGAAAATGCCATCACCAATATCGCCACTTATGAAATATATAATCGAAGCAACGAGCAATAAAATCACCATTGGCTCTTTGACGAGGCTTTTCGCGGCTTCCAAAAAACCATTTTCTTTTTTATAGTCGAGACTATTACTACCAAATTTTTCTTTGGCTGCTAAAACTTCTTGTTGAGAAAGTCCATTGATGTCGAAAGTATTCGTTGACATGGGGAATTGATTATGTGGGATAAAATAGACCTGTAATTACCAAAAGTAAGTAGTTTTTAAGGAAATGCAGAATTTACGCTCTTTTAATATTTAAAAGCAAAAGCCCATAAGGCCTTTCAAGACTTACAGGTTTGATTATCAATATTTTATGATTTAATAAAAAACCTAAGCACGCTCTTTGGTTCCGAGAAAAGGCAGCCAGTTCTCTTCGATAGAGCCTGCAAAATCTCGTAGAAACATAATAAAAGAAGGTTTGTAAGGTTTTTTGGGGAGGGAGAATCCTATTTCTTCGGGGGTTAGGTCGCCTTTGCGAGAATTGCAACGGCGGCAGGCAGTTACGAGGTTATCCCAGTTTGTTTTTCCGCCTTTTGATTTTGGTAAAACGTGGTCGAGGGTGAGGTCCTCATGGCTTCCACAATATATGCACTTATTTCCGTCTCGCCTAAATACATTTTGCCTACTGAGCATCACACCTTTAAATGGCAAACTGACGTAATGATTGAGTCTTATGACTGACGGAAGCGGGTAAGTCTTATCGACAGTGCGAAGCATTCCTTTGGGAGAATCAACGACTAGCTCAGCCTTATCGAGATAAACCAATAAAAAAGCCTTTGGCACGGTACAAATACTTAATGCACTATAATCGGCATTTAAAACTAACACTTTCCTGCTCATAAAACATTTAGAAATTAGCGATTGCATATTTGCAAGGCAAGATAAATAAAAGTTTTTAGATTTTTGGCAAATGGTATTGTAAAATATTTGTTAAGTTGCCGAAGGTAAAGCGTATACAGGCTTTTATGCAAATCGTAGGAACGTCTAAATTGGGCGTTCATACGAGTCAAATGCGTGATATTTTTTCAAATATTCTTCTTCATTGATTTTATTAAAAATATCTTCTCCCCAACTTTTAGGATTATTTTTGATATATTCTTGAATAAAAAACAAAGATTTTTCATTTCTAATCACATGGTCGTGAAATCTTGATTGCCACCCAAACTCGTGGTTCTCTGTTTGACACCACATTGTTAGAGCTTTTTTTAATTGTCCAATTATGACTGAAATTGATTGACTTGGAGCTGCTTTGAATTTTTTAGGTAGTTTTAAATTAGGAATAGAAAATATATTTTTTGAGTTTTCTATTCCTAAAAGAATGATGAGGTGAAGATGATTTGGCATCACACACCACTCGATTAACTGAGCATTTGGGTAAATTTTTGGAATATTTTCAATAAATTCTGCAATTTTTGTGCCTTTTTGAGTTTTTATTAAAACGTATTCCGAGTTTTGTAACTCAATTTGACCAAAATAATTTATTCGATTTTTTGTGCAGATTGTTAGAAAATAATAACCTTCCTCATCATACCATCTATTTTGTAGTCGATACTGTTTGGCTGTTTTATGTCCCATAAATTTATTTAAAGCCAAAACAAAAATTAGGAATTTATTCGTAGGAACGTCCAAATTGGACGTTCCCGTCAAAATCAATTCAAAAACCTTTCTCGACAAGAACGTCCAGATTGGACGTTCCTACGATATTTTTCTACGAAACCCATTTTTCCACTTCTTCTTTACTTGGCATTTTTTCGTCGATTTTGAGTTTCTTTCTCATTCCACCCAAATCATTGAAAATTTTGTTGGCGTTGGCTTCTTTGAGCTGCGAAACCATCACGAAGCCCATTTTTTGTAAGGCGGGCACCCAAACAGCTGGAATATTAATGGCTTCATAATCAGCTACTTGCGAGAGTTCTTGCTTCTTTTCTGGTCGCATTTGCGGGAAGAAAAGTACTTCTTGAATACTCACGTTATCGGTCAACATCATCGTTAGGCGGTCGATACCGATGCCAATACCTGCCGTTGGCGGCATTCCATATTCGAGTGAACGAATGAAATCTTCGTCCATTACCATTGCTTCGTCGTCGCCACGCTCTGCCAGTCTTGCTTGTTCTTCAAAACGCTCACGTTGGTCGATTGGGTCGTTTAGCTCCGAATAAGCATTGGCAACCTCTTTTCCATTCACAAACAACTCAAAACGCTCAACCAAACCTGGTTTCGAGCGGTGTTTTTTCGTCAATGGCGACATTTCGACTGGATAATCTATGATAAATGTCGGTTGAATAAGATTTGCTTCTACTTTTTCGCCAAAAATCTCATCAATCAATTTGGCTTTGCCCATTGTATCATCAATTTCCATTCCCCATTGGCGACAATAAGTGCGAGTTTCCTCTTCGGTCAGTTCACCTAAGTTTACGCCTGTATATTTTTCTATAGCTTCCAGAATACTCAAACGAGCAAATGGACCAGCAAAATTCAATTCGTTTTCACCAAATTTAAAAGTCGTTGAGCCATGAACGGCCATCGCTACTTTCTCAAAAATCTCTTCCGTAATTCCCATCATCCATTCGTAGTCCTTATAGGCTACATAAAATTCGAGTGAGGTAAACTCTGGGTTGTGCGTGCGGTCCATTCCTTCATTACGGAACATCTTTCCGAACTCATAAACACCTTCAAAACCTCCCACAATGAGGCGTTTGAGGTAAAGTTCGTTGGCGATACGCATATACAAAGGCATATCAAGCGTATTATGATGCGTGGCAAACGGACGTGCAGCAGCTCCACCGTGAATAGGCTGTAAAATTGGCGTTTCTACTTCCAACCAACCTTTATCATCAAACATCCTACGCATCGTGCTGATGATTTTTGCACGCTTAATGAAAACCTCTTTTACGTGTGGATTCACGATGAGGTCAACGTAGCGTTGACGGTAGCGTTGCTCTGGGTCAGAGAAGGCATCATAAATTTTACCATCAACTTCTTTTACGATTGGTAACGGGCGAAGTGATTTATTGAGAATCTTAAATTCAGTAACGTGAATCGAAGTTTCGCCAGTTTGAGTGGTGAAAACATATCCTTTTACGCCAATAATATCACCAATATCAAGCAATTTCTTAAAAACTGTATTATATAAAGTTTTGTCTTCGTCAGGGCAAAGGTCGTCACGACGGAAATATAATTGAATACGGCCTGTTGAATCTTGTAATTCGGCAAAAGACGCACTTCCCATGATACGAAACGACATCAAACGACCAGCGATTGAAACGTTCTTATAATCAATTTTATTATTCCTGTCCGTAGGCTGTTCGTAGTTCTTTTCAATATCAGCCGCTGTTACGTTTACTTCAAATAAATCGGCAGGATATGGGTCGATGCCAATTGCCATGAGGTCTTGTCTTTTCTGACGGCGTAGTAATTCTTGTTCGCTGAGTGCCATTTATATTAATATATAATAATTAATGTTTTATGCTTAAGTGGTTTGATGAAAAAATAAAAACTCTATTTTTTACAAAATTAAGCAATCAATGTGAAGAATGATGCATAATTTGCAAGCTATTTATTAACAGAAAGACTTTAGGCTATTATCTGCATCTTACTTTTTTATAATTTTCAGGGAATCGAATTTCTATTAACGTTCCCACTTGATCATTGCTATCTTGCAGGGTTTTCGATGCGGTCTTTGATTTAAAACACAATATTGGCATTGTTGATTTTATTAAAAGTCACCGGCGAACAGGTTCTTTTTTTGATGAATAAAACGCATATTACCAGATGATGCAAGCCAACTTTCAACTAATTATGTATCGGCGGTCCGATTGAAAATCAAACCATTAATAATTGAATGCACAATCATTTGTTACATTAATTTATTTTTGAAAATTAGACTTGCTCGTTTTCATTTTTTAGCTTTAATATCGCAAAAACGAATTGTCTTTTTTATCGTTTAAAGGGCAACAGGAATTGGCAAGAGTAATATTTTTATATCTTTAATGTGTGGAATAAAAAGCACTAAACAAATAGATGCCTTTTATATTACGCCCTTTACTATGTTCTCAAGTACAACAAATTAAGTCATTTTCGTCAGTATAAAGTTTTTCAAGAATAGAATTATCAAATATCAAAGAAACCACTGAGTTTTGATGCTCCCTTACCGCAGGTTTTGCTAAAGTCCATAAATATTTTAAATCAAAATCCGAATTAGATAAGAGTCAAGTAAAACTACTATGTTGAATTACGTTATCTAATAAATTCTACAAGCCCGTAACACTACTGGTTTATACAAATCTAGATATAAGATAATCAATGTATAAATCTAAAATTTTATCAATGCACAAAACTACCAAATTTTAAAATAGTTAAACATCCCTCATTCGTAAACATGGGTTAGGTCTTTAAACTACACACGAAAAAATAATTATGATATTTTGACTAAAATAAATAGTAGAACTCATTTTGGTGGCATACATCTTCTATTTATGTACTTTAAACCAATTTTCAAAAAAGCCAAAAAGCTAATTTTTTTGACAGCTTTTTCATTTTTCTTAGTAAAACAAACTCTTTATTATAAAACTTAAGAAAAAATTAATAACAAAATCTTGTTTTTTCATTATCATTTCGTAAATTCGCACCCTATTTAAGAGTACCCCGAATAAATACGCTTTTCATTTGCAGAATTTTTATCCGATACACGACTATTTTCGTAGGATAGTTGAACAGGGATAATTATTCGCTCCACTACGATTATATACCTGTTTTTAGTAACGTGTATTTAGTTTTTAGCTCTATTAATTAATTTATTTAACCAAAGCTGAAATTTAACTGCCAAAAGCTAAAAGCCATTTAAAAGAAATTTTCACTTAAAACTTTTCAAACCTTGAATCTGACAGAAACCGGTAGAAAAAGTTTCGCAACGGTAAAGCCACTCATTGAATACCCAGACTTCTTGGATATTCAGGTAAAATCTTTCCAAGATTTTTTCCAGATTGTGACTCCAGCAGAAAATCGCAAAATGGTAGGGCTTTTCAATGTATTTGCCGAAAACTTCCCAATCGCCGACTCACGTGAAAACTACGTGTTGGAGTTCGTCGATTACACCATCGACCCACCAAAATACTCAGTTGATGAGTGTATTGACCGTGGTCTTACTTACGCTGTGCCTTTAAAAGCAAAATTGCGTTTGATTTGTAATGATACCGATAACGAAGACTTCGAGACAATCGAGCAAGAAGTATTTTTGGGTAACATTCCATATATGAATGGTCGTGGCTCATTCGTTATCAACGGAGCAGAGCGTGTTATTGTATCACAATTACACCGTTCGCCAGGTGTGTTCTTCTCAATGAGCAAGCACACAAACGGAACGAAACTTTACTCAGCTCGTGTAATCCCGATGAAAGGTTCGTGGATTGAATTCTCGACTGACGTTAACAATGTAATGTATGCATACATCGACCGTAAGAAAAAATTCCCGGTTACAACATTGCTTCGTGCAATCGGTTTTGGTTCTGATAAAGACATCCTAAACCTTTTTGGTCTTTCAGAAGAAATTCCTGGCACACGTGAAGCCTTGAAAAAATCAATCGGTCGTCGTCTTGCCGCACGTGTTTTACGTACATGGACAGAAGACTTCGTAGATGAAGACACCGGTGAGGTTGTTTCAATCGACCGTAACGAGGTAATCTTAGAACGTGACTCTATCATCTCAGAAAATGACATTGACACTATCTTAAATACTGAGCAAAAATCAATCATTTTGCACCGTGAAGATGCCAACGTTTCAGAATTCAACATTATTTACAATACCTTACAACGTGATAGCTCAAACTCTGAAAAAGAGGCAGTTGAGCAAATCTACCGTCAATTACGTAATACCGAAGCACCTGACGAAGCAACAGCTCGTGAGATTATCCAAGGATTGTTCTTCTCTGAAAAACGTTATGATTTAGGAGAAGTAGGTCGCTATCGTGTAAATACAAAATTGAGTTTGACTACACCACTAGAAACTGGTGTTTTGACAACCCAAGATATTGTCGAAATCGTTAAGTTCCTTATTCAACTTATCAACTCAAAAGCAGTTGTAGATGATATTGACCACTTATCGAATCGTCGTGTTCGTACCGTAGGAGAACAACTTTATGCACAATTTGGTGTAGGTTTAGCTCGTATGGCTCGTACAATCAAAGAACGTATGAACGTTCGTGATAACGAAGACTTCAAACCGGTTGACTTGATTAATGCAAGAACACTTTCTTCAGTAATCAACTCATTCTTTGGAACGAACCAGTTATCACAGTTCATGGATCAAACTAATCCCTTGGCAGAAATCACGCACAAGCGTCGTATGTCGGCACTCGGGCCTGGTGGATTGAGCCGTGAGCGTGCAGGTTTCGAGGTTCGTGACGTTCACTATACGCACTATGGTCGTTTGTGTACTATTGAAACACCAGAGGGACCAAACATTGGTTTGATTTCGTCGCTTTGTACGTATGCCAAAATTAACAGCATGGGTTTCATCGAAACTCCTTATGTTAAGATTGAAAACGGTAAATTGACGAAAGAGATAATTTACTTAACTGCAGAAGAAGAAGACGGAAAAAACATTGCGATGGCAACAGCCGACGTTGATGCTAACGGAAACTTCTCAGTAGATGCCCTAAAATGTCGTTATGAAGGTGACTTTCCAATGAAATCACCAGATTCAATCGACTACATGGATATTGCCTCAAATCAGATTGTATCGGTAGCTGCTTCGATGATTCCATTCATTGAGCATGATGATGCCAACCGTGCCTTGATGGGTTCAAACATGCAACGCCAGGCTGTGCCTTTGTTGCGTCCAGAAGCTCCAATCGTAGGTACAGGTTTGGAAGGTCGTTTGGCTCGTGACTCGCGTACTTTGGTGGTTGCTGAAGAAGATGGAGTTGTCGAATACGTTGATGCAAATGTTATCAAAGTACGTTATAACTGGACGTCTGAGCAAACACTCATAAGTTTTGATACAAACATAACTTCTTATGAACTTATCAAACACCGTCGCACGAACCAAGATACTTGTATTAACATTCGTCCGATTGTATTGAAAGGTGATGCTGTGAAAAAAGGTCAAATCCTTGTAGAAGGATATGCGACTCAAGGCGGAGAACTTGCTCTTGGACGTAACCTTTTGGTTGCCTTCATGCCTTGGCAAGGGTATAACTTTGAGGATGCGATTGTAATTTCGGAGAGAGTTGTTCGTGAAGATATTTTCACCTCTATTCACATCGAAGAATACGAACTCGAAGTACGTGATACAAAACGTGGTGAAGAAGAACTAACGGCTGAGATTCCAAACGTTTCGGAAGAAACTGTAAAGAACCTCGATGAAAACGGTATCGTTCGTACAGGAACACGTGTTCGTGAAGGAGATATTTTGATTGGCAAAATTACTCCAAAAGGAGAATCAGACCCAACTCCAGAAGAAAAACTCCTCCGTGCAATCTTCGGAGACAAAGCGGGTGACGTTAAAGATGCCTCGAAAAAATCACCACCATCAATGGACGGTGTAATTATCGATACAAAACTTTTCTCTCGCCCAAGCAAAGAAGAACGCTCGAAGCACAAAGAAGAATTAAAAGTTTTGATGAAAAAGCACGGCCGTCAATTAATTGAACTCCGTGGCTTGATGATTGATAAAATAACTGAATTGATTGATGGCAAAACAACCGTTGGCGTAAAACATAAATTTGGGGATGAGCTTATCTCCAAAGGTATGAAGTTCAATCGTGGAAACATTGCCAATAATTTATTTCCAGACAAAAACAATTACGTTGACGAAAGCCAATATAATGTTCCTGAGGAAGCAAACTTATTGGGAGATGTAATCTTAGACGGTTGGACAGAAGACGCTACTTTCAACAAACTTATCGTAGCACTTTGTAAGAACTACTTGGCTCGTCGTAGTGAAGTAATCGGTCGATTCAAACGTGAACGTTTTGTGTTAGAAGTTGGAGATGAGCTACCAGCAGGTATCGTGAAATTGGCTAAAGTTTACATCGCTAAGAAACGTAAGTTGAAAGTGGGTGATAAAATGGCCGGTCGTCACGGAAATAAAGGGGTTGTTGCACGTATCGTTCGTGATGAAGATATGCCATTTACGGCAGAAGGTCAGCCAATGGACATCGTGTTGAATCCACTCGGTGTGCCTTCTCGTATGAACATCGGTCAGCTATATGAAGTTGTACTAGGTCTTGCGGGTAGAAAATTAGGACGTAAATATGCTACGCCAATCTTTGATGGTGCTACTGAAGCAGAAGTAACTGCCGAATTGGATGAAGCAGGTTTACCACCTTACGGACGTTCGCAACTTTACAATGGTTTGACAGGTGAGCCATTTGATCAAAAAGTAACCGTGGGTATCATGTACATGATGAAACTTGGTCACTTAGTTGATGATAAAATGCACGCCCGTTCAATCGGACCATACTCATTAATTACGCAACAACCATTAGGTGGTAAAGCACAATTTGGTGGTCAGCGTTTCGGAGAAATGGAGGTTTGGGCATTGGAAGCATTCGGTGCATCGCACATCTTACAAGAAATCTTGACTGTAAAATCTGATGATGTATTGGGTCGTGCCAAGGCTTATGAAGCAATCGTAAAAGGAGAGAATTTGCCAAAACCAAATATCCCAGAATCATTCAATGTATTGGTTCACGAATTACGAGGCTTAGCATTGGAGATTACTTTGCAGTAAATGATTGTTTTATAGAGGAAGAGGTTGAAAAACTTAACCTTTTCCTTAATTTCGTAATGACAACATTAATTTTTCTCGAAAATGGCAAATTCAATTTCTCCTGCAATGCAAAATTCTAAAATAGAAGTTTTAGAATGGCTTGCCAACGAACAAGATGAAAGTTTTGTTCAAGAAATCGTTTCGTTTATTAAGAAACACACTTATGAACGAAAAGTGGAAGAAGATTTTTTGAAACCAATGACCGAACAGGAATTGTATGATAAAATCGTGAAAGCTCAAAAAAGTGCGGCAGAAGGAAAAGTTTTTACAACTGCCGAAATGAGAGAAAGAGCCAAAACTTGGGGAAGATGAGAGTTTTTTGGACAATTGATGCTGAAACTGATTTAGTTGATACTTTCAATTATCTAAAATTCAAACATAATGAAGCCTTTGCTGACTAAATAATTGACAAAATCTTTAATAAATCTTTTTTATTAGAGAATTTCCCAGAAATAGGAGCAGTTGAAAAAAGCAAAATGCTGGAAAGTCTGAAAATTAGATATTTAATTGAAGGTAATTACAAAATTCTATATCAAATCAATGACAGTAGAGGACTTATTGAAATATTAGCAGTTTTCGATACTCGACAAGACCCAAGCAAAATGTTATCAAAAGAAGAATAAAACTTTTGAATCTATAGTATAAAAACTTTCAAAGCGAAAGACAAAAAATTTAACAGTTTTCTGACACATTTTAAAAGCATATAAAATGTCTTTAAAGAAAAATAAAAAACTCAATAGTGACTTCCAGAGCATCACTATCAGTTTGGCTTCACCAGAGTCAATCTTGGAAAGCTCTTATGGCGAAGTTACTCAACCTGAGACAATCAACTATCGTACTTACAAACCCGAAATGGGCGGTTTGTTTTGCGAGCGTATTTTCGGTCCTGTAAAAGACTGGGAATGCCACTGTGGTAAATACAAACGTATTCGCTACAAAGGTATTATCTG
>Ga0114967_10003755_pt1 | contig 12405 bp, 9 predicted proteins | sample M_130628_MF_Meta_FD_92639 | JGI IMG/M metagenome (GOLD analysis project Ga0114967, IMG submission 92639) | Freshwater microbial communities from Lake Montjoie, Canada to study carbon cycling - M_130628_MF_MetaG | ecosystem: Environmental > Aquatic > Freshwater > Lake | place: Lake Montjoie... | reverse complement strand
GGGTAAGTCCCGTCTTACATACGGGACTGCCTCCCCCCTTCGAGGGAGGCGTATTACCTGGTTAAGATTGCGGCTAAGCCACACTCAAAGAGCAGGGCTCTCATCTTTTATATACGGACTTATACCCCTGCCCTAAAGGGCAGGGGTATAAATTCTATCCCTCGTGCGAGGAGGGTGCTCGCCTGGTGCGAGCAGGTCGCTCGCCTCGCTACGCGTTCCACCCCTTCCAAGTGATCGGCGGGCAGCCGCACATCTCATCCATCTTATCCATGCTATTTGCCTTTAGTCGGCTACAGACCATCTTCGTGTGCCCCTTCCATGAAAAGTCCGAACTGACCTTGGCATTATCAGGAAGAAATCCATAATCCTCTGGCTTCAATCCCCTTTTTTCCACCTGTCCCTTAATTGTCTTACAGCGCCCCTTCCAGTCAAAGGTCGCAGCATTCACAGTTCCCGTGTAATTACCCCTCGCATCCCCCGTGGCCGGCGTGCGACCCTCCGCCCTCGGATCCTGGGCCCAGCGATCTGTGACAGTTGCCGCCCCAATAATATTGTTGAGCGAAGGAGCATCCGCAACCTGGTTTAGATCATAGGGGCTAGGAAACCCCGTCTCCGTCAGCGTGGAATCACCAATCGGCAGATTCATCGTTTGAAGGGGTGCCCCCCCATAATTTACATTAAATGACAGGGATCCATCCGCATTATCCAGAAACTGCTTCGCATAGCGGCTCAGTGTTGTTATCATGTCGGGCGTAATAGCAGCCGAAGACGCAGCAGCCCCTATCAGTGTATACATGATAGGAAGCAGGGGTGACTGTGCATTTCCGAGCTGGGGAATCGCTTTTGTGATATCGCTCGATTTAATCGGCACATCCTCAGGAGCCAGTATTCCACTGTTTATTTGTTTAATCATGGTATCCACCTGATTTTTCATGGCGGTCAGGTTGCCAATGCGCGTTTGCACTATCGGATCCGTCGTGCCAGAACTACTAAGATCCTTGATGGCCTTCTGTATGCGTAGGGAGAATTCAGCTAAATCGGATACGGACGCAGGACCCTTGTTTGTCTCTTGGGCGCGTGTATAATCCCCGTCAAATCCCTCTTCCAGATCGAGGTCGTGTTGAGGGCCATGGAAGGGGCGATTCGAGCCAATGAGCTCGACCTCTCTTTGTAAATAAGCAAGGTTGTCCTCGATCTGGGCGATATCTAGGGCGGTCATCTGGGGCGTGAGACCAGGATTGCGCTGAAGGACATTTGCTTCGGATTCGAGGCGCTGAAAGTCCGAACGGGCTGTATTGAGAGGGAGTTGAATGGTGGGATCGGAGCGATCTTCAATCTCTGTGGCCTGGAAAGCCAAAAACCCCTTCAGAGATTCGAGAACATTGAGAATGCGCTGTCGAGTGGTCTTCACGAGCGAGGGATCCTTATAGGGGCTGGGGAGATTGGCCCCGATCTGCTGATAGGGGGCTGTCGGGAGAGATCCTGGGAGATCAGAGCTTTTTACACCGACCGGAAGTTCAGCGACAGCAATGGTCTCAGGAATAATCGCCTTAGAGTCCGTATTGAGAGGCACGTAGCCTACAAATCCCTCCTTTTTCTCATCCTTTGACTTTTCCTTCGGCTCCTCTTTTTTAGATTCCGTGGTCTTTACGATAACGAAGAGGATCACTAGGATACCTAATAGTGTTAGAAACGCATACATTCACCTAACACTAATAGGGATTATAATTGAAATATTGTGAAGGAATATTTGAGGGCTACAGAGATGCTCCAGAGGAGGTGCTATTCAAACTATAGAGATGCTCCAGAGGAGGTGCTATTCAAACTATAGAGATGCTCCAATAAGGGGAGGTGCTATTGAAGGAGATGCCCGAAAGGGCATCTCCTATTCAAGAGAACATCCCCAACAGGGAATACTATCTTTTCGTATATACTCATTCATATCGATAGGCCCTTTATGACATGATTTTCTATGTTCTTTGCCCTGCATTGTGCTAGGCGAATCACCTTCACATTCCTCATCACCATCATCATAATACATCTGATTCCCTGTGGTCTTACCCATGTTTTCTAGAAGTTCATTATGAACCTTCTCATTAATATCGCGCTTTAATATAGTCGCCAGTAGTATATCATGGGCTGCTTTATGTTCGTCACTGGCATTATCAGGCAAACACTTCTCTCGGCCATCATAATTGACATCGAGTGTTAGTCCCGCGACAGTAGAATCCGCAATCTTATCACCGTATTTCGATAAAATATTATTTAAAATATTGTATGTGCTTGCGCCAGAGGCGTTGCTCGTACAATTACTGGTAGATACATTACTGGTAGATACATTACTGGTTGTGCTACTTTGATAAAATCCCTCTTCCTTTTTATATGCGAGCGCTCCAACTACGATAATACCTACAAAAATTAGGACAGGCACTATAATTCTTCTAATAGATTCCATTCGCTCTATCATTATTTAAGAAAACTATTGGCCGTAGGGTGTTGCTATACTTAGTTGCATCCCCAGCACGGCACATTGCTCCTCTTAGAATTTACCCACCAATCATTCAGACACGGGACGGATTTACCCTGTTTCATTGAGGGACTTGATTCACATTCGTCTTCCTCCTCCTCTTCACACTTCTCCTCATAGTATGTTTGATTTGCTGTTCCTGTTCCCAGTTGACTCATAACCTCATTTTTAACTGCTGCCTCTAGTTCTGTTTTTGTGACATCCGCAGTCTGCTTCTCAGTCGCCTCCTTATGCTCCTGACTTGTATAATTAGGCCATGAAGATCCCGAAATATTATTCAGAATAGTTGCTACATAGGGGTTGGAAATATCAATTGTGCTAGATACATTGCTAGTAATATTCGTTTTATATAAACTTGGATATGTTCCATATCCTGCGTCCTTCAAGAGTTTCACCAAGTATGGATCTTCCTCGGAAGTATAGGTTGTGCCTTTTGGCAAATTAACCTGTATGGACTTGAAGGCTAGATTGGGTGCCTGATTTGGTGTTGCGGAACTCAATGGAAATGTCGCAACAACCGTTCCCGTTCCACTGATATCCGAATAGAGTGTGGTGGTTGCTCCTGGAGGCGCAAAGACGGCCGTTAGCACATTCGACTTATTGAACTGCGGATCCGCAGTGGTTATACCATTCTTAAAGCACATGGGGTAGTTCGTTTTTCCATCAGATGATGTGCGAACCTGATTAACAAGAACTCCGTCCGATAAACATGATGTAATCTCATTCGTGATACTGTGCGTCCATTTAGATAAAGCCGGTGTAGGATTCATTTGGGTGCTGGTGCCAGGAGATACAGCTGCCCCCGTACAGATTCCACCCGTTTTTGAACTGCGACCTGATCCACTCGGACAGGTAGGATCAGGAAGACCCGAATAGGAATTTGGCAAATCCATGAATGCCTCCCTGTAGTAAAATAGACCGATTGCGACAATAATTGCCAATAGCAATATCGGTATAATAATAGTACGTATAGGATCTATTAGCATTACCCTAATTAACAGGTGTATTAAATTTGAATTGTTATTATTATTGTAAACAACAACAATGCCCCCACCAAAAACTATACTCAATCTTCGCCACACAGAAGACGCGAAACCCGAAATTGGTCTCGACGAGGCCGGACGGGGCTGTTTCTGGGGGCCGATTATGGCCGGTGCTGTCCTTTGGCCCTCAAGAGACAAGTGGACGGCCGAACACGAATTACTTGCGCCTGATATTCGCGATAGCAAGAAGATCGCGCCCAAAAAACGGGCCCGCATTGCGGATGATATCAAACGCTTAGCTGTTGCCTGGGGCATCGGATCCGTCTCGAACACCGAAATCGACGAACAGGGAATCGTATGGGCCAATCAAGAGGCATTCAGGCGGGCAGTTAAGGCATTGGTGGATAAACAGGCAACTCGTTCAGAGGATGCGCGACTCCTGATTGACGGAGAATGGCTGATTCCCGATTGGACCGGCGAACAGCATGCGATCATCGAGGGAGATAACACCTATCTGTGTATCGGGGCGGCCTCCATTCTGGCGAAGGTCGAGCATGACCGCTGGGTCCAAGAATATTGTGACGGTAACGAGGAATGTGCGAATCGATATGATCTGAGGGGATCCAAGGGATATGGTACGGATAAGCACAGGGCTGGATTGGTCGCCAATGGAGCTCATACGCTCCACAGGCGCACCTTCGTGCGAAACTATGTACCTGCAAATCAGGCCCTACAGAAGCCTAATGTGATCTGCCAAGGCCACGCAAATCATAAAACGGTCGACAAGTGTCTGATCCGTCTTTAGTTCTTCTTGCTGCCCTTGCGCGTCTTGCGTGCCTTGGAGCCCTTGCGACCCTTGGTGGCCTTTCGGCGCTTGCCCCCCTGTTGCTGACTCTTGTTGCTCTTGTTTTGCTTATTGGCCATTTGTATATTTCTATGTTAGATTTTATTCTCGATCCAGCGAAAGAGGAGCGCTAGGTCCGTTGCCCTGGAACGCACAAACGCTTTATAGCTATAGCTATGCGTCTCGTCCTTGATGTAGTCCAAATATTTATTATTCGGTTCTGCCTGAGATATTCCTCTCAATTTCTGAATGAGCTTGACCGGCTCATAAGGAAGCACCTGGAGATCTCTCAGACCCGTGCGACTCAAAACGAACACGCCGGGTGCGCCCGTGTCAGGGATGTTCTCCATGACGCTCATACGCATGAGCGCTCGAAAGCTCGTCGGATTGTCGGACACATTGCCGTATTCACTGACACCCGACGGCGTCAGATCGATCGACATGTTCGTCTGGGTCCGGAGAAGATCCGTAAAGGGAACCTCCGTAAAGGTTGCTCCCATGAGCTCCCCGTTCGGATTGCGAAGGGTCGTCGCGCCCACCATCATGCCTCCCGCAGATCTACCGTAGATGATCGTTCGATCCGGGCCCAACCCTGTCAGTTTTTGCGCTGACCGAATAGTTGCCTCAAAGTCCTCCACTGTCTTAATATGAGAATCCCCCTGTCCTGCCTTGGCCCACGCATAGTCATTGTCGCCGGATCCCCTGCCATAACAGTAGACGATGGCGACACCCCTGCGTAGCAACGGTCCCCAGCCTGTATGCGGCCAACTCACATTGGTTGTGGAGCCATAGGCAGAATACACGTAGCATAGGATTGCCCGAATTCTCTTTAAGTGGTTATTTTTCACGAGGACATAGGTGACCTTCGTTCCATCTGCGGAAGTTGCCTGATGAAGTGTGGTTTTGAGCGAACAGAACTGTTTTATGAAATCGGGCTTCGGACGGATAGGGTGCCATTTCTTGGCAATGGCGCTGTGATTGCCGACAAAAAGCGCATAAGGGAGTTCCTCGGGCCCAAAGATGGTGAAGCTCTGGACTTGAGTGTCGTACCACTTGGCCCAGGGATTGGGATTTATATCGCCGGCAATAATTTGGTGGACGACGATGGGCTTCTTATGCGGCTGACAGTAATAGAGTGTGGATCGGCCCTCATGGCGTGTCAAGATGTGGCCTGATAGGGGATTGACCCAGATCGCCTCCTCCTTCGGCAGAATCCAGGATGTCAGGAGTTTACCGAATGGCACCCATTCCATGGTTCCCTTCTTGATGTAGAAGCCGTTCTCATCGCCGGCATGGACGCCGAGAGGATACTGGACCACGCTGTCTTCGCAAATGCGAATGACCCTCTTCCCTTCGATGCGCCATGTCTTGGAATCCGTCCAGCACGTTGACTTACAGTAGAGCGTCTTGTTCCCCTCTTGATCGAGAACTAGAAATCGCTCTTCGGAGGGTTCCCTGAGAATGACTTCATTATGGAGGCCCGTCTTTGCATCGCAGCACATGAGCTCGATCGTATTGAATGGATAGATGACGGTCACATAATAGCAGAGGCCGTCTTTGATTGCGACCTGACCGCTGATGCCCTTTTTCGACCAGACAATGTGCCCGTCAGCGTCCTGGCAGGTCAGATTCGACACGTAGCGATCCTTTTCGTCTTCCGTGATATAATAGACCTTATTGTCCCAGAAATCTAGATCGCTTACTAAATATGATCGCTTGCCCCAGACCCATTTCCAGTGAAAATTTCCGGAACTTGTGACCTGTATCTGGACGGCTCCATCGCCGAGTGTTATGTGGCCGAAGGGCAGAAGAACACTTGCTGCTTTGAGTTCCTCTTCCATCTCGCTTTGAAGCTTGGTGATATGGGCGCGTTTTACGAGGGCATTCCAGAAGCGGCGTTCTCTTGCGAGAGCGGAATGCCACAGGCGACCCCGCATGGTTTCAATCGGAGCGGAATTATTTCGCCATTCTAGAAAGTCCAGAGTTCTCACGGGATTTCCAGTGAGTTTCTGTATTTGTGTTTGTTTTTGTTTTTTGGTCGACAGCATCTTACGTTGGCGCTTTTTATGTGTCTGTGCCATCCCTAATATATTATCTTAATAAAAATTGATAGGAATGGAATAGTCTTAGCGCAGTAAAAATGCTCTTTATGGGAGAATACTATATCGCTGAGACAGATGGTAATCGTAAAGAGGTTATTGAAACCTTCTTAGAAGATGACAACTATAAGACCCTCGTAATTGTTGATCCTGTCATGCGTCTACATGAATATGGCTGCCAAATTGAATGTCTGGTATCCATAGAAGAAATTATTGATACGAAACGGATATTTATGTGCGCTCAGCTAGATGGCATGGCGAAAGCATTTGTAAAGCAGCACTGGAGTCTTTTAGCGTTCTTCTAACAACCTAAGAACTACTACAACTATTATCTAGATACCATGGCCTCCATTCAGATGAATTTTATCTATGATAAGGGATCAAAGACGGCCACGACGGTTGCCGCCCTTGAAACGTTCTTGAAGGGTTGTAAGGATTCTTTGCCGGCCTTTGCTAAGCCGCGCCATCTTGATGTCCGTGAGCCTTTGACGCACGGAGACATCAATATTCATTTTTGCGTTCCGCTCTTTGTCGGGATTTCGTGGGCGCACACGAACATTCTCATCAAGGATGGGGAAGCCTGGTCGGATGAATGGAATCCCTATGTGTCGTCCTTTGATGCCGTTCTGCCTATAGCCGCCCTCGAAGACAAGGCAGCGCTCGTGGCAGGGCTCAAGACGGTATTTGCAACGGTTCTTGAACGTCGCCCTTCCAAGGGTGTCATTCATTGCCCCCCCATTCTACATGTAGCCGATTGTCCCCCTATTTCGATTGTAACACCGACCTACAATCGCCGCAAGATGATCGAGATTGCTTTTCATAATCTCATAGCAACGGACTATCCCCAGGATAAGATCGAGTGGGTTGTAGTCGAGGATAATGAGGATTCCACTGCGATGTCCTCGGAACTCATCATGAATTTTCAGGTGAATAATCCTGCGATCCAAGTGAAATATATCCCTATTCAGGGCCGTATGTCGATTGGAATGAAGCGCAATCTGGGCTGTGAGAATGCTAAGAATGATATTATTCTGTTTATGGATGATGACGATCACTATCCTGTGACCTCCTTTCGTCGACGCGTCGCCTGGCTCACGAAGGGATCCACCTTTAAGGACGTTCAGATCGCTGCCTGTACGACCATTGCGCTCTATGATCTTGTGCGCGGCGTATCGGCGGTCAATGTGCCGCCCCTGGGCCTCGGATTTGGTAAGCGTATTTCGGAGGCCACGCTGACCTTTACAAAGAAGGCGTGGTTGGATCGGCCCTTCGAGGATGTCTCTATTTCGGAGGGGGAGAACTGGATCAAGGGCCGTGAGGAACAGTGTATTGAGCTGCCGCCTCAGCAAATTATAGTGGCATTCAGTCATTCTTCGAACAAGAGCAGTCGTCGTATTCCCCCCTCAGACGTAAAGGAGGTAAGTTGCTTTTGGGGATTTCCGAAGGAATACTTGGTCTTTATTCACGGATTAGCGGGAATTGAGATTGAGGAGACAAAGGAGAAGAAGGCGAAGAAGTAAGTTCTTATGGCTTGACTTCTTCAGATTTGACCTCTTCTGGCTTGGCTTCTGGCTTGACTTCTGGTGTGGCTTCTGGCTTAACTTCTGGCTTCACTTCAGCAGACTTCACTTCTTCTGGCTTCACTTCTGATGACTTAGCCTCTTCTGACTTGACTTCTTCTGGCTTTGGAGCAAATGGATTTTGAGATAAATTCACATCAATTGTAGCATGAATAGGGACGGATAGGGACTTTGCTGTAGCTTCTGGTATAGATTCTGCTATTGATTCTGGTGGACTATTCGTCGTTTCTTCCGTCTTAGCTTCTTCTCCTATACTTTTTCTGGAAAATTCAGGCTTTTGTCCCTTCATACTTCCCTCCTTACTAGCCAGTTCCAACACACGAAGCATATTCTCTTTTGCCGCCGCTTCTTCCTCTGCGGCAATTGTAAGTTGTGCCTTCAAGTCCTCCAACTTTCCCATTAATTCATTGTATTTAGGATCCTCTTTGACAACGTCTGTATTTCCTTCCTCTACAAAGTCTTCCTCGGATTCATTCGCTAACTGCATAAGGCCCTCGGCGACCAGCAGATCTTTCCATGTGCTATGTCCCTCCTTTTTCATCTGCTTAGCAAACTCCCTACATTGAACGGCCATACCCTCTTGAGATACAGGGATATTCGCGAGCTGTAATACAACATTTAAGATAATTGACTGTTCTCCAAGTTGAATAATATCCTGGAATTCTGACGAACAGGCTCGCACAGGATCCTCTAGAAATCCATGCGTCTCCTCGTCGGATGAAAAACTAGGATCCACGTTCTTTCTCGGTGGAAGGCCAACCTGTCCCAGAACCTCGTCCAAGGCCACCTTTCGACCAGCGAGTTCCCTGAAAACCTTGATGGCTTTCATGCGTATCTCGTATGTTGCTGTGATTTTAAAGAGTTTCAGTAGAAATCCAATTAGCATAGACTTTGTCACTCGTAGAGCACCAAATGCCATATCATCTTGGAGCTGGGGCGAAATCATGGAAAATAGTTCTAAGAACACTTTTCCAATGAACCCTATCCAGACGAAGGATTGACCGAATAGGCCCGCCGCTGAAAGAAGGGCCTGTTTCCAATCACCTTTGAGAACTTCCATAAGCGCCAAGGATACACTTAATAGTTTTCGCATAAAGGGATTATCAAAGCCGGGTACTGAAGAACCCAGTCGAACAAGATCGAGCGCAGAATGAACCATAAAAATCATGCTACGAAACGGAAGGGGGATGAAGCGGGTCCAGGCGAGAGCAGGAATAAGTGCGAGATTGTTCTCGAATGGATGAGGATCGGGCCTCATATCGGCGGCGTTTTCATATTTTGTTATGCCTCTTGTTGCGGCAAATTCATTGAATTTGGCATTGATGGATTTCATATAATCCATACCCTGTTTGACAGCCGCATCCATGTCTGGTCCTCCCCCCTTCATCAAGGTATCCAGGGGCTCATTTCCTTTTGCCTCCTTGAGTTTTATAAGAAGGGATGTAATGGGCTCTAGTCTCTGTTCGTCTCTTGCTGTTAATACCCTGGAGCCCATCATCTCGTTGACCTTCTGATGCCAGCCAGGTGTACCGTCTGTTGATAAAATGATGCCGATGACTTGAAAAATAGCCATAACCGCATTCGTAAATGTCGTAGGACCATCTGGCAATTTACTGATACTGCTAAGTGTCCGAATGGCCTCTTTTACGACGCTCATACCCTACTTATAGGGTGTGATAAATCCCTAAGACGAACACATCGTACAGCCTTCGTCTGCCTCATAGGCCTTCTTCTGACGTTCAGTCTCTGATTTCTCGGCCTCCTTCTGAAGCTCGGGATCAATCGTGAACTTCTGCGCCATGATTTGACTTGTTGTTCGGAGATAGTATTGGCCCGTTTTCAGTCCCTTCTTCCATGCATAGAATTGCATGGACGAAAGCTTCTTATGCGTCGGTTCTTTTACGAATAGGTTGAGACTCTGGCTCTGGCAGATAAAGGCGCCTCTATCCGCTGCCATATTAATCAGGGTCTTCTGACTAATCTCCCATGCGGTCTTATAGAGATTCTGAATGGTTATCGGAATATCCAGACCTTGAACGGAACCGTTCTTGGCAATGATCTTGTTCTTGAGCTCCTCATTCCATAAACCGAGCTTCAAGAGATCCTTGACAAGATACTTGTTGATGATGATGTATTCGCCCGATAGAGTGCGACGGGCATAGATGTTCGACGTGAAGGGTTCGAAGCATTCGTTGAATCCCAGGATTTGACTGGTAGATGCGGTTGGCATGGGGGCGACGAGGAGGGAATTACGTAGGCCAACGGTCTGGATGCGAACTTTCAAGGCCGCCCAATTCAGCGTCTTATCCGTTTCCGTTAGAGGAACCACAGTCCAGAGATCGTATTGAAGTTGACCCTTGGACGCCGGCGATCCTGCGAAGGTCTCGTAGGGTCCTTCCAGCTCTGCGAGGTCGGCGGAGGCCTCCAGGGCGGCGAAGTAGATATGCTCGAAGATGCGCTGATTGAGTTCGGAAGCGGTGTCTCGTTCCCAAGGATGACGGAGGAGCGCAAAGACATCGGCGAGTCCCTGTATACCCAGTCCAATGGGCCTGTGGCGCATATTGGACCTGCGGGTCTCGGGGGTCGGATAGAAGTTGATATCGATGACGCGATTCAAGTTGCGCGTGGCGACCTTGACGACGCGGCGGAGCTTCTCGAAGTTGAACTTGCGCCCCTCTACAAAGGACGGGAGGCCAATGGACGCAAGATTACACACGGCGGTCTCGTCCTTGTCCGAATACACGATGATCTCCGTGCAGTTGCCCGTCAGAATTCCATTGAAGATTCCCGCATGCTGTTCGGGCTCATTGAAACAATAGGTGTCTGTGGTGCGGCTGGGCGCAATCACTCGCACGATGACTGTGTGGGCGTATCCATTCGGATCGACCCAGCTCATGAGTTTATCTCCTGGATTTAATTCCCTTGCCTCGACCCGTTCGGCATCCAGGAGATCCCTCGGTCCCTCGAGAATGAACTTGTGATAGGGGGTACATTCCAGAGACTTCAGAGAGGTGCTGATCGCGCCGGTGCTCGTATTCACCATCTGATCCAGGACAATGACCTGTAGGAGCTGTTTATTCTCCCCTGTCTTATGAATAGTGGTCTTGGACCACTTGTAGCCGTTCCACACACTGACCGTCTGTCCTTCCAGAGATTGAATAGGGAATTCACCACCCTTGGTGAGAATGCGGGTATCAGGGGCCACGCATAGGTTGGATGACTTGATTGTGCCGAGATTCTGCTGATTGGACTTGGCATTCGCAGCATCCTTGTAGAGCAGATAGGGGGTGCCGGTTTCCACTTGGCAGTCTGTGATCTTCGTCCAGAGCTTGCGGGCATCTACCTGTCGCTTCCCGCGCCCCTCGGCTTCATACTTTTCGTAAAGGGCATCGAAGGCCGGCCCCCAGACATCGGCGAGGCCCGGCGCCTCTGAGGGACAGAAGAGGGTCCAGGGCTGATTAGTTTCCACACGGCGCATGAAGAGATCGGGGGTCCAGAGAGCGTAGAAGAGGTCGCGCGCCCTCTCATCCTCGGAGCCCGTATTGAGCTTGAGCTTGAGGAAGTCTTCGATATCCGCGTGCCATGGCTCCAAATAGATCGCAAAAGACCCGTTGCGTTTGGAGCCCTGATCTACATAGCGCGCCGTGGCATTGAAGTTCTTCAACATCGGCACAATACCGGTGCTCGTGCCACCATTTCCGTTGATATAGGAGCCCTTGGCCCTAATATTGCTGACATGGAGACCGATACCGCCCGCATATTTGCTGATCTTGGCACAATTCGCCAATGTCTCATAGATGCCATCGATCGAATCCTCTTTCATTGCCAGGAGAAAGCAGCTCGACATCTGGGGCCTGGGACTCCCCGCATTAAACAGGGTCGGTGTGGCATGAGTAAAGTATTTCTGTGAAAGGAGATCATAGGTCTCGATAATGACATCGATCGCCTTAGGATCTTTCGAGTCCTTCGCCCATTCACCCCACATGCCAACAGCTACACGCATCCACATGTACTGGGGCCTCTCAACGGCACAACCATCAATTGCGCGAAGGAGATACTTCTGTCGCTCGAGTGTCTTGAAGCCAAAGTAGTCAATGAGAAAGTCGCGCTCTGGCTTAATCGCGGCATCTAGCTGAGGTCCAAAGTGATTGAGGGCCGCCATAAAGCTATCGGACAGATACTCCATTCGCTTTCCAGTCTTTTCATTGATCTGGCCGTAAATGAGTTTCATGGTCTCCACGAAGGATGGACTGGTATTCTTTTGGTGATTACTGATGATAATGCGACTTGCGAGGATTCCGTAATCGGGATGGGTCGTAATAAGAGAGATCGCAAGCTGAGCGGCGAGCTCATCCAGCTCGGACGTCTTAAT
>Ga0114967_10003753_pt1 | contig 12409 bp, 8 predicted proteins | sample M_130628_MF_Meta_FD_92639 | JGI IMG/M metagenome (GOLD analysis project Ga0114967, IMG submission 92639) | Freshwater microbial communities from Lake Montjoie, Canada to study carbon cycling - M_130628_MF_MetaG | ecosystem: Environmental > Aquatic > Freshwater > Lake | place: Lake Montjoie... | reverse complement strand
TTCTTTCACCACATCAATCGCATATTTTACATGATCAAATGGAATATCGGGCATGATTCCATGTCCCAAATTAAAGATAAACCCATTTTCGCCACGCATGCGTTCAAACAGTTGGTGGATACGTTTTTTAATGACCGACTTATCCGCATACAAAACATGTGGATCCAAATTCCCCTGAACAGCCATCCCTTTGGGTAAACATTTTTTAACATCCAAAAGATCTGCATTCCAGTCCACCGAAATTACGTCGGGCTTAGCATCGGCCATCAGCGGAGCAAAAACAGAGCTTCCTTTACAAAAAGAAATAATAGGGATGTCTTTTCTATTCAATTTTGATATAATTTCCTTGATGTATCGATGCGAAAACTCCTTATAGTCGTCCCATGCTAAGGCTGTTGCCCAGCTATCGAATAGTTGAACGGCATCCACTCCAGCTTCAATCTGCAGATTCAGATAATCAACCGTGACCTGAGCAATTTTTGACAATAACTGATGTGCCATTTCAGGATGATTATGCAACATCAACTTGGTAAGCTTAAAATCTTTTGATGATCCGCCTTCAACGAGGTAACTCATCACGGTAAAGGGGGCACCTGCAAAGCCAATGAGCGGTATACGCCCATGGAGACGCTCCTGAACAACCTTGATGGCATCAGCCACATACTGCAATTTATTGCCAACATCCGTAGTTAAACGATTGATATCCGCTTGAGAACGGACTGGATTAGAAAACTTGGGGCCAATACCTTGCGTAAAGCTCAGATCGCCTCCCATAGCTTCGGCTGTAACCAGAATATCCGAAAATAATATGGCGGCATCAATACCCAATAAATCGACAGGAAGCATGGTCACATCAGCTGCAATTTCGGGTGTTTTGCACATCTCCAAAAAGGAATATTTATTTTTTATTTCCCAATATTGTGGCATAAAGCGGCCCGCTTGGCGCATCATCCACACAGGGGGACGTGATGTTGTTTTTGAAAAAGCAGCCTCCATCAATAGGCTATTTTGTAGGGTATTCGTACTCACTGTGCTTGATTTATTTGTAATTCTATTTTTTCTGTTAGCTGCTTCACTCGAGAGGTGACCTTTAGACTCTTCGTCTTTTCTAAATAGGCCAAGGCTCGTTCTGTATCTTTTTTCCTCAGGTTGATATTGGCCAAATGAATGAGAATAATAGCTTTATCATTTGAGTTACGGAGCTTGAATCGGCTGGCTATTTGAAAATGGCGCTCAGCCGCTTCAAAATTGGCTCGGTGGAGTTCAATAGAGCCGTAAATAAACTCATAAAAACCTCGTCGATGTTTTCCCAAATGCGCTGGATTTTCAATTTCTTTGAGAAGTTCTTCCGCCCCATCATAGTTCTTAGCATGGAACTCACGAGCAGCCATGATGACAGTCCCCTCACGGAAATAGCCCCAAATTAACAGGCATACCCCGACACCAATAATAATTGAAATCTCATAAACCTGCTGATACATCGTCCAACTAAGAATGAGGAAGAAGATACCTATAACCAATAGACGTACTTTTTTCGTAAACATTTAGTGCTGATTGTCGGTGAATTTATAACCTACACCACGTATGGAATGAAAGTAGGTCGGCTTTTTTTGATCGGGTTCAAAGTATCTACGAAATGTCAAGATGAAATTATCAATAGTCCTTGTCGAGGGGTACACATCGTAGTTCCAAACCGTTTCTAAAATTTGCTCACGCGATACGGCATCATTCTTATGCTCGATAAGCAACTTGAGTAACATGGTTTCCTTTTTGGTGAGCGAGGTAAGAGTACCATCCGCTTTTTTAAATTCAAAAGAGTTAAAATAAATTGTCTTATCTCCAATTTGGTAGGTATTTGATTCTTGAGACATGTCTGAATGCAAGCCACGCTTGACTAAAATACCCACCCGCAAAATCAACTCTTCAAGATTAAATGGCTTTGCTAAATAATCATCAGCCCCTCTTTTCAACCCAGCTACACGGTCCTCACTCGTATTTTTGGCCGTCAGAAACATGATCGGTGTTTTGGTATTTTCCAAACGGATGGTCTCTGCAACTTGCAAGCCATCTATTTCGGGCAACATCACATCCAATATCACCAAGTTAAATCGTTCTTCTTTGAAAATTTTTAGTGCTTTTTTTCCATCAGCAGCAACCGTTACTTTATATCCCTCTAGCTCGAGATTAAGTTTGATGACTTCTAAAAGATGTTCCTCATCTTCTACTAATAGGATGCGCTGTTTGTTGTGCATGTTTATTGAAATATGATTTCAAAAATAGTACCGTTCGGGTGATTGTCTTTCACCGTAATTTTGGCATGATGCTTATCGAGTACCTGCTTGACAATGTATAATCCCAGCCCCGTACCTTTCGTTTTCCGAGTCTGTTCGCTGCCAACACGATAAAATTTATCAAAAATGCGCGACTTTTCATCATCCTCGATACCAACACCTTGATCGGCCACCTCAAAATAGACATGACCCTTACTCTTATATAATTTTAGTCGCACCTCTGCACACGAAGGAGCATATTTAATTGCATTCTCAATCAAATTACTAACCACCGAACTCAACGCAAACTGATCGCCAGCTAAAGAGATGTTATTTTCCACTCCCCTCATGCTTATTTGTGAATGACACACATGCCCTTGCAATCGATCTACTACTTTTTTGATGAGGTCCGATAGATCAAATAACTCTTTGGGAAACGAATATGAATTATTTTCAATTTTTGTAGCAATGAGCATATTTTCTACCAGATCATCCAAGCGTTCAACATCCTTGAGCGAGTTTTGAATAAAATATTGTTGCCGTTCATGATCTAGATCCCGCTTTAATATCGTCTGTAGATATAGCTTAATAGAAGCCAAGGGCGATTTCAGTTCGTGAGTAACAGAAAGCAAAAAGTTTTTTTGTTGAAGGTGTAATTGATGCTCTTTGTTTAATGTACGATGCAGTTGGATCGTTCCTATCAAAAAAATCAAAAGAAAAACAGAAGCCTCCCCAATAATCATCGCCTTTCGGTGAGGCTCAGCTTTGATGAGTAAAATACCCCACCAAATGAGTTCTGCCGATGCATAAACAAGTAAACAATAAAAAATGATTAATGACTTTTTCACGTATATAGTTTGTTTTTTTATCGGCCATGCAGCGACCATGCGCGGAATCATTTATGAGGTTTTTTGAGCGGTCGTTCATGGTGGTTTAATTAAATAAGCCTCACCCAACCCTCTCCAAAGGAGAGGGCTTTATAATTTATATCATTCAGTATTGTCAGCAGAACATAACGCATCTCTTTCGGAGAGGGCTGGGATAAGGCTTGTTATTTCGTTCCAAATACAATATCCAAACTTTCAAAAATCATTCTCTTTGCCTTTTCCAGCTCAATTTTTGAATGTGCTGCGGATACAAACCCTACTTCGTATCCAGATGGTCCTAAATACACCCCACGATTCAATAATTCACGATGCATGATCTTGAACTTTTCCATGCTATAAGCATCTATCTCTTCGGCCGTTTTGAAGCTTTCCATATCCGTAAAAGCGAACCAAAATATAGATCCCATTGAAAATACTTTAAACTTATAATTACGAGCAGTAGCAAAATGCTGTATCGATTCGGCAAACTCTTGGGCCTTATTATTTAGGTTTTTGTAAAATCCAGCGTGTGAAAGTTCGGTCAGTTGGGCTATTCCTGCAGCCATGGCCACCGGATTTCCCGATAAAGTACCAGCCTGATAAACGGGACCATCTGGTGAAATCATGGCCATAATCTCTTCAGAAGAACCGTACATACCCACAGGCAATCCACCACCAATTATTTTTCCATACGTGATTATATCCGGTTGGATATGATAATGCCCTGCTGCACCCTCCATGCCAATACGATAACCTGTAATCACCTCATCGAAAATGAGCAGCGATTTATTCTTGGTGCATATATCTCTTAAAAAGAATAAAAAATCCTCATCCTGCAACAGCAGCCCATTGTTTGCGGGAATGGGTTCTATAATAATGGCAGCTATCTGGTTTTTAAATAATCTGAAAGCTTCTGTTATGGCTTTTTTATCATTTAGTGAAACGACAATCGTTTCATCTGTAAAAGATTTCGGAACACCTGCAGAAGATGATGTTCCGGTGGTCGCTAAGCCTGATCCTGCTTTTACCAACAGGGAATCCACATGGCCGTGGTAACAACCCTCAAATTTTAAGACTTTATCTCTATTGGTATATCCTCTAGCCAACCGAATAGCTGACATCACCGCTTCGGTACCCGAGTTTGTAAAACGTATTTTTTGGATGTATTTGTTATCCTTTAATATCAGCTCTGCCAACTCGTTTTCCAATGCCGTTGGAGCTCCGAAACTCATCCCATTTTGCATGACCTGAGTCACTTTGTCGCGCACCTTTGGATGGTTATGGCCCAAAATAAGTGGGCCCCATGAGCCACAAAAATCAATGAACTGATTACCATCAACATCCCAAATAAAACAGCCGTCGCCTTTTTCGATAAAAAGAGGCGTCCCATGAACTGATTTAAAAGCTCTCACAGGTGAATTGACCCCTCCAGGAAAATATTTTTGTGCCTGCTTATAAAGTTCCGTCGATTTTTCTCGTGAAATATCTGGCTTATTCGTGCCTGTATACGATATTTCATCGTCTGATCCCGAAAACATCTTTCTTAATGAATCTAACATGGTATTATTTTCTGCTTTATAATTTATGTATTTGTATAGCGTATTGCGACTAATGAGTGCGACCAGTCACTTAGTTTAAATACTTCATCCATCCTTTTTCTACTATTTCACGTGCATGATATGTAATAATGATATTGGCTCCAGCTCTACAGAAGGCATACATATTTTCCATGACCACTTTTTGCTCATCTATCCAACCTCGTTGGGCAGCGGCCTTCACCATGGAGTACTCTCCAGATACGTTATAACATGCAACAGGAAGATTTGTATTTTGTTTTAAACGGTGAATAATATCCAGATAAGCTAAAGCTGGCTTTACCATTAAAATATCAGCTCCTTCTTGCTCGTCTAAATAAGCTTCGTGCATGGTTTCGTTGGGATTTCTAAAGTCCATTTGATACGCTTTTCGATCACCCTTGCTGGGAGCCGAATCTGCAGCTTTTCTGAATGGGCCATAATATCCCGATGCGAACTTAATGCTGTAGCTCATAATGGCTGTATTGTCAAATCCATGTTGATCCAGTTTTTCACGAATACTCAAAATACGTCCGTCCATCATATCCGAAGGTGCAACCATATCGGCTCCTGCCTGCGCATGGACTAAAGACATTTTTGCTAAAAGTGCTACCGTTTCGTCATTCTGAACATAATCATCACGTAAAATCCCGCAATGGCCATGGCTCGTATATGCACATGCGCAAATATCAGTCACGATATACAGGTCGCTGCCAAAGGTTTTCTTTAACTGACGAATGGCATCAGGAATGACCGAACTTTCATCATACGCTGCATTTGCATTTTCAGATTTATTTTCACCAACTCCAAACAACAACACTTTATTTATTCCAAGTTCCAGCGACTTTTCTACATCTTTCAATAAGGTGTCTGCTGAAAAATGATTGATGCCAGGCATTGCACTAATCTCATGAATGATATTCTTCCCAGGAACTACAAAATAGGGGTATATAAATTGGTTCTTAGATAGTCGAGTTTCGGCAATGAGTTCCCTTACAATGGGCGACTTGCGTAATCTTCTCGGTCGAATTAACATAGTACTCTTTGTATTTGATCTTTTTTTTTTCGGAAGGGAAAGGAAATTTTCTACAGCCTCACTCTTTAATCTAGCCCAAAAACAGCTTCTGCAAGTCCTAAATCATCAGGAGAATAAGGCAAAACATATGGAGCACCCATTTCAGCCGCTTTTTTCCCAGTTGACTTACCCAAGCAAATTACTTTCTGCCCAGACTGCAATAAATGTTTAGAGAAATAAGCCTCCACATTGGAAGGGCTTGTAAAAATTAATACGTCTGCCGATGATTCCTCTATTTGCTTCTCGAGAACCGTTTCGTAAATGGGTAATTCGATCGCTTTTGTTTCTGGAGTTAATTCATTTTGTACCGTCTGCAATGAATCCTTCGCTCTCGGAAATAGCACGGTAGTTCCGTGTGCAAGTTTAGCAAACTCTTTGGCAATACCTGTGATGTCTATCCCCAGTCTTTCTCCAGTAAAATCAGGGACTCTTCCCATTCGCCTGAGCGTATCTTCTGATGATCTACCAAATACAGCCAATTTTGTTTTTTCAGTTAGTTCTGGCTTAAGCTGAAAGAAATATTCGATAGCATTTTTACTGCTAAAGAATATCCAATCCGTTTGCTTCAAAATAAATGGATCGAATTTATGGATGATAGGATACGTTTTAATTAATGAACGGGCATCAACCTCAATAGCATGCTTCTTCAGCGCATGACGGAAATAATTATTCTCTGGCAAAAAGCGCGTGATAAAAACCGTCTTTGGAAATTTGCGAGTGGGTGCAAATTTCGAAACTATCTTTTCCGCAAGTCCTACTGTGCTTTCAGCTTGCATAAATAAGCGATCTGGAAATTCACTATCTATACTCGCTCTTGATGTCCAAACCTGAAAAAGATTCTCATGCTTACGGCAATAACAACCCAGTGGCGTATGACATCCCCCATCAAACAAATTCAAAACTTTACGTTCTAATGCAATTTGTTCGGCAACTTCGGGATGATTGAGTGCTTGCAGTTCTTTAAATAAAACATGATCTTTTTCACGAATTTGCAAAGCCAACACACCTTGAGCGGGTGCAGGAACAAATTCTGAAGGATCTAGTTCTTCTACATAAAACTCGCTAAGATCCATTTCGAGCCGGAGGACGCCTGCCTTGGCAACCATGATGGCGTGGCAATATTTGTCTCGAAGTTTTTGAATACGCGTTTGCAAGTTCCCACGAAGGTCTTTCACCTCTAAATCTGGACGTAATGCACGTAGTTGTGCTTTACGTCGGCTAGATGAAGTGCCTACTGTTTTTCCTGATTTAATAGATAATTTTTGGTTTATATCTACCTGATCCTTCAAAATTAACAACAAATCCGCTGGGTCCTCGCGTTCTGACACTGCTGCAATCAGGAGTCCTGGAGGATTAGAGGTAGGCAAGTCTTTATGTGAATGAATTGCTAAATCAATCGTACCATTGAGTAACTCATCTTCTATTTCTTTGGTAAAAAATCCTTTTCCCTCAAGCTTGTCAAAGCTGATATTGGATAGTTTATCACCCTGAGTCTTGATAATTTTTATTTCAGCGCTCAGCCCAATCTTCTTTAGTTTACTTTTTATAAAATTTGCTTGCCATAACGCAAGGTCACTCCCCCGTGTTCCAATAACGATATTTGATGGAGTGGTATTCATTGACATTTTATCCTTAGGCATATTGTTTCTCAGACAGTTTTGAAAGACAGCAAAGTAACCAATTTTTGAAAAATGCTCGAGTGATTTAGCTGTTTTTTGCCAAAATTTCTTTGGCCATCACCATCGGGATACTAATGTATTTTTTTTCCATATAGTTTACCACCTTTCTCAGTACTTCGCGCGAGCTATCATCTAGTGTTTGGATATCTTCAGCAAAAATAGAATCCATCGCTAATTTTTTGATTTCTTTTATTTTTTCAGGAACTTCACTCATGGCACGTTCAATCTCACGCCGTTTTAAAATTGGTTTGAACTTCTGGATATTTTGATCAATAATTCGTTCGGCATGAATCAATTCATGGTGTCGCTCCCGTAGGTTTCTTTTTGCTACTTCCTGCAAGCTATTGACGCCAATGAAGTAAATGGGATTGTTAGCCAAAACTTTTTGACATGTATCATTTGGGACTGCTAAATCTACAATCACCTTACTGCCCGACTCCCCATTTAATAAAGATTGATAAACCTCTTCGGTAATAATTGGCTGGGTTGCACCTGTACAAGTAATAATAATATCAAAGCCCCTTTTGTAATTTTTCAAATCTTCTAAACCAAAAACTTCCGCATTCAATTCTTTTGCTAGAAGCTCGGCCTTAGCCCGTGTTCGATTGAAAATAGCAAAGTTAGAGAATGTTTGTTTTTGCAAGTATTTGGATAGGTTTTTATTAGTTTCACCTGCCCCAATAATTAGGATACGTGCATTAGCCGGCATATGCAACTCCTTCAGTTTGCGATATGCCAGGGATACTACAGAAATTGGTTTTCGAGCAATATTTGTCAGGGTATAAACTTCTTTCGCCGTTTTAACCACATGATTCATCACTACGCGAAGATAATCGCCTGTACAACCCCCTTCTCTGCACATTTCATACGATTTTCGCACTTGAGCAAATATTTCTTTTTCCCCGACAACCAAGCTTTCCAACGAACAGGATACGCGCAACAGATGATTGAATGCCTCTACATTTTCATAAATGGAGGCCTGCTTAGAAAATTCTTCCAGACGTTCTTCCGGAATGGCAAAGTCGAAACTGCGAATGAAATTGGTCACATAAACATGATCAACTACTTCGGAAGTGGTAAAAACGAATTCAACACGATTGCATGTGCTTATGTAGCATATTTCCAGGATATCAAATTTGGCTTTGATGGTCTGCAATCTGGTCTCGAGCAAATCATCGCTAATGATCAATTTGCCCAAGTCTTTAAGGTCGGTATGCTTGTGGGTAAACGCGATGACTTTTAGGTAATCCACTATTATATCTTAATATCAAATTAAATTGATTCAAAGGTAACCAATAAGCAATGTAGGGTATGTCATATGTTTGTCAAACACACTTATTTGGAAAGAATACAAATAAGAACTAAATATTAGCTATTTTTAATGAAATTACTCCGCGCAATCAGTCCAATTACCATCTTCTTGGATAATATGAATCAGTTCATCGAGAGCACTACTCGAGTTCACATTTTTCTTTACTACTTCCTTCCCTCTATACAGGGTGATTTTATCGGGACCGGTACCTACATACCCGTAATCTGCATCAGCCATTTCCCCTGGTCCATTGACAATGCAACCCATGATGGCAATTTTAAGACCTTTTAAATGATCTGTTTTGCTACGGATCATCTGCGTAGTTGTTTGCAGGTCAAATAAGGTTCTACCACAACTCGGGCATGAAATATATTCCGTTTTAGATATTCGTGAACGTGTAGCCTGTAAAATTCCAAAAGAGGTTGAAAGGATTGTTTTTGTTGCGATATAAGGTGCCTCTATCCACAAACCATCACCCAATCCATCAATGAATAGTCCACCAATATCGGTCGCTGCAAACAATTGGAATTTTGAAATTGGCTCTTCAGGACTCCTCACGTCGCCAACAGTACCGGTAAAATTTGATTTAGGATAGGCCCTGCGGACAATCACAGGTACTTCCATAGCCATTTCCATCAATCGAAAAAATACCTGCCGTTGGTCTGCCATGCCATGAATCGCATCGGTTTCTAGGACGAACACCAAGGTATTATCTACAGGAATTCTGCTAAAGCTATCCGATTGAATGTCTCTCGCAGAAATACGAACTAAGTTTAAGGAAGAGCACTTTACAGTGGCGTGCGGATATTCTTCGATCGTAAACAAAGGGTGACAGTTAACCTTGTTCGATAGTGTCTTCCAAGTAGCATAGTTATACAGCTGTTTGAGATTCCCTGGAAAATTGAACGACGGTAATTGATCCGCCAGATACACAAAATCCGCAGACTGCTCGCCCATATTGTATTTATCCAACAAAGGCACGTATACATATCCCACATCATTGAGCGTACTCGGATCTTTTAGATTTTTATCCGATAGATTGATTAGTACCCTAGGCACTTGGTGCCCCCCAATAAAGGTATTTAACTCCTGTGTCTTGCGTTTGGTGAATGCAAATGGGCTAAAGCTGGAAGGCAACACCTCACCCCGCCCCACCCCCTCGGAGAGCCTCACCCCAACCCTCTCCTTCGGGGAGGGAGATAATACGCAACTGAATGGATTATGTGATGAGGTTACCTCTCCTTCGGAGCGGGCTAGGGTGAGGCATTTATTCACCAAAGCAATCGCTACAGGTGCTTCAAACTCGGGTTCTTCAGTTAAAGACACGCGAATGGTATCACCCAGACCATCTTCTAACAAAGTTCCTATTCCCACGGCAGACTTGATGCGCCCATCCTCTCTCTCGCCAGCCTCCGTCACACCTAGATGCAAGGGGTAATTCATCCCTTCTTTGACCATCGTCGCAACCAGTAAACGATAGGCTTGAACCATCACTTGCGGGTTGCTTGATTTCATGGAAATAACCAAATGATGGTAGTTCATGTCTTCACACATGCGGATAAACTCCATAGCCGACTCAACCATACCCTGCGGTGTGTCGCCATAATGGCTCATGATTCGATCTGATAAGGAGCCATGGTTGGTACCTATGCGCATCGCGGTACCGTATTCCTTACAAATATTGACCAAGGGCTTAAACTTGGAGTAAATACGTTCCAGCTCTGCTTGATATGCTACAGAAGTGTATTCAAAATTTTCAAAGCGTTTTTTATCCGCGTAATTGCCCGGATTAATACGAACCTTTTCGACTATGCGAGCAGCTACCTCTGCCGCATTGGGTGTAAAGTGGATATCAGCGATCAGTGGAACATGGCAGCCTCTTTTAATTAATTCTTTTTTTATCGCAGCTAGATTATTCGCCTCCTTAACGCTTGGAGCGGTGATTCGCACATACTCACATCCTGCCTCAACCATACGCATGGTTTGAGCTACCGTACCCATGGTATCTAGGGTATTGGTAGTCGTCATACTTTGTATCCGGATTGGATTGAATCCCCCCATGGCAACTCCTCCTATTACAACTTCGCGCGTTATAAATCTAGAATATTGATTAAGTGAGTTACAATAAGTGCCGCTTATTGTCGATAAGGTATTGGAATTCATGACACAAAGGTAAAAACTAAATTCATGGACTAAGTCATCCCACTCAGGGATGCTAAGAAAAAACCCACGTATCACGCACTTTCTGGACGAAGATGTATTGCTACTTTGCCACTAGAAGTGGCCCAAAGGACTATTTCGTTGTTATTTAAATTAATTTTACTTACAGATAGACTGGTCAATTCAAGCTCTACGGAGTCTTTTATTTGTGGGGTTTGGTCGACATACTTATACACTTTATCAAATGCCTGAGCTATATAAGGGTCAAGAGGTATAACGAGATACTGCTTAATCAGTTTAAGAATTCTGTCATGAAAAAAAACATCCGCTATTTTTAAGACACTGCCTAGGGGATCGGACTTACGGTTACGAATAATACCACGTTGATCAATCCTATAATCATCAAAATGTATTTCTTGTTTTTTGGCATCAATTACAGGGGAAACCGCTACTGTATAATCACCATTAAAGGCCCCTTTTAATTTCAATTTGATCATTATCATAGAGCCTGGACCTTTAGATACATTCACTCCTTGTATACAGGATGAGCCCACTACTTTTTCAGCAATTTTTTTAATCTTTTTAGTAATCTTTTCGCGGATACTATGAGAGCGACTAACAGGGGGTGTTTGACTTACGGTCGGATTAACGGTCGGATTATCTAAATTATCTAAACCATTAGGGGGTGTTTGACTTACGGTCGGATTATCTAAATCCTCTAAACCCTTAGCAGTAATATATTTTTTAAGCATTTTTTTTTGAAGAACTTCAGTTATACCCGAATAAGATATATAAATTGGCATTGACGCCTTAAAATCGCCAAGGGGAGCAATGCTACGACTCTCCACCCTGATATGATCTGCATTGAACCTCAAATAAGGTTTTTCGCCTACACTGGTCTCAAATTTGGCATACACCTCTAAATCAACCTTTATTTTACCCAAAGTAATAGTGGGTTTATTCATATAGATAGTCAGTGGTTGTATCGCATACCAAATATGGTAATTCGTATTTACTTCTTTAGGCCAGCATACATCAGACAACCTCCTTGCTATGGCATCTCTACTAAGGAAATTTTCAGCGATTGCTTGAAATACGAACCCATTTAAGTAATTCAATACTATATTTGAGATTGGTACAGCACCATAATCAAGTAAGAATTCTTTTGCAGTATCCTTAGTTGTCTTTAAACCATCTTGGACGCAAAGCTTAGCTATCTTAAAACCACCTTGGACGTAAGAAATAGTAGTATTAACAACATTCTTAACATTATTTATAATTGCAAAGAAGCCGTAATCGTTCTGAACAGGGGCAGGGGCAGGAGCAGGAGCAATAGCAGGAGCAGGATAAGGAGCAATAGCAGGAGCAGGAGCAATAGCAATAGCAGGAGCAGGAGCAATAGCAGGAGCAGGAGCAATAGCAGGAGCAGGAGCAATAGCAGGAGCAGGAGCAATAGCAAGGCGCGCGCTATGG
>Ga0114967_10003746_pt1 | contig 12425 bp, 11 predicted proteins | sample M_130628_MF_Meta_FD_92639 | JGI IMG/M metagenome (GOLD analysis project Ga0114967, IMG submission 92639) | Freshwater microbial communities from Lake Montjoie, Canada to study carbon cycling - M_130628_MF_MetaG | ecosystem: Environmental > Aquatic > Freshwater > Lake | place: Lake Montjoie... | reverse complement strand
GAGTTAATAAATCACCCTTTACATCAGCGTGAATAATTTCTGGTAATTGTGCAATGCAGTCAACTTCACCTTCATTATTCGTACCAAGGTATTTTTTATGAAAGGCATTTGTTTCTGCTTCAATCCAAAAATCAGTATTGATGTTTAACGGTTCGAGCAAGGAATGTTGCCAGATGTCGACAAAATGATATCCTTTTTTTGGATTCACCTTGAATAGACTGCCTTTGTAGCCTTCTGGAATAATACTATAAATGGTATAGATGTTTTTTTCATCGCCTTTCCACTCATTTACCCAAATGCTATCTTCGCTTGTTTCAATGACTGGCGTTAATCTTCCTGAAGTAAAGTTTTCTGTATTTTCTCTCAGGATGCGGGTTGTTTTACCTAGGTAGGTATATTGTTCATCGGCCCATGATGGTAAACCCGGTGCAAAAATATTTAACTCAGTCCCATACCCATTAAAAAATGAGGTGGCGAATTCACGTTGAATGCGCTCTTTATATAGTTCTGCTACGCGGAAAATGGCAAAGGAAGGTTTAATAAATTTATTCAAGTTAAGCATCGGCACATAATACAATGCATTATGAACTCTCCCGCTAACAATCATAGGCATGTCTTTGGGAATCGCCATGCCTTCGCTATACATGACGACGCCTTTTCTAACTTGATCAGCAGCATCTTGAAGTTCTTTGCTTGAAGCACCTCTGGTATCTAATACCACTCCATCTGCTGATGTTTCTTTTATGAGTTGACTGATCCCGGCAAGATGACCTTCGCTACGTGTGCTTTCATCCCAAGGATTATAGCATACAAAGAATTTAGTTGATTTATTTCTGGTTTCTTCTGCTAATTTTTTTATTGCCTTAAGTCCACCCGGTAAGTCTCGAAATAAATCAAATTGATTCCGTTGGTCTAGTCCAAGTGATGGCCAGGTAGGCCAAATGCCAATGACATCATCTCCACCATAAAGTGATTTACTTTTTTTAATGAATTTATCCAATTGATATGTATTGCTTTTTGAGTCATATAATTTAGTATCCCAAGCCTGCATGAGGTGCATCACATAGCTATGTCTTATCCATTTTAAATCGTTTCGCTCAAATAAAGTATTGTCAAATTGATCTAAATCAAATAACATTTTCTCTTGAAAAATTAATCGAAGCCCTTCCTGCCAATCGCCTTCAAAAGGCAGTGTCCATTGCGTATAATTTACTTTACCTCCTGGATAGAGGATGGTCTCAAACCGTCTCCTCTCTCCTTTTTCAATGCTAGATCGATCTCTTCGAGTAAGGGATACAGTCTTTCTACCTTCTTCTTCAATACAAGCAAAACCAAGTTCCCAAGCGTTATCTGGACAAACCACATTAATTGGAATTCTTCCTGGAAGAAAAAGATGTGCCCTCGAAAGTGGATGATCCCCTAATCCTGTGATGTATTGATGATCTCTGTTCGTGCCGAATGGAAGTACGTTTGAAATTTCAATCGTGTCGGGTGATATGTTTATGAATTCAATACTTTTTTGATTGGCTTTATGCTCACTTGATGAAGTGCTATAGGATAGTTGATTATGTAGAATGCCGTTTGTATTTTCTGCATTGACTAGAACATTATTGATTGAGACTGAAAAAGGAGGATATTTTTTTTGTGTATACCCAAATATAGAAAGTAACATGAATAGGGCTGTGATGACTCTTTGCATAGGTTTAATTATGCACTTAAGGTAATGAATTTAAAGAATCTAGATTACTCCTTATTGAGTTGTAATTTTATCATTACTGACAATGACGTTGTTTTAACTAGTATACAGTTGATTTCAGCTTGGTGTTTTAGGTCAGTTGCAACGGCTATCACCAAATGTATTAATGTAATTTTATATCAAAAGGGGGAAAACACATTTGGGATGTGTAACTTTATCGGTATATTAAAATGTTAGAAGCATTACTTTTAATCTAAACTTCTACTTATGTCATCGAGGATAAATGCGTTTTTAAATTCCCTAGCTTTTGCCATTGTATTGTTAGTGAATACCATGGCTAGTGTATTAAAAATTAATGGGTATAATACAGGTGAGATTTCTGATTTATATCCTAACTATTTTGTTCCAGCCGGATTTACCTTTATCATTTGGAGTGTTATTTACATCATGATCATCGGATTTGTTATCTGTAGTATTGCTGCAACCGGTGCAAAAATGGCTGAGCCTATAAAAGAAATCATTAAAAAAGTTAGCCCCTATTTTCAGGTTACCTGTCTATTAAACATCGCGTGGCTACTAACTTGGCAGTATCTTTATTTAGCGAGTTCAGTAGTTATTATGATTGCTTTTCTGATTACATTAATCATATTGTATACCAAAATTCGCGGCCTTAAAAATACCCTTACTCCTTTTTATCGTTTTTGGGTCTACCATACATTTGTCGTTTATCTTGCTTGGATTTGTGTTGCCACCATTGCTAATGTTACAGCACTTTTTATTGGAATAGGATGGCAGGGTAGTCCCTTGGGTGAAGAAAGTTGGAGTGTCATAATGATTGTTATAGCATTATTACTAGGCATCATCTTTGTTGGCAAGCGAAAAGAACCAGCATATGGCTTTGTGCTTAGTTGGGCCTTTTTTGGGATTTATGCAAAACAGCTTACAGATTCAAAAGAGGTAAGTACCGCTGCAGCATTGTCTGTATGTATTCTTTTGGCATTGAATATTACCATTTTGATTAAAACCAGACGCTTTAAGGCATCGTAGTTGGTTTAATGTGCAGTAGTTTGTTGCTTGTTCTCTATTGATCTTATTCTTTTGCTCTGATTAGTTTCATTATTTTTACACCATTATGATTAGTACACTTTGTATCGAAACGTTTAATCGAAGCATACGTGATTATCACGTACATAATAATGTTGACCATGAACTGGTGAATCCTTTTGAAAAAGGATCATTGGCACATCTATTTTATTGGAAAAATTATATCGACACTGTTCAATGGCATCTTGAGGATATCATACGAAATCCAAGCATTGACCCTATCGAGGGTATTGTTTTGAAGCGACGGATTGATCAATCAAATCAAGACCGTACAGATGTGGTGGAGTATATAGACGATTATTTTCTTGAGCTATATTCAAAAGTGATTTTACAACCCGATGCAGTGTTGAACACAGAAAGTCCAGCCTGGGCTATAGATAGGCTGTCGATATTGATGTTGAAGATTTATCATATGAGTGAGGAAGCGGATAGGAAAGAGGCGACAGAAGAACATAGAAATAAGTGTAAGGCTAAATTATTAATCTTGTCTGAGCAGTGCGATGATTTATCAAACTCAATAGATCAATTAATTTATGATATTGAAGTTGGAAAAAAGAAAATGAAGGTATATAGACAAATGAAAATGTATAATGACCCTTCGTTAAATCCAATATTATATAACAATTCTAAATAATGAGTTCATTGCTTACGGAAAAAAAAACATTGGTAATCAGGTTTTCGGCACTGGGTGATGTGGCTATGCTGGTTCCAGTTGTAAAGGAATTCCTGGATCACTATCCTGATGAAGAGATAGTAGTATTGAGCAATAAACACTATGCAGACCTCTTTACAGGAATAGCTCGGTTAGAATTTGTAGGGGCTGATTTAGGGGGTAAGCACAAAGGAATTATTGGAATTATAACGCTTTTTAATTTGCTGCGTAAGCAGTATCAAATCTTGTCTGTGGTCGATGTGCATGGTGTATTGAGGACCCATCTGCTTAGATTCCTATTTAAGCTTGCACGTAAAAAGACTGCCCTTATTGATAAAGGTCGTTTTGAAAAATTCGCACTTACCCGTAAGGGATCAAAGATATTTAGACCCCTACCACATACTACTGAACGATACCGACAGGTTTTTGCTGAATTAGGATTTGATCGTGCATTAGTGAAGAATAGGGAAGCAACGCTGGTTAGCTCATCAAAAAAAACGAGTACAGGGAATATCAAAATTGGCTTTGCCCCATTCGCAAAGCATGATGCTAAAATGTATCCATTAGATTTGTTTAAAACAGTAGTCAGTCATTTTGATAAAGAAGGCTATCAACTTTATTTTTTTTCTGGTGGCGGCGCTGAGAAACGAATTGTTTCTGAATGGGTCAGCTACTTTAAGCATGTTGCGCCCATTCAAAAAGGGCTTTCGATAGGTCAGGAGCTTGAGATCATGAGTAAGATTGATGTCATGGTTACTATGGATTCAGCAAATATGCATTTAGCATCATTATGCAATGTTCCGGTTGTTTCAGTATGGGGGGCAACCCATCCTTTTGCTGGATTTTATGGGTATAATCAAAATATATCTAATGCAGTTCAAGTGAATCTTCCGTGCAGACCTTGTTCAGTATTTGGAAATAAATCCTGCTGGCGTGGTGATCATGCCTGTATGAATCAGATTACTCCACAAATGATCATTGATAAAATCGAATCTATTCTTTTGTAGTGGAATGCATCAAGTGAGCGTGTTCAACACATTTAAACTGTTCTGTCTAGGTCGATTACCTTTTTAACCAACTCCATATAATCGGGGTGTATAAAGTATTCAAAACTACGCTTATCAAATTCTGAGCGTTGTTTGCTTATGATGGGTTTTTTTGTATCTGATATCAATGAGAGTTTATCATTGATTGCAGTGATGATATCGCTTCTCAATCGTTTTTGTATTTCAGTAGATCGTTGTGCAGCCCCTATATTTTTATTGATTTCATCAATGCTTGTTAGTCTTTCTTCTGATGAGTGTGAATATATGAACGCTAGTAAGCTTTTCTCACGTTCATCGAGCAATTCTATGATTTTAGATGATCTAAATTCTAGCGGGTTCACTCTTTTTGGTATTACAGCAGTGCTTTCTGTTGTATCCTCTCCACTTTGTCCTGATCCAACAATGGCAATAGGCATCGACTGATTCTTTTTTCTGGTTACCTGAAAGAGTAGAAAAGTAACGATTGCTATTAGTGCACCAATAATGATCTTTAGTATTTTTTCTATCGAATATTTTTTATCTATTTCGATTGGGGTATAAAATGGGGTGTTGGTTTGAATAATATCAGCACTGGTGATTTTCATTGAGTCAATATGCCCATTGTAATCTCCAATATATAGCGTTGAGTCTGCAATGAAACTTAATGCATAATCATTGGGCAGGGTTGAGTTTTCTAAGATTGCAAGCATGTTATCTTTCTTACGTTCGCTTAGCGTATTTATTTTATTATTTTTTATGTCAATGAAGGTGTTATTGTTGACAAATAAGCCCCAAGGACTTGCTCCAAGAATGGCATAGGTAGAATCTTTGTATTCACCCATTGTCTTCCAATCGCCAGTCTTGATGTTGAGCGCCATTAATTTATTGCCATAAATATTGTCTTTGCTTAAATCTTTAAGGTATTCTGCTGAGGTACTCATGCCATTGATGAAAAGAGTCTGTGTTTCATGGTCTATATAGTAATAACGGGTATTATACTTTGCTGGCCCAGCAGTGAAATGCACTTCTTCAGATAGAGGGCGGGCATTCCATTCTTTGCTAATCGGGTTGAAATACCGTAATGAACCATTTATATGCCAAAAGCCATTACCCCCAAAAGAATATATAGTAGAATCCAAGACAAAATAGATACAGCCAAAATTATACCCAGTAAAGTAGGTTGAATCAATTCGAGTCCAGCTAAAACGTTTCCCTAATGTGTCTAATTTGTAAAGCCTTCCTGTTCCAACTATGCCCACCAACAACTGGTCCTTTGTTTTAATGACAATTTGATTCGTATTGTAATAATTTTTTGGAAGATCTAGGGTTGGTATCAGCTTATCATTATTTCGAGGGTAGGTCTGCACATCTCCCGGGAAAGACAATAATTTTCTAATTATTGGGGGGAGTGATTTTTCTTGAGCAATTGGTCCGTAACCAATTAGTAGTAAAGCAAAAAATAGGGGGAATTTCATATCTATATGCAATATGCATTAAATCCATATGCAATATGCATTAAACACCATCTTTGACTCTGTGAATTACTTGTTTAATCGGCGTAGATATACGTATAAGGTATATCACTAATACAAAATGAATTGATTATCAAATTTTAAAATGTTATGGGTAGGTAAAAAATAATCACATACTTTATTACCTATTTCATACCATAGTACTTATATAACCATTTTAATCAAGCATAACTTTAAAATTCGTTAACGCAAATTACCTCTCATTTAAACTATATCTTTTGAGTGCCGTTGTTGCCTAAATCATTTAGATCAAACACCTACTTCTATTAATCGCAATTAATATGACCCTCATGGGTCATATTTGCTTTTAACATCCCATATAAAGTCACCTGGGCATATTGTCTTTTCCCAAGGTCAACTTCATTCAATTCTTTGCATAATCGGCTTTTTTCGTTTGGTTTTTTTGTCACCCGATAGCAAATCATGATGAGAGCTGTGAGGTGATCAGTTTCGAATTTGGAAATTTTAATCGTAAAGCACTACTTAACCGGGGTAAAAGAGCGTATGAACTGCTCAAAACCGGAACTTCTTACTAATTTTGAACTTCAATATAAAATATGATTAAGACAGGAAATATAACCGTGAGTATCTATACGGAAATGACCCCGAATCCAGAGACAATGAAATTTGTGGCCAATAAATTGTTGTATCCAGGGAAGAGTATTGATTTTCAGGACCTCGATTCGGCAAAGCCTTCTCCATTAGCCCTGGAATTATTCAGCTTTCCTTTCGTTAAAAGTGTGTTCATTGCCAGTAATTTTGTGACCCTCACCAAAAATGGGGATGCAGATTGGGAAGATATAAAACCATCAATTCGTCAGTTTTTAAAAGATTACCTAGAAGAAGGCAAACAAGTTGTTAATGAAGATGAGGTACCAGCTTCTCAATCTGCAGATGGAAATATTGTATTGTCTGAAGACGGAGATGTGGTTAAACGAATTAAAGAATTGCTCGAGAATTATGTTAAGCCGGCCGTTGAAATGGACGGTGGTGCAATACAATTCAAAAAATTTGAAGATGGTATTGTTACCTTAATGCTACAAGGAAGTTGCAGCGGTTGTCCATCTTCTATGATCACGCTTAAGTCGGGCATTGAAGGAATGATGAAGCGAATGATTCCGGAAGTAACAGAAGTAGTTGCTGAAGCAGAATAATGTACAGATCCATTTTGCAGCACTAACTTTTTGAACTAGGCGGTCGCCTAGTATCTAGTTATTTTTTATCCAATTTACACCTCTTGCTTTCAAGTAATCCATAACAAACTGAAAGCAGCCTGCAGTGGATGCTATAAGCTCTGGAGGATAAACTCCTTTTTTAGTAAATATCTTTTGTGCAATCAAGTTTGCAGCAGCAGTACATGTATATCCGGTAGACCGACTCATGGATGAAATCCCTGTGGTGGTATCATACCTATCTAATAAGTTGTATTCTATTTTTTTAGGGGTTCCGTCTTCAGTACCATGAAGAATGACTTTCATTACGGTGAGCTCTTCATCTCCAGGAGCTAGTTTCCATTCTTTGAATAATATCTTTGATGTAACATCAATTGGCCTGATCATTTCATTACCGAATTTCATAGGTTCTTCTGCAAAAAATCCAGCTTGCTGAAGTCCAATAATTAGCTCTGAATGTCCAGGATAGCGAAGTGTTTTTTCTTTTTGGTCTTTTATGTGAGACATCGTGAACAATAATGAACGAAGTCCATCTGTGTTAAATGCCTCTAATGTTCCTAGTCCATCAAATTCAATGAGTTCTTTTTCACTTAGTGCTTGCTTAACTACGATTCTGCCATGTTCAAATAATCGAGCTGGACGAGTGTATTCTTCAATCACATCGATAGGCGAAAATGGTGCTTTGTATTCGAATGGTTTTTTTCTCACCTTGGGCAAACCGCCCACATAAATTTCAAAGGAGTTTATGGTTATGTGCTGATTATAATAGCCAATAATCAAGTTGCTCATTCCAGGAGCTACACCTATATCAGTTATAACCGTTACTTGCTTTTCTTTTGCCAAACTATCTAGATCCAATGCATTTTCAGGGAAAAATGAAATATCTGCACAATCTTTTCCGGAATTGATAATGGCTTTCAATGTATTGAATCCCATATAGCCGGGAACAGCAGAAACGATAAGGTCGAATCCTTCAAGCATCCCTGTATAGTTCTCATAATCTTGTAAATCCGCTTTTTTGGTTTTTATCTTAAATCCACTAGCGGATAATGTGTTTAATGCTTCCTGATTAATATCAAAAGAGCACACATCAAAATGGCTACTTAAGTCTTTCGCCATGGCTGATCCTACCATCCCTGCACCAAGTATTGCTATGTTCATATAGAAATTTTATTTGTCTAACTAATATCGTTATTTTTTTGTTCTAGTTGTTTTCTACCTTCAAAAAAATCCATTGCACCGTATACACCAAATATTTTTCCAACTACGGCATCAAACCACCGTTGGGGTAAGATACCTTTAAAAAAAGGCATGGCATACACTATGCCAGGCATTCTTGAAAAGATTTTATTTTTTTCGATTGACTTGATAATCTTTTTAGCAACTACTTCAGGTTTTAATAGAGGAATAATAGGGGATTTAACGCCTTTAAACATACCAGTGTTAATATAATATGGAGTGACTGTCGTTACTTTAATACCAGTATTGCCTTGCTCTAATTCAAGCCTTAAACTTTCGCTCCATCCAATCATTCCCCATTTACTGGCAGCGTATACAGAAAGTTTTGGGTGAGCCGCCATTCCAGCAGCAGATGCCACATTAACAATATGCCCAGCATGGTTATTCAACATGCCTGGCAGTAGTTTATGGGTGAGGTACATTGGTGCATTCAAGTTAATGGCAATAGTATTTTCTATTTCGGCATCTAAATGATCATGAAATAATTTACCAGTTACTATTCCTGCATTATTGATTACTATATCAATTGATGGCACTATCGCATAAATGTTTTCCACTGCTTGTACAATAGAAGATTGGTTAGCGAGATCTACTTTTACAAATGAGCAATCGGTCCCCACTGTCTTAATTTCCTTGCATACGTTTATTCCTGCCTGCTCATCGATATCTAGAATAATAATATATGCCGCCTTTTTTTTAGCTGCCTCTAATGCAAGCAATCTCCCTATACCTGATGCCGCGCCGGTAATAACAATGGTAGAATGGTTTATAGTACTGATGTGATGTAGATTATAAGATGAAAACGGAAGTTATATAATATCTATTGAGTCATACTTTGTTATTCAAATTTACTCAAAACAATGATTGCATGATAGAATCAATTTTACTTTTAGGTTTTCTGAGAATTCCGTATCATTTTTGCACTATGGAAATGATCAGTGCCTTAGAGAAAATCGCTATTGTTTCAGGAATTATTTCCGTTTGGTTTTCGAAAAAAGGAAATATCTGGGTTTATCCTATTGGAATACTGAGCACCATTATTTATATCTATTTGAGTTTTCATGGGGATCTATTTGGGGAAGCAACGGTCAATCTATACTATACCATCATGAGTGTATATGGATGGTATAATTGGATGAGACAAGATAATGACAAAGGATTGCTTATTCGGATTTCAAATTCATCGACTGCAGCATGGCGTAAAGAAATATTATTTTTTATGGGGATGTACGTAATCCTATTTTTTGCCTTACAGTATATAAAAGAGGCCTTTGCTCCAGGCGCTATTCCATGGGCTGATGCACTTGCATCAGCATCAGCATTTACCGGAATGTGGCTCATGGCAAAAAAGAAAGTTAATAGTTGGATTTGGTGGATTATTACCAATATCGTTTCTGTGCCATTGTATTACGTAAAAGGATTTAATGACACATCTTTTTATTATTTGATTTTATTGGCACTAGCAATTCTCGGTTTAGTGGAATGGAGAAAAAAAGCATATGAATTTGAACAGCACTAATCATATTTTAAAAATTGTGGCTATCGGTCCAGAGTCTACCGGAAAGAGTACCCTCTGCGCAGAATTAGCTGTACACTTTTCAACGCATTGGTGTCAGGAATATGCGCGTGACTATTTGATTAACAATGGAACTGGCTATTCATACGAAGACTTGCTTTTGATCGCGAAGGGTCAATTGGGGTTGGAAGAAAAAGCTCTTCAAGAGCTTTCTATACTTCATTCAACAAATCCTTCAACAGAGCGTCCTGTTTTATTCGTCGATACTGATATGTATGTGATGAAAGTATGGAGTGAATTTGTCTTTGATCAATGCGATTCTTGGATTTTAAATCAAATCGCAGAAAGAAAATATGATGGGTATCTTCTGTGTAAACATGATCTTCCCTGGGTAAAAGATGAATTAAGAGAGTATCCGGATAGTGAAACACGGGATAAGTTATATAATTATTATAAGGATATACTTATCAACCAGCAAACACCTTGGTTTGAGGTTACAGGGCTTGATGTTGAAAGAACAGGCCAGGCGATAAAGTGGGTTGAGGAGCTGAGGAAATCTATTCAAGCGACGTAATTTCCTAATTAAGTTTTCGCTGTTGAAAAATGAAATAAAGAAAACGTATTATCTATCGCATAGTATAGATGTCATAGTATACTTAATCTGAGATAATAGGTTTTATATCAGGATCTTCTTCAAGATTATTCATTTGTCTCATTACCCAAGGGTATTTTCTTGATACATAAGATGACAATGGCTTTACTGTAAACCTTACTGGATTTGGAAGACATGCTGCAATCATTGCAGCTTCAGATCTAGATAATTTTGATGCAGCATGTTTAAAATATTTTTGTGATGCAGCTTCTACACCGAAAATTCCTTTTCCCATTTCAGCTTCGTTGAGATATACTTCTAAAATTCTTCTCTTCCCCCAAATTAATTCTATCATGAAGGTGAAATAGACTTCTAAGCCTTTTCTTATCCAGCTTCTTCCCTGCCACAGAAAAATATTTTTAGCTACTTGTTGGCTTATAGTCGATGCACCCCTTACTCTTCCTGGTTTTTTTTTGTTGTATACAAGTGCTTTTTGAATATTTTTAAAATCGAATCCGGTGTGGTCCGGGAAAAGTTGATCCTCGGATGCGATAACTGCTAATTTTGCTTGTTTAGAAATGGAGTGCATCGCTACATGCTTCCTGTTAAATCCATCTCCCTGAAGTATGCTTGAAATCTGGGTTAATGTAATGGGGGCATCAATAAATTTGAGCATTATAATATAGCCTAACTGTGAAAGCAATAGAAACAGAAATATTTTTTTTAATAATCGAATCAACTGCTAATTAATTTAGTGGAATATATTGAAGGTAATGACGTTTGCCAAGTGTTATGGTATTTCTATTGAATTTTTTTAGGATAATACCTGTTGCAATTGAGGCACCAGAGAACCCTATTGTTTTTGGATCTATTTTTTCTTTTAAGTATAAAGCGTTTACACTATGTAGAATGGCATAGCCAACACCGCCTGCCATAAATATAAATCCGTTTTTAATGAATGCGAACCGTTGGGGTGGTTTCACAATTTCTCTTATCTCTTTAATATGGTATTTTGATAGGGAAACACTAACCGTATCCCAAAAACTGGATCCCCAAATAGTATATTGTGGACGTGAATCATATATATTAATGTAAATGCTATCCTTCACTATTTTTTTAATCATTCCTTCAACCTCATTCCCTGCAATAGACACAAAGTGAATTTGTATTCCCGGGAAATAGGTTTTAATAGTTCTGCTATTTCCTTTTTTAAACACAATGATATCAGAATGTTGGGAATATGTGGAGAGGCATGAAAAAATAATCAATAAAGTGAGAAGCGGGGTTATGGCTTTAGCGCTTAGTTGCATTTTATTTATTTAAGTATACTATACCATATATGATGGCGATACCAAATCCAATTAAGATAAGCCCTGATATTTTATTGATCGTTCTGATATTGTGAATCGTTAATTTATGCCGGATTTTGGCAGCGAGCATTATCTTGGCAACATCACCAACCATATTTACCAGTAGGCAAGTTGAAAAAAGAATAATTCTTTCTGCAAGGCTATGGCTAGCAGCAAAAGCAGTAGCATTAATTAACCAAAAAAGAATTACACTGGGGTTTAGTGTATTGATAATTAAACCCGACATAAAAGCTTTAGTAAAATCCCTCTTACCGAATTTCACTTCCATTTCAGATACCCCATTTGGCAACGATACTTTTTTAAAAAAAATATAAAATGCCCCCATTGAAATTATGAATGCAGCGCCAACATAACTTATTGTCGTTTTGAAATGCATAGCCTGCATTACAAAATCAGAAAACGCATTGCTAGCTACAACAAGAATAATATCGCTTAACCACACGCCTAATACAAAACTAAATCCACCTTTTGTTCCGTTATTGATACTCTGTTTTATGATAGTAAAAATGACCGGGCCAACCGATAAT
>Ga0114967_10003745_pt1 | contig 12426 bp, 9 predicted proteins | sample M_130628_MF_Meta_FD_92639 | JGI IMG/M metagenome (GOLD analysis project Ga0114967, IMG submission 92639) | Freshwater microbial communities from Lake Montjoie, Canada to study carbon cycling - M_130628_MF_MetaG | ecosystem: Environmental > Aquatic > Freshwater > Lake | place: Lake Montjoie... | reverse complement strand
GCGGTCCGGGGGCCCGTGAGGCAATGGAGAAATTCTTGCGCGACGGTGGTCAAACTCGCGATGTTGAACTGAATCTCCGTTCTTTGTTTGATTAGTTAGTGAAGGCTCACGGGTGTGCCACCAAATGGTTTGTTGACCAAGTCAAAGAAATCGTTACCTTTATCGTCGACGACAATGAATGCTGGGAAGTTCTGCACATCAATCTTCCAGACGGCTTCCATCCCCAATTCGCCATATTCCAAAACCTCGACCTTGGTAATGCAGTCTTGAGCCAGGCGCGCCGCGGGTCCACCGATTGAACCCAGATAAAAACCGCCGTATTTGTGGCAGGCATCGGTGACGGCCCGAGAACGATTTCCCTTGGCTAACATCACAAAACTTCCACCATTGGCTTGAAACTCCTCGACGTAACTATCCATGCGGCCAGCCGTTGTGGGACCGAAGGATCCACTCGCCATACCGTCAGGCGTCTTGGCGGGTCCGGCGTAATAGACGGCCATATCTTTCATGTACTCAGGTAAACCAAGGCCCGCATCAAGGCGCTCTTTTAATTTTGCGTGGGCAATGTCGCGAGCCACGACGAGTGAACCCGTCAGCATCACACGTGTCTTGACTGGGTACTTACTGAGTTCAGAACGGATGTCACTCATTGAGCGATTGAGGTCAATGTGCACGACGGGGGCGTCCTGCAAATCTTCCTGAGTGATCTCTGGGAGAAAACGTGCTGGATCCATTTCTAATTGTTCCAAGAAGATGCCATCTTTGGTGATCTTGCCAAGCATCTGTCGATCAGCAGAACATGACACGGCCATGGCGACTGGACAAGAAGCACCGTGGCGTGGAAGGCGAATGACGCGCACATCATGGCAGAAGTATTTACCGCCGAATTGCGCGCCGATACCAGTCTCTTGAGACAACTTCAAGATGCGTTGTTCCATTTCGAGATCGCGAAAGCCATGGCCCAATGTGCTGCCTTGTGTTGGCAACGAATCGAGATAGCGCGCACTTGCTAGTTTGGCGGTCTCTACAGCCTGTTCGGCTGACGTGCCGCCGATGACTACTGCTAGGTGGTACGGCGGGCATGCTGCCGTACCGAGGGACTTCATTTTTTCGAATAGCCAAGGGAAAAGCGCCTTGTCATTCAAGAGGGCTTTGGTTTCTTGAAAGAGATAACTTTTATTAGCGCTGCCTCCGCCTTTGGCCATAAACAGAAACTTGTAGGTGTCGCCGTCAACAGCAGAGATTTTGATTTCAGCTGGCAGGTTGTTGCCAGTGTTCACTTCGTCGTACATCGTCAAAGGAGCCATCTGGCTATAACGGAGATTGCTCGTGAGGTAAGTGTTGTAGACCCCGCGAGCGATGGCCTCCTCGTCGCCTCCACCGGTAAAAACGAACTGGCCTTTCTTGCCTTTGATGATTGCTGTGCCAGTGTCTTGGCACATCGGTAGAACACCTCCAGCAGCAATGGCAGAGTTTTTCAAGAGGTCAAGCGCGACAAAGCGATCATTGTCACTGGCCTCGGGATCGTCGAGGATATTTCGTAGTTGTTGCAGGTGACTTGTGCGCAAGAAGTGTGCAATTTCGCGCATGGCCTCTTGGGTGATTCGCGTGATGGCTTCTGGCGAGACTTTTAAGAAGGTTCCTTGAGGTGTTTCAAAAGTACTGACACCTTGCGTTGACACAAGCCGGTACTCCGTCTCATCTTTACCCAGCGGAAGGATTTCTGTGAACTCAAACTCGGACATACCTTCACGCTACGCCTACGGAGTCAGCCATACCTAGCCTTTGAGCATGGATTTATAAAGCGGTCTGTAAGAAAAGCAGACTTGCCGACATCGCGCAGATCACCAAGATGAGTGGACGCATAATGTGCGCAGGGAGACGGTCTCCGAGAAGACTTGATACTGGCAGACCGCCTAGGACACCTGGCAAAATGACGAGTGTGAGGGCCAATTCGTGTCGTCCGATTTCGCCAGACAGCAGAAAGCCAACCACGGTGATGACCACGCCGATGCTGAAGAAAGCAGCCAAGGTGGCACGAATCGTGCGTGGTTCTCCGTCTTTGTACACCAGTGCCATTGGTGGACCACCGATCGACGTCACCGTGCCCATAAATCCGCTTGCGAGTCCAGCACTGCTGAGTGTGATGGGGGTGGTCTTGATCACTTGACCACGGCGCGCCGTGATCACGGAAATAATCACGGCGATGGCCACCGATGCGGCAACGGCATATGAAAGGGCGTCTTTATTCATCGCTCGCAAAGCAACGATGCCGATGAAGACTCCAGGAAAGCGACCGAGAAGCGCCCACTTGAAGCCACTGGTATCGATGTAGTGGCGATCGCGCAGTGCCACACCGAAGGTAAGTGGCATGACAGCCAGCATCATTGCCACGGGAACAAAGGATTGATCGATCATCGCGAAGATCGGTGACGTCAACATGCCGAGTCCGAAGCCGAGCGAACCTTGCACGCTTGAGCCGATAAGTGCGAGCAGGGTACACACCACGACCATGTAGATCGGCAGACCAGCGATCTCTGTCACGGCGAACATTTAGCGGTCCTTCATTCTTTTAGGGTCCGCGTTAGCGGGATCGTCAGGCCATTGGTGCTTGGGGTAGCGACCGGCCATGTCTTTTCGCACTTCGCTCCACGAACCCGACCAAAAACCCACTAAATCTGCAGTCACCTGTATCGGTCGATCAGCGGGAGATAACAAGTGCAATACCAAGGCCACGCGTCCTTCGGCAACGGTTGGATGGATTTTGGTGCCAAAGAGATCTTGCACTCGAACTCGCACTATGGGAGCGGTTCCTTCTTGCACGGCTGTGCTGTAATCAATTGCCAGCGAGCGTCCGGACGCAAGTTCGAGATGAGTCGGAACCAGTTCGTCGATCTTTGCACCAGCGGGCCAAGGTAACTGAGAACGTAACAGCGTGCCGATATCAAGTGACTCAATCTCAGCGATTGATGTCATGCCGACCAAATAAGGCTGTAACCATTCGCTAGATGAGGCGATGAGGGCCTTGTCGGACCAGTCGGGCCATGGCTCACCAATTTCGCGTCGCAGAAATGAGACTCGCGAACGCAGTTCATTCGTTGTGGCTGTCCAAGCCAATGGCTTGAGCCTTTGTTGCACCAAATATTCCATCAAGGCAATGACGGTCTGCTCGCTCGGGGTTGGTCGGCGAATGTTTTCGCTGAGCCGCATGCGATCGAGTTTCACGGTATGGCGCTCGACAAAGTCTTGACGACCTTTGTCCCATAATGTGTGACGCTCATGTGACACATCGTTCATCAAGACGTCATTGATGGTTACTTCATCGACCACTGCACATAAGCGGATACGAGCATTTTTACGATCACCATCAAGATCAGCAGCGACGACAAACATTTCGCTGGCAATGGGATCGGTAGGGCGGAACCAAGCTGCTGAACCATTGCGCATTTGGTATTGACCTGGCTGGCGACGCATTGCTAAGCGATCTGGGTACGCCAGTAATAATACTGATCCAGCATGATCTGCATTGACTGTGTCCCAATCCAAACGTTGGCCAGTACGACGGGCCATATCTTCGGCTTGCTGGCGAACCCGATCTATGCCACGTCGATCGGCGCGATCATCAGACATATCACGGGTGATGAACTGTACGCGCAACGAAATATCTACAGGTAGATCATCGGGACGACCGCGCATGACATCGCGATCATCAAGCAGGGCTGCGATAACGCAGGCTAATCCGTGGTCTTTGGCGTGAGCCGCTGTGACCATATGCGCCAAGCGCGGATGAACTGGGGCAGTCAACATGCGGCGACCAGTGGACGTGAGTTGAGCGTGTTCATCAAGCGCGCCGAGCATTTGTAAAAGTTCGATTCCTTGTTGGAGGGCCCCCTGTGGTGGTTGATCGGCGAATGACAACTCTGCGATGGGAGTTCCCCATGCGGCAAGTTCGAGGGCGAACCCTGATAAGTCAACTTGGGTGATCTCAGGATCTAGATGTGAGCGGCGTGTGGTGTGTTCAATTTTGCTCCACAGGCGATAAGCAAAGCCAGGACCCAATCGACCTGCACGACCAGAGCGTTGTTCGGCCGATGCGCGCGACGTGGGGATCGTGATCAGGCGCGTCATTCCTGTGCGTGGGTCATAGCGCGGCACTCGTGCTTGTCCCGCATCCACAACGACACTGACACCGTCTACCGTGAGGCTGGTCTCAGCAATGTCAGTGCTTAACACAACCCGTCGGCGACCACTTGGTGACGGTGCAAGTGCACGATCTTGATCGGCCAAGGAGAGTGCTCCGGCAAGTGGGTAGACGTCGGTATCGGGTTTGACGAGGCGTTCAAGTTCTTGCTTGACGCGATTAATCTCGCCAATGCCGGGTAGAAAAACCAAAATATCGCCGATGTTTTCTTGTAAGGCACGGATCGTGACGGCGGTGACGGCTTCATCGAGGCGTTGCTGCTTGCCCGCTGGAGCCCAGATGATGTCAACGGGATGTTGTCGCCCGACACTTGAGATAATTGGCGCTGGTTCAGCATCACCGAGAAGTTTGGCGAAGCGATGTGTGTCAGCAGTTGCTGACATTGCGAGCACTCGAAGATCGGGTCGCAGATTCTTGCGCGCATCAAGACAAAGTGCGAGTCCGATATCAGTGGGCAGATTCCGTTCGTGGACTTCGTCAAAAATAACTAAGCCGACACCAGGAAGTTCTGGATCATTTTGCAAACGACGTGTGAGAATTCCCTCAGTGACAACTTCGATGCGCGTGTTGGGCCCGATCTGGCGTTCATCGCGGGTCTGGTATCCCACAAGTTCACCTGGCTCTTGTCCGATTAATGAAGCCAAGCGTCGCGCTGCGGCACGCGCCGCAAGCCGTCGCGGTTCCAGCATCACAATGCGTTGCCCGTTCAACCAACTTTCATTGATCAGCCGCAACGGGACGAGAGTTGTCTTACCAGCGCCCGGCGGGGCAACCAAAACGACGGTGAGACGTGTTGCTAATGCGGCGCGCAGTTCAGTGACGACATCTTCAATCGGGAGATCGGTCGTAGGAAACAGAATCAGCCAAGTGCGGGTGTACCGCTAAATGAAACTGGGTCACCAGTCGCGGGGATGAGCGGTGCGGTCCATGCAGTTGTATCGGCAATCGTCTGAGCGACGGAGCGCCATTCGAGGGCATTCCAACCCTGCGCCACCGCAGGCATCGTGCCATCGGAGCGGATGAAGGCAAATGCGGGGAGAGTGGTCAGTTCAAAGGCTTTGACGGCCGCTCGCTCGGGGTCGGTGAAAACCAAGAATTCTTTTGCCAATGGACCGAGAAACGAGCGGGTTTCCTCTGCGGTTGCCGTCACAATCAGGCTGGTTCGCGTGGCCGAATCACCGAAGGAGCGCAAAATACGAACGGCAGTATTGAGAATCCAAGAACTTTCGTTGGTGTACGGGTCAAGGACGACCGCTGCCAGATGAAAAGTGGTCAACCATTCGTCGAGAGCACGGGCTGGGTGGGCTTTTGTATCGAGCGCCAGGGGACTCAGGATCAGGTTCGGGGAAGGTGTCAATGCCACAAGGTAAACGGTAGCGCAAACAGGCTCTTTTTCCAGCACCCTTGAGGGGTTGGTGGGAGGAACTATGGTTGGGATGATATGGCAAACAAACGTGCATCTATTTCCATGACCGATTCTGAAATTGCGACTTACCTTGAGGAGCAGACGATTCTCAATATCGCATCAATCGGACCCACGGGTCACCCCCATATGGTTGCCATGTGGTACGTCGTGATGGATGAGAAGGTCACTTTTTGGACTTTTGGTAAAAGCCAAAAAATTGTCAACTTGCGCCGTGATAACAAAATTACTGGTCTGATTGAAAGTGGAGACACCTACGATCAACTCAAAGGTCTTGAACTCGTCGGTTCAGCGTCCATCGTTGACGACTATGACGCAGTTTTGGCTATCGGAAAAGCTGTCGGCCTGAAATACAACGGTGATGGAGCTATTAGCGACGCAGCATTGCCTTTCTTGGAAGCACAGGCGAAAAAGCGCTTGGGCATTCAAATAAATGTTGAGCAGATTGTTTCATGGGATCACACCAAGATTGGTGGCGGTTACTAGTTGGTGTGCAGTAATGAAGTAGGGAAACAAAACTTAGATACATAGGGGGACAGATGACGGGTTCACAAGACAATGTTCGTGCTGCTTTACTGCAGACAGACTGGACGGGTTCCAAAGACACGATGATTGACAAGCACGAGGCTGCTTGTCATGAGGCGGCGGCTCAAGGTGCTCAAGTGATGTGTTTTCAGGAACTCTTTTATGGTCCGTATTTTTGTCAAGTACAAGATGTTGAGTATTACGGCTACACCGAGTACATCCCTGATGGGCCAACAACTCAACGTTTTCAGAGTATTGCCAAGGAAACTGGCATGGTTCTTGTGTTGCCGATGTATGAAATTACTCAAGCCGGGGTTTACTACAACACTGCCGCAGTGATTGATGCTGATGGGAAATATCTAGGCAAGTACCGTAAGCAGCACATCCCGCAGACAAAGGGATTCTGGGAAAAGCTTTATTTCAAGCCAGGCAATGGCGGTTATCCAGTCTTTGATACTGCGGTCGGAAAAGTCGGGGTGTACATTTGTTATGACCGTCACTTCCCCGAGGGGTGGCGCGCTCTTGGTCTCAATGGTGCGCAGATTGTTTTTAATCCTTCCGCGACGCATCGTGGTCTCAGCGAATACATCTGGAAAGTTGAGCAGCCTGCTGCTGCGGTTGCCAACATTTATTATGTTGGTGCCATCAACCGTGTCGGCATCGAGCCTTTAGGGGAAAATGACTTCTATGGGCAAAGTTACTTTGTTGACCCTGAAGGAAAGTTTGTTGGTGCTCAGGGGGATCCCTATAAACCAGAACTGATCGTGCGCGATTTGGATATGAAAAAACTTCGCGAAGTACGTGATCGCTGGGCTTTTTATCGAGATCGCCGTCCAGAGGCTTATGGAGATCTCACCGAGTTGTGAAACAGAGATTGCCGTTGCTAGTCACACACATATTTAGGGAGGCGTTATGCCAAAGGTATTAATCAAGAATGGATTGGTTATCTCACCCACGGGAGTGATTGCCAACGATGTTCTCATTGATGGAGAAAAAATCGCCGCCGTTGGAGCACCAGGCTGGTTCACTTCTTCTGAACAAGGTTGCGATCGTGTCATTGATGCTGCTGGTAAATACGTGATTCCTGGTGGGGTTGACGTTCATACTCATATGGAGTTGCCTTTCGGGGGCACCTTTGCCTCGGATACTTTTGAAACAGGTTCGCGGGCCGCAGCATGGGGTGGTGTGACAACGATTATTGATATGGCGGTTCAACGCTATGGCGAAAATGTTTTTGACGGCTTGGCCGAATGGCATCGCAAAGCCTCAGGTGAATGCGCGATCGACTATGCCTTTCATCAGATTATTGGCGGAGTGGACGACCAATCATTGAAGGATATGAAGTACCTCACTGAACATGAGGGGATCAGCAGTTTTAAGTTGTTCATGGCTTATCCCGGTGTGTTCTACAGCGATGATGGTCAGATTTTGAAAGCCATGCAAACTGCTGCCGAATGTGGCGCAATGATCATGATGCACGCTGAAAATGGTCCTGCTATTGACGTTTTAGTGCAACAAGCTCTTGCTCGTGGAGATACCGATCCTCGTTACCATTCATATACCCGTCCATCGCCGCTTGAGGCAGAAGCCACGCACCGCGCCATTGTGCTCTCGCATGTGGCTGGCAATGTGCCGTTATACATCGTGCACATGTCGGCAGGTGACGCTCTCAATGAAGTGGCGGCGGCCCGCCACCATGGGCGTAACGTTTTTGCTGAAACCTGTCCGCAGTATTTGTGGCTCACGCTTGAAGAAACGCTCGGACAACCTGGCTTTGAAGGTTCAAAATGGGTCTGCAGTACGCCAGTTCGCTCACGAGATAATGATCCGCATCACATCGGTCAGATGGGTCACGGTCACCAAGGCGATCTGTGGAAGGGATTGCGGATGAATGAACTTGCCGTCGTCAGCACCGATCACTGTCCATTTTGCTTTAAGGATCAAAAAGAACTTGGTCTGGGCAACTTCTCGGCGATCCCCAATGGGATCGGTGGTGTCGAGCACCGCATGGAACTGATTTACCAAGGTGTTGTTGCTGGTGAACTGTCACTTGAACGTTGGGTTGAAACATGTTGCACAACTCCAGCGCGAATGTTTGGCATGTACCCACAAAAGGGCATTATTGCTCCGGGCAGCGACGCCGATGTTGTGATCTGGGATCCCAATAACAAAACCAAGATCGGCATTAACGACAAGCACCATATGAATATGGATCACTCAGCCTGGGAGGGCTGGATTATTGATGGCAAAGTTGACACGGTGTTTTCGCGAGGTGTCGCTCTCATTGATAATGACCAATACATCGGTCGCAAAGGACATGGTAAATACATCAAGCGTGGCCTCTCGCAATATCTCGTCTGAGATTTCCCTCCAAAAAGAAAGTTAGGAAAGAGTTATGTACCGCATTGATCATTGGATTGACGGCCACACCGTCAGCAGTAAGTCAGGTCGCACGGGGAATATTTTTGATCCCGCCACGGGCCAGATTCAAGGCACAGTCGGTTTCGCCGATGTTGACGAGGTTGATCAAGCAGTTGCCAATGCCAAGGCCGCACTTCCTGCGTGGCGTTCAACGAACTTGTCGCGACGAGCTGAGATTATGTTCAACATGCGTGAACTTGTGTCATCTCATCGCAGTGAAATCGCTGCGTTGCTTACTCAGGAACATGGCAAGGTGACCGCAGATGCATTGGGTGAACTCGCTCGAGGTTTGGAAAATATTGAGTACGCCTGTGGCATCCCCAACCTGCTGAAGGGTGGCTATTCAGAGCAAGCCTCTGCCGGTGTTGACGTGTACAACATTCGCCAACCCTTGGGAGTTGTGGTGGGCATCACGCCGTTCAACTTCCCATCCATGGTGCCGATGTGGATGTTCGCCAATGCCATTGCTTGTGGCAATACCTTCATCTTGAAGCCCTCCGAAAAAGATCCTTCAACAGCAATGCTGATTGCCGAATTGCTCAAGCAGGCAGGGTTGCCTGATGGCGTGTTCAATATTGTGCAGGGAGACAAAGTTGCCGTTGATCGATTGCTCAGTCACCCTGATATTGCGGCGATTAGTTTTGTTGGCTCAACCCCGATCGCGCGTTACATCTATGAAACCGGCACAAAAAATGGGAAGCGTGTTCAGGCTTTAGGTGGAGCGAAAAACCACATGTTGGTTCTTCCCGATGCCGACCTAGACATGGCGGCAGATGCATTAGTCAGTGCTGCCTACGGTTCAGCAGGGGAACGCTGTATGGCGATCTCCGTTGTTCTTGCAGTGGACACGATTGCTGATGAGTTGGTAGCCAAGGTCAAGAGTCGGATCCCCAACATTGTGGTCGGCAACGGTAGCGATCCATCCAGTGAAATGGGCCCGCTTATTACTGGTGAGCATCGCGATAAGGTCGCCGGTTACATCGCAGGAGCCGCTGGCGAAGGTGCAAAAGTTGTGGTGGATGGTCGCGAGGGAGCACCAAGTGATGGCTTCTTCTTGAAGCCGAGTCTGATTGATCATGCTCAACCAGGGATGAAATGTTACGACGAAGAAATTTTTGGACCGGTTTTGACTGTGGTGCGGGTGAAGTCGTATGAGCAGGGTCTGCAACTGATTAATGACAATCAGTTTGGTAATGGCACAGCGATCTTTACTCGTGACGGTGGCGTTGCTCGACAATTCCAATTTGACGTCAATGTTGGAATGGTCGGCATCAATGTGCCGATTCCTGTTCCGGTTTCGTATTACTCATTTGGTGGTTGGAAGGCCAGTTTGTTTGGTGACCTACACATGTACGGTCCCGACGGGATCGCTTTTTACACCCGTAGCAAAGTAGTGACATCACGTTGGCCTGATCCCCGAACCAGCAAAGTCGATCTCGGCTTTCCGCAGAATAGGTAGACAGAAAGATGGACATTGGTGTTGTACTCCAAACCACCCCACCAAGCGCGCGGGTGGTCGACTTAGCGAAAAAAGCTGAGACATATGGGTTCACACATGTCTGGACTTTTGACAGCCATATTTTGTGGCAAGAGCCATTTCCCATTTTCGCCCAAATTTTGGCAGAGACTCGAAATGTCATTGTCGGACCGATGGTCACTAACCCAGCGACTCGCGACTGGACAGTGACGGCGAGTCTGTTCGCGACGTTGAATGAAATGTATGGCAACCGCACGGTGATTGGTATCGGTCGAGGAGACTCTGCTGTTCGAGTCACCAATGGCAAGCCGACAACCCTTGCCACTTTGCGCGAAAGTATTCACGTGATCAGAGAACTCGCCAATGGTCGTGCAGTGCAATACAAAGAAGCTGATTTGCGTCTGCCGTGGGCGAGTAAGTCGCGGGCTGAAGTATGGGTCGCGGCTTATGGCCCCAAAGCATTGGCGCTGACGGGCGAAGTTGGCGACGGTTTCATCTTGCAGTTGGCTGATCCGAGTATCACTGAGTGGACGATCAAGGCAGTCCGCGATGCGGCTATTGCGGTGGGTCGGGATCCTCTCAGCATCAAGATATGTGTGGCTGCCCCGGCCTATGTCACCGATGGGACACAAGCTGGACTGGTTCATGGACGTGAACAGTGCCGTTGGTTCGGTGGGATGGTGGGCAACCATGTCGCGGACATTGTCGAGCGCTACGGCGATTCAGCACCTGTGCCTAAGGCTCTCACTGATTACATCAAGGATCGTCAGGGATACGACTACAACGAGCACGGTCAGGCCGGCAATAGTCACACAACTTTCGTTCCTGATGAGATCGTTGATCGTTTTTGCATCGTCGGACCCGTTGAAGAACATGTCAAGCGCCTCAACGAATTGCGTGAGATGGGCGTCGATCAATTCTCCGTCTATTTACAACATGATGCAAAAGACGAAACATTGCGGGCATACGGTGAAAAGGTGATCCCGGTCATCGCCGAGGAGATACGGGCCAAATCATGATGATCCACGCGCTCGAACTCCGGGGCATCAGCAAATCGTTTCCTGGCGTGCGTGCACTGGCAGATGTTTCGTTGGCTATACGCCCCGGAACGGTGCACGCGATTTGTGGTGAGAACGGTGCTGGGAAGTCAACTCTTATTAAAATTGCGACGGGTGCCCAAAACGCTGATACCGGGGTTATTCGAATCGATGGTCAAGAGATTGATCACCCAAGTCGGCGAGTGATGCAGAAATTGGGTATTCGAGCGATTTTCCAAGAGCGTCAGATAGCTCTAGATCTTTCGGTGGCAGAAAATGTCTTACTTGACGGCTTACCCAAGCGCTTTGGGCGTATTGACTGGCGTGCAGCCAAGAAATTGGCGAGTGAGCGTTTACGGGCATTAGAGATTGATCTAGATATTGATGCACCAGTTCGAACACTGTCGGTTGCGCAACTGCAAATGATGGAGATCGCTCGGGCCGTAAGTTTTGAGGCTCGTTTAATTGTCATGGATGAGCCAACAGCCTCACTCAGCAGGCACGAACTAGAGCCCTTATTCCGCGTGATTGAACGTCTGCGTCGTGAAGGTGTGGCGGTGTTGTTCATTAGCCATCACTTGGAAGAAGTTTTTGAAATTGCTGATGAGATAACCGTGATGCGTGACGGTTCGGTAGTAGCGCAGGGAGTGACTACCGAATTTACGCCTGCGAGTGTCGCTGAGTTGATGTTCGGTCGGATTATTGATTCATCTCGTGTGAATCGCCGTGCCGATTATCAAGCAGGCAAGCCGTTATTGGTCCTCAAAGATGTTTCTACTCAGCGTCTACATAATGTTTCGTTCTCGGTTTCTGGTGGAGAAATTTTGGCAGTGACTGGGGGGATCGGTGCAGGTGTTTCTGAGCTCGCTCGGGTGGCGGCGGGTGCGTCATTGAAAACTTCTGGAGAGGTTTTTGTCGTTGATGAATCGCAAAAAATGCAGGGCATTCGCAGTCGCCGCCATGCTCTACGGCTCGGCTTAGCATTTCTCCCAGCAGATAGAAAACGCCAGGGACTTCTTCTTGAGCGGACCTTAGTTGACAATGTTGTTCTAGGTCAGCAAGCTGTCGGCTCTCATCTGATTTTCACACCAAGCAGTGCTACCAAGTCGGCAAAATCTCTGATACCCGCTGCCAACATCAAAACTGCCAACATTGATGTTGTGGTCGGCACACTTTCTGGAGGTAACCAGCAAAAGGCAATGATTGGTCGGTGGATGGGTGTGAAAACAAAAATCATGATCTTCGACGAACCGACCGCAGGAATTGATATCGCGTCGAAGTTTGAGATCTATAACGAATTGCGTCGCCTAGCGAACACGGGGGTCGCCGTTCTCGTTTGTTC
>Ga0114967_10003743_pt1 | contig 12427 bp, 7 predicted proteins | sample M_130628_MF_Meta_FD_92639 | JGI IMG/M metagenome (GOLD analysis project Ga0114967, IMG submission 92639) | Freshwater microbial communities from Lake Montjoie, Canada to study carbon cycling - M_130628_MF_MetaG | ecosystem: Environmental > Aquatic > Freshwater > Lake | place: Lake Montjoie... | reverse complement strand
CTTCAACGGTGCCTGCGTTGAAGACGAGTGCTTCGGGGCTGCTTGGAAATGAAAAATCGGTGTGCGAAGCCGGTGGCGGCGTACCGGTGACCAAGCAGAGCGCGCAATCAAGGCCATGTGCACTTTGCCCGACTGGCGTGCCGGACTCTACATCCACGAGCATGACCATGCCCGACGCTGAGCACACCATGCGGCTGCCGTGCGCTTGCGCCAGCGCGGCGGTGGTGGCCAGCCCCAGCGCCAGGCACCACCACAGCAGCACGGCGCGCGCGAGCAATCGGGTGGTGCGAAGCGTGTGCAGGAGCGACATAAGGCGCGATTATGGCAGTCGGCCCCCTGCTATCCTGCGACTATGCAAAGCCTGTTTCACCTAGCCATCCACGTCCACGACCTGCAGGCTGCACGCCAGTTTTATGGTGACGCGCTTGGCTGCACCGAGGGGCGCAGCACCGACACCTGGGTGGACTTCGATTTCTTTGGCCACCAACTCTCTCTGCACTTAGGTCAACCGTTTGCCACCAGCCGCACCGGTCAGGTGGGCGACACGATGGTGCCCATGCCGCACTTTGGCTTGGTACTTGCGCTGCCCGACTGGCAGGCGCTGGCCCAGCGCTTGCGGGCCGCGCGCGTAACATTTGTCATGGAGCCGCAAATCCGCTTTGCCGGCCAAGCCGGCGAGCAGTGGACGATGTTTTTTCTGGACCCCTCGGGCAATCCAATCGAGGTCAAGGGCTTTGCCAGCCTGGATACCGTGTACGCGCCGTGATGAATTACACCTTTGTATCGGCCACCATTTTGCTGGTGCTCATTACCGACCCCGTGGGCAATATTCCGGTGTTTGCCAATGCGCTCAAACACGTGGCGCCTGAGCGGCGGGCCAAGGTTATCTTGCGCGAAATCCTGATTGCGTTCTTCTTGTTGCTGACCTTTATGTTCGTGGGCGAGGGCTTTTTGCGTGTCATGAATTTGAGCGACCTGTCCCTGCAAATCGGTGGCGGTGTGATTCTGTTTTTGATCGCCCTGCGCATGGTGTTCCCGCCCGCGACCGTGTTGGAGGCAGAGATTTTTGAAGAACCACTCATCGTGCCGCTGGCGGTGCCCGCCATCGCTGGGCCTTCGGCGCTGGCAACTGTGTTGCTGCTGGTGTCGCAGCAGCCCGAGCGGCGCCTGGACTGGATTGCGGCCTTGTGCGTCACCATGCTTGTCAGTGCCGTTGTGCTGGTGTCGGCCGAGCGCATCCAGCGCCTAATTGGCAGCCGCTTGGTGGTTGCGGTGGAGCGGCTGATGGGTCTGGTGCTGGTGTCTGTGGCCATCGAGATGATGCTGCGCGGCGCCAAGACCTTTGCGCTGCAAATCATGGGCCGCTAGGTCCCAACCCTGGCACACCACGACCCAAGCACCCAAGCCGCCTACCCCGCCACCACCTTTTTGGAGCCCGCCCGCCATGTCTGCCCTTAAAACTGCAATCGGTAGCAGCTTTACCCAGATCTACACCCACCCCGGCCTGCGCCGCGCACGCCGTGCGCGCGCTGCCTGGTGGCGCACGCTGACCGGCGCCCCGGCCCAAGTGCACTACTTTCACCAGGCGGATGACCCGTACAGCCACCTCTGCGCGCAGGTGCTTGAGCGCCTGGCCGCCAATTACCAAATCACGCTCCTGCCCCACTTGGTGAGCCCGCCGCAAGACAGCGCCGCACCCGAGCGCGCGCGCCTGGCGCACTGGTCGCTGCGCGACGCCGCCACGCTAGCGCAGGCTTTTGGCCTGCAAGCGCCCCAAGCGTCCAGTGGTGCGCTGCCACCAGCCGCAGCAGTGCAAGCCGCCGAGGCTGCCCTCGCCCAAGCGCTGGATGCCGGCAACTTCGTAGCCCAAGCCGCCCCTATCAGCGCCACGCTGTGGCAGCCGGGCGCGAATGCCAGCGCACTTTACGCCCCATCCGCCGCCGCCTTGCAGCGAGCCGCCAGCGCCAAAACCGAAGGCGATGCTCTGCGCAAACGCCGGGGCCATTACCTGGGCGCCACCATGTATTACGCCGGCGAGTGGTACTGGGGCTTGGACCGGCTGCACTTTTTGGAAGCACGCCTGCGCGACGAAGGCCTGTGCCGCAACCCCGCTTTGCCCGTGATCGCCCCGGTGCATGAAGTGGCTCTCCCACCCCTGCAAGGCCAGCGCGCCGCACCCGGCACCACGGTGGACTACTTTTTGTCTTTCCGCAGCCCTTACACCTACCTGGCGCTGCCCCGCGTGCGCGCCCTGGCCGCGCACTATGGCGCCACGCTGCGCCTGCGCTTTGTGCTGCCCATGGTGATGCGCGGCCTGCCGGTGCCGGTGGCAAAGCGCCTGTACATCGTGACCGACGTGGCGCGCGAGGCCCAGCGTCTGGCCATGCCTTTTGGCAAGGTGGTGGACCCGGTGGGCAAGCCGGTGGAGCGCGGCTACGCGCTCTTAAACCGCGCCATTGCAGCAGGGAAAGGGGTGGAGTTTGCCGAGTCTTTTTTGCAAGCTGTCTGGGCCGACGGGCTGGACGCAGGCACCGATGCGGGCCTGAACGCGATTGCCGCGCGCGCTGGCTTCGATGCCGCCTGGGTGCAAGCCGCCCTGCCCGACGAATCTTGGCGCGCAATTGCGGCTGCCAACCGCGCAGACCTGCTGGCCATGGACTTGTGGGGTGTGCCCTCGTTCCGCGTGAACGATTTGCCCGGCCACTGGGGCCAAGACCGGCTGTGGGTAATTGAGCGGGAGCTGCGCGCTACCCTGGTCTGAACGCGCCCCATCCATGGGCTATAGCGACCACCCAAGCGAGGCCGAGCAGGCGCGATAAGAATCAACGGCCCATCGCGGGTCAAGTCGTGGGGACTTGCAAAGTTCAGGGAGGAGTAGTGCCGACACCTGATTACAAAACCAACATTTATGGATTTTTTTCTCGTGTCTAGGTGCGTTTATTGCAAATAAAAACCATAAAAAATAGTACGCATGAATGCCGCGTTTTTATATGGCAAAAGCGAAAGTGATGTCTTCCTATAGTGCGGAAAATTTTCTTTTTCTTATCTAATGGAGATGTAAATATGCGATTTGCAAGCTTGGTGTTGAGTGCCTGTGTATTGACGGCTTGTGGTGGGGGTGGCGGTGAAAGTGGAAGTGATGGGTCGAAATTGAGCGCCTCGCAAGCGGCATACGAGAGTCTGGTGCTCAGCCCTGGCGCCGTGTACGAGCGCACCTCAAGCTTGCCGTTAAATGGCCTGCCGGTGAGCGGTACGCACCATTTGTACGATAAAAGCACATCACTGCCCAAATCTCCACTCACCAACGGCCCACAACGCCTCTCTGTGAGCGCATGGTCGACCATCAACCCCCGTCTTGCGTTGCCCTCGACCGTTCTGCAGCAATGGATCCTGTTCAACAAGACGCCCTATAAATTTTTCGACCAGGTGCGTGAATTAAAGTACCTCGGTGACGACATGGTTGAATCCATTATTACTACTGGAGGAGCCGTTATTGCATCGCAAACATCTATATCGGTGACTGCCACGCCCTTGACGGGAGCGCTTGCTTCCGCCGCCAATATTCCATCCACGCTTTTTTCCAACCCAAGCTTGTTGAAGACCGGCGCAGTCTGGCAATCAGGATCCGCCTATTTGAACGGGATTTGGAAATTGAATGCGGATAGCTACACGGTTTACGCAAACAACATCGATCCTGAGGTGCTCAAGCCCATAGCCACCGGATCAACGATTCAACAACAGATCGACGCCAATACCCTGAGTTACAGCGGTGACTTCCCGGCAGTCAAATACAACCTTAGCAACGGTAGCATCAAGCTGGCAAGCGCCGTGAACACCGGTGTGACTACTTTCGTTGCAACCAGCCCTTATTTTGGTGATGTGGTTTCGGGTTATTACCGTACTTTTTACGAAATCAATGGCGATGTTTACGCTGGCTCTTTGCAGAAAAGCGGGGCTTTGGCCGCAGTCGCTAACTACAACACGAAGGCCCGCGAAAGCATCCAAGCCGCCCTGAACTTCTAATCCTTATCCAAACACCGCATCCCACAGCGCCAAGCCCGCAGCACACTCCTGCGCTACCGCATCCGGGGCCACTTCGGTGGCCTCTTCGTTGAGCCGGGCGCGGTGCTGAAGTTGACGCAGGCTGCGGTAAGCCTGCGCGGCGTCGCTGCCAATGGGCGCGCGAAGCAGGCCGCAGTCCTGGGCGCGGTGCATCAGGGCGATGTTGCCGACATTGGCGCGCAAATCGGGGTGCGTGGCGCTGTGGGCCAGCACCAAAAACTGCACTGCAAACTCCATGTCCACCATGCCGCCCGGGCTGTGTTTGACATCAAAAAAACCTTCTTTGTTGCGGTGGGCGGCGCGCACCTTGGCGCGCATAGCGGCAATTTCATCGTGCAGCGCAGCCGGGTCGCGCGGGCTGGCAATCACGGCTTCGCGCACGGCGTCAAAGCGCGCTTGCATGGCCGGGCTGCCCAGCACGCAGCGCGCGCGTGTCATGGCCTGGTGTTCCCAGGTCCAGGCGGTGTTTGAGCCACGTTGCTGCTGGTAGTTGGCATAGGCGTTAATGGGCGTGACCAGCAACCCCGCATTGCCGTTGGGGCGCAGCGCGGTGTCGATCTCATACAAGTCGCCCTCGCTGGTTTTGACGGTCAGCCAGTTGATCAGCTTGCGCACGAGCGCGCTATAGACCTCGCCGGCGCGCTCGTGCACGTCGTCGTACACAAACACAATGTCCAGATCGCTGCCGTAGCCCAGCTCTTTGCCGCCAAGCTTGCCGTAGGCAATGATGGCCAGTTGCGGCACCTCGGTGTGGCGGGTTTTCAGGCGGGCCCAGCACCAGGCCATGGTGGTTCGCAGCACGGCGTCGGCCAATGCGCTGAGGTCGTCAGCCACCTCCTCTACCGTCAGGCGGCCCTCTACATCGCGCGCCAGGGTGCGAAACACCTCGGCGTGGTGGGCGCGGCGCAAGACGTTGAGCAAGGCCTCGTCGTCGTCTTCGCCACTGCTGCGCAAGGCGTTCAAGCGGCGCTCGAGTTCAGCAGCAAATTCGACCGGGTTAAATCGCTCGTCGAGCATGGCGCTGTTGGCGAGTTCGTCGATCACGCCGGGGTGTTGCTGCAAGTAGCGCGCGGGCCAGCGCGCAGCACCCAGCACGCGCAGCACGCGCTCGTGCACGCCGGGGCGCTCCACCAGCAAAGCAAGGTAGCTTTCGCGGCGCAGCAGCGGCTCAATCCAGTCGATCCAGCGCACGCAGGCGTCTTCGCTGACGCTGCCTTCGTGTGCCCATTGCGCCGTGCGTTGTACCAGCGTAAACAAGCGCGCACGCGATTCGTCGCGCAGTGTCTGCACCCGGGCTTGGGTGCGCCAGTGCGCCACACGCGTTTGCAGCGCTCCTTTGAGCCGCACCAACAAGGCCTCCAGGTCGGGTGCGGCCGCCTGGGACAAACTACCGGCGCCCGGTTTGCCACGTTGGCAGGGGGCACACGCGGCGGGCGCGCCGCCGAGCAGCGCGTCAAACTCTTGCGCCACTAACTCTCGGTGCGTGTCGAATTGGGACAAAAACGCCCCCGTATCGCCAAAGCCCATGGTGCTGGCGATCCAGGCCAGGTCGCCGCTCTCCGTGGGCAGCACGTGGGTTTGCTGGTCGTCCAGGTACTGGATGCGGTGCTCTAGCTGGCGCAAAAAAACATAGGCCTGGCCCAATGCCTGCGCCGTGGCAACAGGCATCAGGTCCGCAGCGCTCAAGCGCGCCAACGCGCTCAGAGTGGGGCGGGTGCGCAATTCCGGAAACTGGCCGCCGCGCACCACCTGCAAAAGCTGCACGGTGAATTCAATCTCGCGGATGCCGCCACGCGAGAGCTTGACGTCTTTGCTGCGTTCCGGGTGTCCGGCGCTGCGCTTGGATGCGTGGTCGCGGATCTGGCGGTGCAGCACGCGCAGCGCGTCGAACACGCTGTAGTCCAGGTAGCGGCGAAACACAAAGGGCGTAATGGCTGCGCGCAGTTGCAGCGCAAAGGCGCAGCCCACGCTGCTTTTGGGCGCAACGACGCGGCTCTTGAGCCAGGCAAAACGCTCCCACTCCCGCCCCTGGGTTTGCAAATACTCTTCTAACGCGCCTAAGGACAGCGCCGGCGGGCCCGAGTTGCCGTTGGGGCGCAGCGCCAGATCGACCCGAAAAACAAAGCCGTGCGCGGTGGTCTCGCCGATCAAGGCGTACAAGGCGCGCACCAGTTTGCCGAAATACTCCTGGTTGGAGATGCGTCCGCGCCCTTGGTCGCTTCCATCGGTTTCACCGTCGTGTTCGTAGATGTAGATCAGATCGATGTCGCTGGAGACATTGAGCTCGCGCGCGCCGAGCTTTCCCATGCCGACGATGCACAGTTGGCTTAGCGCCCCGGTAGGCGAGCGCGGTGCGCCGTGCATGATTTGCAGCTCTGAACTGGCGTGGTCGTAGGCGGCGCACAAGGAACATTCGGCCCAATCGGTCATAGCCTGGGAGACTTGCTGCAAGGACAGCGCTTGTTCGCAGTCCAGCCGCAGCAGGCGCTCGAGCACCCACTGGCGCGTCATGCGCAAGGCGTCACCCAGACTGTGGCCTTGCGCGCGCAGGGTGGCCAATAGCCGGTCTTGTTCGCCTCGCAGTGGTACGCCGGGAGCAAGTAGCTCCAGCTCGCGCCCGTAGCGGCGACGGATGCGCTGCGCAAAGCGCGAATAGTCAGACGCTGGGGGTGGGTGCTGGCCGGTCATAATTCTGGGCTAGTAGCAACATACCGATGACCGAAGCCTTCCCTTCCCCAACGCGCGCACTTTTGCTGGGCGCAGCGCTTGCAAAATGGTCGCTGCGCTTGGTTGCCATGGGGTGGCTGGTGGTGGTCCTGGTGTGGGTGGCGCTTCACTTTGTCATTGTGCCCCGAATCGACGACCTGCGCCCGTGGCTCGAGCAGCAGGCCACCAAGCGCTTGGGTGTGGCGGTTCGCATTGGCAGCATCGAGGCGCATTCCAACGGCTTGATTCCGTCGGTTGCGATGCAAGATGTACAAATTTTCGATGCCCAGGGCCGCACTGCGCTGGTCTTGCCGTCGGTCATCGCAGCCCTGTCGCCGCGCTCTTTGGCCGCCGGGGGCTTGGAGCAGCTCTACATAGAACGTCCGGTGCTCGACGTGCGCCGCGCAGCCAACGGCGCGCTGTGGATTGCCGGCTTTGAGATACCGTCGGTTGACGTGGCCGACGGTGGCCTAGCCGACTGGTTGATGAGCCAGCCCGAATTTGCAATTCGCCACGGCACCATTCGCTGGAGCGACGCCCTGCGCGATGCGCCGGTGTTGGAACTCACCAATGTGGACCTGGTGCTGCGCAACCGGCACCTGGGCCATGCGCTGCGGATCAACGCCCGACCGCCGGCGCAGTGGGGCGGCGAGCTGAACCTGCAAGGCGTCTTCAAGCAACCCCTGTTGACTACCCACCCCGGGCGCTGGCAAGACTGGTCGGGGCAGTTGTACACCGCATTAGATGGGGTGGATTTGGGCCAGTTGCGAACCTATGTGGATGTCGGGCTTGCGCTCAACCAGGGGCGCGGCAGCCTGCGCGCCTGGGTGGATGTGCAAGCAGCCACCGTCACAGGCGCCACTGCCGACGTGCTTTTAAGCGATGTGCATCTGGGCCAGGTTAGCGCGGGCCAGCCGGTGGTCTTGTCCAGTGCATCGGGCCGCCTGGCGGCGCGCGCCATCGAGGGCGGCCATGAATACACCACCCAGGGCCTGCAATTTATGACCGCTGATGGCATGCACTGGCCCGGCGGCAATGCCCGCCTGTCCTTGTGGGGCGCATCCGCTCCCACTGCGGCGGGCCCCACTGCATCGGGCGAGCGCGGCGAACTGGTCGCCGATCGCCTGGACCTGGCAGCCCTGAGCCAATTGGCGCAGCGCTTGCCTCTGGAGCCATCGTGGCGCACGGCCCTGGAGTCATTTAAACCTGTGGGCGTGGTGCAAACCCTGCAAGCAAGCTGGAAAGGGCCGGTGCAATCGCCCCGCGTGTTTGCGGCAAAAGGCCGCGTTACGCAATCGGGCCTGGCCGCGCAGGCCAGCGGCACGCCAGGTTGGCGTGGCATGGATGTGGATTTTGATTTCACCGAGCTCGCGGGCAAAGCCCACGTGGCCATGGCCCATGGCGCTTTGGACTTGGGCACACACTGGGTTGAGCCGGTGCTGCCCCTGGCACACCTATCTGGTGAGCTGCGGTGGAAAAAAGACGGTCAGCACCTGGTGCTTACAGCCTCGGACCTGCGCATGGCCAATGCCGACTTTGAGGGCCAGGGCCAGGTGCAATGGAGCAATACAGATGCCGCTGGCGCGCTGACCCAAGGCCCTGGTGTGTTGGACCTGCAAGCCACACTGTCGCGCGCCGATCTGGCGCGCGTGTACCGCTACCTGCCCCAAGCCGTGGACAAGGAGGTGCGCGACTACCTGCGCGACGCGGTGCGAGCAGGCACGGCCACGGCGGGCAAGGTCAAAGTCAAAGGAGATCTGCAATATTTTCCTTTTGCCCAGGCCAAGCGGGGCGAGTTTCGGATATCGGCCACCGTGGCCAACGGGCAATACGCGTATGTGCCGCCCAGCCTGCTGCCCAAAGGCCGTCAACCCTGGCCCGTGCTAACGCAGCTCGCCGGTGAATTTGTTATTGACCACACGGCAATGTCTCTGAATGGCATGCGCGGGCTGTGGGGCAGCGTGCCGGTGCTGCGCGCGGACGCGGTGATGAGTAATCTGTACAACAGTCCCACCGTCAGCGTCAGCGCCCAGGGGCGCGGCCCCTTGGCCGAGGCGCTGGCTGTGGTCAACAACTCGGCAGTCGGTGACGTCACGGACCACGCCTTGGGCCGGGTGGCGGCCAACGGCTTGGCCGAATACCGCGTCAAACTCGACTTCTCCCCAGCCGACACCGACCGCATGGCCGTAGCGGGTTCGGTCAACCTGCTGGGCAATGACCTTCAGGTCTTACCGGCAACGCCCAAGGTGCTGCGCGCGCGCGGCCAGATTGGCTTTACCGAGAGCGGCGTCACGGTCAACGGCGTGGTGGGCCGGGCCTTAGGCGGTGAGGTACGCGTGGACGGCAGCCTCAGCGGCTTGGGCTTGAGCGCTGCTGCGTCGCCAACGGCCAACGTAGTCAACGGTGCAGCCGTGGCCAACGCATCTCCGGGCATGCTGCGCTTGCAAGGCGTTGCCAGCGCTGACGGGCTGCGCCAGGCCGCCGAGTGGGGCGCGCTGGCGGGTCTGGCGCATTACGCCAGTGGGTCGGCTGGATACCAGATCAATTTGTTGTTGCGTGATGGCGCGCCCGACCTGACGGTGACATCCAATTTGGTGGGAATGGCGCTGAACCTGCCCGCCCCATTCACCAAAGAGTCGGCTTCGGCCTTGCCATTGCGCTTGGCATTGGCCACGGTTCGCGGCCCCAACGGCGCCACCATCAAGGGTCAGGAGCAGTGGCAGGCCAGCCTGGGCAACGTCGCCAGTCTGGCGCTGGTGCATGACAGTACGGGCGACACGGCGCGTCTGCTGCGTGGCGCCATCACCGTGGGGCTTGCAAGCCCCGAGCCCCCGGCCCTGCCAGTCAAGGGCCTTGCGCTGCGCGTGGTGGCCGACGTGCTTGACGTGGACGATTGGACGCAGGTGTTTGACGGCACTTACCCCAATGCCGCACCTGCTGCTGGCGCAGAGGCGCCCAAGTTCAATTTGGGGCAGGACTATTTGCCCAGCGCGGTATCCCTGCGCGCGCGCGAAATCGGCTGGGGCAGTCGCACTTTGCACAACGTCAACCTCAGCGGAACGCGCAGCGGTGGGGTGTGGCGCAACCAGATCGACGCCACCGAATTCAGCGGACTAGTGGAGTACCGCCAGCCCAGCGTTCCTGCCGTGAGTGCAGACAAGGCATCCACCGGGCGTTTGTACGCACGTCTGTCGCGGCTGACCATTGGCGCCAACACGGCACAGGACGTCGATAGCCTGCTCGACGAGCAGCCTGCCAGTATCCCGGCGCTTGATGTGGTGGTGGAGGACTTTGAGTTGCTGGGCAAAAAACTCGGCCGCCTGGAAGTCGAGGCCATCAACCAGACCACCGTGGTAGCCCGCGACCCCCAGGGCGAGTGGCTGCTCAAGCGCTTTAACCTGAGCACGCCTGAGGCCGTGCTCAACGCCTCAGGCTCCTGGCGCCTGCAGCCTACCGCGGGGTCAACCACTGCTGCGTCGGCTGTCAAAGGGGCAGCGACCAAAGACCGGCGCCGTACCAACCTGGACTTCAAGCTCGATATTGCCGACTCCGGTGACCTGCTCAGCCGGTTTGGCATGAAGGACGTGATCCGCAAGGGCAAGGGCAAGATCGAGGGCCAGGTCGGCTGGCAGGGCTCGCCCATTACGCTGGACTATCCCAGCATGGGCGGCAGCTTTAGCGTCAGCCTGGAGAACGGCCAGTTTCTCAAAGCCGATCCCGGCATCGCCAAACTTTTGGGTGTGCTGAGTTTGCAGTCCTTGCCCCGGCGTTTGCTGCTGGACTTCCGGGACGTTTTTGCCGAAGGCTTTGCCTTTGACTTTGTGCGTGGCGACGTCACCATCGCGCAAGGCATCGCGCGCACCAACAACCTGCAAATGAAGGGCGTGACGGCCGCTGTTTTGATGGAGGGCAGCACCGACATTGCCAAAGAGACCCAAAGCATCAAAGTGGTGGTGGTGCCAGAGATCAACGCCGGTAGCGCCTCGCTGATCACCCTCACGATCAACCCGCTGGTAGGCGTGTATTCCTTCTTGGCCCAGCTGGTGCTACGCCAGCCCCTGATTGCCGCCAGCACGCAAGAGCTCTACATCGACGGCACGTGGCTAGAACCCCGCGTAACCAAAGTGGAGCGCGGCTCCAGCCCCCTGGCGCCGGTTAAGCCTGCTCCGGCCAAAACGGAGTAGCTGCCATGAAAGTCGCCGCCTTGCAAATGGTGTCTACCAGCGCCTTGGGCCACAACCTGTCGCAAGCCGGCGCGCTGTTGGCCCAGGCCAGCGCCCAGGGCGCCGAGCTGGCGGTGCTGCCCGAGTACTTTTGCTTGATCGGCGCGCGCGACAGCGACAAATTGGCGATTCAAGAACCCTTGGGCGCAGGGCCTATTCAAGACTTCATTGCCAGCCAGGCGCGCACGCTTGGCCTGTGGATCGTAGCTGGCACGCTGCCCTTGACACCGTCTGCGCCAGCCCCGGTGGTAACAAGGGGCGAAGTGCAACGCGTCTTCAACACCAGCCTGGCCTTTGACCCGCAGGGCGCGTGCGTGGCGCGCTACGACAAGATGCACTTGTTTCGTTACGACAATGGCCGCGAGGCCTATGACGAGTCGCGCGTGCTGCAAGCCGGTGCCTCGCCCAGCCAGTTTGCCCTGGCCTCGCGCGACGGCCACACCTGGCAGGTGGGCATGAGCGTGTGCTATGACCTGCGCTTCCCGGAGCTGTACCGCAGCTACGCCGCGCGCAGCGCAGACTTGTTGCTGGTGCCCAGCGCCTTTACCCACACCACCGGTCAGGCGCACTGGGAGGTGCTACTGCGCGCCCGCGCCATTGAAAACCTGAGCTTTGTAGCCGCGGCTGCGCAAGGCGGCACGCACCCCAGCGGGCGGCGCACCTGGGGCCAGTCCATGCTGGTTGACCCCTGGGGCACGGTGCTGGCCCAGCAGGCGCAAGCGCCTGGTGTGGTGATTGCCGAACTCGACGCGACGCAGTTAAGCCAATGCCGCAGCCAGCTGCCCGCTTTGCAGCACCGTTTGTTGTGATGGCGCTTCAATCCTTGGGTGGGACCTCATCGTCTTTGGCATCGGAGGCGGGAAGCTCGCCGTTCTTTCGGCCCGCAAACATGGTCCACCAAACAATGGCTACAAAGATCAATCCTGCGCCCAGGGCTTCTAGCAATATGAGTGTCATGGGTCTGTTGGGGTGGTGGGGCAGTGCATCGCTCATTCTAGGAATACTGGGCGCATGCTCCAGCACGCCCATGGCGCCCATTGAAACGCCTGCGCCTAGCGCGGTGGCTCCCGTGGCCGCGCCGGTGCCAGCGGCACAGCCCGACCCAGCTCCAGCAAATACCGGCGCAGTGGTCACCCGCGCACGCAGCCGCTGGGTGCCCGTGGCCTGGCGCGAACTGGCCGGCCTGGAACAAGACAATCTGGCCCAGGCCTGGAGCGCCTGGCTCAAAAGCTGCGAACGCAGCGCCAGCATGGCGGCGCCCCTGGCCGCCTTGCGCCCGCAGGTGCGCTTCCTCAGCATTGCCAGCGCACAAGAACAGCAAGACTGGCTCAAAAGCCGTATGCAGCCCTACCGGGTCGAGTCCTTGCAGGGCGAGTCGCGAGGCCTGCTGACCGCCTACTTTGAGCCGCTGGTGGACGCCAGCCGCACGCCCAGCG
>Ga0114967_10003738_pt1 | contig 12442 bp, 8 predicted proteins | sample M_130628_MF_Meta_FD_92639 | JGI IMG/M metagenome (GOLD analysis project Ga0114967, IMG submission 92639) | Freshwater microbial communities from Lake Montjoie, Canada to study carbon cycling - M_130628_MF_MetaG | ecosystem: Environmental > Aquatic > Freshwater > Lake | place: Lake Montjoie... | reverse complement strand
GGATTCTGATAAATCGGTTGGATACATTTTTTTGAAGTTTCGTCACAACAAAAAAGACTATTTCCAATCGCTTTTCAGGCCTATAATATTATTCCTTTTTCATTTTTAAACAGGCTCTAAGCCTAAATCATGAAAAGAATCTTTATATCTATCATACTGATCCTATTTCACACGGTAACATTTGCACAAACTGGTCGCGATGTGAAAGGCATTGTGAAAGATTCTCTCGGAAATAGCGTGATTGCCGCAGGTGTCAAGCTGGTATCAGCCAAAGACACACTCACGACACGTACAGATATGGATGGCAATTTCATGATCAAAAATGTAAAGTCGTCTACTTTCCTAATTTCAATCATGAGCTTGGGCTATAAGTCACTACATAAACGCTATCTGTTTAATGAGGGTACGACCAGCTTAGCACTCCCCCCCATTGTGCTCAGTATCCAAGCCAAACAACTCCATGAAGTAGTCATTTCTGGGACCCCGCCCATTACGGTTAAAGAAGACACCTTGGAATATCGCACCAAAGATTACAAACTAAAAAATGATGCCGTTGCTGAAGATTTACTAAAAAAACTACCCGGTGTTTCTGTTGACCAAGCGGGCAATGTAACCACACAAGGGCAAGCTGTCACCAGAGTGCGCATCAATGGAAAAGACTATTTTGGAGGTGATGTAAAAACAGCGACACAAAACCTACCTGCGAATGTGATTGATCATGTAACAATTGTAGATGACTATGGAGATCAGGCTAATATCACGGGAATTAAAACGGGAGATCCTATTAAAGTACTCGATATTCACATCCGGCCAGATAAAAACAAAGGCTACGTAGGTAAGGGCACCTTTGGCAAAGGAACAGATGGTCGTTATCAGGCATCTGTTGCTGTTAATTATCTGAACAATACGCAACAAATCTCTTTTCTTGGAAATTTTAACAACACCAATACGTCTTCATTTAATCTAGGCGGAGGGAATAATAGCCCTCGTATCCAACCAAATAGCAGCACAGGATCTAGTGGTTCGTCATCGTTTGGTAGCGGAAACAACTCTTCTGGCAGTGGAAGTAATGGCATTACCACACTCAGTTCCATTGGCCTCAACTACCGCGATGATTGGAGCAAAAAAATAAGTTCCTACGGAAGTTATAGCTACGCTAACAGCAGTAATGATTTAGTCAACAGCAGTGTTCAACAAAATAATTATCAGGGTACACTCATTTTAAATACCCAAAAAATGAACAGCAATCTAATTACCGGTAATCACCGCTTAAACTGGAATTTGGAATACAAAATCGATAGTTTAAACTATTTAAAAGTATCACCAATGTTCACCTATACTAAAAGTAGCACACAAGCTTCTGGAAGCTCCATCCTAGAAAACAATGGGATTCAATTACCACCAATAACCAATTCAAGCCAAGCAGAAACAGAAACCCCAAGCTTGGGAGGAAACATTTTGTTCAATCATCGTTTTTTAAAACGTGGCAGAAATGTATCCTTAAATATTACAGCAAACAGCTCGAATAATAGTCAAGATCAGGATATAACGACCAGCTCAACTGTCTCCTACCAGAGACAAACCCAACACATCGGCAGTAAGACCCCTAATTACACCACCAACCTATCCTACATCGAGCCTTTAAACACAACATCCATGTTAGAGTTTAATTATGTTCATTACTATGCCTTATACGATATTAATCGAGCAACCAATGATATTAGTCCCTCAGGATTGATCACACCCAATAATACTCTCAGTAATAACTACAACTATTCATTCACAACCGATCGTGTAGGGATAAACTACCGTGTGAATCAAAAAAGGTATAATTATTACATCGGAGCAGGTATACAACCTACTGTCTTGACAGGAGAGTCTGGGCCATTATTAAACACCCGAGATGTAGGATTTGAGATTATCCCATCGGCTCGATTTTCGTATAATTTCTCTAAAACACGTTCATTTAATGTGGGTGTGTTTGGGAAAAGTGTCGAACCTACCTTCGCCCAGTTACAGCCAAACATAGACCAGTCAAACCCACAGTTTCCCATTCAAGGAAACCCTAACCTACGTGCTCAGTTTAATCAAATGCTGCGCCTCAAGTACAATAATTTCAACTTTAACACCGGCGACGTCTTGTATACAACACTATCGGCGATGTATACCAAAAATAAAATTGTCACGAATACGGTAAAATATACAAGCACCAATAACAGTGTTACTCAACAAACCAATTATTTAAATACAGATGGCTATTACACGATCACGGGGTTTTATTTATGGTCTAAACCCTTTGCAGAAAAGAAATACGTTTTATCTTTTAATGGATCAGCCAATTACAACAATAATATCTCATACAGCGATAGTCAGAAAAATACAGGGCACAACTGGGTACTCGGTCAAGGCTTCAATGCACAAATAAACCCACAAGAATGGCTCGAAATGAATCCTGGAGTATCCTACAATTATAATATAAACACAAATGACCTGCTTACACAAACGAATACCCGAGTATCTACATGGACATTCAGTTTCAACAGTAAAACCTATCTATTAAAAACATGGCTCATTGGTACCGACATGAGCAAGGCCATTAACAATGGATACAACACCGTTGAATTAAATCCATTGATCATAAACCTCTACCTAGAAAAACAATTTTTCAAAGGAAACACAGGGGCACTACGCTTACAGGGATATGACCTATTCAATCAAAATGCCAATGTATCTCGATCTGTTACAGCTAACTCCATTACCGATAGTCGCAACAATCAATTAGGACGATATTTTATGCTGAGCTTCACCCTACGCTTGCAAAACTTTAATGGAATTAGTGCCCAAAACATATTAACACCAAGTGGCCAACCGAAAAACCAAGAAGGGAGTCCTTTTCGCTAGGCGACCACCCATTGAAATACGAGATATGAACACAAAGCAAGATAAAGCAGAGCGCTTAACATGCAAAGAGAGGCTAGCAAATGCTAACAACGATATGATTAAGTGATTTTTAGGCTTACTTTTCGCACTTTCGCTGATGATCATCGGACTCTATATCAAGAAATAACTTTGTCTTTCAATCGACATTAAAGGCTGTTTTTTTCTAATTTCCCCCAATAAAACACCCCATATTTAACCCCCATTCGAAATTGTTCTTCGCTTGCTATTGTGTAATTAATTTTTTATAGCGATATTCGCAAACTATTTAATGAAGCTGGGTTTTATAATAACAATACACAATTATAATCATGTCAAGAGTTTGTGACTTAACAGGTAAGATGGCGATGAACGGTTTTAATGTTTCGAATTCGAACGTTAAAACTAAACGTAAATTTTACCCAAACCTCAAAGTGAAAAAGTTTTACGTTCCTGAGGAAGACAAGTGGATTACGCTGAAAGTGTCCACCTCGGCAATAAAAACGATCAATAAAAATGGCATCACTGCCGTGATCAACAAATTTATTAAACAGGGGTTCATTTAAAAATAAACCGAGTAATTGCTCAATCCAATCGATAAAATAAAATTTATATATGGATTTTGTAAAAACTTGTGTAACATAAAAAATTAGAACAATGGCTAAAAAAGGCAATAGAGTTCAAGTAATTCTGGAGTGCACCGAGCACAAGGAAAGTGGAGTGGCAGGTATGTCTCGTTACATCACTACCAAAAACAAAAAAAATACAACTGGTCGTTTAGAATTGAAAAAATTCAACCCTGTTTTAAGAAAAGTAACTCTTCACAAAGAGATTAAGTAAAAAATTAGTTAAATATTATTGAGGATTACGCTCGATAAAAAAACACAAATAAAATGGCTAAGAAGGTAGTTGCAACTCTGAAAACAGGTGCTGGCAAAGAATATTCGAAGGTAATCACCATGACAAAATCTCCTAAAAGTGGTGCTTATTCATTCAAAGAAACAATCGTTCACAACGATCACGTAAAAGAAATCATTGCTGCCGCAAAAAAAGATTAGTTTCATCACAATGAAATTTTTAGAAGCCACCCTGATGAAAAATCGTGAGAGGCTTTTTTTCGTATTAAGCTTCACCAACCCTCTTCTTTTCAACAGGCTCAATGCCCAGGGGAAGCGGAGTTTTAGAAATGTTATTTGATGGGACTATTCGATTTTTTCAAGAAGAAAACAAACGACGTTCAAGAGCAAAAAGTTCTTGATAGAGGTCTGGAAAAAACTAAAGAAGGTTTATTCTCGAAGATCACCAAGGCTGTTATTGGACGCTCAGTCATCAACGACGAGGTGTTAGATGAGTTAGAAGAAATTTTAATCACATCCGATATCGGAGTAAGCACCACCCTTAAAATTATCGAACGGATCCAAGCACGAGTAGCTCGTGATAAGTACCTCCATACCTCCGAATTAAATAACATTCTGAGCGAAGAGATTCAAGATCTTCTTACCGAGAACAACAGCACTGATTCGAACGATTTCACCTACGATAACACACACAAACCTTATGTCATCATGGTTGTGGGCGTCAATGGTGTGGGGAAAACTACCACCATCGGTAAACTTGCTCATAAGTTGAAGCTTGCAGGAAATAGGGTGGTCCTCGGTGCAGCAGATACGTTCCGTGCAGCAGCTGTAGATCAATTAAAGTTATGGGGGGAACGCGTACAAGTCCGCGTAGTGGCACAGGCCATGGGCTCCGACCCTGCTTCTGTTGCCTATGACACCTTGCAATCGGCACTTGCCAATGGCGAAGATGTAACCATTATTGATACAGCAGGTCGTTTGCACAACAAAGTGGCACTCATGAACGAGCTGACAAAAATTAAGCAGGTGATGCAAAAAGTAGTTCCGGGAGCACCTCATGAAATATTGCTCGTGCTGGATGCATCAACCGGACAAAATGCCATAGAACAATGCAAACAGTTTATGCAGGCAACGGATGTCAATGCCCTTGCTCTAACAAAACTAGATGGTACAGCAAAAGGGGGAGTGGTGATCGGTATCTCTGATCAATTTAAAATCCCGGTGAAGTACATCGGGGTTGGTGAAGGTATCGATCACCTGCAGTTATTTAATAAAAAAGATTTTGTAAACAGCTTATTTAAGCAATCGGATGAAGGTTAGAGAAAGGACGAGTATACTAAAAAAACAAGCCCGTGTAAATGTCATTACGCTGGGTTGTTCCAAAAACATTTATGATTCAGAGGTTCTCATGGGCCAGCTCCGTGGCAATGAAATGGAGGTCGTACACGAGTCGGATAGAACCGCCCAAGATGATATTGTGGTGATTAACACCTGTGGCTTCATTGACAATGCCAAGCAGGAGTCGATCGATACAATCCTTAAATACAGCGAGTTAAAAAAGCAAGGGAAGGTGAGCCAAGTGATTGTGACAGGTTGCCTTTCACAACGTTATAAACCAGAACTAGAAGCCGAAATGAGTGATGTAGATGCTTACTTCGGAACCAATGATCTCAAAAACTTACTAAAAGCTGTTGGCGCCGATTACAAACATGAACTTTTAGGTGAACGTCAACTCACCACACCTTCACATTTTGCTTATTTTAAAATTGCAGAAGGTTGTAATCGCCCTTGTTCTTTTTGTGCGATCCCAATTATGCGGGGCAAACACATTTCCAAATCGATTGAAGAGTTGGTAAAAGAAGCCAAATTTTTAGCTAAAAATGGCACCAAAGAACTGATTCTGATTGCTCAAGATCTGACCTATTATGGCCTAGATTTATACAGTAAACGTAATTTATCGGATTTATTACGCCATTTATCAGACGTGGAGGGTATTGAATGGATCCGTCTCCAATACGCCTACCCATCTGGTTTTCCGATGGACATATTGGATGTGATGAATGAGCGCAAAAATATTTGCAAGTACCTCGATATGCCCCTTCAGCATATCACAGACAACATGCTTCAGTCGATGCGCCGTGGTATTACCAAACAAAAAACCATCGACCTGGTAAATACCATCCGGGATAAAGTTCCAAACATCGCTTTGCGAACCACCTTAATTTGTGGCTATCCTGGCGAAACGGAGCATGACTTCCATGAAATGAAACAATGGGTTTCGGATACAGAATTCGACCGACTAGGCTGCTTTACCTATTCCCATGAAGAAAACACACACGCGCACACGCTAGTGAATGATGTTCCTGAAGATGTGAAACAGCAACGTGTGGACGAAATCATGGGCATACAACAAGAGATTTCATTTCAAAAGAATCAGGAAAAAGTAGGTCATACCTACCAGGTCATGATTGATAAAAAAGAGGGCGATTATTTTATTGGTAGAACCGAGTTTGACTCGCCTGAAGTAGATAACGAGGTATTATTGGATGCCAAAATAGATTATGCGCGCGTAGGAAGTTTTGTGAATGTCGAAATTGATCGTGCGGAGGATTTTGATTTATATGGGCATCATTGTGAGTAATGCATCTATTTACCCTTAACCATTATATTAACTAAAGCTCCTTCTCAATCACAAAAGGGCCATTATAGGCACTAATGGCGGCTATTGTTTTTAGATACTTAGTCTTTTCATGATACTCCCCAAACAACGCTGCAATCACTGAAATTGCTTTAGGACAACCATATTTATGTATACTTATTCCTGGTATAATCCCTTGTGATGTGTAGGCTTCATACTCATTATAATAATGGGCCTTTATTTTAGGCGGTTCCTTACTGCTCTTACCGAAAGTTTGAGCTGCATTCCACAAATGACTAGCAATCAAGGATTTATTATTAAGAAATATCTCTGCAACTGTTTCACCACCTGCTAATGCATTAGCTGATTTAAATGCCTGGCGAAAAGGGCGGGCCATATTACTTTCCCCAAGGGTCATAAAAGATAAAACAGATTTTCTCAAAGCACTTTTTCTATTTTTAATGATTTTTTTGGCTATCTCTTGACAGGGATTACGAATCTCGCTAACTGTAGGACATGTACACTGGTCAGGATCAAATTCTCCCTTTTCTGGGACCAAATGAGATATGCCATCCATCTTGTTAAGATCATATACCATAGAAGCACCATCTATAAAAAGTCCTGGACCTGCTAAAAATACTTGGGCTAATCCACAAAAAGTAACAGAATCTGCTCTGATAAGATTTATCAATCCTAAATAGTCTTTTAAATTAGGAAAAAAAGGGATAATATCTTCTTGAATACTATGACGAATATCAGCTAAGTTAGATGTTATACCACTGTCACTGTATTCTATCCTACCCGTCATTTTTTTAACCTTATCAAGAATGGCCGAATCATTCTTAGCCAACTTCAAAAGGTCCTCCATTTGAGCATTTAACTCTATAAAATTTTTAGAAAAAATTTTATAGTTTAACCTTAATGCAGCAAGTGTTGTCAATAATGCTTTTCGACGTGGCAATATTATTCTTGTCAAATTACTTTTCATGCTTCATTTAAATTAAATTTTTCCGACATTGGAGGCAAATTTTTTTTATTAAAATTGCATTATATAAATTTAAATAAAAAAAATGATTCGTAAAATAGCTGAAATTTGAACCAACGACCTGTCTATATATCAAGCATAAACAAATTCATCCATTTTCTCTAATTTCGTCGTGGATGAATGCAAGCTACATCGACTATCAAGAGACCCAATGTTTCTCCCCTACCATTCTAAGGTACTTAGATCATGATCCCCAATTAGCCCCCTTCCTATCCCACTGGCCAAGGCTGGAAGGATTTTCGGAATTACTACGAAATAAACCAGTTGGGATAGATCGTACACTTTTAGTTAGTGTTTTAAAAGAGCACTATGCTCGTAGTATCCATTTTGATCAAACTGACCAAAAAGTTCAGCAAAATATAGAACTACTGAATTTAGAAAACACATTTACCATCACCACAGGGCACCAACTTAATCTTTTTACTGGCCCCCTCTACTTTATCTTCAAAATTGTTACCACGATCAACTTAGCTCGGGAGCTCGCTATTCAATTTCCTGAAAAAAATTTCGTCCCCATTTATTGGATGGCAAGCGAGGATCATGATTTTGCAGAAATCAATTACACTTATATCCATGGAAAAAAGATCGTTTGGGAACAAAATGCTCATGGAGCGACAGGCCAAATCGATTTATCAACTATCGAACAAACGGTTAAAATATACACGGGCACTTTAGGTATTTCTGAGCATGCAAAAGAGCTCGCCACACTCATTATTGATGCGTACACGAAGCACAACAATCTCGCTGATGCAACACGCTATTTGGTGCATCACCTGTTCAGAAAACAGGGTTTGCTAATTTTAGATGCTAATCATCCTGAGCTAAAAAAAGAGTTTGGTTCGATTATTCTACGGGATATCATCGAGCAAAACAGCTTTAAAGCAATCAATCAGAGCAATCAAAAACTCAACGCAATTGGTATCGAAGCGCAAGTAAATCCTCGGGAGATCAACTTTTTTTATCTCTTGGATCAATTAAGAGAACGATTGATTTTTAAAGATCATCGCTACCACGTTTTAAACACGACTATCTCTTTTTCCGAACAAGAATTACGAACGGAGATACAAAATCACCCAGAACGTTTTAGTCCGAATGTGGTGATGCGCCCGCTCTACCAAGAATGTATTTTGCCCAATATTGCATACGTTGGCGGAGGTGCCGAAATAGCGTATTGGCTTCAGCTCAAGCAAAATTTTAATCATTATAGAGTCGACTTCCCGATCCTAATTCTACGTAACTCTGCTTTGATCATAAGCAAAAAATTAGATGCCAAACTCAAAAAATTGGATTTAGGCGTCTCCGATATCTTTAGTTGCTTGGACAGTTTACAAAAAGAATGGATTCTTCGGCATACCACACACCAGCTCAACCTGAATAGCGAATGGCAAGCATTCGAAGCGATTTTTGAAAAAACAAAAACACGGGTATCCCAGATAGATACCACTTTAGGCCCCAGTACCGAGGCGGTAAAAATACGTTTGCACAAAACACTTCAGAATCTGGAAAAAAAACTAATCAAAGCTGAAAAAAGAAATCATAATGACGCATTATTAGCCATTAAAAACATCAAAGACGAATTATTCCCCAAAGGAATTCTCCAGGAGCGATCTGAAAATTTCGGTTCCTTTTATGCAAAGTACGGGGAACATTTTATCGACTCGTTGATCGATAGCTTCAAACCACTTGATTTCAAATTCACTATTTTGCGGGAAGAGGGCCAAGTTGAACAATAAATGCAGCAGCTTAAGTTTTAGGATTGGCTAAAAATACGTAGCATTGCCAGAAATCCATATTCTGATATAGAAACATCCACCCAGCATTACGCATGAATTCTATCCGTCTACCATTCAGGTTCGTCTGTTTGCTGCTGATTGCTACCCTCCCAAGCATTGCCCAGCAATATCCCGTTCAAGTGATCACCCAATTACTGCCGCCGTATACACTAAACGTACCCCAATGGTATACTGGAACGAGCGAAAAGCTAGTCGTGTTGCTCACCAATCAAGATTTACAGAGGCCCACTACCAGCGTCCGACTGCGATTGATGATCCAAGGGCCATCCGTCCGGCTGACGAGCAGAGAGGGTGTTTATTACCCCACCATTCATTTAGATGCTGGCGTGCCTACCCGAATTGCGCTGGGCGATTTGGCACCCTATTTCAATCCAGATCATTTGAATTTTGAGGGGATCAATCGTTCGTCCTATCTCAACAGTTATACCCTGCCCGAGGGCTTTTATCAAATTTGTTTTGAAGCGGTTGAGGTGCGATCCAATCAGGTGGTGGGACGAGGTATCTGTGCACAGGCTTGGCTGAGTTTGAACGATCCCCCCTTTTTGAACTTACCTGTCAAGGGCGAAAGCATCATCCAGCGCGATCCCACCAACATCATTTTCCAATGGACACCGCGCCACATGGCCGATCCCAACCTGGCTTTCAATACCGAATATGAATTTACGATGGTCGAGTTATGGGATAATGGGATGGTGCCCGAGGCCGCTTTTACCATGGGCATGCCTTTTTTTCGAACCACCACGCGCACGTCTACACTACTTTATGGTCCGCTGGAATCCCCTTTATTGCCTGGGAAGCGGTATGCTTGGCGCATCCGCGTACAATCGGCCGATGGAAGTACGAATAGTAGTTTTAAAAATCAGGGTTATTCGGAAGTGTATTGGTTTAGGTATCAAAACGATTGCTCGCCCCCACTGCATGTACAAGCCCAGGTGAGCAGCAGTTCAGGTGCGCGCATTACATGGACACCTGTATTTGCAACGACCAATGGCGCAGGCTTGGGTGGCACCTATCAAGTAGATTACCGCGAACGCGGACAAAGTGCCGAAACTTGGTACAGCGTGCCTAGTAGCAGCAATCGTGTTATCTTGTATCCGCTCAAACCCGACAAGACGTACGAATACCGCGTAGCCCGCAGTTGCGATGATAACTTGAGCTATGTATACAGCGATATCAAACGATTTACCACGCATGTGGAAGAACCCAAGGGCGATTGTGCCGCATCGAACGAAGCACCCAAACCCATCACCAACCGAGAGCCGATACAGACGTTGTTTGCTGGCGATGTGATTACCTCGGGCGGAGGCAATTTCATCACACGCATTGTGCAGGTCAGCGGACAAGGAAAATTTACGGGATACGGTTATGCCCGGATGGGTTTGTTGGGTAAGGCTCAGTTTAAAGTGACGTTTACCAATATCGTGGTCAACAGCGATAAACAGTTGATCGGAGGGACAATTGAATCCACATCCGACGAAACGGAGCAGCAAATAACGGATGTGGATACCATCGCAAGAGATATCAAGCAGATGGCCAACAAGCTGGCGGACTTCATCACCAAACTAAAATCCCCCAAAAGCAATCAAGCAGTATTAAAAAAAGAGGTAGAAACACTCGATAACGATATGGAAAAGCTGATGAAAAGTATTCCTGATTCGGTGATGTCGGCCGAGAAAAAGGAAGAAATGCGAACGCTGCTTGCTCAGACTAAAAAATACACCTTCCTGGCCATGAATGGCGATGCCGAAGGAAGTAGTTTAGCCAATCAATACGCGGGTCAGGCTGCCGAAATGCTGACCAAATTAGAAAATCAGGTGAGGGAAAAGGCAGCCAATACAAATGCATCAACCACCTATTTAGGTACCGAGCTATACATTTCGCCAAGTGGATATCCGATAAAAATTCCTGATGCAGCGATCAAACAGTTTGTGTACGATGCATCCAAAATCAACAAAAGATATCCCAATGGAGCGCTGTATGGATATAAAAATGCGGAGGATGTTTTATTCCTCGCTAAAATAGAAGACGGAAAATTTCTGGGCTATGAAAATCAACAAACAAAGGAATTGTACAACGATCCTACGGTTTATCCCGAAAAGAGCAAAGTAAAAACATTCGTTTTAGAGGAGTCAAATGATGGATGTAAATACAAGCAATACACGATCAGCTACACGGTCCCGGCTAAAACAAAAACGATTCTGACGAGCCTAAACCTAGAGAGGCTCACCAAAGACAATCTCAAAATCCGCGATCGCTGCAGCACAAACACTGAAGCCAAAGAACAAACGAATCGAGGATCCAAAAACATGGTTGTGTTTGTCAATGGCTATCGATTTGGAATTCCGAACGAGCATCCCGATTCCGACAATACCTTTGCAAAAGCTGATCGCCATCAGTATTGGGAGGGCTTTGATAAGCAATTTGCTAGTCAATTAAGATCGGGCACTGCGCTGTATGCCGATGGGCATCATGGTATCAAAACGTCCAACCATCAGGATATCATTCGGTTTTATAACAGTGCCAAAAGTGCGATCAGTCCGCTATCAACAAATCCAAAAGAAATTGCGATTAAATATGGATCATCAGCCAGCATGCTCATCCCCTTCGCAGGCAAGGTGCTCCCCTATATCATTGAGGCCAAAACTGCCGATCCAGCTTATTCGGGAGGCAAACTCAATAGCGAACCCAATGAAACAGGCTTCAACCAACGCCGGGAAAATGGGAAGAAAGCAGGTGAAACACTTCTAGCCGACATTCAAAATCAGAAAATACGAACTCGAAAAGATGCCAAAGATAATCTCATTGACACCCTCGATATTGTGGCACACAGCATGGGTTACGCCTACGCCCTAGGCATGACCGACGCCCTCAAAAACAAAATTCCCCTCGGACGTTTTTACATCATCGCCCCCGAAAATGCCTGCAGCGGCGATATTAATCTGGATGATTTTGAAGAGGTATGGCAGTATGGCGCCAACCTAGGCGAACCCAATGCCGATCCGCTGGAGAAGCAGGACGGGGTGGCGCCGCAGTGTGCGGTGAGGGGGATTCGGGATTTAGAGCAAAAAAAGAAGGGAGGTCGGGTTTTTATCCCTGATGATGAACCAAAGGGCTTTTTGCAAAGTCATTCGATAGGGAATTATAAATGGATCTTTGAAACACCTAAAGGTAAAAGTGGATATGTTAAACCTAG
>Ga0114967_10003737_pt1 | contig 12443 bp, 6 predicted proteins | sample M_130628_MF_Meta_FD_92639 | JGI IMG/M metagenome (GOLD analysis project Ga0114967, IMG submission 92639) | Freshwater microbial communities from Lake Montjoie, Canada to study carbon cycling - M_130628_MF_MetaG | ecosystem: Environmental > Aquatic > Freshwater > Lake | place: Lake Montjoie... | reverse complement strand
GATGTCATTTGGGACGAGTCTCTTTTATTTTCCATTTCGGAGGGTGCACTGGAGCGAATCCTGCGGTACATTATAAATACGGAAGTCAGCATCCCTAAACTCAAAGACCGCTTGGGCAAGATTCAAGCCAAACCCCTGCAATCCAAAACTATGACAATCGCCGATCAACTCAGAGAGGAAGGCAAACAGGAAGGTAAACAACAGGGACTATCCGAGGGCCGGTTAAGCGCGCTGCGATCGTCCGTGTTGCGCGCCTTGGAGATCCGACACGGTGCCTATCCAGACGGAATTCGTGAAGCCCTCGAGGCCATCGACGCTCCAACACGCCTCGATGCACTTTTAGAAAGTGCTTTTCGTTCTGAATCCGTCGAAGCCTTCGCGCAAAACCTTTGAAATCGGGAAAAAACGCAAAACGTTACACGAGTTGCTCAACTCCGACGAAATTGAGCGAAACTCAATCGTACGGTGATCAAGTGTCACCACGCCCGCAATCCACTCCGGTAGCGTCCGAGTCATTGGAAGAAACGCCCGCGCCTTTCTTAAACACCATCTCCATTCAGAGTTAGCAGCAGTTTTCGATCACGCTTGTCGGAGTCTTCATAGTTGCAGGAGAGGCATTCATTTCCTTAATGCCATTCGTGTCTGGGCCCCTGCGCATTCCCCGACCTCAAAACTCCGGAACACCCTCGCGTACCACGCCACGCCTACCAGTTGTCCGTTCGGAACGGCTGGGCTGGAAGTCCGTCCAAGTTAAACAGATTAGCCCACGGGAAAACTCCGCTCCAAGCATACCGAACCGCCTCTGGATTCGGCACCTGAGGACTGGAAACGACAACTTCCTGCCCCTCCAAAGCGGCGTCCCCCCAGACAAACTTGCGGTCGGCGCCTGCAATGAGAAACCCCTGCAGTTTTTCCGCATGCCGCACTGTAAGTCCTTTTCCCGTGTGAGTAAATTTCACACGAACCTTCGCCCCCTCCGTCTTGCTCTCGGCGAAAAGTGGACCGTAGATCTCACGTTTCACCCCATAAACAGCCGCCATGGCCACATAGGTGGAGCGCTGCCCATAGGAAGACTTTAACACAGGATGCGTCCCGGCGCCCAGATCCGTGCTCGTGACCATAAATGTGTTGGGATAGTTCATGATACGCAGATGCATCTCCTGGGAATAATCCGGGTCCGGATCCCGAGGAACGCTTGCGGGTTGAGGTACAAACTTATCGGCCTTCGCATTCAACGGATTGGAAGGGTCAAAAGCCGTTCCTCCGCCACTGGGCTTCTGGACGTAGAGAAACGGAAAATCCTGCCCCCATTCCTTGCGCCATCCCTTAATAAGGGCGCCCATCAACGTGTATTGATCCACACAAGCCACATTAGTCCGGCTTTCGCCCTGATCCCACAGTACCCCGCGAATCGCGTATCCAACATAAGGACGAATATAGCTCTCAAAAAGCTGTCCCATTTTCCCCGAATTCACTTCTCCCGCCTTCCCGACCGCTTGTGGGGAACGAGGTGGACGTGGAGGAGTTTTCCCTTCGGCCTTGGCGGCGGCCTCCTCTTTTTTCCATTCCACCATCTTTTTGTCCCACCCAATCTTCTCTTCGTCGTATTTGGCTTTCAGACCGGCATAGTCGTATTCAGGCGCCATGCGCTTTACCATGTCCTGACAGTTGACGTCGGACGCGTACATTTCCTCACTCAGCCAAAAACCGGAGGGCGTTCCTCCGACAGCGCCGACCATCAATCCCACAGGCACGTTCAACTCAGCCTGTAATGTCCTCCCAAAGGAAAACAGGAGCGCGGAAAACTCAGGATTATTTTCAGCAGTCGCCTCCTGCCATTTCGCATCGGCATTCTTCCTTAAGAGCCGCAATTTTGGATACACACCACCCGCCCACTGGCCCAAAAGTGGATCCCCCTCAATATACGATTTGACGGGCATATCCATGTTTGACTGCCCGGAACCCACCCACACCTCACCCACCAAGACGTCATCAATACTGATCTCACCAACCTTTAACACGTCGGGGCCGCCCGCCTTGAGCGGCTGCAAAGAGACCCGCCACTTGCCGTCCTTATCGGCCTGCGTTTGAAGCGTTTGATTTCTGAAAGTCACTGTTACTTTTTCACTGGGGTCGGCCATCCCGAAAATGGGAACTGGCATCTCTCGTTGCAAAACCATGTGTGGGGAAAACACACGCGAAACGCGGATTTCGGCCTGAGCGCTCGCAACACAGACCGTCGCAAAGAGTGCGGCTACTTTAAATAGTTTGGGGGAATACATAAGCGGCTCAACAATGCCTGACGCAGTGCTCAAAAAGCAAACCATGTAACGCGCAATGAACGCATGCGATCACTACGACCGACTTCGCCTCACTTCTGAAAATCAGGCGCTTGAAAGAGAGCGCCTCCTCCGACCGTTCTCGTCTAGGAGCTCGCCCGAGGGACAGACACTTTTCGCGCCCTCTGAGGATTCGCAGAAATGGGGTAAAGGTCTGTTGTGAGAGAGGGAGAGAGCGCAGGGGACAGACACTTGGGTAAAACACCTCCAAAGCCCGAGATCCCACAAACCGTCGCAGCAGAGTGATCTTTCTCCCCCAGAGTCAACGGGACCTTTCCCCCTTACACCCTACCTGCCGGAGCCGTCGGATGCTATGGCCCTAATTGCAACGTCCAGCCACCTGTGGAAAGCGTCGGCAGAACCCCCGATTCCACCCAACCCCGAGCCCGCAACGTTCCATCAACATCTGAAATTAAACCACAGCCGTAGATATTACGCCGCACACTCTTCCCAGAAATGCTCGACATGTAGTAACCGACAAACTCCCCATTCTGCCTGTTCAACGTCATCAGCAATCTCGGCGATAAAACACCAGTTTCTTCCGTCGTTGAGGTTGTTAAAATCTTTCCAGTGGAAGCAACCGAAACATTCCATGCGTAGGAAACCGTATTCCCACCCGAATCAGTCAGCGGATCCTGCGCACTCAATGTAAATGTCGATGAAGACAATGCGCTTCCACTTAAAAAAGCGGGAACCGTTGTCACCGTCGTATTACCCCAGCGCACACCGTCTTGGCTGGAGAAATCCAATCCGGTAACTCCCGTTGAATCTTGCGCGTCGTTAAAGGCGAGCTTTCCGCCCGTCTTGGACACGTAACTAGCCTGCCTCTCGACTTTTCCAGGTAACGGTTCGGAACCAAAATTACTACTCCAACTACCAGAGGTACAAACAAAGTTGAGGCTTCCCAAGACACTCGTGGACTTGAGTGAAGCTGAAGTTGAACTCACCCGCCCCTCATAAAAGGATGCATTCAATCCGTCGCTTGTCACGCGAAGTCCGGTACTTCCGGTGCCCAGCGTTCCCTTCATCCGGCTCGTCCAAAGTACTTTTCCTGTCGAGAGCAGTTGCGCCAAAACGTAGGCATTATTTACCCCCGTGGGATCACCATCAGTTGCAGACAACGTATAACGGCCCACGGCCTTGGAGTAATCCAAAGTGCCGCCACCCACACTCGTTGAGGCTGGCAGTTTTGTCAGTGAGCGACTGCAACTCAGCGCCTGACTCACCCAAGCATCTTCTCCCGCGCTGGGCGAAGCTGTGTCTTTCACGGTCACGCTCAGTCTTGGAGGCGTTTCCTCAAAGGACACATCGAGCGTCAATTCTTGCCGCCCAAGACTTGTTCCCGTACCCAGCCTAATCACTTTTTGATAGGTTAACGAATTAGCAGAGGAGGCAGTCAGCAACCCCACAAACGTGCGTATCACAGGAACATAGACGCGATTTTGGGAGCCATCCAACGCTGTCGCCTCGTTATAAAATACTCGTCCTGAAACTGTGCCGGTTCTACTAAACGTCAGCGAAAAAGCCCCTCGATACACCGCCATATCGTCGGTTGGAGAATCCGGGTTCTGCTCCAAAAGCCCTTCGTAAGTGCCGACGAGATCCGTCCAACTGACGGTGCCTGTACCACCCGTTCCGGCAGCAAGGATACTCACCGTGAGCGTAGCACTCCCCGTGCCGCCTGAATTTAACGCGCCCAGAGTCACCACACTCTGCCCAACAATAGACGGCATTCCGGAGATAAGCCCGGTGACGGAGTTGACAGTCAACCCTGCAGGTAATCCGGTCGCGGTGTATGAACTCGGAGTATTGGTCCCCGCAATCTGATAGTTGAACGCCGAACCCACTGTTCCCGTCGCAGTCGTCGCACTTGTGATGACAGGTATTCTACCCACCGCAGAGTTGACGGTTACGCTGAGCGCCGTGCTGACCGGCGTGTACCTAGAGGAGTCTGTTGGGGTGAACGTGACAGATTGCGAAGTCGTCCCAACGCTTGGAACAGTGGACGGAGAAGTGAACGCGAATATCCCAGCAACCGATGCTGAACCACCACTCAACACTGAGGCCGTCAGTGACTGACCGGACATGATAGGAGAGGCTGTGGGCAGAATGGTGATCACCGGAGTGACCTTATTCACTGTTAGACTTGCACTTGCACTAGTCACGCTACCAGCGGCGTTGCTCACCACCACGCTGTAGCTTCCGGCATCCGTCGTCTGCGCCGAGGCGATAACGTACGTCGAACTGGTACCACCCGCGATGTTTGCACCGTCCTTACGCCACTGACAACTCAATGACCCCGTTCCAGTGGCAGTCACGCTGAAACTTGCCGGAGAACCTACGTTCACCGCCAACGACGCTGGCTGCGATGTGATCGTCGGAGAGAGGGACTGCGTTGGAAAAACCGTTTTGAGAGCGCCAAAATCAAACCACTGACCTCCCACCATAGGGCGAATGCGCATGTAGTGCGGCGCACCCGCAACAAGAGCGCCGCCCGCCGTCGTGCTGTTGAGTGAAAAATCCGTGGTAGTACCCGAAAGAATCGTCGACACCGCATCAACAAGCTCAGTGGAATTCGTTACTGAAATGTCATCGAGAAAAAATCCGCAATTATCGCCCGTATTCACAACGACGCTACTTCCGTTTCTTCTCAGTGCGAAACGCACGCGAATGGGTTTTCCTGCGTAAGTTGAAAGACTGACCGAGCGCGTATTGAACTGCGAGTCAAAGGATGAGCTACTCAAGCCAACCCCAAAGCGGCTCCAGATGGTTTGCCAAGTGAGGCCGTTGTCTGTGGACACTTCCGCATTCAACGTCGTTGAGGTAGAAGCAAAGCGGCCCAAGTCGTAAAACTTTAAGTAGCTCGTAGCGGAGGGTATAAAATCACGAGAGATCTCGAACACTTGGTCGTTAAAGTCGGGAAATGCCAAATGGAACGCCTTGCTTCCTGAGAGCTTTGTCGCGCTTTGAATAACAGAATAGGAACCCGTTGTGATAAGCTGAACTTTTGGAGTTGGTGAACTCTCAGCTCCTTCTGTCGCCGTCGATGAACTTGATGAATACACGCGAAGCTCATACTGGTCGGCCTGCTCCACAGAGCTGAAGGAATACGATGCACCAGTCGTCGGAGGTGCGGTGTTCCCATAAATTGAGATGGAATCCCCCAACACCGCAGGATCAAAAAGCGTGACCGAATAGGTGTAACTTGAGGGCACACCCTGCCCTCCGATACCAGAAATGTTGATGTCAAATGTCGTGTCCGCGGAAATACTTGAAGGAACTTCGGACGGGGTCCACATTAATGCATTGTCACCAGCTCCGTCACTCACCCATCCCGAATACTGATGACTTACTCCTGAACCCCTCTGAGTCACTGTAATTCGAGCAGAACTGAAGTTAGCGCCGGGATAGGAAACGGACCACGTGGAGTGAACAAAATTGATGGGCGTGAATCCCGCGTTCGGCCACGGGACAAATTTTTTGGCGGAAGACGACTTTGCATCGCCTATCACCCAGAGTGCGTTTGCAGCGCGACCGGATGAGTTTTCAGGGATATCGCCGGTACCCATTTCCGCTGCGAGGGAGTAAATAATCCAACGGCGGTGCCCAGCACTGGAAACCCCAGAATCATCCATGTAGCCGTCTATCGCTCCGGGCCCGAAGACCCCCCATGCGAGGTTCGAGTGTGACGCGGCATCAGCCACAGTGGCTTTATAGAAATATCCGCCGGTTGGATAGTGCGTCAGGTAGCGGTTTGCCGAAATCCAAAGCGCATTGTCCTGATCCTTGCTGGATTTAACCGAATTCAAAGTAATATCGGCGGGCAATCCTACGAGAGCGCGGTAAAAATTGATCCGCCTAAGTACGTCCGCCTTAAACAAATCACTCGTTGTCCCAGCAATGCCCGAGGAGACATCCCCAGTCCATCCTATGCGCGCCAAGTATCCTTCCGAGGCATTGTAAATGGTTTGGTAGAACGCCAAGACGTCACGGCGGTTGGAAGTATCCACCACGAAGCCATTAGTCGCCGTTGGGTTTCCCGAACCCGGAAGCCACCCATAGGCAAATGGCGGAAGGCAAAGAATAACTGCAGAAAAACTGAGAAAAAACCGCCAGCTAATAAGCCCGCAGATATGTTTGCTCCATCTAAAAACACACCACGAAGAAAGCGACGTAGTGGCCGTCTGCTTGACGATATCCGCAGGTGTGTTCGGCATAAAAAGAAATCTCGATTTGCGCCCACACGCTTCTCAAGCTTGAGCAATGGGGATTTAGGAACGACCACGTTTGCCTGATTCAGACTCGTGTGTCCAGTCAAATTCAGCCATTATGCACCAGATAGGCTTTGGCTTTTCCTCACAAACCGATCTCTACCTCGGCTCCAAAGCTGTTCTCCTTTTGGCACGAAGCCCGAGCCTCAGATGAATCGCTAATTTGGGGACCGTGTTACTTATTGATGCACCTCAGTGTTCAAAACGGCCAACAGCTAAAAGAAAGAGACTCTCATCTGCGCGTCCTTGCCACCGTGCGAACACATCGCCAGCAACGATCCACATCACGCCCCAGCGCACGGCGAAGGGCCGTTCACAAATTGCGCCGCATCGCTTCCACGCGGGCGACGATCTCGGCGGGCATCTTCACGAGTTCGGGCCACACCCGGTGGTAGCCTTCGCCGGGGAGTTTGCGCGTGGCGTCGAAGGCCATGTGCGTGCCCAAATTGGCGATGGTCGGCGCGTGGTCGAGCGCATCACTGGGATTTTTGGTGACGATACTGTCGCGCTGAGGGTCAGTGTTGGCGCACATCCTGAAGAGGACTTCGCTGGTGTTGTGCACGTCACAGTCGGCGTCCACGACGACGATGTACTTTGCGAACATCATCTGCCCCATTCCCCAGAGCCCGTGCATAATCTTGTAGGCTTGCCACGGGTATTGTTTGCGGATGGAAACAAAGACGAGATTGTGAAAGGTGCCCTCGGCTGGGAGCGCGATATCGACGATTTCCGGGAAGTTCATCTGGAACACAGGCAGGAAGATCCTCGCGCTGGCGGTGCCCATGTAGAAATCCTCCATGGGTGGAATTCCGACGATGGTACAGGGATAAACAGCATCCCGACGATGGGTGATCGCTGTGATGTGGAACACGGGATACTTGTCGACGGGCGTGTAGAAGCCGGTGTGATCACCAAAAGGGCCTTCGTCACGGAGTTCGCCTGGATGCACAAAGCCCTCGATGACAAAATCAACGTCCGCTGGCACCTCCAAAGGAACGGTCAAACAGGGTGCCAGATCCACAGGACGCTTCCGAATAAACCCGGCGAAGAGCAGTTCGTCTAACCCGTCGGGCAACGGGGCGGTGGCCGCGAAAGCATAGGCGGGGTCGCCTCCTATGGTTATGGCGACGGGCATGGGCTCGTTTTTTTCGTAATAACGCTTCCCGTGACGCGCGCCCACTTTGTGGACCTGCCAGTGCATGCCGGTGGTCTGGCGGTCGTAGATTTGGATGCGGTACATGCCTAAGTTGCGCTCGCCGGTATCGGGATCTTTGGTGTGGACGCAAGGAAGGGTGATGAAGCGACCGCCGTCGTCGGGCCAGCATTGGAGGATGGGCAGGTCCAGCAACGTGGGGAGGCGGTCGGACACGGCCTGCGGCGTAAGGGGCTTCTCGAAACGGTGAACGACTTCCTGAGCAGGACCGGTGCGCACGCGGTTGGGTTTGGCGTTAAGCAGGTCGAGTCCCTGAAGGGCTAGGGTCCACGCGGAACGTAAATTCGTGGGAGGCTTCGCCTTCAAGATGAGACGCATCTGTTGCATGAGTTCATCCACGTCGGCGATGCCTAAGGCGAGGGCCATTCTGGCTCGCGAGCCCATCGTGTTGACCGCGAGGGGAAAGGAAGAGACGACCCCATTCACCGTAGGTTTCTCGAAAAGAAGTGCCTTGCCGCCTCCGGGAGACTTCATTTCACGATCCGCCCAAGCGGTGATTTCCAACTCAGTTGCAACAGGAAAGGGGACGCGCACGAGTTCCCCGGCTTTTTCAAGCGCAGCAATAAATTCCACGGTGGATCGGTAAGCCATGCGCGGACTGTAGGCGGCGGAGCGTCGTAAGGAAAGGCGCCTTCGATCCCAAAAGAACCACGCTTTTCATCGAAAACTTGGAGCAACGGCTTCTCTTTGTCGAAGACTTGCGCCACTCGGCCACGCTCCACTCGCTCAAAGTTAAAAATCGTGGCTCGATTTCACATCTTCGGAGCACTACAAGGCAGAGAAGTCGTTCAAAAGCCACTTTAGGATTTTTCGAAGCAAAATCAGACAAATGACAAGTGCAGTTTGCGCACATCACTCATCCGAACTTTATGGAAGTCATCATTCAACCCACGGCAGAAGCGGCCAGCTTGGAGGCTGCAAAAAAAGTTGCGGCGATTGTACGAAGCAAACCGAACGCTGTGCTTGGGTTGGCAACAGGTAGCACGCCGTTGGGCTTGTACCGTGAAATCATCCGGATGCACCGGGACGAGGGGCTGGATTTCAGCCAGGTAACCACCTTTAACCTCGACGAATACGTGGGCCTCGGTGCGGAGCATCCAGCTTCTTACCATCACTTTATGTGGCAATTTTTATTCTCACATATCAATATCAACCCAAGCCGCACTCATCTTCCCGATGGACTGGCTTCCGATATTCCCTCATTTTGCGTCCGCTACGAACAGGCCATCGCTGAAGCAGGCGGCCTAGACTTGCAAATTCTTGGTATTGGCGCCGACGGTCATATCGGCTTCAACGAGCCAGCATCCTCACTTGCCTCTCGCACGCGAATCAAAACGCTCACGGAGCGAACCCGCTCGGATAATGCACACTTTTTTGCGTCCGGCGAGACGGTGCCGCAACACGTCATCACGATGGGCGTAGGAACCATTATGGAGGCGCGGGAGGTGCTTCTTTTGGGGTTTAGTTCGCGCAAAGCCGAGGCGCTAGCGGCCGCAATCGAGGGTCCCGTGACGCAGATGGTGCCCGCTTCCGTGCTTCAATTTCATCCCAAAGCGACTGTGCTCCTCGACGAGGCTGCTTCAGGAAATTTGCAGCGCGCCGATTATTACCGCCACGTATATGCTAACAAACCTGTCTGGCAGCGGATTTAGTTTCGACGCACCCTGAGTCTTCAACGTCACTGCTCTCAATATCCTCATGAATACCCCCACACCCACCGTGTCACGCCGTGATTTCCTCGCGGCTTCCTCTCTCGCAGCCGGAGCCCTGGCTTTTCCTTCTATCGCCAGCGCGCAACACAAAGCCGATCGCATCAAAATAGGCATCGTCGGCTGCGGCGGCCGTGGCACTGGGGCCGTTAACAACGCGCTCACTGCTGATCCTGGGGTGCAACTCGTCGCGATGGGCGACGTCTTTCCGGAGCGCCTAGAGACCAGCCTCAAAAACCTTTCCGCGAAATACCCCGAAGCTTCCGGCCGCATCGACGTCCCCAAAAGCCGCCAGTTTACCGGTCTGGACGCCTACAAACAGGTGCTCGCCACCGACATTGATGTCGTACTGCTTGCAGCGCCTCCCGGCTTCCGCCCCCTTCACTTCGCCGCCGCAGTCGAAGCAGGAAAACATATCTTTTGTGAAAAACCCATGGGCACCGACCCGGTCCATGCCCGCGACCTTCTGGAATCCGCCCGCAAGGCGAAGGCCAAATCCCTCTCCGTCGTAGCCGGTTTTTGCTGGCGCTATAGCGACCGACGTTCGCTTTTTGAAAAAATCCACGGGGGAGCGATCGGTCAGGTCCGCGGTCTGTATCACACGTACTTGACGGGACCGGTTAAACCAATGCCGGCGCCAGAAACCCGCCCAGACGGCATGGGGGATGTGGAATGGCAATTACGCAACTGGATGAACTTTGTTTATCTCTCCGGCGACGGACTGGTGGAACAGGCCTGTCACAGCGTCGACAAGATGCTGTGGGCCATGGGCGACGTCGCCCCGCTGCGTTGTACCGCAAATGGCGGCCGCCAAAACCCCAATCCCGGTGGCAACATTTTTGATCACGTGACCGTACACTACGAATGGGCAAACGGCGTGCGCGGCGTCATGGCGCAGCGGCAAGTAGCCGGTTGCTACAACGACAATAGCGACTACATCACGGGCGAAAAAGGGATGGCGACCACCAAGGGCGGGCTAATTATCACCGGCGAAAACGCCTGGAAATACAACGGGCCCCGCGTGGAAATGTACGATGAAGAGCACCGCGAATTGTACAAGTCGATACGCAGCGGCGCGGCGCACAATGATGGCGAGTGGATGTGCCAAAGCACGCTGGTCGCGATCATGGGACGCATGGCGGCTGAAACAGGGCAGGAGGTCACTTTTGAGCATATCCTCAAGTCGCAAAACTCCATTTTCCCAGAACGTTTAACCTTGGATATGAGCCTGCCCGTCGCGCCGATGGCGATGCCTGGCAAGACCAAGTTGGTTTAGGCAAACGTGTTCGGGGGAGTTTTTGTTCTTTGAAGTTGCCATGCGCCAGCGGGCTGCGCTGGATTATGGCGCTTCGGGGAACATCCTGCGGCACCTCCAAAATCCCCCTATGAAAACGCTCTCCACACGTCGGAATTTCTTGCGCCAAGTGGGCGCGGCCGGATTGGTCGCCCCCGCTTTCGTGCGGCACCTGATTTCTGCACCCCCGTCGGGTAAGGTGCGCCTCGCGTCTTTTGGCGCCAACGGCATGGCGTGGTCCGACCTGAATTCGCACTTGGCGCATCCCAATATTGAGGTGGTTACAGTGGCCGAAGTGGACTTGGATCGACTGGGCAAACTGACGCAGCGTTTTCCCGACAATACGGTGCGAATTTATCAGGATTGGCGGCAGTTGCTGGACAATGAGGCGAAGAACATCGACGCGGTGAGCATTGGCACCCCGGACCACATGCATGCGCCTATAGGACTCTCCGCCATGTCGTTAGGGCTTCACGCCTATGTGCAAAAGCCGTTGGCGCACGACCTCTTCGAGGCGCGCAAAATGGCGGAACTCGCCAAGGCGAAAAAGCTGCACACCCAGATGGGTATCCAGATTCACTCCTCGGGACAGTATCGTACCGGCGTCGAACTGATCCGTTCCGGAGCCATCGGAAAGATTCGGGAAGTGCACACTTGGAGCAACAAAAAATGGGGCGATTCCGCGAGTATACCCCAGCAGGAAGATCCCGTGCCGCCAGGGTTGGATTGGAATAACTGGCTGGGCGTGGTGGAGGATCGCCCCTTTGTGAAAGGCGCTTATCACCCCGGCAACTGGCGCAAACGCATCGACTTCGGCACCGGCACCTTCGGCGACATGGGCTGCCACATTTACGATCCCGTCGTAAACGCCCTGCAGCTCGGCTCGCCACTGAGCGTACGCAGCGAAGGAGCGGCTCCCAACGAATGGAGTTGGGCAACCGACGCTGTGATTCATTACGTGTTCCCCAGCACGCCCTTCACGGAGGGGCCCAAGGTTTCAGTAACCTGGTACGACGGAGACGCCAAACCTCCCGCGGATGTGCAGGCTCTGCTCGAGGGGATGCCGCTTCCAGGACAAGGCTCCCTCTTTATTGGCACCAAAGGGAACATGCTCCTTCCTCACATCGACTGGCCAAAATTTTTCCCCAGTGCGGACTTTAAGGATTTTCAGTACACCCGCATCGACGGCGGCGCCAATCATTACGCCCAGTTTGCAGATGCCATTTTAGGCGGGGCTGCACCCTCGGCTTCGTTCGATTACTCGGGCCCTTTGACCGAAACGGTGCTTTTGGGCGGAGTCGCCACCTTTTTCCCAAAAACGACTTTGGAATGGGATGGAGCGACCATGCAGTTCAAAAACCTCCCGGAGGCAAACGCCAAGGTCCGTCGCCGTTACCGCAAAGGCTGGGAAGTCGCCGCGCTGGGATAGTATCCTCGTTTAGTGATGCTTGGGTGGAGGAAGGCTTCCCCCCTTGTGCATCGTCGGCAGCCCTTCAAACACCGAAGGCACCGTTTGGATTGAGCACAATCCCCAAGGATTTATCGTCGTCCGTGCGCGCACAAACCTCGTCCGAGGCGAGGTACTCCTTCAGTTGAAAGGGGAATTGAACGGGGTTT